>JAALOO010000010.1_pt1 | contig 180067 bp, 161 predicted proteins | sample 7257641 | NCBI WGS metagenome assembly JAALOO01 (sample SAMN14085613, study PRJNA598686) | mite metagenome | biome: ENVO:01001000; feature: ENVO:01001002; material: ENVO:01001226; isolation source: single female mite from University of Michigan culture on fish food culture... ...
CGCAACCGCGAAGGCCGTCCGCAATCGGGCGAGCGTCGTGAGTTCTCCGGTGAACGCCGTGAGCGTCCCGCATTCGATCGCAACCGCGAAGGCCGTCCGCAATCGGGCGAACGTCGTGAGTTCTCCGGTGAACGCCGTGAGCGTCCCGCATTCGACCGCAACCGCGAAGGCCGTCCGCAATCGGGCGAACGTCGTGAGTTCTCCGGTGAGCGCCGCGAGCGCCCCGCATTCAACCGTGACCGCGACAGCCGCCCTCAAACGGGTGAACGCCGCAATTTCTCGGGTGAACGCCGCGAACGTCCGGCCTTCAAGAGCGACAATGAATCCTCGGAGCGTACCCCTGCCGGCAAGATGCCCAGCAAGCTTTTTAGCCCGGCAGGTGACTCCGATGCCTTTCCTCAGTATGTCTCGCCTATCCAGCGTGTAGACAGCCCCCAGGCCCCCAAGCCCGGTCAGCGCCTGCCCGATAGCAATATCGAGCAAAACGAGCGCGTCCAGGTCAAGGCCCTGCAAGGCGAACGCTACCGTCTGTTTGCTCCCTGCCCACAAGGGCTGGAAGAGGCGCTGTCGCTGGAACTGCAAGCACTGGGCTACGAGAACGTCCAAACCGGCCGTGCGGGTTGCCATTTTGACGCGGACTGGATCGGCGTCATGCGTGCCAACCTGTCCTCGCGACTGGCGACACGCATTTTGCTGGAAGTCTCGCACGCTCCTGTCACCAACGAGGAAGACATTCTGGCCCTGGCCCGCGTGACTCCCTGGGAACGCTGGTTCGGCCCCGAGCAGACACTGCGTGTCGATACCTCGGCGGTACGCAGCCCCATGCAAAGCCTGCAGTACTGCAATCTGCGCGCCAAAGACGGGATTTGTGACCGCCTGCGTGATCTGGAAGGTGCACGTCCTTCCATCGATACCGTACGCCCGGATGCCAAGGTGCATTTGTTCCTGGACGAGACCAGTGCCACCTTCTATCTGGACACCAGTGGCGAGTCCCTGTTCAAGCGCGGCTGGCGTCATGACAAGGGCGATGCGCCTTTGCGTGAAAACCTGGCAGCCGGCCTGCTGGCCCTGTCTGGCTGGGACCCCAGCAAGCCTTTGATCGACCCTTTCTGCGGTAGTGGCACGATTCTGATCGAAGCCGCCTGGATGGCTTTGGGAGCGCCTCCCGGAATCTGGCGCCCCTTCCACTTCGAGCGTCTGCGCTGCCACGATCAGCGTTTGTGGCGTGACATCAAGGACGAAGCGCGTTCCATGATCGCCCCTCGTCTGGATACGCCGCTGATTGGCTACGACATCAACCCCATCGTTCTGGATGCCGCCCGTTCCAACCTGGAACGCTCGCACCTGACGCTGGAGACGATTCGCTTCGAGCAAGGCGATGCCCTGAAGATTCGTCCAGAAACAGAAGCCGGCTGGATTGTCACCAATCCTCCTTACGGCGAGCGTCTGGAACATCAGGACGAGGACTTCTGGCCAAACTGGGCCAGCAACCTCAAGCAAAACTTCGCCAACTGGAGCGTGAACATGATCAGCAGCGACCTGGAGTTGCCGCGTCATATGCGCCTCAAGCCCAAGCGTCGTTACCCGCTGTACAACGGTGCTCTGGATTGCCGCCTGTTCTGCTTTGACATGGTTCCGGCCAGTTATCGCAATAACGAGGCAGCCTCGGACGCCAGCGAAGACTCGGCCAGCGCCGAATAAGCCTCAAGCAGTCTTGTACAAGGCGACAAGGGCCAAGTCCATGAAAATGGCTTGGCCCTTGTTTATTGGGATAAGCCCCCCATCTATCTTGAGTACTTTTCCACCCTTTTGGGGCCCGCCCGACTCCAGGCCTTCTGTTCCAGCCCTGAACCGGCAGCATTCCGTTAGGCGGCGATATACGCGATAATGGCAGTCTTCCCTGCCTCAAGACGCACCATGACACCCACATTCACCACTCCTGGCCGCTGGCGACGCTTTGCCTGCATGATGTATGAATCCATCCTGCTGTTTGGCGTTATTTTCACCACCGGCTATCTGTTTGATACCTTGACCCAAAGCCGTAGCGGCCTGGATCTGCGTCATGTGCGTCAGGTCGTTCTGTTTATCGCGCTGGGGATTTATTTCGTGCTGTGCTGGCGCAAAGTAGGCCAGACCCTGCCCATGAAAACCTGGCACATGCGCCTGGTGAACGAGCAAGGCCAGATTCCTGCCCTGCCTACCTTGCTGCTGCGTTATATTCTGTTATGGCCCCTGCCTTTGCTGGGGGCTTTGCTGGTTCAGCTTCTGTCTGTCTACACAGGCTATGCGTCCACGGACCTTCTGATCGTGTTTACGCCTTTCCTGAACTTTATCTGGACCTGGTTCGACAAGGACCAGCAGTTCCTGCACGACCGTCTTAGCAAGACTCGTCTGATCGATGCGCGCCCTACCCGTGTTACTTCGGCAGCCACCTGAGCAGGCAGGCTGCCTCTTCATTTTTTAGTAGTACAGCAAAGTCATGACCGACATTTTAAAAAAATACCTGTTCGCCGACCAAAGCACACGAGCCCAGATTGTTCACCTTGAGCAAGCCTGGCAAATGGGTCTGGAACATCAGCACTACCCTGCCTGCATCCGCGACTTGCTGGGCGAGCTGGTGGCCGCCTCGGTGCTCCTGGCGGGCAACCTCAAGTTTGACGGCTCCCTGATTTTGCAAATCCAGGGGGATGGCCCAATTGCCTTGCTGGTGGTGGAGTGCACCTCGGACATGGATATACGTGCAACGGTCTCGCTGCGCGAGAACCATCCCGTGCCTCAAACCGGCACCTTGCAAACCCTGCTGAACCCGCAAGGTCAAGGCCGCTTCACTGTGGTGCTGGCTCCGCGTCAAAGCAGCAAGGATTTCCGTCCTTACCAAGGCGTGGTGCCTCTGGAAGGCGAGACCGTTGCCGAAGTTCTGCAAACCTATATGCGCACCTCCGAGCAGCTGGATACCCACCTGTGGCTGGCTGCCGACGAGAACCGTTGTGCAGGTCTGTTGCTGCAACGCATCCCGCCCCAAGGCGGCCACAGTCTGGCTCAGAACCTGGACACCTGGGAGCGGGCCCTGGCGTTGGGCTCCACCGTCCAGACGCAAGAATTGCTGCAACTGGATAGCGACACCTTGATTCACCGCCTGTTCTGGGAAGAAGACCTGCAAGTCTTTGAACCTCAGTCCGTGCGCTGGCATTGCCCCTGTTCCCGTCAACGCGTCAGCAATATGCTGCGCATGCTGGGACGGGAAGAAATCGAGCAAATGCTGGCCGAGCAAGACACCATCAATGTGTCCTGCAACTTCTGCGGCAAGCCCTATCAGTACGACGCAATTGATTGCGCGTCCCTGTTTGTCGACAAGGGCGATACCCAACCGGGTGACGATACCCTGCACTAAGCAAAAACCACTACGAGGGACTACGCCCGCACAAGTCCTTCTACCGAACCAAAAGACAGTCAGCCATGATGGCAACATCATGGCTGATTCTTTTTCTTCACCCCAGCATCAATCCGGTTTGGCAGGCGCTCACATCATGGGCGCCCTGCTTGCGATCATCCTGCTGAGCTGGCTAGTGCTGGACGTGCTGACGCTGTACTCCTTGCGCGTACGCCTACAGCACAGCCTGTTGCAGGCAGCTCGTCAGGCCAGCATGCATCATGCCCAGCCTGAAACCATTGCCCTGGCATTCAGCCAAACACTGACTGCTGCCAAAGTGCCACTGCACGATCAATGGCAGATCCAGATCCTGTCGCCCTCACCACAGGCTTTTATGCTGCATGGCAGGCCTTCCCGGCTTCATGAGGGGCGCACAAGCATTACCCAGGGCTGGCAGGCGCAACAAGCGGATCAAGCCAGCCACGGCGGCCCCAGCATCTACCAGGCCAACACATTGCACTTGTACCTGCTCTATGCCCATAAGCCGGGCCCTCTTTCCTTGCTTCGCCTGCTACCCAAGCTTGCTGCCAGCATGCCTGGCCCTTCGGGTTCGGCAGCGGTCTGGCTCCGCCTGGAAATCAGGCACCCCATGCAGTCTGATGCCGTGCAGTGGGATGACTTGGCTGATGGTCGGGTCGTCTATGCCCAGCAGACTGAAAACGAGCTTGCCTTGCCAGTTTCCCAAACAGGCTGGTCCACAGATCTGGAGCCAGCAGAACCGCCATCACCGGACGGGGATGGCCGTCTGCCATCAAGGGATGGCCCTGCTCAAGGATCAGGTGATGCTTCCCCTTCTCCAGGGCCTGCCGCCCCCACACCAGACTCAGGAGGAGCTGACTACTCACCTCCAAACCCTGCTTGCTACTAATCGCCGAGCCAGCCAGAGGGCGGTGGCGGGTGGCGGGTGGCGGGTGGCGGCAGCATAGGACGCGATCAACGCATTCCTGACCCAAGCGGGAAACAGACTTACAGTCGCCGCAATAAGCAGTTGTGGCCGTAGTCGGGACAGCAATAAGGGAACAAAGAAGAATGATCAGAAAGGAACTGGCTGCTCAGCCGTTCCAGCAGCGCCTTGCACGCTACTTCTTAACGTGGGCTGCTTGTCGTGGTAGCCGAACCACCGGGAGGCACGATCTGCACAAAGATCTCGCCTTCACGCATCATGCCAAACTCGCTACGGGCGCGCTCTTCAACTGCGTGGGTACCCGAACGCAAATCCTGAACCTCGGCCAGCAAGGCGTTATTACGCGCTGTCAGGGCCTCGTTGGTCTCTTTTTGCGCGACCAGCCTGGTCTGCATTTGCCGTACGTCCAGCCAACCGCCTTTGCCCCACCATAAAGCGTAATGGGTTACCAGGGTCAAACACAGCAGGAGCAGAACGATCAGGCGCATGGTGATATAAGAACCGGGTCTTGCGACCCGGTTCATCAAACAGAATTAGCGCAGATTATAGAACGCTTCGCGACCTGGGAAGGTAGCAACTTCTGCCAATTCTTCTTCAATACGCAACAACTGGTTGTACTTGGACATGCGATCGGAACGGGACAGGGAGCCTGTTTTGATCTGCATGGCATTCGTAGCCACAGCGATATCCGCAATCGTGGAGTCTTCGGTTTCACCCGAGCGGTGCGAAATTACAGCGGTGTAACCAGCGCGCTTGGCCATTTCGATGGCAGCAAAGGTTTCGGTCAGGGTGCCGATCTGGTTGATCTTGATCAGGATGGAGTTACCGATACCCAGCTCAATCCCTTTCTTCAGGATCTTGGTGTTGGTCACAAACAAATCGTCACCAACCAACTGGATCTTGTCGCCCAGTTGCTGGCTCAGAATGCGCCAGCCGTCCCAATCGTCTTCGGCCATGCCGTCTTCGATGGAGATGATGGGGTACTTGTCGCACCAGTTGGCCAACAGGTTGGCAAAGTCTTGCGAGCTCAGGGACACGCCGCCTTCGCCAGCCAGGTGGTATTTGCCGTCGCGGTAGAACTCGGAAGCGGCGCAGTCCAGGGCCAGAGCGATCTGGGTGCCGGGCTCGTAGCCAGCTTGTTCGATAGCGCGCAGGATCAGTTCGATAGCGGCTTCGTGGTTGGCCACGTTAGGAGCAAAACCACCCTCGTCGCCCACAGCGGTGGACATGCCCTGATCGTGAATCAGGCCTTTCAGGGTGTGGAACACTTCTGCACCCATGCGCAGCGATTCGCGGAAGCTCTTGGCGCCCACGGGCATGATCATGAACTCTTGCAAGTCCAGGGTGTTGTTGGCGTGTGCGCCACCGTTGATGACGTTCATCATCGGTACGGGCATGGCCATGGCACCGCTGCCACCGAAGTAGCGGTACAGGGACAGACCCGAATCATCAGCAGCGGCACGGGCCACAGCCATACTGGCAGCCAGCATGGCGTTGGCGCCCAGGCGGCTCTTGTCTTCGGTACCGTCCAGCTCGATCAGGGTGCGATCGATAAAGGTTTGTTCTTGAGCATCCAAGCCCATCAAGGCTTCGGAGATCTCTGTGTTCAGGTTTTCAACAGCGCGCAAAACACCTTTACCCAGGTAACGGCTCTTGTCACCATCACGCAGCTCCAACGCTTCGCGAGCGCCAGTGGATGCACCAGAAGGAACGGAGGCACGCCCCATAGCGCCCGATTCGAGCAATACATCACACTCCACCGTTGGATTACCACGGGAGTCCAGAATCTCGCGGCCAATAATATCTACGATTGCACTCATGATTTTGACAGTCCTGCCTGAAGTAGCATTAAGCTAGATAAGTTAAACAATCCTGCTGCCGGGCGTATCGCCGTAAACCGATGTGAAGATCAGCTTGAAAAGGCGCCTAGCCTGGAAGTTGAAAAGATCAGCAAGCGCGACAGCTATAGTGCAATCAGCGCCCCCTGCCCTCCTGCTAAAACAGGATTGTACCTGCCCATGACACAGCCGTGCCATGTCTGGTCCCGAAAGCTGGAAAAAAGCCTGGATTCAAGGCCCTGCCTTCATCCTGATCGAAACCGGCACGTGTTTATTATCACCAGAAATTCCGAGACTAGGCGGCGTCTCTGTAAATACAAAAAGTACCGATACGTCTCAAAGTAAATCTTTGTCGGCTGCTTTCAACAAGGCGCTTTCCCAGTTGCCCAGCAAGGTAATCAACTGGTTCAGGTCCTGATCGGAGAAGTCTTGCAGCATGGCCTCCACCAGGCGACGGCGACGCGGCAAGGTGGCCTCGACCAGCTCACGACCAGCTGGACTGAGGCGCACATTGGTCAGCCGATTGTCCTGCTCGTCCGTGAAACGCTCGACCAGTCCCAAAGACTCAATGTTCTTCAACTGCCGTGTCACCGCAGCCGGATCAATGCGCAGCAAGCGCACCAATTGCTTTTGAGACAGGCAACCGTCCTCTTGGTACAGGCAAATCAGGACACGCCAGCGTGGCAAGGGCATGCCCAACTGCTGATCAAACGCCGCCATCAGACTGCGATACGTGCGCCCCAGTTGCTGAGCCGCTTGAAGTTGCGGAAATTCATTCATCATGTTCAAGACTGTTCTTGACGATTAAATCGTATCGGCGGCACTTTACGCACCCAATAAAAGCACCAGACTATCAGCAGCAAGGTCACGGCCATCCCCATATTGACGGCATGTGCCAGGGCATCGCGGGCCAAGCCCAGATACATCTGGCCGTCCTGCCCCGCCTGCTCCAGAAATTGTGTCTGCTGGCTCACACTCATCAAGACCTGCGGGTCTTGCAGCGAATTCACCAGACTGGCAGGCAAAGTCGTCAATTGCGTGCGGATGGCTTCACCATACTGGTAGTTGATCAGAGTTCCCACGACAGCGGTTCCCAACATGCCCCCCACCATGCGCATGGACTGTAGCATGGCCGTGGCAATCCCCAGCATGGAGCGCTCTACAATTTCCTGCGCAAACACGGTCAGATTCGGCATGATGCAGCCAACCCCGGTGCCGGCAATGGTGGCATACAACACAAAATGCCAATGAGGGTCGGTTTTCTTGATAAACACCATACCCAGACAAGCAATCGTCAATAGCACCAGCCCCAAATACAGCATCAGGGTAGGACGACGCAGACGCGTAATCGTACGGCCATTAATGATACTGCCCACGGTAATGAACACGACCAAGGGGGTGATCAATAAACCGGCTGTTTGAGGTCGCAGACCGTAGCCCCCCTGCAGCAATAAAGGCGCGTAGAACAAGAGTCCGAACAGGATAAAGCCCAAACCCGCAGACAGAACCAGCAAAGAGAATTGAGCGGGGCTACTGAACAGAATCAAAGGCAGCAAGGGTTCCGCAACCCGTCGCTCCCAAGTCACCAGCAGGACAAAAGCCGCCACACTGCACAACCCCAGCAAGACCATCAGATAACTGCCGCCATATTGAGGCAGCAGCTCTACCAGCAGCTGAATACAGGCCAAACCGACCATCAACAAAAAAGCACCCAAATAGTCCATGCGGACCTGGGTTTGACGAAAGTGACGGATCTGCGGCAAGTAACGATAGACAAAATAAAGGCTGAGCAAGCCGACAGGCAAATTCACATAAAACACGGAGCGCCAGCCGTAGTGCTCAGTCAGAATTCCACCCAGAAAAGGCCCTATCCCGTTCGCAATCCCGAAGGACGCGCTCAGCATCACTTGCCAGCGCAAACGCACACGAGGATCGGGAAACAGATCTGGTACACAGGCAAACGCCGTCCCGACCAGCATGCCCCCGGCTATCCCCTGCAAGGCACGAGCCAATACCAGTTGCAACATGCTTTGCGCCATGCCACAAAGCACGGACGCCAGGGTAAACAAGACAATGGACACCAGCACAAAACGGCGGCGTCCGTAAAAATCCCCCAGGCGACCAAAAATAGGAACGGTAATCACCGAAGTCAGCAAATACGCTGTTGCCACCCAGGCATACAGCTCAAAACCATGTAGTTCGGACACGATGGTGGGCAAGGCTGTCCCGACCACGGTCTGATCGATGGCCACCAACATCACCACAAAGCACAGACCCATCATCGCCAGTATGGATTCCGTGACTGACAAGACACGCCCTGGCGTTTTTTGTGCTGCTTCCGATGCGTTTACCATTTCTATTGACCATGCAATTATTGCCTAGTCAACTATTTTACGAGCGAGTGAAAAACCTGACAAGCCATGCCTGAATCAAACCCCATCCCACTATCCCGGTACACAATGGCAATCATTCGGAGAGCCAGGCTTTCCAAACAAATCTGCCCCACAGGAAAACCGTATGAATATCATGATTGTTGGTGCCAGCATGGGTCTGGGACGCGCCTTGATGGATGGCTTGGCCCAAGATGGCAACATGCTGTATGGCGTGGCCAGGCGGCCTCCCAGCGCCTTGACCAGTTCCCTGCACCCGGACGCCAGTGCCCGTCAACATTGGATCAGCGCTGACCTGTCCCAGCCTGACGCCGCCAGCCAACTGGCAGCCGCCTGCCCGGCATCGCTGGATGTGCTGATCTACAACCTCGGCATTTGGGAAGACACGGCATTCAGTGAGGAGTACGATTTTCTATCGCAAAGCGATCTGGCCATCCGCCGTCTGGTCGATGTGAATCTGACTGGGGCCTTGCTAGCCATACGACATCTGCTGTCCCATTTGTTACGCAGCAAACAACCCCGCCTGATTCTGACGGGCTCCACCTCGGGTCTACGTCAAAGCGGCCGTCCGGAAGTTGCTTTCGGCGCGACAAAATTTGCCCTGAACGGTATGGCTGACAGTCTGCGCGAAGGCTACAGGGATCAAGGCCTGGCCGTCACCTGCTTGCAACTGGGCTATCTGAATACGGAAGATGGCCTGGATGTACCGCTGCACACCGCTGCTGAACGGGACCAGGGCGAGACCATTCCGGTGCATGATGTACTCACGATTGTGCGCAGCCTGCTGCAACTGTCTCCCGCCAGCTTTATACGCGAACTGACCCTGCCTGCCCTGCGCGATCCACGTTTTTAAGAGGCAAAACAAGCAGATATTCTTCCTGGAATATTGAACGAAAAGATCGGGCCCTATACCTAGGCCCATAAAAAAAGAGAGTGTTTTCACACTCCCTTTTTCCTGCCTGACTACATGATGTAATCCGCTGTTTACAGACCTTGCACCACGTACATGGTCATTTTGGCAGCACCTTCACGGGCTTGACGGGCGCGACGGTATTCCTCGGAATCGTGGAAAGCCTGAGCCTGTTCCAGCGTGTCGAACTCCATGACCACGGTACGCAAAGGCGCATTGCCTTCCAGAGTGACCGTTTCACCGCCACGCACCAACACTTTCACATTGTGGGTTTTCATGGCGATGCTGGAAAACTCCTGGTACTGCTTGTACTGCTCGGGGTTTGTTACTTCGACATTAGCAATCAAAAATGCGGACATAGTGTCTCCAAACTACTTTTAATAGCCGTGCTGCAAGGCACCGCTGTTTTTAACAATCGAATCGATCTGTTGCAGTGTCCGCAGCAAATCTGCCATCTGCGACAGGGGGACAGCATTCGGGCCATCCGACAAGGCCTTATCCGGATCAGGGTGGGTTTCCATGAACACGCCCGCCACACCTGCTGCAACGGCAGCACGCGCCAGGACAGGCACAAACTCACGCTGGCCGCCCGAGGTCGTGCCCTGCCCACCCGGCAACTGGACCGAGTGCGTAGCATCAAACACGACCGGGCAATCCGTGGCACGCATGATCGCCAAGGAGCGCATGTCGGACACCAGGTTGTTGTAGCCAAACGAAGCACCACGCTCACAGACCATGATGGTGGAGCCATCACCGCCCATTTCCATTGCCGCTGCACGTGCTTTTGCCACCACCTGCACCATATCCTGAGGAGCCAGGAACTGGCCCTTCTTGATATTCACAGGTTTCAGGGTAGCGGCGCAAGCCTGAATAAAGTCAGTCTGACGGCACAGGAAAGCCGGTGTTTGCAACACATCCACGACGGCAGCCACATCATCAACCTGGTCTTTATCGTGCACATCGGTCAGAACCGGCACTTTGTAGTGCGAGCGCACATCCGCCAGAATCTGCAGACCTTCCGCCATGCCGGGGCCACGATAAGACTTGTCCGAACTCCGGTTGGCCTTGTCAAACGAGCTTTTGTAGATAAAGGGGATACCCAGAGCCGAGGTAATTTCGGCAAGCTGACCCGCTGTATCAAACGCCATTTGACGCGATTCAATCACACAAGGGCCAGCGATCAGAAAAAAGGGCCGATCCAGGCCAACGTCGTAACCGCATAAATCCATAATAGACCTCGTTTCAGTATTGCTGCATTCTCCCACATTCCTGAAGGCGGTGCTGCACCGCAGTGCAGCATGCCTGTCAGCCCAATCGTTCGGAGATTTCGATCAGGTTCAAGTCCGGGTCGCGCACATAGACGGAGCGAATCGGGCCGGTGGCACCCGTACGCTGTACAGGCCCCTCAATGATGGGCCAGCCTTGTGACTGCAAATGCTCGATTACCTGCTCCAGCGGAATACTGGCGATAAAACACAGGTCCAGCGCCCCCGGCACTGGCAAATGTGCCTTGGGCTCGAACTCCTGCCCGCGCACATGCAAATTGATCTTTTGCGAGCCAAAGCGGAAAGCAATTCGCCCCTACCCAAAGACTTCCTGCTTCATGCCCAGAACTTGTGTATAGAAATGGGTGGTGGCTTGCGGGTCAGTACAGGTCAGCACCAAATGATCCAATTGTTCGATCATGCTTACTCCCAGGAAAGCGGGTAACAGATTCTGTCGCCCCGAATGAAAAAGCCCGCGTCGCGCGGGCCTTTTCAGTGATACCAAATTATCAAGCTGTTTTTTTCTGGCGTTCCAGAGCAGCTTTGATATAGCTGGTAAACAGCGGATGGCCATCACGCGGCGTGGAAGTGAATTCCGGGTGGAATTGCACGCCCATGAACCAAGGATGATCAGGCAGTTCCATGATTTCTGGCAGGTTCTCGGTAGGAGTACGAGCAGAAATCACCATGCCCACTTCTTCCAGACGTGGCACGTACAAGGTGTTGACCTCGAAACGGTGGCGGTGACGTTCATTCACTTCCGGACCGTAAATGGCTTCAGCACGCGAACCTGGTTTCACCGGGCAACGCTGTGCGCCCTTGCGCATGGTGCCGCCCAGATCGGAGGAACCATCACGGTGCTCAATCTTGCCTTCGCGGTCTGCCCATTCAGTAATCAGGGCCACAACCGGGTGCACGGCCGATGGATCGAATTCGGTGGAGTTCGCACCCACCAGATTGCCCACATTGCGAGCAAACTCAACCACGGCTAATTGCATGCCCAAGCAGATACCCAGGAATGGCACGCCGTTTTCACGAGCGTACTGAATAGCGCGGATCTTGCCTTCGGTACCACGTTTGCCAAAACCGCCTGGCACCAGAATGGCGTCCAGACCTTTCAGGCAATCCGTACCTTCGTTCTCGATAACCTCGGAATCCAGGTACTCGATATTGATACGGGTACGGGTGTGGATACCGGCGTGAACCAGGGCTTCGCTCAGCGACTTGTAGGATTCCGTCAGGTCTACGTACTTGCCGACCATACCGATACGCACTTCGTGCTCCGGATTTTCCAGGGCCTGGACCAAACGATCCCACATGGACAGATCAGCCGGTGGAGGCGACAGCGCCAGTGCATCACACACCAGACTGTCCAGACCTTGCTTGTGCAGCATGGCTGGGATCTTGTAGATGGAGTCCGCGTCCCACACCGAGATCACGGCGTCCATGGGCACGTTGGAGAACAGCGAAATCTTGGCCAGCTCGTCATCAGGAATGACGCGATCAGCACGGCACAGCAAAGCGTGAGGGTGAATACCGATTTCACGCAGCTTTTGCACCGAGTGCTGGGTAGGTTTGGTTTTCAGCTCGCCTGCCGATGCAATGAACGGCACCAGTGTCAGGTGAACAAAAGCGGTGTTGTTGCGGCCCAGGCGCAGATTCATCTGGCGGGCAGCTTCCAGGAAAGGTTGGGATTCGATGTCACCCACTGTGCCGCCGATCTCGACGATGGCAACATCGGCCTCACCATTGTAGGCAGCCTTGGCGCCACGAATGATGAAGTCCTGGATTTCGTTGGTGATGTGCGGGATAACCTGCACGGTCTTGCCCAGATAGTCCCCGCGACGCTCTTTGCGCAGCACGGATTCGTAAATCTGGCCCGTGGTGAAGTTGTTGACCTTGCGCATGCGAGCGGAAATAAAGCGCTCGTAGTGGCCCAGGTCCAGGTCGGTTTCCGCACCATCCTCAGTAACAAACACTTCACCGTGCTGGAAGGGGCTCATGGTGCCCGGATCTACGTTGATGTAGGGGTCCAGCTTGAGCATGGTCACGCGCAGACCGCGGGACTCCAGGATGGCAGCCAGGGATGCAGCCGCAATACCTTTGCCCAGGGAGGACACAACGCCTCCCGTTACGAATACATATTTGGTGGTCATTATAAAAGGCGCCTGAGGTCAAATCAGGCGATAGCGGGAAATTTGGATTATAACGGCAAGCGCCCATGCTTGGCGACCTGACAAGTGGCATTTCACAGCGGAAATACCACTTATCCTTGCAACTATTGACAACAGCAGACGGTGGCGATCAGATCGCCTGCGTCCTTTGCTCAAGCCATTTGCGCGCATCACCCTGAACACGCGGCATGAGACGTTCACGCACTTGCTGATGATATTCATTGAGCCAGTTACGCTCGGCAGCGGTCAGTAGTGCGGCATCTATACAACGCGTATCAATGGGGCAAAGGGTCAGGGTTTCAAAACGCAGAAACTGCCCGTACTCGCTGCGCATGGCCGGTACCGCCGCCACCAGATTCTCGATTCGAATGCCCCACTGACCGGGACGGTACAAGCCAGGCTCGTTGGAGGTAATCATGCCGGCACGCATGGCAGAATGAGGTCCGATACGACCGCGCCAGGAAATGGACTGCGGGCCTTCATGCACATTCATGAAGTAGCCGACGCCATGGCCAGTGCCGTGACCGAAGTCCAGGCCCTGCTCCCACAAAGGCTGACGCGCCAGCACATCAATTTGCTGACCGGCAATGCCTTCCGGGAACACCAGCATGGACAAGGACACCATGCCTTTGAGCACCAGCGTGAAGTCACGAATCTGCTCGGCAGATACCTGACCTACCGGCACGACACGGGTAATGTCCGTGGTCCCGCCCTGATACTGCCCACCTGAGTCGATCAGCAACAGGCCATTGCCATCAATACGGGCATGGGACTGCTGGGTCGCCTGATAGTGCGGCATGGCACCATTGGCGTTATAGGCGGCAATCGTGCCAAAGCTGGGGCTGACAAAACCTTCCTGACGAGCACGGGCAGCGCAGATATGTTCATCCACATCCAGCTCATTCACGTCGCTTTGCTGCTCAAACCAGGCAAAGAACTCGCACAAGGCAGCGCCGTCTTTTTCCATGGTTTCGCGCACATGATCCAGCTCGGCATCGGTCTTGCAGGACTTGAGCAATTGAGCGGGATTGATGTATTCAACTACATTCAAATGTGCCGCCAGTTGCGCCGCCCAAGCCGTGGTCCGCGCCATATCCAGCAGGATAGGCATGGACGCGGGTAAAGCACGCATGAAGGAGGACAACTCGGTATAGCTTTGAACTTGCACACCGTCCGCAGCCAGCGCTTCCTGTATGCCTGCCGACAGCTTGTTGCCATCCACAAACAGAAACGCCTGATCCGGGCCAATCAGCAAGTACGACAGGAACACCGGGTTATAGGACACATCACTGCCGCGCAGGTTCAGGGTCCAGGCAATATCATCCAGTGCGCTCAGCAAATGCCAATGCGCGCCCTGCTCCTGCATGGCAGCTCGGGTGCTGCTTAAATTTTCCTGACGAGTACGGCAGGCAAAAGGAGGCCGATGCTCCACCACCTGGCCAACAGGCGCAGCAGGCCGGTCCGTCCAGATCGGGCTCAACAAGTCAGCCTCCAGCACCCACTCCAGCTCCGGCGTGGCCTTTTGCCAGGCCAGCAGACTTTGTGCCGACACCGACTGGCTATCCAGTGCTACCCGCGACTGGGCAGGCAAATGTTCCGCCAGCCAGTTGGCCGGCTCAGGCACGCCGGCCTCGCCCGCACGTTGCAATTGAATGCCGCTGCCGTCCAGCTCCTTGGCCGCCTGTTCCCAATAACGGCTATCGGTCCACAAACCAGCCCAATCGGCCGTCACCACCAGAAGTCCGGCCGATCCTACAAATCCGCTGAGCCACTGACGGCTTTTCCAGCGATCAGGCAGGTACTCAGACAGATGAGGGTCAGATGTAGGCCAAATGCTGGCCTGCACGGACTGAAATTGCATTTGTTCGCGCAGCGCCTGCAAGCGTGCGGCAACGGGGGGATGGGCCATGCCAACTTCCTTTACATAAACAGCGTTCACGCACCGATCAAGCATAAAAAAAGCTCCGACTCGCGCCGAAGCTTTTTTAGCCAGAGAAACCGATCAGGCCACAGCGCTGACGTCCAGCGGGACGCCTGTCTTGGACTGAATGTACTCAAGGCTGACTTCTGGTGCCAACTCAAGCAACTTTAAACCATTTTCCGTCACTTCCATCACCCCCAGATCGGTAATGATGAGGTCAACCACACCCACACCCGTCAGGGGCAAGGTGCAAGCAGGCAGAATTTTCAGGTCTTCCGTGCCGTCTTTCTTGGTAGCCACGTGTTCCATCAGGACTACGACACGGCCAACGCCAGCAACCAGATCCATGGCACCGCCCATGCCCTTGATCATCTTGCCGGGGATCATCCAGTTGGCCAGATCACCCTTTTCCGACACCTGCATGGCGCCCAGAATCGCAATATTGATCTTGCCGCCACGAATCATGGCAAACGAGTCTGCCGAGGAAAAGATGGACGAGCCGGGCAAGGTGGTGATGGTTTGCTTGCCAGCGTTGATCAGGTCAGCATCAATCTTATCTTCGGTCGGAAAGGGGCCAATGCCCAGCAAACCGTTTTCCGACTGCAGCCAGACCTCAATGCCTTCAGGCACGTGGTTGGCAACCAGCGTAGGCAAACCAATCCCCAGGTTGACGTAAAAGCCGTCCTGAAGCTCCAGAGCGGCGCGTGCCGCCATTTGATCTCTATTCCAAGCCATTATTATCTTGCCTCGCTAATCAGGAAGAACGAACGGTACGCTGTTCAATGCGCTTTTCGGGCTGGGCATTGAGCACGATACGGTGCACGTAAATACCGGGCAAATGCACATCATCCGGGTCCAGGCTGCCGGTCTCGACAATTTCTTCGACCTCGACAATGGTGATTTTTCCAGCCATGGCCACGTTCGGGTTGAAGTTGCGTGCGGTCTTGCGGAACACCAGGTTGCCGCTGCGATCAGCCTTGTAAGCCTTGACCAGCGACACATCGGGCACCAGGGCCTCTTCCATCACGTATTGCTGACCGTTGAACTCACGAATTTCCTTGCCGTCAGCCACGATGGTGCCAACACCCGTTGCGGTGAAGAAAGCGGGAATGCCTGCGCCACCGGCACGCAGCTTTTCAGCCAGGGTGCCCTGAGGAGTGAACTCCAGCTCCAGCTCGCCCGCCAGATACTGACGCTCGAACTCCTTGTTTTCGCCCACATAGGAGGAAATCATCTTGCGAATCTGGCGCGTTTCCAGCAACTGACCCAGACCAAAGCCATCCACCCCGGCATTATTGCTAATGCAGGTCAGGTTTTTGACTCCGCTATCGCGCAGCGCAGCAATCAGCGCTTCGGGAATTCCGCACAGGCCGAATCCACCTACCGCGACTGTCTGTCCGTCGGCAACGACCCCCTGCAACGCCTCCTTGGCGCTTGGATAGACTTTATTCAATTGACTCTCCAATAACTCTTTAATTGGCCTAAACAGCAAACTTTGTCCAATAATGCCGCTATGCACCATAAGGTGCTATCAGGCATTCTACGACTTGACTATGCTTTCCGTATACGTAAAGCTTAACCCTGAAAAACCGAGTGTATCTGTTTACGCTCATCTTCGGTCCAAGGTTGCGAACCGCCTTGGGGGTTAATGGACACTAGCACACAGCGGCCACGTGCATAAATGACATCCGCTTGATTTGCGTCACCTACAAGGACTTCCAGTTCAATGCTGCTGCCACCGACCTTCAGTAATTTATGCACAATTCGCACAGTGGCCGGATACAGGACCGAACGCAGGAAATCCAGGCTGGCGTGCGCCAGCACCCCGGTACGTGGAGAAGGTGGCACCATGCCCAGCTTCATCATTAACTGGACACGGGCTTCCTCGATGTAGCGAAAGTAGACCGTATTGTTAACATGATTCATGGCATCCAGATCGCCCCAGCGCACGGCAATATCAAAAGTGGCTCCTGCACCAGAATCTACTACTTGTGTCATTACATGCTCTCCTTGCTGATATTTACTGATGAACACGGAAGCCGTCGGGCACCGCCCCTGGCCTCTGAACTCAAAACGGGATTGCTCAGACTACAATACAATCGACCGTACGCACAGTACACGAATTTCACCCGCCAACAATCAAGAACAAAGCGCTAAGCCGTAATAGGAGATCAGCAGCAATGTCTGAACGTGAATCGATGGAATATGACGTTATTATCGTCGGCGCTGGCCCTGCAGGCCTGGCCACCGCGATACGTCTGAAACAGCTCGCCCAAGAAAAAGAACAAGAAATCAGCGTCTGTATCCTGGAAAAAGGCGCTGAGGTGGGGGCCCATATCCTGTCCGGCGCCGTCATGGATACGCGTGCTCTGGACGAGCTGCTGCCAGACTGGAAAGCGCAAGGCGCTCCTATTTCGGTAGAAGTGACTGAAGACAAATTCCTTTTCCTGACCGAAAAAGGCGCCCGCAGCACCCCCATGTGGCTGCTGCCCGATTGCTTCAAGAACCATGGCAATTACATCGTTCGCCTTGGCAATGTCGTGCAATGGATGGGTGAGCAGGCCGAGGCTCTGGGTGTGGATATTTTCCCCGGCTTTGCCGCTGCCCACATTCTGTACGACGACAATGGTGCTGTTCGCGGCGTGCTGACTGGCGATATGGGCGTGGCCCGTGATGGCACTCACACCGCCCACTACCAGCCCGGCATGGAATTACTGGCGTCCTACACGATTTTTGCCGAAGGTTCGCGTGGTCACCTGGGCCGTGAACTGACCGAGCGCTTCAAACTGGACGAATCCCGCAATGCACAGAGCTACGGCATTGGTATTAAAGAACTGTGGGAAGTGGACCCGTCCCAATCCCAGCCCGGTCTGGTGATTCACACTGCTGGCTGGCCGCTGGATTCGGACACCTACGGCGGCTCCTTCCTGTACCACCTGGATAACAATCTGGTCATGGTCGGGATGGTGGTGGGTCTGGATTACGCCAACCCCTGGCTGTCTCCCTTTGAAGAGTTTCAGCGCTACAAGACCCACCCTGCCCTGCGCGCCACGTTTGAAGGCGGCAAGCGCATTGCTTACGGGGCTCGCTCCCTGACCGCCGGTGGTCTGCTGGCGCTACCCAAGCTCAGCTTCCCCGGTGGTGCTCTGGTGGGTTGTGATGCCGGTTTCCTGAATGCCTCGCGCATCAAGGGTAGCCATGCCGCGATCAAATCCGGCTCTCTGGCCGCTGAAGCCGCTTTTGAAGCCTTGCAAGCTGGACGCAAGCAAGATGAACTGTCGCAGTACGCCGAGAAATTCAAGCAGTCCTGGCTGCATGAGGAACTGGACAAGGCCCGCAACTTTAAGCAATGGTTCAAGAAAGGCCGCTCGATTGCGTCCGTCATGACCTTTGTAGAGCAAGGTCTGTTCAAGGGCAAAATGCCCTGGACACTGCGCAACAACAAGCCTGACCATGCCTGTTTGCAGCCTGCGGCCGAATGCGCCCGTATCGACTATCCCAAACCAGATGGCAAGATCACTTTCGATCGTCTCAGTTCCGTGTTTATTTCAAACACCAACCACGAAGAAGATGAACCTGTCCACCTGACGTTGAAAGATCCGTCCGTTCCTGTGGCGGTGAACCTGGCTCGTTACGGTGGCCCCGAAGCCCGCTTCTGTCCAGCAGGCGTGTACGAGTTCATCAAAACCGAAACCGGCGACGACAAACTGCAGATCAACGCACAGAACTGTGTGCACTGCAAAACCTGTGACATTAAAGACCCTACCCAGAATATTGTCTGGGTTCCCCCGCAAGGTGGCGAAGGTCCGGTGTACAACGGCATGTAAAAAACAACTCTGGCCTTGGTGCTATCACCAAGGCCAGAAGTGTAGATGCCAAGAAGAGCCACCCCAGCGGGTGGCTTTTTTGATGTGCTTTATGACTTGCGGCTCCGGCTGGGCCAGTTCACTACAAACAGCCCCAATAGAATCAGGCCAGTCCCCATCAACTCCAGTTGAGTAGGCCATTCATCCAGCAGCAACCAGGCCAGCAGTACCGTCAGCGCTGGTACACCCAGGCTGGACATCCCGGCCAAGGTTGCGCTGACGCGACTGACGACCGCCATCCACAGTAACCAACCTACACCCGTCGCGATAACGCCCAGATACAGTACGCCGCTGAACATCTGCCACTCCATCACGACAGGACGCTGAGGAATCAGAAAGCTCAAGGGCAGAACAATCACAATACCCAGAAGGCACTGCCAGACGGTGGCATTCAACAGCTCCACTCGGTGGCGCTCAAATAGTTGCTTGGAGAACACCGCCCCCAAAGCCCAGCTCACACCACTCAAGGTTGCCAGAACGGAACCGAGTATGCCGCCCATTCCTTCCCAAGGTGCAATCAGGAGCATCAAGCCCAAAATCGCGGGCACCATGCCCATGACGTGACGCTTTTGGGGCCGTTGCCCCAACATGGGCCAGGACAACAGCAAAATCCAGATTGGCATGGTGTAGGCCAGAGCTACCATCTTGCCCGCGCCACCGGCCTGCAAGGAAAACTGGCTAAGCAATTGGAAGCCGGTGGTCTGGAAAATGGCGACGCCCAGACTCAGCTTCCAGGGTGTAGGCCGTAAATGCCCACCTTTAAGACGCAGCACCAGCCATAAGAAAACAAATGCCACCGCATAGCGCGCCGCAATCAGATCCACTGGCCCGATATAGACGGTCATCGCCTTCATCACGACCCAGCTCATGCCCCAGGTCAGCACTACCAAGCCCATCAGCGCCAAAGCGCCCCTGTCTGCCTGCTGTTCCCCGCTCAAACCTTTCCCCTTTTTATTGAATTCATGGACCGATGTTTTGGCCGCGGTCTCAATGCTAGGCTAATTCCACATCGAGCAGGTTTTCAGTAACAAAATAATCAGAGGAAATAAAAAAACCCTGGCTCTACAAAGAAACCAGGGTCAAACAGGAACTACCAAAAAAACTTAATGTGCTTCGGACAGTTGATCCAGAATGGCCGGATTTTCCAGCGTGGACACGTCCTGCGTGATCGGCTCGTTATTGGCGACAAAGCGCAGCAAACGACGCATGATCTTGCCCGAGCGAGTCTTGGGCAGATTCTCACCAAAGCGGATTTCACGTGGCTTGGCGATAGGACCAATTTCCTTGCCCACCCAGTTGCGCAATTCAGCAGCAATCTTGTCGGCTTCTTCGCCGGAAGGCAAATCGCCATTGAGCACCACAAAGGCCACAATCGCTTCGCCCGTGGTTGGATCAGGCTTGCCTACCACCGCAGCCTCAGCTACCAGCGAGTGCGCCACCAAAGCCGATTCCACTTCCATTGTGCCCAGGCGGTGACCCGAGACGTTCAGCACGTCGTCGATACGACCCATGACCCAGAAGTAGCCGTCGGCATCACGCTGCGCGCCATCGCCGGCCAGGTAATAGCCTTTCAGCTCGGGCGGGAAGTAGCTTTTCACGAAACGGTCTGGATCGCCCCAGATGGTGCGGATCATATTGGGCCAAGGCTTGCGAATGACCAGGAAACCGCCATTGCCGCGCTCAGCTTCGTCACCCACTTCGTCCACAATTGCCACATCCATGCCGGGGAATGGCAGGCCGCAAGAACCCGGTTTCAATGGAGTAGCGCCTGGCAAGGGAGTAATGACGTGACCGCCCGTTTCCGTCTGCCACCAGGTATCCACAATGGGGCAACGCTCGCGGCCCACATTCTTGAAATACCACATCCAGGCTTCGGGGTTGATGGGCTCACCCACCGAACCAATAATGCGCAGGCTGTCCAGATTGTATTGTTTGGGGTGAATGGCCTCGTCCGCTTCGGCTGCCTTGGTCAGGGAGCGAATAGCGGTAGGGGCGGTGTAGAACACCGTCACGCCATGACGTTCAATCATGTTCCAGAAACGGCCAGCATCGGGATAAGTAGGCACACCTTCAAACACGACCTGGGTCACACCAGCCGCCAGAGGGCCGTAGGTGATGAAGGTATGGCCGGTTACCCAACCGATGTCGGCAGTACACCAGAATACATCGCTGTCTTTGGCGTCGAAGGTCCACTGCACGCTCAACATGGCACCCAGCAGATAGCCTGCCGAGGAGTGCTGCACACCTTTAGGCTTGCCCGTGGAACCGGAGGTGTACAGAACAAACAGAGGATGTTCTGCATTCACCGACACGGCGGGACAATCGTTGCCTTGACCTTTGACGACATCTTCCCACCACAGGTCACGACCTTCGTGCCAGGCAACGGGACCGCCTGTGCGCTTGTACACAATGACGTGACGCACAGCTTCGCAGTCGCCGCCGCTCAAGGCTTCGTCCACTGCATTTTTCAGAGGGATGGCACGGCCACCGCGACGTTGTTCATCAGCTGTAATGACCAGGGAGGCACCCACGTCCACGGCGCGCTCGTGCAAGCTCTTGGCCGAGAAACCGCCAAACACTACAGAGTGAGTAATACCCAGACGGGCACATGCCTGCATGGCCACAATGGCTTGCACCGACATGGGCATGTAGATCAGGGCGCGTTCGCCCGTCTTGTAGCCCAGCGCTTTCAAACCATTGGCAAACTGGCAAACCTGTTCATACAGTTCGCGGAAAGTGACTTTGGTGACTTCGCCACCGTCGGCTTCAAAGATCAGCGCAGTTTTGTTTTCTGTGGGGGTGCCCAGGTGCTTGTCCAGACAGTTGGCTGAAACGTTCAGCTCGCCATCATGGAACCACTTGTAAAACGGGGGCTTGCTGTCGTCCAGAACCTGAGTGAAAGGCTTGGTCCAGACCAGACGATCGCGGGCCAACTCCGCCCAGAAGCCGGGATTGTCCTGCTCGGCTTTCTGGCAAAGCTCCTGGTAGGCCGCCATGCCAGCAATGCTTGCTTCGCGCTCCAGCGTGGGGAACACGGGAAAGACGCGGCTTTCCGACAGGACGGATTCAATAGACGTTGGACCGCTCATGGTGTTGGCTCCTTTATTTTCCAGATTTGGTGTTTTTTATGGGCCGCGCATGGGCTGCCCAGCTTAATTTTATATAAACGTAACGCGCCTTACTTACTCAATCCTGACAATTGAGATCGGCTTGATTCTTGGCCAAAATGCCGCGCTGAAAATTCAAACGCGACAGGATCAGCAGGCCCGCCAAAAAGAATAATCCCGTGCAGGCCAGAGCCAAACGGTGGTTCCCGCCACTGAGCCAAGTCACCAGACCGTAGGACAAGGGACCGCATACAGCGGCCAGTTGAATGGCAAAGGTCCACAAGGCGAAAAATTCGGCCAGACGGCTCTTGGGCGCCAGCAAGCCAACCATGGCCCGCCCGGCACTTTGGCTGCTGCCTATACATAAGCCCGCGACGGCTGCTGCGGCCCAGAAGCCGGCCAGGGAACGCGTACTGACGGCAATCCCCACCATGACCAGCCAGGCACATAAGGTCAGTGCCAACGCACGTCGGTGGCCAATTCGGTCCTGCACATGACCAAACAGCAAGGCTCCCACCGCTGCGGCAATATTGACGGTGAAGATCAGTGTCATGGTTTGCGCCATCGTGAAACCCATGGCCTCGGTCGCATACACCGCCGACAAGGTAATAATGACGGCAATGCCGGCCTGATAAGCGGCACCACATAACAGCAAAGTGCGGAAATCGGGGAAATGCTGATGCACGTCGCGCGCCGAGGCAATCAGACGCGACAACATGCCCTGCTGCTCTGCCCCGCTGGGCGCACTGCGTTCACGCAGAAACAGAAAAGAAGGCAAGGCTGACAAGGCAAACAAGGTAGCCGTAATCAGGGCAATACCCGGCACGTATTCCTGCGCCGTCCACCCCTGCGAAGTCGCCCAGGTCAGAAAAGCCAAAGAAAGACCGAGGGCCAGCATGCCACCAAAATAACCAAAACCCCAGCCCCAACCGGAGACACGTCCCAAGGCGTCTGGCCGGGCAATTTCCGGCAAGAAAGCGCCGATGATGGACTCGCCTATGCAGTAGCAATAATTGGATAAAGCGATGAAAACCAGGGCCCAGACAATGTCATTGGGACCAGCCCAATACAGCATCACGGTTGCCAGCACACAACCTATGGTGCTGCTGAACAAAAGCCGTCTTTTGCCTTGACGTGCATCGGCTTTTGCACCGAGCCCAGGCATGGTCAACATGATGCTTAAATACGAGGCAGACAATGCCAGTGTCCACGCCAAGGTAGCCCAGCTGCGGCCTTCAGCGATAACGCCTACAAAATACGCGCTGTAGACACTGGTCAAAATGACGGTGGTGTAGCCAGAATTTGCGAAATCATACATAGCCCAAGCCCACAACTCGCGCAGCCGTACTCCTTCGTTTAGGGCTTTCCCTAGGGCTTGTCCCATAAATCGCATCATTCAATCCCTATAAACAGTGAAACTTCGCTCTATTTCGGCTAATTTTCAATAATTCAGCAACAAGAGCACTGGACCCATGCACAGGGCCTGAAAACCGCTGTCAGCCGCACTTTGCAACAGTATGATTCAATCGCAAAATACGCTCCTACAATGCTTTACGGTGCAATTATCATCCGGTACACTGCCAAACATTCAACGCACAGCAACGTCCGGCAAAGTATGGTGCTTTTAGTCATACTTACAGCCCTGATACCCATCAATTGCTGCTAATTTCAGCAAAAATAGGCATCAAGGTTGTGCTGCTGCCCACCAAGTCCTTAGACAAGCCCTGGTCATGCCGCCACATTACCTGAATCCACCCGCACTTTTGCACATTACCTATCGCAGCGCCAAGTATCTTTTGTTAGCCGGCGCGCTGGCCCTGACAGGTTGTGCCACCACTGGAACTCAACAGTCCAGCCAAGACAAAGATCGTGCAGAACTGGATCACGGCTATTACGCCGACTACGAATTCCAGACCGAGTCCGACCCGCTGGGTACTTATCTGGCCAACCGCGCTCGTAACGACATCAATATTGCTTACAGCAGTGATCGTCGCCAAGGTCGTACCGAAAGCCGCAGCAAGCAAAATTCTTCCTCTACCCATGGCCTTGCCAACGCCGCCCTGAACTTTCTGGGCGTGAAGTACAGTTTTGGTGGCGATGCCCCCAGCACTGGCTTTGATTGCAGCGGCCTGGTGTCCTACGTGGCTGAAAAATCCCTGGGCCTGAAGCTGCCCCGCCAATCCAAAGACATTGCCAAAGAAGGCACCTCGGTTAATCGCAGCGAGCTGCGCAAAGGCGACCTGGTCTTCTTCAATACTCGTGGCGCCCGTTTCTCTCACGTAGGCATTTACCTGGGTGATGACAAGTTTGTTCACGCTCCTCGCACTGGCGCGGTTGTTCGCGTCGAGAGCATGGAAGTGGGTTACTGGAAAAAACGCTATAACGGCGCACGTCGTCTGGCCGCTGCCGATACACAGCAAGCCGAAGCCCGTCTGCGTAGCGTCAAATAAAGACCACCCTGCTGCCAAGCCGGCAAGCCACAAAAAAGCCACTGTTATGAAACAGTGGCTTTTTTTTAATCTGTAAAGATTCCTTCTTTGCCCCAGTAAGTCATGCCGCCAATCTAGTGGCTCTTGGACTTACCGAGCGGACAAGATTCACAATAGCCGCATTGGGTTAAGGCTTGCTTCATGCTACAAACCGAGCGTCGGCAGGCGACCACTCGAATACCGGATTTCAAGGCAGCGGCCCGGAAGGTTTTCATGACGTTGTGACCCAGGAAATCGGTCAGCAAAATCAGCAAATCGGTGCCGGAAGGCAACTGCAGGGTTTTTTTCTGGTGCGCAGGATCACGCCCGCTAATATGATGTTTGATCGAGATATTGTGGATCTTGAGCAGGTCGGGAATGTTCCCCAGACGGTCTGCTCCAACCACGACTGCACTGACGTATTGAGACACAGGAAGCTCCATTGGCTAAGAAAGTTGGATAATGATAATCATTCTTATTATCATAGTCAATTGAGTCGATAGCTTGTTTCAATTTTTACTTATAGCCTTTGACCATAAGTCTTCACTGGCCGGGTAAACCCACAGCAAGGTACCAAATAACAAGGGCCACCGTGATTGCACGGTGGCCCTTGTTAGTGACCAAACAGATGCTGCTTGTACGAGCTTACACCTGGCCACCAGCCTGTTTTTCATCCAGAGCACTCAGCACCACATCGCGGGTTAATTCCGGTGCCAGCATCTCCAGCAATTCAAAAATATAGTCACGCAGGAAGGCCCCGGCCTTCACCGCCACCTTGGTATGGTGGGCACCAAACAAATGCCCTGCTGGCAGGCCAACCAGGCCCTTGTCACGGCGTGGATCGAAAGCGATGCCTGCGATGATCCCGATACCCAGACCGACATCCACATAGGTCTTGATCACGTCAGCATCAATGGCCTCCAGCACAATGTCCGGAGTGATGCCATGTTTGGCAAAGGCCTCGTCAATCGACCCTCGACCCGAGAAGGCATGGTCATAAGTCACGATGGGGTATTGCGCCAGGGTTTCGATGGACAGCTGCTTGTTGGCAGGCAGATCAGCCAGGGGGTGATCCGGCGTTACCACCACCGTGTGTTCCCAGGTATAGACCGGCAAGGCCACCAGGCCCGGCGTCAGCGCCAGAGTTTCAGTAGCGATGGCCACGTCAGCCTGCTCATGGATCACCATCTGGGCCAGCACAGGCGGGCTGCCTTCGGCCAAGGACATATGCACCTTGGGGAAGCGACGACGGAATTCAGGGATCACCTTGGGCAGCAAATAGCGTGCCTGGGCGTGGGTACAAGCGATCACCAAGGTGCCTTCATCGCGGCGGGCGAAGTCGTCGCTGACACGCTTGAGGTTATCGATCTCGCGCATGATGCGGTCAATCACCTCGGCGACGGCTTCTCCCGGTCGGGTCAGACCCTTAATGCGTTTCCCATGACGTTCAAAAATCTTGATGCCCAGTTCATCTTCGAACTCGATGATCGCCTTGGACACCCCCGGCTGGGAGGTATAGAGCGAGCGAGCGGCTTCAGTCAGATTGAAGTTACGTCGAATGGTCTCTCGGACAAAGCGGAATTGTTGAATATTCATATGTTAATAGCCCCAGGTACAGGGCTATTATATGTAATAAGGAACATCTCGCTTATTGCATTAAGTTATATACATAGATTCAACAATTACGTCATGCTGATTGTTGTATTCATCGTATTGGCATGGGCCTGCCAACGAGCCGTGACAGTTTTGGTCTGTGTCCAGAACTGAACGGCTTGTTTGCCGTTCGGGCCCAGGTCGCCCAGTTTGGACGCACGTGAGCCAGTAAAGCTGAACCAGGCCACAGGCACAGGGATTGGAATATTGATACCGATCTGGCCCACGTCGATACGGTTCTGGAAGTAGCGCGCATGGCCACCATCCTGAGTGAAAATGGACACGCCATTGCCGTTGGGGTTGCGGTTAATGAACTGCACCGCCTCTTCCAGCGTGTTGACGCGCACAATGCACAGCACAGGACCGAAGATTTCTTCTTCGTAAATGCGCATATCGGCTTTCACGTTATTGAAAATGGTTGGGCCCACAAAGTTGCCGCTTTCGTAACCAGGCACCTTCACGCCACGCCCATCCAGCAAGAGGCTAGCGCCTTCCTGCACACCGGCTTCAATCAAGGATTCCACACGCTGACGAGCGCGTGGCGAAACCAGTGGCCCCAGGTCAGCCTGACGGTCTGTACCGACATTGGCCTTCATGGTGGCCGCACGCTTGACCAGCTCATCGACCCACTCGCCGCTTTCACCCACCATCACGGCCACCGAGATCGCCATGCAACGCTGACCGGCCGCGCCAAAGGCAGCACCCAGCAACTGGTTGATCGCTACGTCACGATCCGCATCAGGCATCACGATGCAGTGATTCTTGGCACCCATCATGGCTTGCGAGCGCTTGCCCGCTTCGGTGGCACGGCGGTGAATTTCGGTACCAACGGCTGTCGAACCAATAAAGGACACAGCCTTGACCTCAGGATGAGTCACCAGCGCATTGGCAATATCGGCACCCCCATGAACCACGTTCAGCACGCCTGGAGGCAGACCCGCTTCCAGAGCCAGCTCGGCCAGCATCAGGCTGGCGCTGGGATCCTGCTCGGAAGGCTTGAGCACGAAGGTATTACCGCAAGCCACGGCCAGCGGGAACATAAAGCAAGGCAGCATCACGGGGAAGTTGAATGCCGTCACGCCTGCACACACGCCCAAGGGCTGGATCAGGGTGTAGACGTCAATCCCGCCCGCCGCATTTTCCGCGTACTCACCCAATTGCATCGAAGCAATGGAGCACGCGTATTCGATCACTTCCAGGCCGCGACCTACTTCGCCTTCAGCGTCAGGCATGGTCTTGCCGTGTTCGCGCGAAATCGCTTCAGCCAGCTTGGCACTATTTTCACGCACCAGACGCTGCAGATTCAGCATCACACGCATGCGAGCGCCCTGGCTGGAATGACGCCAGCTTTCATAGGCTTTGGCCGAGCTGGCAATAATGGTTTCCAGCTCTTCCATCGTGGCGTAAGGCACTTGGGCCACGACCTCCTGGGTGGCTGGATTGAGCACGTCGTCCCAACGGGTGCTCTTGGATTGAACATGTTGTCCATCGATCAGCAAAGGTACACGAACCACTTCCGTCATAGCATGTCTCCAATGAATTGCTCAGGCGGCTAAGCCTTATTTGTTATCCCACTTGTATGAGGGTTCTCATCGAGTGTAGAAGCCTCAAGAGCCGTTTACCATGTTGAAAAATGCACAGGAGCTGGGCATTTATGCACAAGTCTTTTTCAAGGCGGGCTCGTCACGATGGACTGGGATAATCTGCGTTATTTTCTGGAAGTGGCCCGCTGCCAACGTATCAGCGTTGCCGCCCAACGGCTGGGGGTACAACACAGCACCGTGGCCCGCCGTATCCAGGCCTTGGAGCAGGAACTGGGCTTGCGTCTGTTTCACAAGTCCACCGTCAGCGGCTACAGCCTGACCAGCGAAGGGCAAAATTTGCAGCAACGCATGGAGCCGGTAGAAAGCCGTTTGCTGGCGGCGCGAGATGCAATCACCGGCAAGGCCAGGCCCTTGACGGGCAAACTGCGGCTGGGCTGCACCGAAGCCTTTGGCAGCTATGTGCTGACGCCCTTGCTCAGCATTTTCCAGACCCAGTATCCGGAGTTGACTCTGGAGCTGCTGCCCGTCCCCCGCCCTATCAGCCTGTCGCGCCGGGATGCCGACCTGGCGATTGCACTGGAACGCCCCCAACGTGGTCCTTACTGGTGTACTCGCCTGGCTGACTACAGCTTGCGGCTCTATGCCCATCAGGATTATTTGAACAGCCACCCACCTATAGAAAGCGTGCAAGATCTGTCCCAGCATCGCTTTATTGCCTATGTGGATGATCTGGTGTTCAGCGACAGCCTGCGCTATCTGGAAGAAATCGTCAGATCCGCCGCCGTGCGCTTTCGCAGTACCAGCGTGATTGCGCAGTATCAGGCTACCTTGCAGGGACAAGGAATTGCCGTCCTGCCCTGCTTTCTGGCGAAAACCGATCCACGCCTGCGCTGTGTCTTGCCCGATCAGGTGGAGTTGCGTCGTCGCTTCTGGATGTTCTGTCATGAAGAGCAACGCCAGAACCCCAGCCTGACTCGGCTGTGGCACTTTCTGAAGCAGTCAGTGGAAGAGCGGCAGGACTTGCTGGATGGGGCTTGAGCCGCCAAACCGATCAAAAACCATTCGACAGGCACAAAAAAGGGGCTGGATACCCCCTTTTGCCGATCAGCTTGTTGCTGGCGGTTTAGGTGCCTTGATACGCAATTTACGCCACATCATGAAGACCATGACCAGCAGGAAGATTGCGTGGACCAGCCACAGACCAATCTCAAAGCCCAATTGCTCATTGCGTATCCAGCCACGCGACAGATTGATCAGGTTCATGTAGAGCAGACCCACCAAGCCCGCCACCAGAATATTGCCGGAGCGCCCCATACGGGGATTCACCGCCCCCAAGGGGATCGCCAGCAAGGCCAGATTCAAGGCAGCCAAGGGCAAGGCCAAACGCCACATGATCTGCGAGCGCGACTCGGCATTGTCATCACTGAATAACAAGGTGGTTTGGCGAGCCTTGATTTGCTGCTCGGCCCGAGCGCGGATAGTTTCAGCAGTATTGCCCGCATCACGGCTTTCCAGGCGCATGCCATAACTTTCAAAGTCCACCATGCGGAACTCGGCCTGACCCGGCTTCAGGTCGTAGCGATGGCCTTCGCTCAAAACCAGAAAGCGGTCGCCATTGGGCTGCTCTTCCATGCGAGCGCTCTGTGCAGTCACAATGCTGAGCCACTGCGGGTCGATCACGCGAGCAATCACATTACCCAGCTCGTCCCCTTCTTTTTCCGGGGAATCTGCGTAAAACACGCGGGCACCATCGTCGGACTCAATAAACTGCCCGGCGGTGACCTTGCTCAGGTCCGAGCGCTGCTCGAAACGCTGGCGGTACTCGGCAATCTGGCGATAGGCCCAAGGCGAGGCCTGCAAGGTCAGCACGGCAATCAGGAGGGCAGTCGGCACCGCACACTGCAACACTGGGGTTATCCAGTTTTTCAAGGACAGGCCGCTGGCAAACCAGACCACCATTTCGGATTCCCGAAAGCTGCGCGTCACCGTGGTGAGCACGGCGATGAACAGGGACACGGCCAGAATAATTGGCAAGGCGGTAATACTGGAAAAGGCGGCCAGACCCAGCACCACGTCAGGACCAATCGTGCCATTGGCCGCTTCGCCTAACAAACGCACCAGAAGTACACTAAGCCACACAATCAGCAAAGTGGACAGTACCACGCCACTGTGACTTAAGATTTCGGATACCGCAGAGCGTTTAAATAGAGACATATGAGAATTTGCGAGATAATCGCAGGTACGATTTGCGACACACTGAGGATAGTTGAATGGAATTTAGCACACAGACATCCGCTTCTTTGCACCAAATCAAGACAGCCGCGCTAGGCGTAGGCGTCTTTGCCGAGGGCATTCTAAGCCCCGCAGCGGAACTTATCGACCGCGCCAGCAACGGAGCTGTGAGCGCTGCTGTCAAAGCCGAGTTTAAAGGCAAGCCCAATACCCACCTGGTGCTGCGCAATCTGCCTGGCGTCAAGGCCGAACGCGTTATTTTAGTCGGCTTAGGCGCTCAAGAGGAATACAAAGCAGCAACTCATACGCAAGCCCAGGCCTGCCTTGCTTCTTACTGCCTGAAAGCAGACCTGAAAGAAGCCGTTTCGGCGCTGTCCAGCATCGATTGCAAAGGCACCACCTTGCGCAGCCGCGCTCAGGATGCTGCCGTGGCTGTTTGCCGCGCCAGCTACCGCTACACCGCCACGTTCAGCAAGCCCGAACCTGCTCCCCAGCTGAGCCAGTTCCTGCTGTGGACGGCCCGCACTCAGGCCAGCGAAGCCAAGGCCGGTCTGGAGCAAGGTCAGGCCATTGGTAACGGTGTGAACCTGACCCGCTTGCTGGCTGACCTGCCCGGCAATATCTGCACCCCCACCTATTTGGGCAAGACGGCAAAACAGTTGGCCAAGGAATTCAAGACGCTGAAAGCCGAAGTGCTGGAGCGCAAGCAGATTGAAGCCTTGAAGATGGGCTCGTTCCTGTCGGTGGCCAAAGGCTCGGATGAACCCCCAGCGTTCATCGTGCTGCGCCACACTCCCAGCACCAAGACCAAGCACGAGGACGGCCCTATCGTTCTGGTGGGTAAAGGTCTGACATTTGACTCGGGCGGTATCTCCATCAAGCCAGCCGGCAACATGGACGAGATGAAGTACGACATGGGCGGTGCTGCCAGCGTTCTGGGCACCATGCGCGCCATTGCCGAGCTGAACATCGACCGCGAAGTGATCGCTGTGGTGGCTTCTTGCGAAAACATGCCTAGCGGGCGCGCCAACAAACCGGGCGACGTCGTAACCAGCATGTCCGGCCAGACCATCGAAATCCTGAACACGGATGCCGAAGGCCGTCTGGTTCTGTGCGATGCCCTGACCTACGTCGAACGCTTCAAACCCGCTGCCGTCATTGATATGGCCACCCTGACCGGCGCTTGCGTGGTCGCTCTGGGCCACGTCAACACCGGCCTGTTCTCGACTGACGACGACCTGGCCGACGAGCTGATCCAAGCTGGCAAGCAAACAGGTGACACTGCCTGGCGCATGCCCATGGACGACGCCTACCAGGAGCAACTGCGCTCGAACTTTGCTGACATGGCCAATATTGGTGGCCCACCAGCCGGTTCGGTAACCGCCGCTTGCTTCCTGTCCCGCTTTACCAAAGCGTACCGCTGGGCTCACCTGGACATCGCTGGCACCGCCTGGCGCAGTGGCAAGGACAAAGGCGCCACAGGCCGTCCCGTGCCTTTGCTGGTTCAGTACCTGCTCAATCAGTGTCGCTAAGCATGACACGCGTCGATTTCGCTTTCGGCGCGCCAGATCGCTTGCGCATGGCCTGCGAGGTCGTGCGCAAGCACTACGAGGCGGGCCGTCAGGTGGTGGTGTATCTTTCCGATGCCCGCCAGCTGGCCCGTTTCGACCGTCTGCTCTGGGGGTTTGAATCCACGGCATTTGTGCCGCATGTGGGTGTGGAAGACCCCCTGGCGGCCACCACCCCCGTCTTGTTGACCAGTGCCGCCCCCGTGCCCTCTGGTGAGCAAAGCTGGCTGTTGAATCTGGATGCCCAATGCCCGCCCGGTTTTGAACAATTCCCGCGTATCCTGGAAATTGTGTCCGAACGGGAAGCCGACCGTACCCAGGCTCGCGAACGCTGGCGTGTGTACCAGACACAGGGCTGTCAGGTGCATGCCCATAAACTGGGTGCTTGAATAATAAAGAAGATTCTTGATTATTCAGGTAGTTGTCAGTTATTCTTGACCACTGATCTCTCTGTATTCTAAGGACTCATCATGAGCGAATTTCGTCAATCAAGCTTGCCTGAGCATAACGGCACCCTGGGCGCCCAGTCGCTGATTGCTCGCAATCGCGTCCTGCGCAACACCTACTGGCTGCTGGCCCTGTCCATGATTCCCACCGTGTTGGGAGCCTTGCTGGGCCTGTCCTCCGGCATTAACCGGGTTATGGGCGCCAGCCCAGGCCTGAGCGCCATTGTTTTCCTGGTCGGTGCCTTTGGCCTGATGTTCCTGGTCGAAAAGAACAAGAACAGCTCGCTGGGTGTCGCCCTGCTGATGGCTTTCACCTTCTTCATGGGCATCATGTTGTCCCGCCTGCTGGGCTTTGTCCTGGGCATGGGTAATGGCGCACAACTGATCATGCTGGCCTTTGGCGGTACCGCCGCGGTCTTTGGCGCGATGGCAACCATTGCCAGCACCACCAAACGTGATTTCTCCGGCATGCAGAAATTCCTGTTTGTCGGCGCCGTCATCTTGCTGGTTGCGGCCCTGGCCAACATCTTCCTGCAGCTGCCTGCGCTGATGCTGACCATCTCCGTGATGGCTATCGGTATCTTCTCGGCCTTCTTGCTGGTTGACCTGCAGCGCGTCATCAACGGCGGTGAAACCAACTACGTGTCGGCCACCCTGGCAATCTACCTGGACGTCTACAACATTTTCAGCAACCTGCTGATGCTTTTGGGCGTGCTGGGCGGTAACCGCGAATAAGATCGCGACCCCGCACTCCCCAAGCCCCCTTTTCGAAGGGGGCTTTTTTTATTGCCCACACGTTCAAGCACATTGGCTTGAAAACCCGCTCATGCCCCTCATCTGCTTGATCTTGCCCTTACGCTTAGGGAGCTTTGAAGCGACCCTGTCAGACCTGGCTAAAGGTTGGATGAATCACCCTGACGAAGCGCCCTGTTTTTCGTGTCCAGGATCAGACGCGCGGGTATAGTAAACCTTATAGAAAAATTTCCCCTCTGGAGAACACTGGTGGCAGTCTTTGAAACTCAACATATTGTCGATAATCTGCGCGGGGCCCGCGAAGAATGGCGACAGGCGCATCAACGCTTGAACGAGCTTGAAGGTCAGGAATTTCCGTCAGTACAAGCCTTGATTCAAGTCACCGAGCAGCTCAAAGGCATCTTGTTTCCGATGCGCCTGGGCAGCCCGGAACTGCGTCGCGAGTACGAAGATCACTTTGTCGGCCACCACCTGGGCCAGGCGCTGAACACTCTGCTGCAACAAGCCCGTATCGAGCTGCAACGCGCCGCTTTGCTGCGTGGCGACAAGCACGACCGTGAAACCATTGAAGAGCAGGCCCACAAAGCCATTCAGGCCTTTGCCAACAAGCTGCCAGACTTGCGTCGCACTCTGGATCTGGACGTGGTTGCTGCCTATCAAGGCGATCCGGCAGCCCGCAACGTCGACGAAGTGCTCTTGTGCTATCCCGGCCTGCTGGCCATGATTCACCACCGCATCGCCCACGCCCTGACCAATCTGGGCCTGCCACTGACGGCGCGCATCATTGCGGAACTGGCCCATAGCCAGACCGGTATTGATATTCACCCCGGCGCGCAAATTGATCATTCCTGTTTCATCGACCACGGCACCGGCGTTGTGATTGGCGAGACCGCCATCATCGGCAAGCGGGTTCGTATTTATCAGGCGGTCACCCTGGGCGCCAAGCGCTTCAGCAAGGACGAGAAAGGCTTGCTGCTCAAGGGCCAGGCCCGTCACCCGATTGTGGAAGACGATGTGGTCATTTACGCTGGCGCCACAATTCTGGGCCGCGTCACGCTGGGTGCTGGCTCCACGATTGGAGGGAATGTCTGGATTACGGAAGACGTACCAGCAGGTTGTTCGGTGACCCAGGCAAATTTGTTGCGCAATCAACCCGACTGCCCGGAAAAACTGCGCTAAGCAGCCTGTCTGTATCACGCGGGACCAAGTCCGGTAACGCCCGGACTCTCTCCCCCAGCGGTTCTCCGTAGTAAAAACAACGACTCCTGATATACCCTCTCGAAAACTGGATAACCATCCAAGCTCTTGGGGGCATGACAGGAGTCGTTTTCCATTGGGGCTCTGCTTCTCTCAAGACGCTCCCAGAACGTCTTTGCAGGCGCAAGCTGCCCTTTGGCACTGATCGGCACCGACAGGGGTACTGACAAGCAGCATTTACGCCTTGGGAGGCGGCACAGGCGGTCCCGGCCGCCACATCTTGATAAAACCTTCCAAAGCCATCAAGGCAATGGCAATCCAGATCGGAATATAGGTCCACCACTGACTCGCACTCATGGGCTCGTCCAGCAGCAAATACGCCACCCAGAACAGGAGCACCGGCTCCACATAGCCCAAGATCCCAAACAAGGCCAAAGGCAGCTGACGGCTGGCAGACAGATAGCTGACCAGCGCAACCGAGCTGATCAGGCCCAGGACCGGGACCTGCCAAATCAAGCGAGGCTGATCCGCGAACAGGCCCCACATCTGCGTATCTTGAACAAAGAGCAGCCAGCAAGCAGGCAGGAACAAGAAGCTCAGATCAAACCAGAGTGAGGCCAGCGAACCCAGACGCAGGTAACGGCGCAGCATGAAATAAGGCGGATAGCCCACAACCACCACCGCTGTCGCCCAGGACACGCTACCCACGCGGAATAGCTCGTGCAACACACCCAAGCCGGCCAATGCCACAGCGATCCACTGAATGGTGCTCAATCTGTCTTTGTAGATCACCCGACCGACCAGCACCATCATCAACGGCAGCAGGAAGTAGCCCAAGGACACGTCCAGCGCCATCTGGTGCAAAGGTGCCCAGACAAAAATCCAGAGCTGCACCCCCACCAGCGCCGCAGCCAGCAAGAGCAAGGCAAAATAGCGCCAATTACCGGGCCAGTGGCGTAGAACCCAACGTACCTCCCGCCAGCGTCGTGCGCGAGTGATCACCAAAGCCAAGGCAGGCAAGCCCAGCACTATGCGCCAGGCAAAAATCTGCTCACCACTGAGCGGGTGCAAGACGGTGGCGTAGTAGTACAGGCAAGCGAATAACGCTGAGGCCAGAACCGACAGCAAAACACCTTGCTTCATGAGTGTGCCTCGTCCATTTTCTGACGCCGCAAATAAGCCTGCCCCACACTGAACAGACGATCACGCTTTAACAAGGTATGTGTATCCAGTGCCTGCGCTTCGGGCGTCAGCATCAAAGCGGGCAAACCATCCAGCAAACGCTGCATCAAGTCCGGGTGCGCGGCCATGTACAAACCCAAAAGCTGATCCGGCTCCCACAAGCTGATCCCCAGGCGACGCAGCTCGGAACGATTGAAGTCTTTCAGATTGCGGGTCAGGATGCCGACTGGCTGATCAGGATAACGCTGCTGTGCCAATCGGGCGGTGGCGATCACATGCCAGTCCTTGGCATCGGAGTAGCGCAAATTCTTCTTGAACTCGCTGCTATCGCCTAAATCGGCGTCGGGGTAACGCTGTTGCAGCGCCTCCCACTGCTCCTCGATAGAGGTGGGCATGACCTTCCACAACCTGCCCGCATTGCGACGCCACTCGTCCCCAATCACCGGACTCCAGACAGGTTTGAACACCTGCTCGTCAGCCAGGGCCAGGAGCAAGCGGCGCAGTACGTTGGAAATCAGTACGCAGGTATCCAATACCAGCACGGAAGGAAGAGGGACGGCCATATCAATAGCGTTGCAGCTGCATGAGAACAGAGCGGGTATGCAAGGGGCGACCCAGCAAGCTGTTCAGGCGTTCGCGCAAGCGTATGCGCAACTCCGGCTCGCCGACAGGATCGTCAAAGTCCGGCGTGGCTTCATCAAAGCCATAGCCGGTTTCGGTCAGCAGCACCCACTCAAAGCGCCGCAAGGCCCCCGCCACGGGTGGACGAGGAATCTGTGCCAAGTGCACCAGAGCTTCTTCGTAGGCATCGAACAAAACAGGGTGCGGGTCTTCACGCGGCAACAAACGAATCAATAATTCGTTCATGTACCAGGCCGACATCAGGGCACGACCTTTCAAGGGGCGAATCCCGGCGCAGTCCGCCCGCGTCAGCGTCTTGACTTCATTCTTGCCCGACCAGGCCAATAACAAAGGTTGAAACACAGACAAAGCAGGCCGCAAAATGGAATGCGGCCTTTTGGCGCCTTTCGCGACCAGGGGCACCAGCCCGTGGTTACGCGTAAAGGCATGACAGATCAGGGACGTTTCACGCCAAGCACTGGTGTGCAGGATATAGCCCGCTTCGTCCTGAAAGCGATGACGGGGATTACTCATACCCCAGGTCGCGCAGGACCGCTTCACGATCGGACCAGCCCTTGCGCACCTTGATGTACACATCCAGGAACACGGGCTTGTCGATCAGCTTGGCAATATCTTGGCGAGCTTCCGTAGCAATGCGCTTCATGTGCATGCCACCCGCTCCCAACAGAATCGGACGGTGGCTTTCGCGTTCTACGACCACGCAGGCCGAAATACGCGCGCCTTGCTCGTTCTCGTCCCACTGCTCGATGACCACGGTACAACCGTAAGGCAGCTCGTCACCGACCAGGCGGAAGATTTTCTCGCGCAGCAGCTCCGAGGTAATGAAGCGCACCGAGCGGTCGGTAATGGTGTCCGCGTCGAACATGGCCTCGCCTTCAGGCAGGCGGGAGGCAATCTCGTTCAGCAAAGGATCCAGCTGCAGGCGCTTGGCTGCACTGACCGGAATCACGGCACCATAGTCGAATTCCTGCGACAGGCGGGCGATATAGGGCAGCAAGTCGTTCTTGCTCTTTAAGGCATCAACCTTGTTGATGACCAGAATGGTCTTGCCACCTTTAGGCAGCATGGGCAGCAGCTCGGCGTCCGAAGCGGACCACTTGCCCGCTTCGACCACGTGCACCACCACGTCCACGTCGGCCAGGGCCTGGGTCACGACACGGTTCATCATGCGGTTCATGGCCCCACCGTGCTTGGTCTGAAAGCCGGGGGTGTCCACAAATACCATTTGATCGTGGTCACGCGTCAGCACGCTGTTGATACGGTGGCGCGTGGTCTGCGCCTTGCGCGACACGATCGAAATCTTGCTGCCGATCAGGGCATTGGCCAGCGTGGACTTGCCGACGTTCGGTCGTCCGACAATAGCCACGAAGCCGCAGCGAAAAGGGGTCTCTGTCATTCTGTTTCCTGCGACACGGCCACGGGCAGTGTCAATTGTGAGGGGCGACGATGGCGACTGGCGCGCGTCGTCTTGGCTGGAAATTCAGCTTCCAAAATAGCAATGGCCTGCGTTGCGGCGGCTTGCTCAGCAGCACGACGGCTGCTGCCACTGGCACGGACATGGATATTGAGCTTAGCGATCGTGCATTCGATATCGAAGAGCTGATCGTGGGCTGCGCCATGTGTGGCCACCACGGTGTACACCGGCAAATCCAGCTTGCGACCTTGCAGCAGCTCCTGCAGCAAGGTTTTGGGATCTTTCCCCAATGTCTTGGGGTCCACATCCACCAGCATGGGTTCATACAGCTGGGTGATGACGGTTTGGGCTTGCGTAAAGCCCGCGTCCAGAAAGACAGCGCCAAAAATCGCTTCCAGCGCATCCGCCAAAATGGAGGGACGGCGGAAACCACCGCTTTTCAGCTCCCCTTCCCCCAGACGCAAATAATCCGACAAACCCAGACGGGTTGCGATTTCAGCCAGAGCAGCCTGTTTGACCAGATTCGCTCGCAGGCGCGACAAGTCGCCTTCATCAATGCGTTGAAAGCGGTCGAACAACAAGGCCGCAACCGTGAAGTTCAAGACCGAATCGCCCAGGAACTCCAGCCGCTCGTTATGACGCGCACTGTGGCTACGATGGGTCAAGGCCTGCTCAAGCAGGCCTGTGTCTTTAAAGGAGTAGCCGATAGCGGCTTCAAGCAGAGCAAGACGTTTCATTAATGGAAGCGACCTATACGGCTAAGTTCGCGGAAATTCATCCAGATAAAGAAGGCGCGTCCCACAATATTCTCATCGGGCACAAAGCCCCAATAACGACTGTCCAGACTATTGTCGCGATTGTCTCCCATGACAAAGTAATTGCCTTCCGGCACCACACACGAGATGCCATTGGAGAAATACTCACAGGAGTCACGATTGGGGAAGGCCACGATGGGCATCAAGCCCTGAGGCGCAGTTTTGTTCAGCAAGATGTTGTGCTGCACCTTGCCCAGCTCTTCCAGATAACGCCCAATGTACGCGGAGCGATCCGGTTCGTAGTAATCGCCACTGCGCACTTGAGTAATGACCTGGCCATTGACCGACAGCACCTTGTCACGGTACTCCACGCGGTCGCCCGGCACGCCAACCACACGCTTGATGTAGTCCACACTGGTATCGACGGGGTAACGGAACACAATCACATCGCCACGCTCGGGATGACCCAAGGGCACAACCTTGGTACCACTAACGGGCAGGCGAATGCCGTATTCGTATTTGTTCACCAGAATCAGGTCGCCATTTTTCAGTGTGGGCAGCATGGACCCCGACGGAATGCGAAATGGTTCGATGATGAACGAGCGCAAGACGAACACAAACAAAATGACTGGGAAGAAACTGACGCCATACTCAATCCACCACGGCATGCGGTTGGCCTGGTCATACGCTTCCTGGCGCAATTGCTGCAAGTGCTCGGGGTCTTGAGCTGCCGTTTCCGGTACCGCCTGCATCGCGGCCTGCGCACGCGCCAGTCGGCGGGAACGCAGGGAGAAACGATCCAAAAACCAGATTGCGCCGGTCAGTATCAGCAGTACAAACAAAATCAGAGCGAAATCCCAGCTCATCGGTTTCCTTTAAAGAAATTAAAGCAGTCCTGGTTGTGGTCGGCTCGGGTCGCCGACCACAACATTACTTATCCTCGACCTGCAAAATTGCCAAAAAGGCTTCCTGCGGAATTTCCACGTTCCCAACTTGCTTCATCCGCTTCTTACCGGCTTTTTGCTTCTCAAGCAGTTTCTTCTTGCGAGAGATGTCACCGCCATAACACTTGGCCAGCACGTTCTTGCGCAGTGCCTTGACGTTTTCGCGAGAGATCACTTCGGCGCCAATGGCGGCCTGAATCGCAATATCAAACATCTGACGCGGGATCAAGGAGCGCATCTTGGCGACCACTTCGCGGCCACGGTAACGGGCGTTGCTACGGTGCACAATCATGGACAGGGCATCAACCCGGTCGCCGTTGATCAGGATATCCACCTTGACCACGTCAGCCGAACGGTATTCCTTGAACTCGTAGTCCATGGACGCGTAGCCGCGCGATACGGACTTGAGTCGATCAAAGAAGTCCAGCACGATCTCGGCCAGGGGCATTTCATAGACCAGATTCACCTGACGGCCATGATAGGTCATATTTAACTGCAAACCGCGCTTAGCTGTACACAGGGTCATGACCGGGCCCACGTATTCCTGCGGCATTAGCAGCGAAACCACAACAATAGGCTCGCGCACGTCTTCGATATGGGACACCTCCGGCATGCGGGAGGGACTTTCAATCATCAGGACTTCACCGTCACGACGTTCGACCTCGTACACCACCGACGGCGCGGTGGTGATGATGTCCATGTCAAATTCACGTTCCAGACGCTCCTGGACGATTTCCATGTGCAGCAGGCCCAGGAAGCCGCAACAGAAACCGAAGCCCAGCGCCTGAGACACTTCAGGCTCGAACATCAGGGAGGAATCGTTCAGCTTGAGCTTTTCCAGGGAATCGCGCAGTTGATCGTACTCGCTGCTTTCCACCGGGTACAAACCGGCAAACACCTGGGGTTTCACTTCCTTGAAGCCAGGCAAGGCTTTTTCAGCTGGTTTGCCAGCCAGAGTGATGGTGTCACCCACCTTGGCGTGTTCCAGCTCTTTAATACCGGCAATGATGAAACCCACCTCGCCTGCGGACAGATGAGGACGGTTTTCCGATTTGGGGGTGAACACACCAATGTGCTCGACCAGGTGCGTGGCGCGGGTGGCCATCAGCAGGATCTTTTCCTTGGGCTTGAGCACACCGTTGACGATGCGCACCAGCATGACCACGCCCACGTAGTTATCAAACCAGGAGTCAATGATCAAGGCTTGCAAGGGAGCCGTTGGATCGCCCACCGGCGCGGGCACTCGGGCCACAATGGTTTCCAGGATTTCATCGATACCCAGGCCGGTTTTTGCACTGGCGGCAATCGCCTCGCTGGCATCAATACCGATAACGTCTTCCACTTCCTGGCGGGCCGCATCCGGGTCAGCCGAAGGCAAGTCCATTTTATTGAGCACTGGAATCACTTCCACGCCCTGATCCAAAGCGGTGTAGCAGTTGGCCACGGTTTGCGCTTCCACACCTTGGGAAGCATCCACGACCAGCAAGGCACCTTCACAGGCCGACAAGGAACGGCTGACCTCGTAGGAGAAGTCGACGTGGCCGGGGGTGTCGATCAGGTTCAGGTTGTATACCTTGCCATCCTGAGCCTTGTAGTGCAAAGCAGCGGTCTGGGCCTTAATCGTAATGCCACGCTCTTTCTCGATGTCCATCGAATCCAGAACCTGGGTCGACATCTCGCGGTCGGCCAGGCCACCACAGCGTTGGATCAGGCGGTCAGCCAAGGTCGATTTGCCATGATCGATGTGGGCAATAATAGAGAAATTGCGGATGTGATCCATAAACCCGTTAAAAAACAAAGAAAATGTTGAGGCGCAATGCCAGAGAGACGGCACAAGAAAGGGGCGCCCATGACGCCCCTTTTCAGTCCACGCGCCGAAAACGCAAGACCCGTCCTGTCAGACGGGCGCACGTGGAACCAGTATCCATTCAGGGCAAACTGCCCCTGCGAATAGCGGCGGAAAAACTCCGGCCCCAGGCCGGAGTTCATCAATAGCTACCATTTTAGCCGTTTTACAGAATTTTTATTTCGATGGCGTAATCAACACCCACTGCGACTGGCCTTGACGCAAAACCAGCAAGGCGGCTGCTTTGGATTTATCCAAGGAAGCGACCATTTTAGCGTATTGATCCGGCGTCCCTACGTCTTTATCGTTGACGCGCAAAATAAGATCGCCTGGTTGCAGGCCGGCTTCGCTGGCAGGGGCTGTAGCCTCTGTCACCTGAACCGCACTTTCCACACCCAAACGCTTCAGATCCGCGGCAGGAACGGCCGTCACTTTCAAGCCGAAGGCATCAGCCGTGCTGGCGGCAGGACTGTCTTTCTCGTTCTTGGCGGCAGCGGCAGGGCTGCTGGAAGGCATTTCTTCGACATCAATCTTGATGGTCTGCAACTTGCCCTTGCGCCAGATTTCCAGCGTGGAACTTTGGCCTGGCTTGGTGCCACCCACAATACGGGGCAGGTCTGTCATTTGCTCAATGGTGCGACCGTTGAACTTCAGGATCACGTCACCAGACTGGATACCGGCCTTGGCGGCGGGACCGCCCTCTTCCACGCTGCTGACCAAGGCACCCTTGCTGTCTTTCAGGCCCAAGGCGGTCGCGACATCATCGGCCACCGGCGTGATTTGCACACCAATACGGCCACGAGTCACCTTGCCGTCGGACTTGAGTTGCTCGACCACATTCATGGCTTCGTCAATAGGAATGGCCAGGGAAATACCCATGAAGCCACCGCTGCGCGAAATGATCTGGGAGTTCACACCCACCACTTCGCCGTTCAGATTGATCAGCGGACCGCCGGAGTTACCGGGGTTCACGGCCACGTCGGTCTGAATGAAAGGCAGGTAGTCGCCGGTTTCACGGTTGATGGCGCTGACGATCCCGGAGGTCACGGTGGACTCCAGACCAAACGGCGAACCAATGGCCAGGACCCACTGCCCTTTCTTGAGCTGCTTGGAGTCACCGATGACCATGGGCTTCAGGTCTTTGGCCTCGATCTTGATCAGGGCCACGTCGGTGCGCTCGTCTGTACCGATGATCTTGGCAGGATATTCCTTGCCATTGCTCAAGGTGACGAAAATACCGTTGGAATCCGCCACCACATGATTATTGGTCAGGATGTAGCCGTCAGCAGAAATAATGAAGCCCGAGCCTACTCCACGAGGAACGGTGCGTTCCTGGGGTTGCTGGCCTTCATTGCCACCACGAGGACGCTGAGGAGCCATGCCTGGTGGCATGAAATCTGGCCCAAAAAACCAGCGGAACATATCGTAAGGGTCCGAACCGGGGCCCATGGCGGGCGAACGTACCCGCACAGCCTCGGTAGTACGGATATTGACCACCCCATCCTCGGTCTTGGCAACAACGCCGGTAAAGTCGGGCAGCCCCAGCGTCGTGCTCTGGACTTGCTCGGCAGGCGCGACGGGCTGAGCCTGAGCCTGGGCCATGGGCGCAGCCGCTGCCAGCATCACGGCAGCCGTCAAAGCCGAGAGAACAGGAATACGCATTTTTTGACTCGATTTTTCCATTCAAATACTCCTGGTGGACGATAGTCAATGTGTCCGGGATAGAGGGGTGAACTGTGTGCCTTCCAGCAACGCGCGCAAGGTCTGTACAGGAACGGCGCCGGTGCTGGTCAAAACATAATCGTTGATGCGACTGCGGTACATGTTCATGGAGCCACGGTGAAAGGCTCCCAAACTATTTTCTTCAGCTTCAGGGGTCCCTACCTTTTCCAGAAATACGGAAATGGCCGCCAGACCGTCAGACACCATCAAATGCGTGACCTGACGACCCGCACGCATGGGTCTAAGCATTTCGGAACGCAAGGTAAAACCCGCAGGCAGGGCCAGGTGCCAGCCCTGCTCGCTCAAATCAATTTTCTGCACTTCGGGCTCGACCACTTCCCACTTGCTGGGGTTCCAGCTGGTGCGCAACTCTTGCAGATCTACCTGCTCACCAAAGGCGACCGAGGCAAAGGCAATCTGGTCCACTACCGCTTGTTGTGGGTCCAGAGTCTGCATTTTCAACAGCAAATGGTGATCCGTATCGGCACATACACGGTAGCCGTAGCGCTGATCGTCCTTGGGTACCAGTTCGATCAGATCGCATGGGCGGCCTGCCACTCGCTCGCGTGATGGCAAACGGCGCATATCGTAAAAATTGGGTAATTGACTGACATCACCAACCAGAAAACTGGGAAAGCGCTCGTTTTCACGACGCTCGATCACCACCATTTTCTTTTCGGGAATCAGGCATTGCGTCACTTCATTCTGACGCAAGAATTCTCGTGGCTCGCCGTCCAGAATCTCCAGACGCTCGCGCTCGCCGGTGCCGTCAATAATATGGACCAGCTTCATGGACTGGCTGGCCTGATCCTGGGTGTAAATAATGACCCCGGAGTAATCCAGGTCACGCGCCGCTTTATGAACTTTCTGCAGCCAGGGAAGATCCAGCGGTTCCAGCCCACCAGCATCCTGAGCCAGTACAGGTGTACACAGCATCGCCAGCGAAAAGGCAAACAAACCCTTATAGAGACGCGCCAAGCCCACCTGCGACGGCATACGTACAGACCTCATTGACCCAGGGCTCCACTTTCAAAGGAAACATGGCGTACCGGACCGGTACCAACAAAGTCGCGGTGCAAATCCGCGTAATCATTCCAGAGCTGATCGTCCTGGGCGCTGGCCACCAGTGTGCCAGGAACCGAGGTCACGCCCATGTACGGCAAACCCACCCACAAGGCGGCCGCCACGGCGGCCACCACGGCCAGTCCGCTGACGCCGTAGCGCTGCACCAAGGGCCGCTTCATGGCATTGGGGGCGAGCACCGTCGGCTCTTCGTCAATCGCTTTGGACAGACGCGCGTAAAAGCGATCCGAGGTGCGGATCGCCAATGCGTCGGTACGCATGACGTCACCAATCAAATGGTAGGTATCCCAGACTTGACGCCCGTAGGGGGAGTCCAGTTCTTCGGGGCGTATTTCAGCCTCGCCATCCACCCAAGAGGACACGGCGGCCTCCCAGGCATTCAGTTGATCTTCATCGGAATGGGATTTCAGGGCTTGCATCATCAATCCTTACCACCGTCGTTCACTATCTTCACCATCCAGGATGGGACGCAATTGCGCTGCAATGGCGTCCCGGGCCCGAAAGATGCGTGAGCGCACAGTTCCTATAGGGCAGTCCATGGTCTGAGCAATATCTTCGTAGCTCATACCTTCAATTTCACGTAACACAATAGCCGTCCGCAACTCTTCTGGCAGCGCCTGTATTGCTGTATTTACAGTTTCTGCAATCTGGCGGCTGACCATCATGGATTCCGGCGTGCTTATATCGCTTAGGTTGTCGATTCGGTCAAAAGTTTCACCTTCTTCGGTTTCGACGTTCTGTAATGTGTTGGGACGTCGCGCGGCCGAGGCTTGCCAATTACGGGCTGTATTGATCGCAATGCGGTACAGCCAGGTGTAAAAAGCACTCTCGCCCCGGAACTGGGGAAGAGCTCGGTACGCTTTGATGAAGGTTTCCTGAGCCACGTCCTCGACTTCGGACGGGTCACGCACCATGCGGCTGAGCAGACGCATGATCTTGCGCTGGTACTTCAGTACCAGCAGGTCAAAGGCTCGCTTATCCCCACGCTGAACACGTGCAACTAGTTCGGCATCGGTATCGCGTTCACTCATTAAGAATCCTTATTCTGAGCACGGACCTGATGGGACAGTCGGTTGGCACATAGACACAAGGCCCACCAGCCCTGCGGCGGCTGAGTATGGCGCCATACAGTGATGGTACGACAAGCCTTGCCAGCAGAATCAAAACGCAAACGCAAGGTCATGAACCAGGCGCAACGCCAGATTTGCTCTATTTGCACGGACTCCTTTGCTGTCCCCTCGCACTGCAAGGAGTATAGCCCTGCACGATGAGCTAGTGTAGCGCGCTCATTCCATACTCGACGACTGCGAGCATACAAAAAATAAGCCCACAAAGCACCTGCTAACAAAGCCGGGGCCCAGGGCCATTGCCAGCTATATATCGTCCAGGCCAGGCTTGAGGCGAGTAAAACATAGACAAAAACGCCCAGTCGGCGCACCGGAGCCGGAGCTCCGATCGACCAGGACTGGGCGTTACGAGTGGGGCAGTCCAGCTTAGCGAAGACGGCGCACCACCATCGAACCGTTGGTTCCACCAAACCCGAAGGAGTTGGACAGAGCCACATCAATCTTCATGTCACGCGCCTGATTAGCGCAGTAATCCAGGTCGCAAGCAGGATCCTGGTTGAAGATATTGATGGTTGGAGGCGAGATCTGGTTGTACACCGCCAAGGTGGTGAACACCGCTTCAATACCACCGGCAGCACCCAGCAGGTGACCCGTCATGGATTTGGTGGAGTTGACCACCAGCTTGTAAGCGTGATCGCCAAAAGCCAGTTTCAATGCTTCGGACTCGTTCACATCGCCCAATGGCGTGGAAGTACCGTGTGCGTTGACGTACTGAACTTCATCAGCGTTGATGCCACCATTGCGCAAGGCGTTCATCACGCCACGACGCGGACCGTCGCGGTCTGGCGATGTGATGTGATGAGCATCCGAGCTCATGCCGTAGCCGGAGAATTCGCCGTAAATGCGGGCGCCACGTTTTTTGGCGTGTTCGTACTCTTCCAGTACCAGCACACCAGCGCCCTCACCCAGCACAAAGCCGTCGCGGTCCATATCCCAGGGACGCGATGCCGTTTCAGGATCGTCGTTACGGGTGGACAGAGCACGCATGGCAGCAAAACCGCCAATGCCCAGCGGGGACACGGTGGACTCGGCACCGCCGGCAATCATCACATCGGCGTCGCCATACTCGATCAAGCGAGCAGCGTCACCAATCGAGTGCAGACCGGTTGTACATGCCGACACGACTGCGTAGCTAGGGCCTTTCAGACCCAGGCCGATGGACAACTGGCCGGACACCAGGTTGACCAGAGAGCCGGGTACAAAGAACGGGGAAATCCGACGTGGACCCCGTTCCAGATAATCTTTTTGGGTTTCTTCAATGCGGGGCAAACCACCAATCCCCGAACCTACGATAACGCCGACACGCTCAGCATTGATGCTGTTGATGTCCAGGCCGCAATCCTTCCAGGCTTGCATACCTGCCACCACGCCGTAATGGATAAAGGTATCCATCTGCTTGGCTTCTTTGGACGAAATGTATGGTGTTAAATCAAAATCCTTGACCTCACCCGCTATCTGGGCTGTTAGGGCCGAAGGATCGAAACGGGTAATACGCCCGATGCCCGAACGCCCATTGACGATGTTATCCCACGCGGTAGGAATATCGTTGCCGACCGGGGAAACAATACCCAGCCCGGTAATCACGACACGTCGTTTCACGGATGACTCCTAAACACAAAAAAAGCGGTTTAAAGGGAATAACTGCGTCTTGCAAGCTAAAGCCGCCGGGCACAGGCTACTCTCTGGAAACCGCTCTGGAGCGAGGGCGTGCACAATGCCGCCCACCCTCTTAATTGAACTTACTGCTTGCTGTGAGAATTGATGTAGTCCACAGCTTGCTGGACCGTCGTGATTTTCTCAGCTTCTTCGTCTGGTATTTCGGTTTCGAATTCGTCTTCGAGCGCCATCACGAGCTCGACCATGTCGAGCGAGTCGGCACCGAGGTCGTCGAGAAAAGAAGATTCGTTTTTGATCTCGGCTTCGTTAACGCCAAGTTGTTCAGCGACGATCTTCTTGACGCGCTGTTCGATGCTTTCCATGCAGATTCTCCAAGTTGGGAAAAATTCCCGCAAATTATAGCCAATCCATACTGCTAAGAGGGATAAGCTATGACAAAAAACGGCGTTCTTGTATGAGGCCCAACGTTATTCGTACAACGCCGGCTCAAGCAATAGGCCCCAAATAATCCCGCAATTTTACCTCAGCCGGGCGCGATGCCAAGCCTTACATGTGCATACCACCATTCACATGGATGGTGCTGCCCGTAATATATTGCGCTTGCGACCCGGCCAGGAAGGCTACCGCGTTGGCGATATCTTCAGCTGCACCCAGTCGTCCCAGGGGGATTTGCGACAAAATTGCCGCCGACTGCTCAGGAGTCAAAGAGCGTGTCATGTCCGTATCAATAAAGCCCGGAGCGACACAATTAACTGTAATGTTACGGCTACCGAGCTCGCGCGCCAAGGCGCGGCTCATGCCAGCCACGCCTGCTTTGGCAGCCGCGTAGTTGGCTTGACCGGGGTTGCCGCTCTCGCCCACCACCGAGGTGATGCTGATGATGCGGCCCCAGCGGGCTTTCATCATGGGGCGGATGACGGCGCGTGACAGGCGGAACACGGCGCTCAGATTGGTCTGGATAACCGCATCCCAGTCCTCATCTTTCAAGCGCATGGCCAGGTTGTCACGCGTAATACCGGCATTATTGACCAGAATGTGCGGGCCACCGTCTTCTTTGCTCAAGGCAGAGATCAGTGCTTCGCAAGCAGCCGGGTCGTCCACGTTCAATACATGGCCGTAGCTGCCGTTCTGATCCAGCACAGCGGAAATCGCCTGTGCACCGGACTCGGAAGTGGCAGTACCAATCACCTTGGCACCGCGTGCCATCAATTCTTTGGCAATCGCCTGACCGATACCGCGCGATGCGCCGGTTACCAGGGCGGTCTTGCCGCTTAAATCCAATTCTTGCATTTATGCTCCCTCCAGGGCTTCCAAGGTGGCCTGCAAGGATGCAGGGTCACTGATCGACAAGGCGACCAGATCGCGATCAATACGCTTGACCAGACCTGTCAGCACTTTGCCTGGCCCACACTCGACCACGTGGGTGACACCCTGGGCCTTCATGGCCTGAATGGTCTCCACCCAGCGTACGGGATGCCAGGCCTGACGGACCAGCGCATCTTTAATCTGTTCGGGGTCAGTGGGCGCGGCTACGTCCACGTTATTGATCACGGAAATAGCAGGCGTTTGCACTTGCACCGAAGCCAGAGCCTGGGCCAGCACAGCAGCCGCCGGCTCCAGCAGGCTGGAGTGGAAAGGAGCCGATACAGGCAACACCAAAGCACGCTTGGCGCCAGCCTCTTTGGCCAGAGCACATGCACGATCTACCGCTTCCACATTCCCGGCAATCACCACCTGGGCAGGCGCATTGTAGTTAACAGCCTGAACAATCTGCTGCCCCTCGGAGGCACGGGCACATACATCACGCACCAGATCGTCATCCAGACCCAGCACAGCGGCCATGGTACCCACACCTACAGGGACGGCAGCTTGCATGGCGTCGGCACGGATGCGAACCAGTGGAACCGCTTGTTCCAGGCTCAGAGCACCGGCAGCAGTCAGGGCCGAGTATTCACCCAGGCTATGACCGGCCATCACGGCAGGAGCAGGACCACCAGCCTGAATCCAGGCCTGGTACATGGCCACGGCGCTAGCCAGCATGACAGGTTGAGTATTGGTAGTCAGGTTCAGAGCCTCGGCAGGCCCTTGTGCCATCAGCTGAGCCAGGTCCTGGCCCAGCGACTGGCTGGCTTGTGCAATGGCTTGCTGTACAACAGCAGACTCGGCCCAGGCATCGAGCATGCCCACGGACTGCGAGCCTTGCCCTGGAAAGACAAACGCAATTTTCATGGTAGAAAAACCCAAAGAGATGAGGCGGTAATCCGGATCGCGCTACTTAGCAGCGGACCAGCACCGAGCCCCAGGTAAAGCCGCCACCCACGCCTTGCAACAGCGCCAGATCACCGGCACGGATACGACCATCCCGGCGAGCGGCATTCAGGGCCAAGGGCACACTGGCTGCCGAGGTGTTGGCATGTTGATCAACCGTGATAACCACCTTCTCGGAGGGGATACCCAGCTTACGACCTAGAAAATTGATGATGCGAACGTTGGCCTGGTGCGGGACCAGCCAATTGATATCCGACAAGGAAACGCCAGCCTGTTCGCAGACTTGATTGGCCGAAGCGGCCAGAGAGGTGACAGCCAGCTTGAACACAGCCTGACCGTCCATGCGCAGGAAGGGATCGCCCACGACCTGGCCGTGCGAGACATTGCCTGCCGCACACAAAATACCCATTTGGCTGCCATCCGCATTGAGCTGGGCGGCCAAAATACCGGGCTCATCACTGGCTTGCAGAACCACAGCGCCCGCACCGTCGCCAAACAGGACGCAGGTAGAGCGGTCGTTCCAGTCCAGGATGCTGGAGAACACTTCGGCGCCGATAACCAGCGCATTGCGCGCACGGCCTGCCTTGATCATGGCGTCGGCGGTTGTCAGTGCATAGACAAAGCCGCTGCACACCGCTTGTACGTCGTACGCGGCCGCGCCCTTGTTGCCCAATTCGGCTTGCACCAGGCACGCCGTGCTGGGGAAAACGTAATCGGGAGTGGAAGTAGCCACCACAATCAGGTCCAGATCCTGGGCAGCAATGCCCGCATCTTCCAGCGCCTGACGCGCGGCTTGTGTTGCCAAATGACTGGTACGAACACCGGGATCGGCAAGATGGCGCTGATGAATACCGGTACGCTCGACAATCCACTGATCGGAGGTTTCGATACCCTTTTGAGCCAGCTCAAGCGCTAGATCATCGTTAGACACAATCCGAGGAGGCAGGTAGCCGCCTGTACCGATAATCTTGGCAAATATCGTCATTTTATGTTCCCGATCAAGCCCGTTCTTATGAGGACGAGGGCTCTGAAGTATGGCGTGTATCTGGTTCGCCGCTTTGCTCTTCATGCAAGTTCACACTTTGCATGATGCGTTCGACTGCCTGGCTGGTACCGCTGAGCAGACCATTGAGCACCGCACCGCGGGCCCGTTGCAAAGCATAACCGAAAGCGTAGGCATCGGCAGAACCATGACTCTTGATAACAATACCGCGTAAACCCAAAAGGGCCGCACCGTTATGACGGCGATTATCCACCCTGTCGCGGAAACGATTCAAGACAGGACGAGCCAGCAAAGCGGAGACTTTGCTTAAAGGGTCACGGGTAAATTCGTCGCGCAGCATACTGCCGACCATCTTGGCCAGGCCCTCAATGGACTTGAGGACCACATTGCCCACGAAACCGTCACACACGACCACGTTGACAGTACCTTTGCAGATATCGTCGCCTTCTACGTTGCCGTAAAAATTCAGTCCGCTGGAGCGCAACAGTTCAGCCGCCTTTTTGACGACCTCGTTGCCTTTGATGACCTCTTCCCCAATATTGAGCAAGCCCACGGTGGGACGCTCATGGCGATCCACGATACTGGCCAGGGCAGATCCCATAATGGCGAACTGCAACAGGTGTTCTGCGGAACAATCCACATTGGCACCCAGGTCCAGCATGATTGTGGCCCCGCCCTTTTGGTTCGGGATGGACGTGGCAATGGCTGGGCGATCAATCCCATCCAGAGTTTTGAGTACGTAGCGCGAAATTGCCATCCATGCGCCGGTATTGCCCGCAGAAATGCAGGCATCAGCTATCCCGTCCTTGACGGACTGGGCAGCCACTCGCATGGAGGAGTCTTTTTTGCGGCGCAGGGCCACCTCGACCGAATCGGCCATGGTGACAACTTCGGATGCGGGAAGAATGTCGTACCAGGAGGTATCGACATTACCTTGCGCACGCAATGTTTGCTCGATGGCCTGAGGCTCGCCAACCAATAAGCAGTGCACATCCGGATAGCGCTTGGCAAAAAGCAGCGCTGCAGGGACAGTGACGGATAAACCGATATCGCCGCCCATGCAATCGATGGCAATACGTATTTTTTTGTTAGACATCAAGCATGCAACCTATGTTGCTTGCAACGACAAAGAGACTATTACTCGTCGTTCTTTGTTTTCAGCACTTTACGGCCACGGTAGATGCCGTTAGGGCTGATGTGGTGACGCAGGTGCAGTTCGCCAGTCGTAGGCTCGATAGCCGTCGAAGGACCAGTAAGCGCGTCGTGCGAACGACGCATGTTACGCCGGGACGGGCTCTTTTTATTCTGCTGAACAGCCATGATGACTCCTGTAGATGGACAACCCCGAATAAATGGGTGCAGCCCGAAAAAATTAACGAATTAGTAACAAACAATCAAGACTTCTTGAGCGAACCCAGCACCGCAAACGGGGACGGCCGCTCAAAGGCGGATTCATCCAGGTCGTCTGACTTGGCTTCCATGGACAGCGACTGAGCGTCGGGGCAAACCTCATGGCGCGGCACATAAGGCACGCTGAGAATCAGTTCATCCTCGACCAGTCCCAGGACATCCAGCTGGCCTTCACACAAGATGCGATCAGGACCTTCCGTATCGTCATCATCCAGCTCCAGTTCTTCCTCGGTTGCCACAATCTGTACTTCGTTGGAAATATCGATGGGCCACTCAAAAGGCTTCACACAGCGCTGGCATTCCAAAATGACGCTACCTTTGGCCTGCACATGCACAAAACGACGCCGGGCAGAATCTTCCCGACCCGAAACACTCCAGTCAATGCGCAAATCGCCTTGATCGGGCAAATCGGATACCAGACGAGACAGATCTTCCACCAGCACCTGACCCGACATTTCCTGAGGGGCACGGGCTAGATTCAAGGTGTCGATATACTGTGTCGTCATAAGTATGCTTAGGGCATCAAACCACGGTCTTGCCAGGGATCTGGGTACCGCTTGTTTGTTTTGCTTTATTTGTCGCTTGTTTGCTGTTTACTTGTTTCACTGCCTTGGTATCGCTTGGGTTGCTCTACCATTTTTTCTTGTACCGCTTTTTTTCCTGCCCCTCGGTATTGAAGCATGTAAAACACAGCCGGCAAACCGCCAAGCTAGCCCACAACCATTTCAATAACGAAGAAAACATTAGATAATACCGTGCTAAGCACAAGGCAGTCAAACCAAAGCACAGCTAAAACACACCATGCGTCTCATCCTTGCATCAAGCTCAGTCTATCGCCGCGCTATGTTAGCGCGTTTGGGCTTGCCTTTCACCTGTCAGTCGCCTGACATTGACGAAACCCCACGTCCCGGAGAGGCTCCGGCCGAGCTCAGCCTGCGTCTGGCGCGTGAAAAAGCCGCCCGCATCAGTCAGCTGAACCCGGGCGCACTCGTGATTGGCTCCGATCAGGTCGCCACGTCTGGCAAGGACGCCATTGGCAAGCCGGGCGACCATGCCGGCGCACAGAAACAACTGCGTCGCCTGAGCGGTCAAAGCATCGACTTTCACAGCGCTTTATGCGTGACAAATGGCCAGGAATTTCTGAGCAGCGATATTGTTACCAATTGTCGTTTTCGTGCATTGAGCGATGAGGAAATCGAGCACTATTTGCTGCAGGAAAAGCCGTATGACACCGCCGGCAGCGCCAAGGCCGAAAGCCTGGGCATTGCCTTGATGGAGTCCATGCGCTCGGACGATCCCACCGCCATTATCGGCCTGCCCCTGATCGAGTTGTGCACCATGCTGCGGCACTTTGGCTTGAACCCCTTGCGCCCAAACCTTCTTACCCCTTCCGTTTAGGACCGATACGCCATGCCCCAAGCCGCCCCCTTGCATCTGATCCCTGTAGGCTTAAGCGAGAGCCCGATCAGCGGCTGGCTGCCCGCCGACGTCAAAGCATTGACGCGTGAACTGACCATCTTTATTGCCGAGAACGCCAAAACCGCCCGGGCTTTCCTGAAACTGGTTGAGCCGGTGGTGCCTCTGCAAGAAATCACCATTCATACCTTGGACAAGCGCGGCAACAAACCTGGTGAAATGCGTGAGTGGTTGAAAGCCGCCCTGCAAGGCCAGGGGATTGGCCTGGTGTCGGAAGCAGGCTGCCCCGCCGTGGCCGACCCCGGCGCTCTGGTGGTCGCCATGGCCCACGAGATGAAAATCCCCGTGCGCCCGCACGTTGGCCCCTCTTCCATTTTGCTCAGCCTGATGGCCAGCGGCCTGGACGGACAGCAATTTGTATTTCACGGTTATGCGCCCGTCGATGGCAGCGCACGCGCCAAGCAGCTCAAGCAATGGGAAAGCCAGTCCCAGGCCCTGAAACAAACTCAGATCATGATCGAAACGCCGTATCGCAACCAGGCCATGTACAGCGCCCTGCTGCAGTCCCTGAAGCCCACAACGCGCTTGTGCCTGGCTCGTGACCTGACCGGCTCGCGCGAGCTGATCCAGACCGCCACGGTAGAACAATGGCGCGAACGCCAAGCACCTGCCCTGGACAAAACCCCCTGCATTTTCCTGTTTCTGGCTGGCCGTTAAGATGAAACTCCTGTCCTGCTTTACCCCCGCCTTGAAACGCGGCTTTCAGATTGGCGTGCTCAGCCTGACGGCCTTATTGGCGGCCTGTGGCAGTAGCGGCCCCTTCAAGCTTGATGACAGCTATAACGCGCAGGGCCAAAACAGCCGAGTCCGTTATCTGGTCATGCACTACACCGCAGGAGACCATGCCACCTCTCTGAAGGTGCTAACGCAGCGTGATGTCAGCGCCCATTACCTGGTCAGCGACGAGCGTCGCCCCACGGTCTACCGCCTGGTTCCAGAAGAGCGCCGCGCCTGGCACGCCGGCCTGGGTTCCTGGTACGGTTTCACAGACCTGAACACCGGCTCCATTGGCATCGAAATCGTAAACATGGGTCGCTTGGCAGATGGCCGCTGGGCCCCGTACACATCCGGGCAGATTGAAGCAATCAAAGCGTTGCTGAAAGACCTGGCTCAGCGCCATGGCGTGTCTCCACGCAATATTATTGGCCACAGCGACGTTGCCCCACAGCGCAAGCTGGACCCCGGCCCCCATTTCCCCTGGAAGGAACTGGCTCAAGCGGGCATAGGCCGCTGGTACAAGGAATCACAGGCTCGCGCGCTGCAAGCGCAATACGCCACCCGTCCCCTGCCCTCTGCCGCTCAAACCCAGGCTCTGTTGCGAAAAGCAGGCTACGAGACTCCGGACAGCGGGACTTTCGACAAGGCGACACAAAATGTGATCGCCGCCTTCCAGATGCACTACCGCCCCGCCCGCTATGACGGCATTCTGGATGCCGAAACAGCCGCCATCCTGCAAAGTCTGGATTGATAAAAAAACAGGTAATGGGCGAATGCTCATTACCTGTTTTTCCTAGTGCGCTGTCTTGTTCAACGCAGGCCAGCGGCGCAAGGCCAACAAGCCTGCCAGCACCAAACCATACACATAGACCTCCACCACATCATTTTTACCAATACGAATCAGGTAAAAATGCAAGATGGATAGCACTGCCGCCAGATAGATGGTTTGGTGCAAGCGACTCCAGCCACGCCCCAAACGTTTCTGCCAGCCATTCGTAGAGGTCAAGGTCAGCACCAATAAAATCAGCACGGCCACCACCCCGATCGTAATCAGGGGACGCTGCACCACGTCCTGCCACATGGACAGCCAATCACCCGAGCGATCCCACCAGGCCCAGGCCAGCGTGTGCAAGGCGGCATAAAAGAAACTGAACAAACCCAACATACGCCGCCAGCGCACCAACGCGGGCTGAGCCAGCAGACGCCGCACAGGACTCAAGGCAAGCGTCAGCAATAACAGTACCAAGGCCCAAACCCCGCTGGAGCGCGTCAGGAACTCGGCGGGATTCGCGCTCAGACCATTGTTGAAACCCAGCCACACCCAGCGCCCCAAAGGAAACAAGCCCAGCAAAAACACCAGGGGCTTGAGCCTGTCTACTTGCGCAGCCTTCCAGGTACTCATTAGTAATTACGCCTTAAATCCATATCGGCATACAAGCCAGCCACATCTTCCGCATAGCCGTTAAAAGGCAAGGTCGGCTTTTTGGTGGCGAAAAACCCCGACCCGATGACACGTTCAGTCGCCTGACTCCATCGGGGATGAGGCACTTCAGGGTTCACATTGGCGTAAAAACCATATTCATGGGGGGCTACCTTCATCCAGCTGGACTCGGGCATGGTATCCGTCAAGGTAATGCGCACCAAGGACTTGGCCGACTTGAAACCATACTTCCACGGCACGATCAGCCGCACGGGCGCGCCATTCTGAACAGGCAGCCTTTTCCCGTACAGGCCGGTAGCCAGCAAGGTCAAAGGGTGCATGGCCTCATCCAGTCGCAGCGCCTCGACATAAGGCCAGTTCAGAATACGAGAGCGCAGGCCCGGCATGGTTTCCGGATCTGCCGCCGTTTCAAATCGGACAAAGCGCGCCGAGCCCTGAGGCTCGGCCTGTTTCAACAAGGCAGACAAGGAATACCCCACCCAAGGCACCACCATGGACCAGGCTTCCACACAACGCAGACGGTAAATCCGCTCTTCCAAGGGGGCCAGCTTCAATATCTGGTCCATATCCAGGGTCAAGGGCTTGTGCACCAGACCGTCGATCTGCAAGGTCCAGGGTTCAGTCTTGAATTGCCCCGAATGACGGGCAGGATCTTCCTTGCCCGTGCCAAATTCGTAGAAATTATTGTAGGAAGTGATGTCGGACTCGCTGGTGGGCGTATCGTCCAGCTTCCAGCGCTGGGAAGGCGTGAATGGCAAGGCCTGCCCCACCGGGACCGCTTGCGCCGGGCCAGGCAAGCTGGCCGCCAAAGCCAAAGCCCCCGGAGCCTGTAACAGCAGACGACGGCGAGCCCGCCAGACCGACTCATCGGTAATTTCAGAGGGACGTATGGGCTGCGAGCGTGATTTGAACATCTCCATCTCCTGAACCTGTCTGGCAAGATGGCCGTCAAACCCGCTTGCCGCTTATTAAATACGTGCCAATACCCAATCGCGCATTTGCGCCACATTATCAACCATGACCGTGGGCTCTGCCTTGGCCAGGGTTTGAGGATCATGCGCGCCGTACGTGACAGCGACACTATCCATGCCCGCGTTGGCCGCCATATGAATATCGTGCACGGTATCGCCCACCATCAAGACCTGCTCGGGCTCCAGCATCAACTCAGCCAGCAATTGATGCAGCATTTCCGGGTCCGGCTTGCTGCGGGTTTCATCCGCGCAACGGGTGGCATCAAAAAAAGTGCTGAGATTGACTTGCTGCAGCACCCTATCCAAACCTTGACGACTTTTTCCCGTTGCCACTCCTAAGGCAATCTGGCGGCCACGAAGTTCACCCATGAAAGGCAAAATTCCATCAAACAGCTTGATATGCGGGTCACGCTGCATAAAGTGATAACGATAACGCTCCAGAAACAGCGGCATCTGCTCGGCGGTCAGATCCGGCACCGCGCGATATAAGGCGCTTTCCAGCGACAAACCGATCACCCAGCTGGCTTGCTGAATCGAAGGCACAGGCAATTCCAGATCCGCACTGGCCAACTGAATAGAACTGGCAATTGAGTACGTCGAATCCATCACTGTGCCGTCCCAATCAAACAGAACGGCGGCATAACGCGTCATAACTACTTCTCCAAACGCTCAAGAAGGATCTGACAGGCCGCCGGCAAGGCGGCCTCCAGAACCAGAGGCTGTCCGGTGACAGGGTGATTGAACTCCAGGCGCCCCGAATGCAGGAACATGCGCTTGAAGCCCTGGCGGGCGAACTGATCACGAATGGCATCATCGCCATACTTGTCGTCGCCCACAATCGGAAAGCCCGAATGGGCCAAATGAACCCGAATCTGGTGGGTGCGGCCGGTTTTCAGCTCTGCCTGCACCAAGGTAAAGCGACCAAAGCGACGCTGCATGGTGATGATGGTATGCGCAGGCTTGCCAGCCGGGTCAACCTTGACACGTCGCTCGCCGCTTTCGGTCAGCCAGCGCAGCAAGGGAAAACGGATGTGCTGACGGTCGTTTACCCAATCGCCCTGCACCAGCGCCCAGTAAAACTTGCGGGCACGGATTTCACGGAACATATCGTGCAAGCCGACCAAAGCCGCACGACGTTTGGCAATAATCAGCAAACCGGAGGTATCACGATCCAGACGGTGGGCCAGTTCCAGAAAGGATTCCTGAGGCCGCGCGGCGCGCAACTGTTCGATGACACCAAAGGACACGCCACTGCCGCCGTGCACAGCAACACCTGCGGGCTTGTCGATCACCATCATGTGTTCGTCCTCGAACACTACCGGGAAAACGGCAGCGGGGACGGGACGGGCTTGCTCGGGCTCAGGCAGACGCAGAGGAGGAATTCGCACCATATCGCCATCTTGCAAACGATAGTCGCTGCTGATACGGCCTTTGTTCACGCGCACCTGACCGCCGCGGATCGCTTTGTAAATGTGGCTTTTTGGCACCCCTTTACATTCGCGTAACAAAAAATTATCTATACGCTGACCCGCCCGCGTTTCATCAATGCGCAGTATTCGCACTTGAGGGGCTGATCTTTGTGATTCATGAGGTTTGCACATAACAAAAAGGGGCATATAATCGCTTCAGCCTATGGAAGCTGAGACTGGGTCCAGCGTAGAGATGCAAAGGGTGCGTCTCCGTTGGATGACCAAGGACTGATAATTGTATCCTTGAGTTCCAGCTTCCGGGTCATAAGGTCGCCGGGGTGAGTCCGAAATAGCGAAAGTCGTGTGGCAAGAAGGCCCGCTTTCCAAGAGATGTTTTCCTCCCGCGTGCGGCGCTGAATTCCTGCACAGATTGTCCCGCTCTTTTGCACCAGCCGCATGATTTATGCGACTGCCGTTCCCCAGCAATTTTATATTCGTCAAACACACATCGTGACTCTGACCCCCCTGCTGATTGAACTTCGCGCTTTGGCGCGATTCGTGCCTCCCAGACTATAAGCCGGTAGGCCGATATTGCCTGCCTGCTCCAAACTGATGCAGCTATAGCGCTACACACCTGTGACCCGCGGTCGTGCGCCGATATTTCGGTGCTCCATGACAACGGAGATCCACACTCATGAAACGCATGTTGTTCAATGCGACGCATCAAGAAGAACTACGCGTCGCCATTGTCGACGGTCAAAAACTGATTGACCTCGACATCGAAACAGCCGGGCGCGAACAGCGCAAAGGCAATATCTACAAAGGGGTCATCACCCGCATCGAACCCGGCCTGGAAGCCTGCTTCGTCAGCTACGGTGAAGAGCGTCACGGCTTTCTGCCTTTCAAGGAAGTGGCTCGCAGCTACTTCAAGGAAGGGGTTGATGTACGCAGCGCCCGCATTCAGGATGCCCTGGTTGAAGGCCAGGAACTGATTATCCAGGTTGAAAAAGAAGAGCGTGGCAACAAGGGCGCCGCCCTGACCACCTTCATTTCCCTGGCAGGCCGCTATCTGGTCCTGATGCCCAACAACCCCCGTGGGGGTGGCGTATCGCGCCGCGTTGAAGGCGAAGACCGCCAGGAACTGCGCGAAGCCATGGACCAGCTGGACATTCCGCAGGGCATGAGCATCATCGCCCGCACCGCAGGCATCGGCCGCAGCGTCGAAGAACTGCAGTGGGACCTGAACTACCTGATGCAGCTGTGGACCGCCATTGATGGCGCGGCCCGCGACAATGCTGCCCCTATCCTGATTTATCTGGAATCCAGCCTGGTTATCCGGGCCATCCGCGATTACTTCTCGCCCGATATTGGCGAGATCCTGATCGACACGGACGAAATTCACGAGCAGGCCGCCGCTTTCATGAGCGTGGTCATGCCCGACAATCTGCATCGCGTGAAGATGTACCGCGATGACATCCCCCTGTTCTCGCGCTTTCAGATCGAACACCAGATCGAAACCGCCTACTCGCGTACCGTGCAATTGCCTTCGGGCGGTGCTGTCGTTATCGACCACACCGAAGCTCTGGTTGCTATCGACGTGAACTCGGCCCGCTCCACGCGTGGTGCCGACATTGAAGAAACCGCCCTGCGCACCAACCAGGAAGCCGCCGACGAAGTGGCCCGCCAGTTGCGTCTGCGTGACTTGGGTGGCCTGATTGTTATCGACTTCATCGATATGGAAGACAGCAAGAACCAGCGTGCTGTCGAACAACGCCTGCGTGATGCCCTGCACCTGGACCGCGCCCGCGTCCAGATGGGCAAGATCTCGCGCTTTGGTCTGATGGAACTGTCCCGTCAACGCCTGCGCCCTGCCCTGAACGAAGGCTCCCACATCACTTGCCCACGATGCACCGGCACTGGCGTGATTCGCGATGCCGAATCCAGCGCCCTGCACGTACTGCGTCTGCTGCAAGAAGAAGCCATGAAAGAAGGCACTGCCGCCCTGCACGCTCAAGTGCCGGTGGATGTGGCTACCTTCCTGCTGAACGAAAAACGCGCCGACATCACCAAGATCGAATCGCGCCTGAACATTGCCCTGATCCTGATTCCCAACAAGAATCTGGAAACTCCGCACCACATCATCGAGCGCCTGCGCCACGACGATCCTCGTCTGGACGAACTGCGCAGCAGCTACGAGCTGGTTCAGCAACCTGAACAGCAAGACAGCCTGGTGCCGCACCGCAGCCACGAAATCAAGCCTCGTCCAGAAGCCCTGGTCAAGAGCACCACACCGGCCCAGCCTGCCCCCATGAGCAAGCCTGCCGCTGCGGCCGCCGCCAGCGCCGCTGCCAGCGACAACAAGCCCGGCCTGCTCAAGCGTTTGCTGAACTGGTTGTCCGGCGCACCGGCCGAGCCCGTTGCCGAAACCACCAAAACCGAAGGCAGCAAATCCTCCTCCGGTCGCCGCCAGGGCCGCCCAGGCCAATCCAACGGTGGCCGTGGTCAAGGTGGACGGGGCCGTCGCCAGTCCAACCGCCCGGAAGCCGCCCAGGAAGAGAAAGCCAGCCCGGAAAGCACCGGCGGTAATACGCGCGGTCGCCGCCGCAACGCCTCGGCCGGTAACGAATCCGCTCTGGAAACCGCACAAAGCCCCAGCGCCAATGCAACGCCCGCCACGGCCGACGAAGGCAGCAGCAACAGCCGCAATCCACGCAACCGTCGTGGCCGTGGCCGTCAACGCCGTGAAGAAGGCAGCGCAGAAAATGTCGAGCTGAACAAAGACGTCAATAGCACAGAAGCTCAGCCAGAACAGGCTGCTGCCGCTGTTGCCGGCGTCGCCGCAGCCGCTGCCGTAGCCGCCACCAAGCAAGAAGCGCAAAATCGCGCCGAACAGCTGGCTGAGGCCGACAGCACTGATACCAGCGACAACTCGGATGCCGAAACCGACGAAAACAGCGAGAACGGCGCTCTGGATCCAGAACGCAAACGTCGCCGTCGTCGTAGCCGTCGTGGTCGTCGCAACACGGACGCCAACGCCGTAGCCGAGAACGAAGAGACCAACGAAGAAGGCAATACCAACGCCTATGTTGCTCACGAAACACCTAGCTTCAACCCCGCTGCCCTGGATGCCCAGGAACAAGCCGCTGCCCAAACCGCAGCAGCCGAGCCTGAACAGCCCAAAGCAGCCGTAGAGGCACCAGTAGCCCAAGAGGCCACTCCTGTCGCCGTAGAGGTCGCTCAGGAAGCTCCAGCCGCTACCGAAGCTGCCCAACAAGCTGAAGAAGTCGCCACGACCCAAGCAGCTGCCGTTGAAACCGCTCCAGCCCAGGAAGAAGTAGCCGCTCCAGCCGTTCAGGCCGAAGCTGCTCCAGAAGCTCCTGCCGCAGAAGAAACCGTTGCTCCTGTACAAACAGAAGCCGCTGCCGAACCTGCAAAAGCAGAAGTCGTTGAAGCGCAAGCCGAAGCCGTAGAAACAGCCGCAGCCCCTGCAGAAGCCCAAGCTGTGGCAGAAGCCCCAGCCGTTAAAGCTGCTCCAGTGGAAACTGCTGCTGCCCAGGAAGAAGCTGCTCCAGCCGCCGAAGTTGCTCCAGAAACTCCAGCAGCCGAAGAAGCCGTTGCTCCTGCACAAGCAGAAGCCGCTGCCGAACCGGTCAAAGCAGAAGCCGTAGAAACAGTTGCTACTCCTGCAGAAACTCAGCCCGCAGCTGAAGCCCCTGCCGTTGAAGCCGCTCCAGTACAAACCGCAGTTGTAGAGACTCGCGTAGAGACTCAAACCGCTACTGCACAAGCTCCTGCTGCCGAACAAGCACAGAAGCCAGCTGCCGCTCCTTTGGAAGCTGTGCTGAACGCCGCCGGCATCGAACTGGTAGAAACCGCTCGCTCGGCAACACAGGACGACTACCAGCCTGCACCAGTGCGCCTGGGTCGCCCACGCAAGCAACGTGCTGCAGAAACCGAAAACAGCGAACCGCTGCAACAGGTCGAAACGCAGTAAACAGCTAGACTAAAAACGCCGCCCCAAAGGGCGGCGTTTTTTTGCCTCTCGTATCCGTAAAGAGCAGCCATCTGAGCTCCTTCTCCGTCTCCTTCTCCTTGAGCCCTCTGCGATATTCCTTTTTTCTTGGTGTGGGGAGTACGGCCCTGGGGCGAGTCAGGGACTTGGCCGCGGGCTATTGAACAATCCAGGGTGCAAGCCCAGTGCTGTTTGAGCCAGGCGCTTGTACTTGGTCCGGGGGACCAAGTACCTGGCGAGTTCACTGGGCGCCTGGATTGTTCAATAGCCAAGGGTACCCGTGCGCAGCACGGGCCAGGGCCCCGCCCCAGGGCCGTACTCCCCACACCAAGAAAACCAAGCCAATCTCGCCCTGAAGCTTCCACTCAAAAGCCAACGCCTCAATACCAAAAACCTCTTTGCAAAAAACAAAAACACAGCAGGCAATAAAAAAACGCCACCTAAACCCAGGTGGCGTTCTTCTTTAGCGAATCCTTGGCAATCAAGGATGACGCGACACAGCCTCAGCGGGTTGACGAGTCAACAAAGCCAGCAACTCCGCCAGTTCACGCTGCAACTCGCGACGATCCACCACCATATCGATCGCCCCCTTCTCCAGCAAGAACTCAGCACGCTGGAAACCCTCAGGCAGCTTCTCGCGCACAGTCTGCTCAATCACACGAGGACCGGCAAAACCAATCAAGGCATTAGGCTCGGCAATCACCACATCGCCCATAAAAGCGAAACTGGCCGACACACCGCCCATGGTTGGATCAGTCAGAATACTGATAAACGGCAAACCCGCCTCGGACAACTCCGCCAAAATAGCCGTGGTCTTGGCCATCTGCATCAGAGAGAACAAGCTCTCCTGCATACGCGCACCACCCGAAGCCGCCACACAAATAAAAGGACTGCGGTTGGCAATAGCCGCCTGCACACCACGTGTGAAACGCTCGCCCACCACCGAACCCATGGAACCACCCATGTATTCGAATTCAAAGCAGGCAACCACAGCAGGCACAGACAAAATCGTGCCACTCATGACCACCATGGCTTCAGTTTCACCCGTTTGCTTGGTCGCCTCGGAAACACGTTCGGTGTACTTGCGCGAATCGCGGAACTTCAAGGGGTCCATAGGACGGGTGTTGGAACCAATCTCGGTCTGGCCTTCGGGGTCCAGCAAGGATTTGATCCGGGCACGAGCACCAATACGCATGTGATGGCTGCACTTGGGGCAGACATTCAAGGTTGCCTGGAGATCTTCCTTGTAGAGCACAGACTCACACGACGGACATTTCACCCACAGCCCTTCGGGAACGCGACGGCTGCTTTCGGGGTTACGGTTGATTCGCGGCGGGAGTATTTTCTCGATCCAGCTCATTGTTAGATCCTGTTTTCGCCTGGCCGGCACCCGGCCCACCAAGCTCTTTATTCTGAAAAAAAGCGCCTGTTCATCAAGAACAGGCAGATGATTCTATACGCGGAATAGGTATTTAGGCTAATTATCCAGCGCCTGACGTATCTGCGCGAGCCATTGGCTGGCTGCTGCAACCGCAGCTGCATCGATATCCTTTTGCTCCTTGCCAGCGTTCTCCTGCACAGCCTGTTCCATGGTCTGGATAAGCTTGGAGCCGATGACAACTGCATCCGCACTACGGGAAATGGCTTTGGCGCTTTGCGCGTCACGAATCCCGAAACCCACACCGACCGGAATTTTGACGTGCTGGCGAATACGCTGCAAGTGGTGTTCCACATCAGCCACATCAATCTGGGCCGAACCAGTCACACCTTTCAGGGACACATAATACACATAGCCTTGGGCCAGAGCGGCGACCTTGGCAATGCGCTCGTCCGTGGACGTGGGCGAGAGCAGGAAAATAGTATCCACGCCCTGCTCGGTCAGCAAACGAGTGAAATCCTCGGACTCCTCAGGTGGGTAATCTACCGTCAGCACGCCGTCCACACCCGCCTTGCCAGCCATCACGGCAAATTCGGCCTGACCGATACGTTCAATAGGATTGGCGTAACCCATCAGGACAACCGGCGTTTCCTCGTCGATCAGGCGAAACTGCTGCACAATCTCCAGCACTTTACGCAAGCCGACACCACGGCTGATGGCACGTTCAGCCGCTTGCTGAATCACAGGACCATCGGCCGTAGGATCAGAAAACGGCACACCCAATTCAATGACATCTGCCCCGGCCTGACGCAAGGCATGCATCAAGGCCACGGTAGCGGGCACCGAAGGGTCTCCGGCCGTAATATAAGGCACCAGGGCGCAGCGCCCGTTCAAACCTTCAAACGTCTTTTTCAGACGCACATTACTCGACATATCAGTTCCCGATTGCTTACAGAGTCAAGCCGCCGTACTCGGCGACCGTATGCATGTCCTTATCGCCACGACCGGACAAGCTGACCAAGATAATTTTATCCTTGGGCAAGGTCGGGGCAATGCGAGCCGCATGCGCCAGCGCGTGCGAGGACTCCAGCGCAGGCATGATGCCTTCAATACGGCAGCAATCGTGAAACGCTTTCAGGGCGTCTTCATCGGTGCAGGTAGCATATTGAGCGCGGCCACAATCCTTCAGCCAGGCGTGCTCGGGTCCAACGCCCGGGTAATCCAGACCAGCCGACACCGAATGCGTAGGCATGACGTTGCCGTCATCGTCCTGCAGCACATAGGTACGGTTACCGTGCAGCACACCCACCATGCCCTTGTTCAAGGAGGCCGAGTGCTCCAGCGTGTCCAGACCGCGTCCAGCCGCTTCCACACCAATCAGCTCTACATCCTTATGCTCGATGTATGGGTAAAAAATACCCATGGCATTGGAGCCACCGCCCACCGACGCCAAGACGTAATCAGGCTGACGACCAGCGTCCTGAGGCATTTGCTCCACGCACTCATCACCGATCACGCATTGGAAATCGCGCACCATCATCGGGTAAGGATGAGGGCCAGCCACCGTACCAATAATGTAGAAGGTATTGCTGATATTGGTGACCCAGTCACGCATGGCTTCGTTCAGCGCGTCTTTCAGGGTACGCGAACCAGACTCCACAGGAACGACCGTCGCACCCAGCAACTTCATGCGGTACACATTGGAAGCCTGACGGCGCACGTCTTCGCTACCCATGTAGACCACACATTCCAGACCGTAGCGGGCGGCAACGGTTGCCGTTGCCACGCCGTGCTGGCCTGCGCCGGTTTCAGCTATGATGCGTGGCTTGCCCATGCGGCGAGCCAGCAGAATCTGACCGATACAGTTGTTGATCTTGTGTGCGCCAGTGTGATTGAGATCTTCGCGCTTGAACCAGATCTGAGCTCCACCTAGTTGCTCCGACCATCGACGGGCATGGTACACGGGGCTGGGACGACCGACAAAATGCTTGAGTTCGTAGTGAAACTCACGCAGAAATTCAGGATCGTTCCGATACTGTTCGTAGGCTGCTTTCAACTCGTCCAGGGCGTGGACCAGCGTTTCAGCGACAAACGAACCACCAAACTGACCAAAATGTCCATCCGGGTCGGGCAAGGTATAGGTTTTCAAAGCTCGCTCTCTTGATTGACAAGAACAATCGCGGGCACAGCGCCCGCGAGGTTTAGGTTTACCGATTTTAGCAGTTCAGGACGAGTAGCGGCGGGCGCTAACGCCCGATAACTCGTTCAAGGCCGCTAAAGCCTTTTGAATTTGCTCGCCATCGCGCACTTCAATGGTAAAGATCATGCGCGTCAGCGAGCGGCGACTCAAGGTGTTGATACCCGTTACGTTCAAACGCAGGCGGGCAAACACTTCCGAAAGATCACGCAGGAGGCTGGGATGCTCCTGCGCCTCAATGGCCAGATCCACGGGATACTGAGTATCCCCCGTATCGCCCCAATCGACGCTAATAGCCCTTTCAGGTTGTCGATCAGCCAATTCCTGGTAAGACTTGCAGTCGGCACGGTGTATGGACACCCCTCGGCCACGAGTCACAAAACCGGCAATCAGATCAGGCGGTGCGGGACGACAGCAGCGGGCCAGCTGTGTCATGAGCGAATCCACGCCCACCACCAGCACGCCGCTTTTCCCGGTCTTGGAAACACTTTCCCGGGCCGCATCAAACACGCGCTGTACGGGTTCCTCTTCCTGAACGTCCTCGCGGAACAGGGCATCGACCTGGCGCAGGCTGAACTCATCCTTGGCCACGGCAACGTACAAGTCGTCCGCCTTGGCAAAGCCCAGCTGTTGCGCCATCTGCTCCAGGTTCACGGCCGTGCGGCCCAAGCGTTGCAGCTCTTTTTCGACCATGCTCTGGCCCTGGGAGATGCGCTGCTGCAATTCAATCGCGTTGAACCAGGCACGTACCTTGGAGCGCGAGCGTGGGCTGGCCAGAAAGCCCAGTTGCACGTTCAGCCAGTCACGCGACGGGCCGCCGGACTTGGCCGCCACAATCTCTACAGTCTGCCCAGTCGACAAGCGCGTGGACAAAGGCACCATCTGCCCGTCAACCCGCGCGCCACGACAACGGTGGCCCAAATCAGTATGCAGGTAGTAGGCAAAGTCCACAGGCGTCGCCCCCACAGGCAACTCGATAACCCGAGCCTGCGGCGTCAGCACATAAATATGCTCGTCTTCCTGAGCCTTCAAAGGGCGAGCAACAGACGGTTTTTTGCTGACAACAGTCTCCGCTGCCGCTTGCGAGGCGCTATCCTTGCTGCTGTCTGCTTGCGGGCCGGAGTCAGTCGCATTCGAGGTGGACGCCTCCCTGTCCCAGGCCAGCAACTGACGCATCCAGGCAATCTTTCTATCATCCTCACCATCGGCTGTCTGCTGTCCACCTTGAGCACCGGCCTCCTTGTAGCGCCAGTGGGCCGCCATCCCGTACTCCGCAAACTGATGCATATCGCGCGTACGGATCTGGATTTCAAAGCAACGCCCCTGCGCATCCGCAATGACAGTATGCAGGGAGCGGTAGCCATTGGGCTTGGGGCGGGAGATATAGTCGTCAAACTCCTCGGGCACCGGCGTCCACAGCGAATGCACCACAGCCAGCGTGTGATAGCAACTGCGCTCGTCATCCACAATGACGCGCAAAGCCCGCAGATCAAACAGCTGCTCGAAGTCCAAATGCTTGTTACGCATCTTGTTCCAGATACTGAAGATATGCTTGGGCCGACCCGAGACCTCGGCCACGATATGTTCGCGCTTCAAGGCCGCCAGCAACTGGTCACGCACCTGACTGATCAGGGTTTCGCGCTCCACGCGCTTGTCTTCCAGCTGACTGGCAATATTCTTGTAAACGTCCGGGTTCAGGAAGCGAAAGGCCAGATCTTCCATTTCCCACTTGATCTGCCAAATCCCCAAACGGTTCGCCAAGGGCGTATACAGCTCCAGCGTTTCCCGCGCGAACGCTACCGGGCACACGGTCTTGGACTGTCGATACCAGCGCAAAGACTGCAAGCGCGAGGCCAGGCGCATCAACACAATGCGCAAGTCAGCGGCCATCGCCAGCAGCATTTTGCGCTTCATTTCTTTTTGATCGCCCCCGCCCGTCTGCTCCTTGGCCTGACCGGTCAGCGAGCCCAGCCGATACAAGGCCCGCGAGCCACGCACCAGCGTCATGACTTCGGCACCAAAGGCTTTCTGAACCGGATCCTGCTTGACCTCCGGCCCAGGAGCGGGAGTGACGGCCAGCAAGGCGCTGGCACGGGTTTGAGCGTCCACGCCCAAACCAGCCAAGATAAGCGCTACCTGAGCGCAATGGCTGTCCAAGGGTTCGCCGGTACTTCCGGCCAGATCCAGCAAAATAGGCCCCGCCCAGTCGGCAGCCGCCTGCAATAGCGTACGCCCTGCTTCATCCAGTCCGTGGCTGGCTTGCGCGAACCATTGAGGATTGAAGGCCGACTCGGCCATAGGGGGAGAAGCGGTGTGATTCATGTGAATTACGTTGATGTGGCCACTCAGCGCTGAAGTGGCTCTCTATACTGTAGACGCTAGTCTATCACCGCGAGTAAGAGCTTATGAGTCTGAACACATGCCGCCAGCTTCTGTTGATTTGGCACTCCCGTACCGACGCGGCCCGTCAACTGGCCGAACAGGCCGAGGAGGGAGCGCTGCACGTGCTCAAGGAATTGGGCGAGACAGAGCAGGTCTGTATCAAACGTTTGCATTGTGACCAGGTGAATGCACAGGATTTGCGCGACTCCCACGCCTATTTATTCTGCGCACCCGAGAATCTGGCCAGCCTGAGCGGGGCCATGAAAGAGTGCCTGGACCGGAACTACTACGAAGTACTGGATCAGTTGAATGGGCGTCCCTATTCCGCCTTGATCAGCGCGGGCAGCGATGGGCAAGGTGCACAACGGCAACTGGAGCGGATTTGTACCGGCTGGCGGCTGGAGCTGGCCGCCCCCACCCGTATCTTCAACTTCCACGCCCAGACGCCAGAAAGCATTCTGGCCCCCAAGACCTTGAGTGAAGAACAAATTGCCCAGGCTCGGGAAGCCGGTGGGCATCTGGCGGCACTGCTGTGTCTATGAAAAAGCCCTTTGCGTGTGCAAAAGGCTTTGATTCAAACTTTTAGTGCTATGGCTTTATCGCTTTAAAACGATGCCGCCCGTCTGAAATCACGAGCATCACTGACTACGATGCCTTTAGCTCCCCTACCCAAGCTGCATTTGCCTCAAGCAGCAAGGACCTCAAGAAGGGAAGCCTCAATCTCTAAGCCGGAGGCAGCTGAAACACCTGCCGCAAGTAAGCCAGATACGCCGGATCATCACACATGGTTTTTTCAGGCGCATCCGAGACTTTCGCCACGGGCTGGCCATTGCAACGCACCATCTTCATGACAATCTGCAAGGGCTCATGGCCCAGGTCATTGGTCAGGTTGGTGCCAATCCCGAAAGACACCTTGCAGCGGCCTGCAAAACGCAAGGCCAGTTCAATGGCTTTGGGAATGGTCAAACCATCAGAGAACACCAAGGTCTTGGTACGCGGATCGGTACGGTTGGCCTGATAGTGCGCCAACAAGCGCTCGCCCCAGATGAAGGGATCGCCCGAGTCGTGACGGGCACCGTCAAACAGCTTGCAGAAGTACATGTCAAAGTCACGCAAAAAGGCGTCCATGCCATAAACATCCGACAAGGCAATGCCCAAATCACCGCGATACTCTTTGGCCCACACTTCCAGAGCAAAAATCTGCGAATCACGCAAACGCGGGCCCAAGGCCTGACAAGCCTGCAAGTATTCGTGACCCATGGTGCCCAGTGGCGTCACCCCATACTTCATGGCCAGCCAGACGTTGCTGGTGCCCGCGAAGTGTGGCTTCATCTGCTCGATCATGGTGGTGACCACTTCTTCGTGCCACTGCTTGGAAAAGCGGCGGCGCGTGCCGTAATCCGCCACGCGAAAGTCACTCAGGGCCGGATCATCGACCACCAGACGCATTTTGGACTGCAGACGCTCACGCCCTTCTGCCCACGGGGGTTGTGGACATTCGTTGCGAAAGTAAACCTCGTTCACAATGGCCAGCACCGGAATCTCGAACAGAATCGTGTGCAGCCAGGGGCCCTGAACCGAAATTTCGATCTCGCCAGGCACATCCCCGGCCTGCACCTGAATGCAGCGCTCGGGCAAATGGAACAGCCCCAGAAAATCGACAAAGTCGCTTTTGATAAAGCGCAGGCTGCGAAGATAATCCAACTCGGCGTCTGAAAAACGCAACTGGCACAGCGCATGAATTTCCGCCCGGATCTCGTCCAGGTACTGACTCAAATTAATATGGGGAGTACGGCATTTATAGCGGTACTCCACATGCGCAGCCGGGAAATGATGCAAAACAACCTGCATCATGGAAAACTTGTACAGGTCCGTATCAAGTAAAGAGGTAATGATCATCACAAACCTACCGATTTTGATTGCGCAACCATAGCACGGGCGCCAGTTCTTGCGTACAGCTATCTAGCAGGTGAGCTATTGCGCCATCTCAATAAGCAAGAAGCTGAATATTCGTTAAAATCGAAAGATTCGATTTAAATCCCATTTTTATCGTTCAGGCCCTGTGCGTTGTCGCGCACCCCATCCACGGCCATTTGCCGTGACTGACCGCCTTAGCGATACCGCAGGAGTGTTACTGAAATGACCCACGTCGTCACCGAAAACTGTATCAAGTGCAAATTCACCGATTGTGTGGATGTGTGCCCCGTCGACTGTTTTCGTGAAGGCCCGAACTTTCTGGTGATTGACCCGGACGAGTGCATTGACTGCGCTGTCTGTATTCCCGAATGCCCGGCCAATGCCATTTTTGCTGAAGAGGACGTACCGCAGGATCAAGTTCACTTCATCGAACTGAATGCTGAACTGACCCCTGTCTTTGGCAGCATCAACCGCTCCAAAAAACCGCTGGAAGATGCGGACGACTGGAATGGTGTGGAGAACAAACTACAGTATCTGGAGCGCTAAGCCCTTAGCTCGCTCTATACAGGCTCGCCCCGGTGGCTGCGTTTGTATCCAGCCACCCTTGCGCCCAATCTCGCCTTTTGATAAAAAAACTTGCCGCACCGCAGCAAGGGAAAATCCCAAGACCAGAGGAACGGTAAACGTCGTATTGTTTCCCACAAGGAAATAAGCATATACATTCCTCTGTATCAAATTAGGCAACACCAAGGCGCACACTATGCTTTACGATCTGCACGAACTTCAGCGGTCCTTTCTGGCCCCGCTCGCTGCCTTTACCGGCACCAGCTCCCAATGGTTCTCCAACCCCTACAGTCCACTGGCCTATACGCCCCTGTCGCGCCAACTGGCGGCCGCCTCTGAACTGGTACACCGCATCGGCAAGGATTACGAAAAACCGGCCTGGGGGCTGAATGAAACCCAGATTGACGGCCAAACCGTCGCCGTGCGCGAGGTCGAACGTCTAAGCAAGCCCTTCTGCAGGCTGATCCACTTCGAGCGCGATCACCCCAAAGCTGATCAGGACCCCACGATTTTGCTGGTTGCCCCCCTGTCCGGCCACCACGCCACCTTGCTGCGTGAAACCGTACGTGCGCTGCTGCCCGATCACTCGGTCTATGTCACTGACTGGATTGATGCCCGCATGGTGCCCCGCTCCGCGGGCCCGTTCCATCTGGACGATTACGTCCTGTATGTGCAGGAGTTCATCCAGACACTGGGCCCGAATGTGCACGTGATGTCGGTTTGTCAGCCCACGGTGCCGGTATTGGCTGCCGTATCGCTGATGGCAAGCCGTCGCTCGGCCGTGATGCCACGCAGCATGATCATGATGGGTGGCCCCATCGACACCCGTCAGTCACCTACCGAGGTGAACCGTCTGGCCACCACCAAGTCCTATTCCTGGTTTGAGAACAATCTGATTCATCGCGTGCCAACCAAATACCCCGGTGCCCACCGTCGTGTGTACCCCGGCTTTTTGCAGCACGCTGGTTTTGTAGCCATGAATCCGGATCGTCACGTCAGCTCGCACTACGACTTTTATCAGCACCTGATCAAGGGTGATGATGACGACGCCCAAGCACATCGCCGTTTTTACGACGAATACAATGCCGTGCTGGACATGCCTGCCGAGTTCTATCTGGACACCATCCGCATCGTGTTCCAGGAACACCGCTTGCCCAAAGGACAATGGCACGTGCATGGCGAACAAGTCCGCCCCCAGGATATTGATGGCGTGGCCCTGTTTACCATTGAAGGCGAACTGGACGATATTTCCGGCCAGGGTCAGACCCATTCGGCGCAAGGGCTATGCTCGAAAATCGCGCCTGAACTCAAGCAGCAATTCACTGCGCCCAACTGTGGCCATTACGGGATCTTCTCCGGAAGCCGCTGGCGCACGCTGATCTGTCCTAAAATCAGGGACTTCATCCGTCAGCACAACTGATATTTGGCTTATGCCGTTTCTGACGGGGCCAGATGGCCCCGTTTTTGCATTCATGTCCGACACCTTAATACGGCGCATTGACGCCCTGCTCCCTCAAACCCAGTGCACCCGCTGTGGTTACGATGCCTGTCTGCCCTACGCCCAAGCCATTGCGCTTGAAGGCGAGGCGATCAACCGCTGCCCGCCCGGCGGTCAGGAAGGCGTACAGGCCCTGGCCGAACTGCTGGGTCGTGAGGCCCTGCCCCTGGACCCGTCCTGTGGGGAATTTACCGGCCCCAGCCGGGCGGTGATTATTGAAGAACACTGTATTGGCTGCACGCTCTGTATTCAGGCCTGTCCGGTGGACGCCATTATTGGCGCCAACAAGCTGATGCATACCGTGCTAGCCGACCGCTGCACAGGCTGTGAGCTCTGTGTGCCGCCCTGTCCGGTGGATTGCATCAGCATGGTACCTACCGACGAATGGAGCAGCGAGCAGGCCATGCAGGCGCGCCTGGACACGGAACAACGCCGCGACCGCCTGCTGGCCCGCCACAAGGAAAGCTCGGACCTGGCTGCCCGTACACTGGCTAACAAACCCGTCCTGGCCAACTCGGCCGATCAGGCCGATAAACGCGAGGCGTCCATTGCCTCTGCCCTGGCCCGCGCCCGTGCGCGACGCGCCAGCAAGACTGCAAGCGAAACCACGTCATGAACGCTGCCAAGCGCCACGAGATTTTCAGCCGTTTTCAGGCCGCCAACCCCAAGCCCACCACCGAGCTGGAATATGCCGACACCTTTCAACTGCTGATTGCCGTGATCCTGTCGGCCCAGGCCACAGACCGTTCCGTGAACCTGGCCACCGCCCGTTTCTTCCCGGAACATGGCACGCCGGAAGGGATTCTGGCCATGGGTGAGGAAGGTCTGCGAGACGCCATCAAGACCATAGGTCTGTATAAAACCAAAGCGGCCAACGTCATCAAGACTTGTCGGATTTTGCTGGAACAGCATCAAGGCCAGGTCCCCTGTGACCGCGCAGCACTGGAAGCCCTTCCAGGCGTAGGACGCAAAACCGCCAATGTCGTTTTGAACACCGCTTTTGGTCTGCCCACCATTGCGGTGGACACGCATATTTTCCGTGTGGCGAACCGCACCGGCATTGCCCCAGGCAAAAACGTGGTTGAAGTGGAAAAGAAGCTGGAAAAAGTGATACCCAAGCCCTTTTTACTGGACGCCCACCACTGGCTGATTTTGCATGGTCGCTACATTTGTGTGGCCCGCAAGCCCAAGTGTCCCCAGTGCGGCATCTCGGATTTGTGCGACTTCAAACCGAAAACCGTTAACACTTAAGTAACACATACCCGGTTTAACAACATTTGTTTACCAAACAGTGCATTAAACCGGACCATCCTATGACAAACCCGCATAGTTTTGCTTCGTCGGCGCTTCCATACTGAAACGCATGAAGGACTCTGCCTATAGTTTGCTGGCGATGGAATCACCGCGGTAAGAGGCAAAGGACGCGTAACGGGTTCCTGCGCCAACCAGCCAACGTACAGGCCCATATTGACGACTCACGACAAGGAGCGTTCTCATGACACGGGCTGCCCTGGATATTGAGAATCTGTACGCCTGGCACCGAGAGTTTCCGCTCTTGCGCGGATTGAATTTGCAGGTTGCTGCAGGCGAAATCTGCACCGTACTGAGCCGCAACCGTGCCGGCCGCAGCGCCATGCTACGCGCCATCGTGGGTTTGACGGATAGCCGCCGCGGCTCCATCCGTATTCAAGGCACCGAAGCCATTCATCTGAACCAGCATCAGCTGGCAGATTTGGGCGTGGGCTACAGCCCCTACGAACAAAGCATCTTTACCGGCCTGAGCTGCGAGGAAAACCTTCTGCTGCCACCCGCCATAGGCACCGCCCTGGGTGGCGGTATGTCACTGGTGCAAATCTACGAGCTGCTGCCCAGCCTGGAGCAACGGCGTCACCACATGGCCACGCAGCTGTCCACTGGCGAGCAGAAAATACTGGCGATTGCACGCTTGCTGCGCACGGGTGTGAATCTGCTGCTTCTGGACAAGGTATCCGAGGGTCTGGCCCCGGTGCAGGCCCAGACACTGAGCAAGTTGATCTGCACACTGCGCAACGAAGGCTACACCATTGTGCTGGCCGAACAATGCCCGCAGTTCTCGGCAGAATTCAGCGATCAGTTTCATGTGCTCGAGCAAGGGCAAATTATCGAGCGATTCGGCCGTAGCGAATTAAGCCATACCGCCCCGGAATAACCGGACAAGCTCCAAGGCTTTCCATTTCCGGGTTGTTACCAAGTGATGCGAAAAACAGACATAGTGCCAAAATTCACTCGGCATGAAGTCTGCTTGCTTGATCTACAACAAGGTCAGGCGGCCAACTACCTCTGAGGCTTGCTTTGAATCAAATCTGCGGGCCCAGCCCTCATGCACTCTGTAGGCTTTACACACACCTACGGAGCTCCTATGAAATCCCGCCACTTGATTCCAGGTCTGCACCTGTCCTTGCTTGCTGTTGGACTGGCCGCTGTTTTGTACGCGCCTCAAGGCCAAACACACGAAACGGGTGATTTCTTGCTCAAAGGTGGCGTGACCTGGGTATCCCCAAAATCCAATAACGGCTCTGTGGCTGACGGCACTGTCAAGCTGGACGTAGGCAATAATGCTCGCCCCAGCTTCTCGCTGACCTACATGGCCACCCGCAATATTGGTATTGAGCTGCTGGGCGCTTTCCCCTTCCAGCACAATATCGACAGCAATCTGGGCCGTATCGGCAAGACCAAGCACTTGCCCCCGACCCTGAGCCTGCAATACCACTTCCTGCCTGACAGCGACTTCCAGCCCTATGTCGGCGTGGGCGTGAACTACACCATGTTCTTTGACACCGAATCGCGCGGTGCTCTGGCAGGCTCCGACCTGAAACTGAAAAACAGCTGGGGTTTTGCAGCCCAGGTCGGTGTGGATTACAAGCTGGACAAGAACTGGTTCCTGAACGCTGATGTACGCTACATCAGCATCCGTCCAGACGTGAAACTGAACGGTCAGTCCATTGGCAAAGCCAAGCTGGACCCCGTGGTTGCCACCATCGGGGTCGGCTACCGCTTCTAAGCGCTGGCTTCTTCCTGCTCGCGTTTGCCCTGCCCCAAGCCTAGATAGCTTTCTATCACTCGGGGATTATGAGCCAGGTCAGACGCGGGCCCTTGCAGTACCACATCGCCCGTCTCCAGTACATAACCGTAGTCAGCCACTTGCAAAGCGGCACGAGCATTTTGCTCGACCAGCAAGATGGCCACGCCGGTACTGCGCAGTCGGGCGATGATCATGAAGATCTCCCGCACCACACGCGGCGCCAGGCCCAGGCTGGGTTCATCCAGCATCAGCACTTTGGGTTGCGCCATCAAGGCACGGCCTACGGCCAGCATCTGCCGCTCCCCGCCTGACAAAGTCCCTGCCAGCTGAGTACGACGCTCTTTCAAGCGTGGGAACAAGGTGTAAACCTTGTCCATGGTGTCGCGCCAGCCAGGATGGCGGGCGCGATACAGGCGAAAGCCGCCCAGCAGAAGATTGTCTTCCACCGTCATGCTGCCAAACAGCTCGCGGCGTTCCGGCACCAGGGAAATGCCAGCCGCCACGCGACGCTCCACTTCCCAATGGCTGATCTCCTGCCCTTCGTACTGCACCGAGCCGGTGCTGCGGCCCACGCTGGGCAAAGAGCCCATCATGGAGTTCAGCAAGGTGGATTTACCAGCACCGTTGGCACCAATCACGGTCACAATGCTGCCGGCACGCACGTCCAGGCTGGCACCCATCACAGCACTGACTTTGCCGTACTGAGCCGCCAGATTGTCTACCTTCAGGATAATGTCTTTCGATTGTGCCGAACTCATAGCGCTGCTCCTGCCGAGGCGGGCTCATTGACCTGATCCAGATCCAGGTCGTCATCAATACCACCCAGGTAGGCTTCCAGCACCGCTGGATTTTCCTGAATCTCCTTGGGCAAACCTTCGGCCAGCTTGGTGCCAAAATCCATGACAACCAGCTTGTCCGTCAAATTCATGACAAAGTCCATGTCATGCTCAACCAGCAGAATGCTCATGCCTTCGCTACGCAGCTGATCCAGCACTTTGGCCAGTTCCTGCTTTTCCTTGTAGCGCAAGCCAGCCGCCGGCTCGTCCAGCAGCAAGAGCAATGGATCAGAAGCCAGGGCACGGGCAATTTCTAGAATACGCTGCTGACCCAGAGCCAGATTGCCAGCCTCTTCGTACAGATAGTCACCCAGACCCACGCGCTCCAGTTGAACAGCAGCTTCATGCAGCAACTCGGCTTCGCTACGACGTTCGGTATGCAGAACGGCGGAGACCACACCGACATTGCGACGCAAGTGAGCGCCCAATGCCACGTTTTCCAGAACTGTCATGGTAGGCAGCAATTGCACGTGCTGGAAGGTACGGCCTACGCCCAGACGAGAAATCTCGCGTGCAGGCTTACCATCAATCCGCTGCCCCAGGAAACTGACCTGACCGCTGGTTGCCGACAGCACACCGGTAATCAGGTTAAAGGTCGTGCTCTTGCCTGCGCCGTTAGGACCGATCAGGCCCATGATCTGACCCGCATTCAAGGTGAAGCTGATATCGTTCACAGCGACCAGACCACCGAACTCCTTGCGGATCTTGTTCACTTCCAGAACCAGTGAACCCGCCTGGGGACGCTCACGTTGAGGCAGGGCCTCGGCTTGTGGAGGAGGTGCCTGTTTGCGCTTCTGTGCACCGAAAACCTGTTCCCAGGCCTTGTGCAGGATGGGCCACAGACCGTCGCGAGCGTACTGCAAAATCAGCACCATCAAGATACCGAAAACGATCAGCTCGAAGTTGATGTCGGTATTGAGCAGCTTGGGCAACCAGTTCTGCAACTGGTCTTTCAGACTCAGTACCAGGGCCGAGCCCAGAACCGCGCCCCAAACACTGCCTGCACCACCCAATACAGCCATGAACAGGTATTCAATACCGTAGTTCAAACCAAAAGGACTGGGCGACACCGCGCGCTGGTAGTGCGCGTAGAGCCAGCCGGATATGCAGGCCAGCAAGGCAGCGTAAACGAACACAATGACCTTGTAGTTGGCCATGTTCACGCCAAAGGACTCGGCCATGCCGCTGCCGTGCTTCAGAGCGCGAATGGCACGCCCAGGACGGGAGTTCAACAGGTTGCGTGTACCCCACATGGCCAACAAGGCAAAAGCCCAGATCAGGTAGTAAATATCCCGGCCCGAAGACAGGGAAATGCCGAAGAACTCCAAAGGAGCAATCCCGGAAATACCGTCGTACTGACCCAGGAATTCCAGGTTGCCGAACAGGTAGTACAAGGCCAAGCCCCACGCCAGGGTACACAGGGGCAGGAAGTGGCCAGACAAGCGCAGTGTGATCGCGCCCAGAATGTAGGCCACCATCATGGTAATGGCCATGCCAATGAGCAGATTGAACCAGGGCGACCAGCCCAAGCGAGCAGTCAGGTAGGCCGTGGTGTACGCACCCAGGCCCACAAACGCAGCCTGACCAAAAGAAGTCAGACCGCCCACGCCAGTCAACAGCACCAGACCCAGCACGACCAAGCTGGTCAAGCCAATATAGTTAAGCTGGGTAATCCAGAATTCGGGCGTTGCGCCCAGCTGCGGCAAAACCAATAGAACCGCAATAAATAGTAGCGTCAGCCAGTGTCTCATGTGATTTACTCCTCATCATCCACGTGCTTGCTACCGAAGGAGCGCCACAACAACACCGGTATCACCATGGTAAATACAATAACTTCTTTGTAGGCACTGGCCCAGAAAGAGGAAAACGCTTCCAGAACCCCCAGGAACAAGGCACCCAAGAGGGTGACGGGGTAGCTGATCAGGCCGCCAAAAATCGCCGCCACAAAGCCCTTGAGACCAATCAAAAAGCCCGTGTCGTAGTAGATAGTCGTCACAGGAGCGATCAGCATGCCGGACAAGGCACCAATGGCAGCAGCCAGGGTGAAGGTCAGAGAACCGGACATATTGGTACTGATACCCACCAGACGGGCACCACGACGGTTCACCGCTGTTGCACGCAAGGCGCGACCATACAGGGTCTTACCGAAAAAGCCCCACAAGGCCAGAATCAGCAGCACGCAAGCGCCCATCACGAAGAAGGTCTGTGCGGACCAGCTTACTGCGCCCAGGGACACTTCCCCTTCCATGAAGGGAGGCGTACGCCAGCCTTCCGGACCGAAGAACACCAGACCCAGGCCCGTCAGCGCAAAGTGCACCGCCACCGAGGTGATCAGCAGCACCAGCACACTGGCTTCGGCAATAGGCTGGTACACCAGTCGATACACCATGGGGCCCAGAGGGATCACGACCGCCAGCGAAAACAGCACGGCCACCCACAAAGGCAGCTCCGAGCTGACAATGGCGGGAGCGGCAAAATAAACCGCGACAGGGATCACGATATTGACCAGGAACTTGCGGGGCATGCCCACCAGGCTGCGGCTGCGCAAGGCAGAGAGCAACTCCAGCAAGAACACCAGCGCACCAGCGATCAATAACAAAATAACGGTTCCCGGCATGCGGCCATTGACCACAAAGGCCAGGGTCAGGGCGCCAAAGGTGACAAACTCACCTTGCGGGATAAAGATGACGCGGGTAACCAGGAAAACCAGAACCAGGGCGAGCCCGAGCAAGGCATAGATGGCGCCATTCAATATGCCATCCTGCAACAAAATTAAAGCGATGGTGGTATCCATGTCGGACAACATCCTGTACAACAAAAAGGGCAAAGGGCTTACGGCAAACGCAGGCCTGTAGCGGGAACGGGTGCCAGGATCAGCCAGCACCCGCCTCGGAAAAAACCGGCTGGAGAGCCGGTTTTTGCCTGTCAGATATTACAGATCAGGCTGATATGTCCATTTACCGTCGACCACTTTCACGATCACGTGGGCACGTTTGTCCAGGCCTGCGTGGTCCGTGGCGGACATATTGAACACACCTTGGGACGCGGCCAGCTCTTTGGTCTGCTCCAGAGCGTCACGCAAGGCTGCGCGGAACTCCGGGGTACCTGGCTTGGCACCGGACTTCAAGGCTTCCGGAATGGCTTCGGTCACCAGCAAACCGGCATCCCACATGTGGCCACCAAACGTGTTGATGGAGCCAGCGCCGTACTTGGCTTCGTATTTTTCCTTGTACTCCATGGCGGTCTTTTTCACCGAGCTGCTGTCAGGCAGTTGTTCGGCAACCAGCAAAGGACCGGCTGGCAAGATCATGTCGTTACAGTCTTTGCCGCACACACGCAGCACGTCGCTGTTGGCCGCACCGTGTGTCTGGTAAATGATGCCGGCGTAACCACGGCCTTTCAGTTCACGCTGAGGCAAGGCAACAGGCGTGCCAGAACCGGCGATCAAAATAGCATCAGGCTTGGTGCCCAGCAGCTTCAGAACCTGGCCGGTCACGCTGGTATCGTTACGACCGTAGCGCTCGGCGCCCAGCACTTTGATGCCTTTGGCTTGAGCGGCTTCGGTAATCACGTTCAGCCAGCCATCTCCGTAGGCATCGTTGTAGCCGATAAAGCCCAGGGTTTTGACGTTTTGCTTGACCATGGCATCAGCCAGGGCGCCAGCCATCAGTTGGTCATTCTGAGGAGTCTTGAACACCCAGGTACGGGCGCCTTCCACAGGATCAACAATCTTGGCGTTGGCAGCCACACTGATCATGGGAGTCTTGGTTTCGCCAGCAACGTCCACCATGGCCAAGGAGCCGGGCGTCACGGAGGTACCGATCACCACGTCGACCTTGTCGTCGGTAATCAGCTTGCGCATATTGCGTACGGCCACGGTGGTATCGGTAGCATCGTCCAGAACGATGTACTCGATTTTCTGGCCGGCCACTTCGGTAGGCAGCAGGCTGACTGTATTGCGCTCGGGAATGCCCAGCGAGGCCGCCGGTCCTGTCGCTGCCACCGTCACACCTACCTTGATCTGCGCGGACACGGCCACGGGCAGGCTCAAGGCCAGGGCTGCAGCCAATGTCGTCAGGCGACCAGTAGTAATGCAGTTCATCCTTTTCTCCCAAATTTTGTTCATTGTTGTGGACCGATTTAACGGTCAAAAAATCGTAATACAGATAATCACCAGCAGATACCAGAAACGTATCAAGTCACGCGGATTTCAGATATTGGTGTTTACCTTAAATATTAAAAGTTTAAATAGTGCACTAACTAAAGTGATAGCTCACTAATTAAGTGCCCTGCCCTGCCATTTTCTTTAACGGGGAGCCCGCTTGGGAGTCAGGAAGATCTGCACTTTGGAACCCTCTGTTCCAAACGCACTCTAATTGTCGATTACTATGTAGGACTGCGCCTCCTGTAGGCATTGATCTGTTTTTCATAAGGCAGCACACGTGGAAAAAGTACGTAAAACCGAGGCCGAGTGGCGCGCCCAGCTCAGCCCCGAAGAATTCTATGTCACCCGTCAGAAAGGGACGGAACGTGCCTTTACCGGCCGCTACTGGGACACCACCACGCCCGGCATTTACCGCTGCGTGGGCTGCGGCACGCCCCTGTTTGCTTCGGACACCAAGTTTGATGCCGGTTGCGGCTGGCCCAGCTACTTCACCCCCCTGAACCCGGACAATGTGCGCGAGGAGCTGGATACCAGCCACGGCATGCGGCGCACCGAAGTGCTGTGCAATGTCTGCGATGCTCATTTGGGCCACGTCTTTGAAGACGGTCCCCCACCCACTGGGCTACGATATTGCATTAACTCTCTATCCATGACTTTTGAACCCGAAGCATGAAGAAGCTTTTATTTGATCTGTTCCCGCTGGTTCTGTTCTTTCTGGCGTTTCGCTTCTCCGACATCTATGTGGCAACCGGCGTGGCCATGGCTGCCTCGGTCCTGCAGATACTCTGGCTAAAACTCACCAGCAAGGCGATCGAGACCTCGCACTGGATCAATCTGGCCGTCATTGTGGTCTTTGGCGGTGCCACCCTGTTCTTCCACAACGATGTCTTCATCCGCTGGAAGCCCACGGTGCTGTACTGGATCTTCGCGCTGGTGCTGCTGGGCGGACGTTACCTGATGCATCGCAACCTGATGCAAAAATTCATGGGCACCCACCTGGTGTTGCCCGGCCATGTCTGGGACAAATTAAACCTGGTCTGGGCGAGCTTTTTTGTCGCCATGGGCCTGGTCAATCTGTACGTTGCCTTCTCGGGCCACTTTACCGAATCCCAATGGGTCAACTTCAAGGCCTTTGGCCTGCTCGGTTTGATGCTGGTGTTTGTCGTTGCTCAATCCTTGTGGCTGGGCCGCTACCTGCAAGACTCTTCCGACAACTCCACTCCCCCAAAATCTTGATTTCGCCATGACAGACGCACTTGCTTCCCTGATTCACGAACGGCTCCAGGCACTGGAACCGTCAGAACTGGACATCATCAATGAGTCCCATCTGCACGCTGGCCACGCCGGTGCACAAGGTGGTGCAAGCCACTTTCGGGTGATCATCGCCTCGAAACAATTTGATGGAATTTCAACACTGGCACGACACAGACTTGTGTATGATCGCGTCCACGATCTAATGCCTTTCCCGATTCACGCATTGGCTATTCAAGCCAAAACCACCGCTTAAGGATGCTCATGAAACGTATTGCCGCATTTGCCCTGACCTGCGCTATGGCTGCTCCCGTCTATGCACAGACGATTGCCACCGTAAACGGCAAAAACCTCACGCAAAAAGACCTGGATCAGTTCGTCGCCGTTCTGGTCGAGCAAGGCGCCAAGGACTCGCCCGAGTTGCGTGAGCAAGTCAAACAGGAAATGGTCAACCGTCTGGCCGTGGTGCAAGCCGCTGAAAAAGCCGGTATCGACAAGACCAACCAGGTTCAGCAAGAGCTGGAACTGGCCCGCCAGAGCATTCTGGTCCGTGCCTTGATGGCCGATTACCTGAAAAAGAATCCCGTCACCGACGCCGATCTGACCAAGGAATACAACACCATCAAGGCGATGGAAGAAGGTCAGCAGGAATACAAGGTACGCCACATTCTGGTCAAGGACGAGGCAGCTGCCAAAGACCTGCTGGCAAAGATCAAGTCCAAGAAAGTCAGCTTTGCTGATGCGGCCAAGAAAGACTCCATCGACACCGGTAGCGGCCAGCAAGGCGGCGATCTGGGCTGGGCTCCTAGCTCCACCTACGTGCCCGAGTTCGCTCAGGCTGTAGAGAAGATGAAAAAAGGCGAGCTGAGCGCTGCGCCTGTGCAGTCGCAGTTTGGCTGGCACATCATCCAGGTGGACGATGCTCGCCCTGTGACCTTCCCGGCCATGGCTGAAGTCAAGCCTCAGCTGGAAGAAATGATGCGTCAGCGCAAGCTGGCCGAGTACCAGCAGAAAATCCTGAAAGAAGCCAACATCAAGTAAGGACTTTGACGGCCGCTTTGTCTTCTCGATAAAGCGGCTTGCAGGAAAAACAAATATGGCGCCCCAAGGGCGCCATATTTGTTTGTGGTGAAGATCGTTCACTGAATGTTGTTCATGGGGGTGCTTTACTCACCCGCCAATAAAGCCAGAAACTGGGCTTCGTCCAAAATGGTCACGCCTAATTCCTGCGCCTTGGTCAGCTTGGAACCGGCCTCTGCCCCCGCCAGCACATAAGCAGTCTTTTTGGAGACCGAGCCGCTGGCCTTGCCCCCTGCCTCCAATACGCGGCGCGTGGCTTCGTCACGGCTCATGCTGGGGAGCGTACCTGTAATGACCACCGTTTTACCCGCCAGCGGCAGATTAGCGCTATTGGCGCGGGCTTGTGCCTGTTGAGGTATCACCCCAGCCGCCAGCAAATCATCCAGAGCCTCACGATTATGTGGTTCCTGGAAGAAGTGCCGCACGGAAGCCGCGACGACCGGGCCAACTTCGTTGACTTGCAGCAGCGCCTCTTCATCAGCCTGCTCCAAAGCCTGCAAGGAGCCAAAATGCTGTGCCAGATCGCGCGCCGTGGTCTCGCCCACATGGCGGATACCCAAGGCGTAAACCAGGCGATTCAAGGCCGGCTCACGCACTTTGTCGATCGCCTCAATCAGGTTCTCGGCCGACTTGCGGCCCATGCGCTCCAGCAGCACCAGCTTTTCAACTTTCAGCTTGAAAATATCAGCCAAGGTATGGACCAGACCTGTTTCCACCAGTTGGTCCACCAGCTTTTCACCCAAGCCTTCAATGTCCAGCGCTTTACGGCTGGCTGCATGAATCAGGGTTTGCTTGCGCTGGGCGGGACAAATCAGGCCGCCGGTACACCGCCAGGCGGACTCTCCTTCCAGACGCTCCAGAGCCGACTGACAAGCGGGGCACTCCTTGACCATCTCGAAAGGCACGCTGCTTTCGGGGCGCTGTTCCAGCACCACAGCAACCACTTCGGGGATCACATCACCGGCACGGCGCACCACGACGGTATCTCCAGCACGCACATCTTTGCGACGCACTTCGTCTTCGTTATGCAGCGTGGCATTGGTAACCGTGACACCGCCCACGAAAACCGGCTTCAAGCGCGCAACCGGCGTGACCACACCCGTGCGGCCGACTTGAAACTCAATGCTCTCCACACGCGTCATTTCTTCTTGCGCGGGGAATTTATGAGCAACGGCAAAGCGCGGCGCACGGGCCACATAGCCCAGAACACGCTGCGCAGCCAGGGAGTTGACCTTGTAGACCACACCGTCAATTTCAAAAGGCAAACCGGGACGACGTTGCTGAGTTTCACCATAGAAATCCAGCAGGCCCTGCACGCCCTTCACGACTTTACGGTCGCGGCTCAACGGCATGCCCAGGCTTTCCAGCCAGTCCATCATGCCCGATTGGGTATCACGGGGCAGTGCCTCGCCCGCAGGCTCTGCAAACAAGGCATTTTGCGGCTGATTTGCGACAGGCATAGGGCTGACCTCACCCCAACCATAGGCAAAAAAACGCAAAGGCCGTTTGGCTGTAATCTTGGGGTCCAGTTGACGCAAACTACCTGCGGCCGCATTGCGCGGATTCACAAATACTTTCTCGCCACGCTTGGTCTGGTTCTCATTCAGGCGCTCAAAGTCCGCCCGGTTCATCAGAACCTCGCCTCGCACTTCCAGCACGGCGGGCAATTGTGCCGCATCGCCGCGCAAGCGCAGAGGAATGGATTTGATAGTACGAATATTGCTGGTGACGTCCTCGCCCGTGGTGCCATCACCGCGAGTCGATGCCTGCACCAACAGACCTTGTTCATAGCGCAGGCTGATCGCCAGGCCGTCAAACTTGTATTCAGCCAGATAATCTACCCGACGATCCAAGCCGACCACACCTGCGTCGACCAAGGTATCGGCGACACGTTTGTCGAAAGCCTGCACTTCCTCGTCATCAAAGGCATTACCCAGGGACAGCATGGGAACAGCGTGCTGAACCGTGTCAAAGCCGTCCAGCGGCGCTGCACCCACGCGCTGCGTGGGTGAGTCCGGAGTAATCCATTCCGGGTGCTCGGCTTCCAGCGCCAGCAGCTCGTTCATCAATGCGTCGTATTGCGCGTCCGAAATGCTGGGTGCATCCTGAACGTAATAGGCCCAGTTATGCTGGGCCAGTTCTTCATGTAACTGCTGTACTCGCTTCAAGCTCACGAAAAAATCCTGCCTGTACGTTCCTGGCCTGCTGTAAAGCCAGCCTGCTCCAGGCGTTCGTACAGATTACTTAGTTGTTCATCAATGTTTTGATCGGTGCTCTCAGGCAAGGGACGACCTTGATCATCCAGCACCACGCCATCCAGACGGCTGGCCAGATCGCGGGCCACGGTAGCCATGCGGCTGAAGGCATGATCGTCCGCCGGGCTGTTGGGCAAATCCAGCAGCAAGTCGATACGCTCGATGCTGGCCGACTGAATATCCTTGGGCTGGGCGCCATCGAACATGGCGGTAAAACGGGGCTGACCCGAATCCGCCAGCCAGGCCAGCTGCTGGCCAAAGGGCAGAAAGCCCGCATCCTTGACCATCTGAATCACGGACGAAGCAGGCATGGGGCCGGGCAAGCGCACCGACACACCCACCAGAGCATCCAGGTCAGCGCAGGTATTATCCAGGGCAGCGGCACGACGCAACACGTCATCTTGCTCGGGCCCTTCTACCGCGCCATCAAACTGCTGGGCCAGCGCTTGCGCAGCCATCCAGACCTGCGACCACTCAATCGCCGACAAGGGACCGCTGCGATTGGCCAGCAAAACGGCAATCTGCATGCTGGCGTAGGACTCGCCCGAACGCAAACGAGCACGGTGACCGCCCCCTTCGCATTCAGCAAAATAACGCACAGGCTTGGCACCCGTACGCGAGACCGACTGCAGGGCTTGGGCCAGATCCTGCGCATCCACGGGTTGGCTGAAACTGATGTCGATGACGGCCTCGGTCGTGCAGTCGGCCTCGGCCGCATCGTGCTCACCATCAGCAGACGCAACATCCCCGCCACGCGTCATGCTGGGCTCGCGGCGTTCCAGCTCGGTAAGCTGGCTCATCAGGGGATCGGTGTCCCCATCCGGGAATTGGCTTTGCATCTGCTGGCGCACTCGGCGGTCTTGCCACCAGTTAAAGACCACCACGAGCAAGATGAGCAAAATGCCCAATAAAATCAGTGCGATTTGCAAATCACTCATTGTCAGTTCCGTCGAATCAACACTAGCGGATTAAAAAAAACAGGCTTACACGCTGCTCATTTGCATGGCAGCGTCTACGTCCACTGCCACAATTCGGGATACACCCTGCTCTTGCATCGTGACCCCGATCAGTTGTTTGGCCATTTGCATGGCAATTTTATTGTGAGAAATAAATAAAAACTGGGTTTGGTCGCTCATGCTGGCCACCAGATTGGCATAGCGTTCGGTATTCGCATCATCCAGCGGCGCATCCACCTCGTCCAGCAAACAAAACGGGGCAGGGTTCAGCTTGAAGAAGGCAAAAACCAGTGCAGTCGCGGTCAATGCCTTTTCACCACCCGAGAGCAAATGAATCGTGCTATTGCGCTTGCCCGGCGGTTGGGCCATGACCTGCACCCCAGCCTCCAGCACTTCATCGCCCACCATTGTCAGTTTAGCCTCTCCACCACCAAATAGCCTTGGGAAAAGCTCGCCAAAGTGCTGATTAACGATGTTGAATGTTTCCATGAGCAACTGGCGCGTCTCGCGGTCAATCTTGCGAATCGCGTCTTCCAGAGTCTCGATGGCATCACTCAAATCTTTATGCTGCGCATCCAGGTAGGTCTTGCGTTCTTGCGCTGTAGTCAGCTCTTCAAGGGCCGCCAGGTTCACCGGGCCCAGGCCTTCAATCTGGCGCGAGATACGCTGCACTTCAGACTGCAACCAGCCCACACGCTGCCATTCTGGTGTCTTTTCCTGTAACAAGCTCCACAGTTCGGAACGGTTCACCTTTCTGCTGTCCAGCTGTTCAGCAAACTGTTCGACCGCCAGACGCGAGGCTTGTTCCTGCAACTGCAATTCAGTGACTTGCTCGCGCAAGGGCCCCAGATTCTTTTCGTTCTCGGCACGGGCCTGCTCATGCTCACGCAATTGAGCAGCCAGGGTATCGAGCTGAATTTTTGCCAGGCGAACGGCTTCTTCACGTTCCGCGCGCAATTCCAGCGCGTCCTGCAAACCAGCTTGTGCGGCAGAGGCGTCCAGATCCAGCAATTCGCCTTGCAAGCCTTCCAGCTGACCGGCCGTGCGTTGTGCCTGCTCCTGCGCCAGGGCCAGGTTGCGCTCCAGTTCAGCCATACGCTGTACCAACGTGCGCTCGGCAAACTGGGCATCATGCACAGCGCGTTCGCGCTCGTGTACGGTACGGCGGGCCTGTTCGGCCAGTTCCGCGCCCTTCTCGCCTTCCATCTGCGCTTCGGCAAACACGCCTTGATGCTCGGCCAGCTCTTCGTCCAGCGCTTCAAAGCGGGCCTCGAACTCCTCGCGGTTCGCCTGCAACTCTTCGCGCTGTACCGCCAGCTCTTCCAGCTCTTCGTTGATACGACCACCGCGCTCTTGCGATTGCTGCGCCTGTTGTGCCAGCTTGGAGTGCTCCAGCTGCACATCGTGCATACGGGCTGTCAGCTCGCCGACACGGGCTCGGGCCGGAACCAGACCGTTACGCACTTGCTGCAGGGCCATTTCGGCCTGGGTGCTGGTATGGCCCAACTCGTCCACAATCAGTTGGGCGCCACGCAGCTCTCGCTCCAGATGCGCAATTTCCTGCTGACGGGCCAGCATCCCGGCCTGTTCGGAGTCCGGTGCATAAAAGCGAATGCTGTGCTTATCCACCAGATGACCGTCACGCACCACAATGGCCATTTGATCCGTCAACTGCTCGCGCACGCTCAGGGCCTGCTTCAAATCCTGACAGACATAGACCTGGTGCAACCAGTTATCCAGCAAGCTGCGCAAGCCGCCTTCCTGCTGTCGAAGTACCGAGGTCAGCAAAGGCAGATCCAGGGCAGGCTTGGCCGGCGCCCCCGCTTCGGGCAACTGGTAAAAACTTAAACGAGCAGGTGGCGCATCACTGGCGAAAGCAGCCGCCATATCCAGGCGACGCAGCTCCAAAGCCGTCATGCGCTCGCGCAGCACGGCTTCCAGCGCGGTTTCCCACCCTTTTTCCACGTCCAGGCTTTGCCAAAGACGCTTCATGCTCTCCAGCCCGTGCTTGGCCAGCCAGGGTTCCAGCGTTCCCTTGCGGGCCACGTCTTCCTGCAAACGGCTCAAGGCCAGATGACGCGCTTCCAGACGGGCCATGTCCTGCCCGCCTTGCACAGCTTGTTCCTGCGCTTTCTTGCGCTCTTCTTCCAGTCGGGGAAGCTGGGCTTCCAGATGCTGCATATGCTCCTGAGCTTGCTGCAACTGATTTTGCAGCATGTTCAGATCGCCTTGCAGGCGTTCCAGATTGTCCGGGTCCGGAGCATTGAGTTCGCGCAGCTCCTGCTTCAAGCGCTCCTGACGCTGCTCCACGCCTTGAATCTGGCGATCCGCATCACGCTGCGATTGCGCAGCCAACGCCAGATTCTGCTCCAGACGAGCCAACGCCATGCGCATTTCGTCCCGACGCTGGGCTTGTTCGCGTACGCGCAGCTCCAGATCGGGCAAGGCGCCTTGCGCCTCCTCCAGCAGAATCTGTAATTCTTCCAGCTTTACCGCGGCTTCTTCGCGCTGCTGCTCACTGTTTTCCAGTTCTTGCTGGCAATGTTCTTGTTGTTCAATCCAGTCATGCTGCTGTTGTTCCAGTTGCTCACGGCGCTGCGCCATGCGGCTACGCGAATCCAGCACGTGGCGGATTTCCGCTTCCAGGCTGGATACTTGAGAGCCCGCCTCATACAACTGACTTTGCGCCAAATGCAAGGCGTCACCGGCCTGCAAATGAGCCTGTCGCTGTGACTCCAACGCAGACTCGGTATGCCGCAAGCCGGCAATCGATTCTTCCAGTTTGGTCTGAGCTTGCTCAATCGCCAGGAAACGGGCTTTCTGATCGCCCTGCGCATTGGACTCTTTCAATAACCACAGCAGGTTTTGCTTGAGTTCGCCATCTTGCTGCAAGTCACGATACTGGCGCGCCACTTCGGCCTGCGCCTGCAATTTCTCCAGCTGCGCATCCAGTTCCCTTTGGATATCTTCCACACGCAGCAGGTTTTCGCGGGTATCACGCAAGCGGCTTTCTGTTTCGCGGCGACGCTCCTTGTAGCGCGATACACCCGCAGCTTCTTCCAGAAACACGCGCAACTCTTCGGGCTTGGCTTCGATCAGGCGGTTGATCATGCCCTGCCCGATGATGGCGTAGCCACGCGCCCCCAGGCCCGTCCCCAGAAAGATGTCGTGAATGTCACGCCGACGAACGGCCTGATTGTTCAGAAAATAGCTGCTGGTTCCGTCCCGGCTCAGGACACGCCGTACCGAGATCTCGGCATAGGTGCTCCACTGGCCCGAGGCCCGCCCCTCAGAATTATCGAAAACCAGCTCAACCGATGCCCGCCCCGCCGGTTTGCGTTGCGAGGAGCCATTGAAAATCACGTCCTGCATGGACTCGCCACGCAGCTCGGAGGCTTTGCTCTCGCCCAGCACCCAGCGCACCGCATCGATGATGTTGGATTTTCCACAGCCGTTGGGCCCGACAACGCCAACCAACTGACTGGGAGTTGGAATGGAGGTCGGGTCCACAAAGGATTTGAAACCAGCTAGTTTGATCTGGGTTAGACGCACAGGGTAGAAGTCAGCTCAGAAAAGACCAATTTGAACAGGCGCGCAGGCGCATTTCTATCTGCCTGGCACCGCGAATCGTATGATACCGCAGCACCTGCCACCCATAGCAAAGACGGCTAAAAAACAAATGAAAACCAGGCCATGGCTGCAAGAATGATAAGGCAGTACATACCCCTATGCCGTCAAGCCCTGTTTACCCTGCTTGGCACGCCAGAAAGCAGGCTCAGGCAAGGCATCTACAATAGGGCTTGAGCAAGCTGCGCCCGGCCCGAAAATCCGAGCAGACACACACCTGCAATGAATTTCTAATACCACTGCCCCCGCAGTCCCTGTTATTCTTGCTCCCCATCTCTCTTCGTAAATTTCGCACCGGCTCAGGCTTTATCAGGAAAACTGTGGTGAGCAGCCCCCAGCCAGCTCGTCCTGTCTGATACCTGACCTTGATTCGTGTCTTGCAGTCACCGTACTGTTTTGAAAGGACACACGCATTCGGGATGTATTTTGAATAAAGGATTTTATCTGGTCATGGCCGCGCAGGCATTGTCGTCAGTTGCCGACAATGCCTTGCTGATCGCCGCCATCGCCCTGATCGCTGACCTGCACGGACCTATCTGGATGGTCCCCATGATGAAATGGTGGTTTGCGCTGTCCTACGTGCTATTGGCCGCCTTTGTAGGTGCCTTTGCCGACTCGTATCCCAAGGGCCGGGTGATGTTCGCCACCAACGCCATCAAGCTGATCGGCTGTATGTTGATGTTCTGCCACCAGTACTTTGGCATGAACGACTCCCAGCAACTGGTTCTGGTCTTTGTCTCCTACACCCTGGTTGGTATCGGTGCTGCCGCCTACTCCCCGGCCAAGTACGGCATCGTCACCGAGATGCTCAAGCCCGAACAGTTGGTCAAGGGCAATAGCTGGATTGAAGGGCTGACTGTTCTGTCCATCATCGGCGGCACGGTGCTGGGCGGTGTCCTGATCAACCCATCTATCGCCAGCTCGCTGGCCGAACACCCTTTGATTGCACCTTTGGCCCAGACACGTGCCGAGGTCGCTATCTTGCTGATTTCCTTTATCTATCTGTCGGCGGCGCTGTGCAATCTGCTGATCCCACGCACCAATATCGACTACCCGCCCCAGCAAAAGAACCCCATTTTGCTGCTCAAGGAATTCCGTACCTACGTGCACATTCTGTGGCGTGACAAGCTGGGCCAGATCTCGCTGGCCGTGACAACCCTGTTCTGGGGTGCCGGTGCCACGCTGCAATTCATTGTGATCGAGTGGGGCGCTCAGCATCTGGGCTATCGCCTGGACCAGGCCTCCGTCCTGATGGGCGTCGCCGCTTTGGGCACGGTCTTTGGCGCCGTCTTTGCCGCCCGCGTTCCCTTGAAGAAATCCCTGGCCGTTCTGCCAGTGGGCGTGGCAATGGGCTTTGTCGTTCTGCTCATGCCTTTGGTGCATGAAAAATGGGCTGTCTACACCCTGCTGATGGGTATTGGTGGCTTGTCCGGCTTTTTCGTCGTCCCCATGAATGCCCTGCTGCAACATCGCGGCCACGTCATGCTGTCGGCCGGTCACTCCATTGCCGTACAGAACTTCAATGAGCAACTGAACATTCTGTTCATGCTGGCGCTGTACAGCCTGCTGCTATGGCTGCGTTTGCCCATCAACTACATCATTGTGTTCTTTGGCCTGATGGTAGCGTCCTTGATGACGGTATTCATCATCTGGAAAAACGCCAATCTGCGCGCGCACCCCGAGCTGGAAGCCTGCATTGGTCAGGAAGGTCATGGACAGGCCTTGACGGCCAAATAAAAAAAGCCCCTTCGGGGGCTTTTTTTTATCTTGAGACAAACCGTCGGCTAGGAAACCATCACGGCATCAAGGCTCAGGACTGGCTCTGCAACTCGCGCAGCAAGGACAAGTCTCGCCAGGCATTGGCTTTGTGCTGCGGACGCAGCAACAACGAGGCCGGATGATAAGTCACCACCAAAGGCAGACTGCGGCCCTGAGCGTCGGTATAGGTCAGCGCCTGACCCCGCAAAGCCTCCAGATCTTCATCACGACCACTCAATGCCACGGCCGCCAGATGGCCTACGGCCAGCAAGCGGCGTGGCTGTACCAAGCGAATCTGCGCGTCCAGAAAAGCCCGACACGCCACCAGCTCTTCCTGAGTAGGGGGACGATTACCCAGGGGGCGACACTTCACCAGATGCGTTTTATAAACCGAGGCATTGGGAATCGCGCTATTAAGCATGGCTTGCAAGAGCAGGCCCGCCTTGCCATCAAAAGGCTTGGCACTACGATCATCGCTGGTACCGGGTGCTTCACCAATAATCATCCAGTCCGGCTCGGACAAGGGTTCGGAACCAAAAACCACTTGAGCACGGCCCGTATGCAAACCGCATTCCTGACAAGCCTGTACCTGCTCCAGCAAGCTGGCCATATCTTGCGCTTTTTCAGGCTGAATCAGCACGGCAGGCCGCTGCACCACTTCTTCTACAGGAGCAGCTGCTACCGGTCTGGCACCGGATTTGCGCAAGACCGCCAGCGCCTGATCACGGGCCGACATGGCATCCGTAGCCGCAGCGGGGGCTGAAATAGTGGAAGGCCTGCCCGCATCATCAAGAGGCCGCTCTACCGGCTGAGCCGTCTGCCTTGCTGCTGCGGGCTCTTGCGCAGGAGCGGCCACAGCCGCGGACTGCACCACAGGCTGCGTCTGAGGCAGACGCGCCAAAAAAGCACGCTCCAGGCCCAACTCCAAAAGCCAGGTGCGCTGCAGAGGGGAGATAGGCTGAAAATCGATCATGCCTCTGCCTTGATGGCCAGATTCAGACTCATCAAGACCGCGTCTTCACGCTGTCCATCGCCAAGCGGGTAGTAGTTTTTTCGCAGGCCATCCGCCTTGAAACCGTACTTCTGATACAGGCCAATAGCCGGTGCATTCGAGGCCCGCACTTCCAGAACCACGCGCTCCAGCTGATGCTGACGGGCCCATTCCAGGCCATCATCCAGCAATTGCCGAGCCAGACCGCGCCGCTGCTGTTCAGGGGCTACTCCAATCAGCAAAAGCTCGATCATATCGGGGGCTTGCAGCCAAATGGCATAGCCTTGCACCTGACCTTGCTTGTGAATGATCCGGGAGCAATACGCGCTATTACCCAAGGCATCCGTGAAGTTGCCTGCCGTCCAGGGATGGCTTTCCACACGACGCTCAATATCCAGCACGGCGGACACATGTCCGGCCTGCATGGCTTCAATTTGCAGGGGTTGATCCAGAGCCGCCGGGTTTCCGCCCAAGCCCTGTTCACGCTCCTGAATGGTGTAGGCGACTTTCTCGCGCACATACAGCGGCATGGCCAGATCCGGGGAAACACCACGCCCCTCATCCAGATCATGCAGAGCCAAATGCGCCACGCTGGCCCCCGTTGCACGCCAGGCCTGGCCGACTTCCCAGCCCTGTGCCAGAACGGCAGGAGCCAGATCAGGAAACTGCTCCAGCGCATCACCCACAACTTGAATAGGCTGCTGCTCTGCAATCAAACCCTCAGCCTGCAAGCGGGCAATCCAGGTCGTGACCTGTGCAGCATCCAGCAAGACCGGGCTTTGCAGCACAGACCAGGAATTTTCAGCCGTCCAGCTGTACACCGCGGCATAGACCTCTTGCATACGCGCATCCTGTGCCACCACATAGGCGGTGCCCTCTACGGGCGTGCCGCAAGCGGCAGCCGCCAACAGGGACGAGACAGGCAGCACCGGCAAATTCAACGCAAAGGCCATGCCTTGGGCCACGCCACAGGCCACGCGCAGCCCGGTAAAACCGCCAGGACCTTGGCCGAACGCAATGGCAGTCAGCGCCTGTCTATCCAGACCGGCCTGCTCCAGCAGTTGCTCGGCCATGGGCAGAAGACGTTCGGCGTGGTCGCCGCTACCCTCATGGCTCAGCTCCACAAGCGAAATACCCGCCTGGGTGCGAGACAACAAGGTCAGTTCACAGAGATTGGAGGAAGTCTCCAGGGCAAGAATATGTGCATCCATCGCGCTATTTTAGTTTAAGCAGACTCAAAATAGGCAGCTCTCCGGGATCGAACAGGGACAAAGCTGCCCACAGTGAAATTTCGAGTGGGTTTCCCCTCAGGCTGCTATTTTTTTGACCTGACTCAAACCGATCAGCCAGACTATTTGCCACCATACAATCTTCTTCAAAGCCAGTACAAACCTGCTGCAAGGCGCATAAATAGTACAAAACACTTAATGTGTAATATTTTTCTACATCCCCCTATACGCGCTTTCTGATGCCTGTTACATTTTCGCTATGAATACGCCGACCCCCCCCCTCACCCGCAAAATCCTTGTCGTTGACGACGATCCCCGGCTGCGCGATTTATTGCGCCGCTACTTGTCTGAACAAGGATTCAACGTCTTCGTTGCGGAAGACGGTAAAGAAATGGCCAAACTCTGGCAACGCGAGCATTTCGATCTGCTGGTACTGGATCTGATGCTGCCAGGCGAGGATGGCCTATCCATCTGTCGCCGGCTGCGCGGCGGTCACGACAATACCCCCATCATCATGCTTACCGCCAAGGCCGAAGAAATCGACCGTATCGTGGGCCTGGAGATGGGTGCCGATGACTACCTCATCAAGCCTTTCAACCCCCGCGAACTGCTGGCCCGTGTCAACGCTATCTTGCGACGCCGTGGTACCGAGGAACACCCCGGCGCACCTAGTCAGGAAAATGAATCGATCGAGTTCGGCCCCTATGTGCTGAACCTGTCCACTCGAACACTGACACGCAATAACGAAGTCGTCCCCATTACAACGGGCGAATTCTCCGTGCTGAAAGTGTTTGCCCGTCATCCCAAGATCCCCTTGTCGCGCGACAAACTGATGGAACTGGCGCGTGGCCGTGAGTACGAAGCTTTTGACCGCAGCCTGGACGTGCAGATTTCGCGTCTGCGCAAGCTGATCGAACCCAATGCCTCCAAGCCCGTGTTCATTCAAACGGTCTGGGGTCTGGGCTACGTTTTTGTTCCAGACGGCGGTAACTGACCTTGTCTTCCGGTCAGCAAGACGGGCGGCCCGCCGTGGCCGCCCAACGCCGAGCAAGCAAAAACTCAAGTATCCGGCTGGGTTTATTCAGCCGGTCTTTTTTATTGCTCGCAGCGTTAATGCTCGTCAGCCTGGGTGCCTGGCTGCAAGTATTCTTCAGTATGGAAGAAGGCCCACGCGCGGCCCAAATGGCGCAACGCGTGGCATCCATTGTCAGCATCACCCGCTCGGCCCTGGTGTACGCGCCCCCGGCGGTACGCCCTGCCCTGTTGCTGGATCTGGCCACCAAGGAAAGTCTGCGCGTGCAGCCACGCGAGAACACGGACGAGCTTGAGCCCCTGCCGCGCTCCAACTACTGGCAGCACGTTTCTACCGAAGTGCGTGGCGCACTGGGTAGCCAGACCCTGATCATGTGGTCGGTCAATAGCGTGCCGGGCATCTGGGTTTCCTTTGATATCAATGAAGATCAGTATTGGCTGCTCTTTGACCGCGAACAATTAAGTCTGACGGCCGGTGTGGAGTGGCTGGGCTGGGGCGCGACCGCCTTGCTGCTGGCCCTGATCGGTGCTGCGGTCAGTGTGCGCTTTGTGAACCGGCCCTTGGCCCAGTTGGCCAAAGTGGCTCAGCAACTGGCCCGTGGCGAGACTCCCAGCACCCTGCCCGAAAAAGGCCCGGTTGAAATCCGCGACATGAATATCGCCTTTAACCGCATGGCGCGCGACATTCGCCAGACGGAGGCCGATAGGGAAATCATGCTGGCCGGCATTTCGCACGACTTGCGCACACCGCTGGCGCGCATGCGTCTGGAAATTGAATTAAGCCAGGTATCGGACGAAACCCGCGCCGCCATTGACGAGGACCTGGCACAGATTGACCACAGTATTGGTCAACTGATGGAATACGCCCGTCCCGCTACGGCTGTCCCAGAACATGGCATCGATGTTTCCGCTGTGCTCAATGACGTCTACGAACGCGAACGCACACATACCGAATCGCTGGGTGGGATTTTGACGGCTTCCGTCGAACCCAATCTGTATGCCCGCATCAGCGCTCACGACTTGAAGCGTATCGTCTCCAACCTGATCGAAAATGCCCGTCGCTATGGACGCAGCCCTGAGGATGATCGGGCGCGCATCGAACTGTCGGCGCATCAGCACGGCAATATTCTGGTGATTGCCGTCAAGGATCAGGGGGCCGGTATTGCAAAAGGCGATATCCAGCGCCTGCTGCGCCCGTTCTCCCGTGGCGTCTCTGCCCGCACAGGTGTCAGTGGCGCGGGCTTGGGGCTGGCTATTGTGGAGCGCTTACTGGGCCAAGTCGGAGGTCACTTTGAGCTGGTCAGTGCTCCCTCCGAAGGTTTGACCGCCCGTATCCAGTTGCCACGTATCCGTGCCAGTCGCAATGCGCCTGGAACTCAGGCCGATAAGGACAGCAAAGCTTCCTGAGCCGAATAAAACTTGGGCAGGGATTTTTCCCTGCCCAAGGCTGGTCTCAAACTAAAACCACTCAGGCGCGATACAGCAGGGCCACGGAAGTGACCGCAATCCCTTCCTGGCGCCCCACAAAGCCAATCGCCTCGTTTGTCTTGCCCTTGATGTTCACACTGCCAGGTTCCAATTGCAGATCGGCCTCGATATTGGCCACCATCGCCGGGGCATGTGGTGCGATCTTGGGTTTTTGTGCATGAATCGTGGCATCCACATTGCCTACCAACCAGCCGGCTGCGCGTACCTGCTCATAAGCATGACGCAGCAAGACACGACTATCAGCGCCCTTGTATTTGGGGTCCGTATCCGGAAAGTGACGACCAATATCGCCCAGGCCCGCCGCCCCCAGAATTGCATCGGTAATGGCATGCAGCAAGGCATCAGCATCCGAATGCCCCATCAGACCATGCGTATGCGGAATGGTGACACCGCCCAGAATCAAAGGTCGGCCTTCGCACAGCACATGCACATCAAAACCTTGTCCTACGCGAATCGGCATGCTCATAACCATTTCTCCATCAATTCAAAATCTTCAGGCCAGGTGACTTTAAAATTCCGTGCCGAACCCAATATTAATAAGGCTTGGCTGCCTGCCAACTCCATGGCACTGGCCTCATCCGTCACCACAAAACCCTGTTCTTTAGCCGCTTGCAAGGCCTCGCGCAAGGCGTGGGCGGGAAACAGCTGGGGAGTCTGCGCCAACCACAGGCCATCTCTGTCCACCGTTTCCTGCACCGCCGCCGGCTCGGCGGGCGTTGCGCGCTTGACGGTATCAGGCACGGGCAAAGCCAGCAAGCCACCGCGTTGCGCCTGCAAGCAGGCATCAATCAGCCTCGCCAGGGCTTGCCTGGGCAAACCGGGACGAGCGGCATCGTGAACCAGAACCCAGGCTTGTTCGTCCTTATCCAGACTCTGCAAGGTATTGAGTACCGTTTCAGCCCGCGTTTCTCCACCACAAGGCAGGCAGACCGTGCGCGGCAAGCCTGCCAATGCGTCGGCGGCCCAGGTGTCACCGGGGGCTACCGCCACCCGCACCTGGCTGATGCGCTCATCGGCCAGCAAAGCCTGTACCGAGCGGCGCAACATGGGCTGCCCGCCCAGCAAACGGTATTGCTTGGGCAAGCCTTGCGCCTTCGTGGCAGAATCCAGGGCGCGCGAGCCGATACCGGCGGCTGGAACAATTGCAATCAAGGTAGTCTTCATAGGTGGGTGATTTTATAATGACAATCCTGATGGAAACCGAAAAACAGCACTCCCTGTCCCTGCCCAGCACCCACGATGTGCTGGCTGCCTTACGCCCCGGTCAACGCTACTCGCAACCCATGCCCCCTGGCTCGGGCGATGCCTGCCTGATTGCCGACCTGGCCCGCCAGCATAAAGCGCCTATTCTGGTGCTCTGCGCCGATCCCTTGACTGCCCAAAGGCTGGCCGAGGAAATCCTGTTGTTTGGCCTCGCCCTGCGCGTGCGCCAACTGCCGGACTGGGAAACGCTGCCCTATGACAGCTTCTCTCCCCACCAGGATCTGATCTCCGAGCGCCTGCGCACCTTGCATGCGCTGACCATGCACGAGGTCGATGTGCTGACAGTACCTGTCACCACGGCCCTGTATCGTCTGGCGCCGCCTTCTTTTCTGGCCGCCTACACCTTCTCCTTCCGTCAGGGCGACGAACTGGATGAAGCGCAGTTGCGCGCCCAGTTGATGCTGGCAAACTACACCCATATGACACAGGTCAGTGCCCCGGGCGAGTTCAGCATTCGCGGTGGCCTGATTGACCTGTTCCCTATGGGTTCAGTGCTGCCCTACCGTCTGGACCTGTTCGACAACGAGATCGAAAGCATACGCAGCTTCGATATCGACACACAGCGCAGCCTGTATCCGGTCAAGGAAATCCAGCTGTTGCCCGGCCGTGAATTCCCCATGGACGAAGAGGCGCGCACGCAATTCCGGGCGCGTTTCCGCGAGTTCTTTGAGGGCGATCCGTCACGTGCCCTGCCCTATAAAGATGTAGGTAACGGCATTGCCTTTGCCGGTATTGAATACTATCTGCCGCTATTCTTTGAAGAAACGGCCACCCTGATGGACTATGTGCCGCAAGGCAGTCTGGTCATTACTCACGGGGATGCACAAAACGCGATCGGCCGCTTCCAGAGCGACACCCATAGCCGTTTTTCTTTCCTGAAGAACGACCGTGAACGCCCGATTCTGCCGCCGGAAAGCCTGTTTCTGTCAGACGAGCAGTTCTTCAATGGCATCAAACCCTTTAGCCGTCTGAGTCTGAACACGCAAGCTGATGATCAGCCTATCGCCCACCCGGACTTTGAGGCTTTACCTGTGGTGGCGGTCAACCGACGCGACAAGGATCCTTTAGCTCAATTACGGCAAGAGGTACTGGACCCGAAAAACCGGACGGTATTATGTGCCGATTCGGCGGGCCGTCGGGAAACTCTGCTGCAAATGCTGCGTGAGCACGATTTGTCGCCCGCGGCAGATTGCCAGAATCTGGCCGACTTTCTGGAGTCAGACGCCGCCTTTGCCCTGGTCGTCGCCCCCCTGTCACGTGGTTTTGCGCTGGTGCACGACAGCCTGAGCCTGCTGACTGAAAACGACCTCTACCCCACCCAGACACGCACCCAAAGCAGCCGTCGCCGCAACGAGCGCAGCAGCGATGTGGAAGCCATGGTGCGGGACCTGTCCGAACTGCGCGAGGGCGACCCCGTGGTTCACGCCGAGCACGGGATTGGTCGCTACTGCGGTCTGAAAGAAATGGACCTGGGCGAAGGCCCGGTCGAGTTCCTGCACCTGGAATACGCCAAGGGCAGCACCTTGTATGTGCCCGTGGCCCAGTTGCACGTAATCGCCCGTTACAGCGGTGCCGACCCCGAGCATGCGCCTTTGCACCAACTGGGCTCTGGCCAATGGGATAAAGCCCGCCGTCGTGCAGCCAAGCAAGCACGTGACAGCGCGGCCGAACTGCTGGCTCTCTACGCCCAGCGCGCCGCTCGTGAAGGCTTCCAGTTCAAGCTGCCTCTGAATGACTATCAAGCCTTTTCCGAGGGTTTCGGCTTTGAGGAGACTCCGGATCAGGCCGCAGCCATTGAGGCCGTCGTGAACGATATGACGTCGGGCCAGCCTATGGATCGTCTGGTCTGCGGGGATGTAGGCTTTGGGAAAACCGAAGTCGCTCTGCGTGCCGCCTTCCTGGCCGTAGCCAATGGCAAGCAAGTTGCCTTGTTGTGCCCGACCACCTTGTTGGCTGAGCAACATGCGCAGACCTTCTCGGACCGTTTTGCCGACTGGCCTATCCGTGTTGCCGAGCTGTCCCGCTTCCGCTCGACCAAGGAAACCCAGGCTGCGATTGCGGGCCTGCGCGACGGCAGCGTGGATATTGTGATTGGTACGCACAAGATCCTGTCCTCGGATGTGCGTTTCAAACAACTGGGCCTGGTCATCATCGACGAGGAACACCGCTTTGGTGTGCGCCAGAAAGAAGCCTTGAAGCAACTGCGTGCCGAAGTCGATATCCTGACCCTGACCGCCACTCCTATTCCACGTACCTTGGGCATGTCCCTGGAAGGCATACGGGACTTTTCCGTGATTGCCACAGCGCCACAAAAACGTCTGGCAATCAAAACCTTTGTACGTCGGGAAGATGGCAGCACCATACGTGAAGCGCTGCTGCGCGAATTGAAACGCGGTGGCCAGGTCTACTTCCTGCACAACGAAGTCGAAACCATTCATAACCGCCGTGCCCGTCTGGAAGAACTGGTGCCGGAAGCCAGTATTGCAGTGGCCCACGGCCAAATGCCGGAGCGCGAACTGGAAGCCGTCATGAAGGGCTTCTACCAGAAGCGCTACAACGTGCTGCTGTGTACCACGATTATTGAAACCGGCATTGACGTGCCGACTGCCAACACCATCGTCATTCACCGTGCGGATCGCCTGGGTCTGGCTCAGCTCCACCAGTTGCGCGGACGAGTGGGCCGTTCCCACCACCAGGCCTATGCCTATCTGCTGACCCCTGGCGAGGATGCCATCACCAGCAATGCGAAGAAGCGACTGGAGGCCATTCAAGCCATGGAAGAGCTGGGAGCAGGCTTTTTCCTGGCCATGCACGATCTGGAAATTCGGGGGGCAGGTGAAGTACTGGGCGAATCCCAGTCCGGCGACATTCAGGAAGTGGGCTATTCCATGTATGCGGATATGCTCAATACCGCTGTCAAAGCCCTGAAAGCCGGTGAAGAACCTGACCTGGATTCGCCCTTTGCCTTGCAGTGCGAAGTGAATCTACACACCTCCGCCCTGCTGCCGGCCAACTACTGTCCGGATGTGAACGCCCGTCTGGGACACTACAAGGCTCTGTCACACGCCCGTACGGAAGACGATCTGATCCATATCCATGAGGAGCTGATTGACCGCTACGGCCTGCTGCCAGAAGCGGGCGAGAACCTGCTGGCCGTGCATCGCCTGCGTATCAAGGCCGAGCCCTTGGGGATTGTGAAAATCGATGCCAGCGAAGCCCAGGCGACGATTCAGTTTTCTTCCAAGCCCAATGTGGACGCCGTCAGCATTATTGAACTGGTCCAAAAGAACAAGCAGGTACGCCTGGCTGGGCCGGACAAGCTCAAGGTTGAAATTACCAAAGGCGAGGAAATCAAGAACCGTATCCAGGCCGTGCGCAATGTCTTGAACAGCTTGCGCAAAGAGAAGTAAGCCTTCACAACAAGGCTGGGATATAGAAAAGAGCGCTGCCCAAGGACAGCGCTCTTTTATTTTTGACAGCCAAACTCCTGCCTTGTGCGTTTACGCTGGTGAGCTGGAAGGCCTATATACAGACCAACTCTTAGTAAGCCTTGAGTTTGCGGCGCCCACCTTCATTTTTTCGCCAGACTACGCTGACGATCCACCGACATCAAACGTCCAGGCGGAACCAGTTCAGCACGGCATCCAGCGGAGAGTGATTCAAAGCAAAGCTAGCTTGCTCCTGCACTACAGGTTTGGCTCGGTAAGCCACCGAATACTTGGCCTTGGACATCATGGGCAAGTCATTGGCGCCATCGCCAATCGCAATACATTGCTCTGGACCCGCACCCAATTCAGCCGCCAGTTCCTGCAGGAAACGCGCTTTAGCCTGACCATCCACAATCGCGCCCAGCACTTTGCCCGTCAGCTTGCCGTCCACCACTTCCAAGGTATTGGAATGGGCGTAGCTCAAGCTGAACCGGTCTTTCATACGTTCGGTGAAGAAGGTAAAGCCACCCGACACCAGCAAGGTTTTCACCCCATGAGCATGAGCCGTCGCAATCAGGCGGTCCGCGCCCAGATTGGGCTGCAAGCGCTCTTCATAGACACGAGTCAGATCACTGACGGGCACACCTTCCAAAAACGCGACACGGCGATTCAGGCTTTCGGTGAAATCCTTGATTTCACCGCGCATGGCCGCTTCGGTAATCGTGGCAACTTGTTCCTTGCGACCAGCCATATCGGCAATCTCGTCAATGCACTCGATATTGATCAACGTGGAATCCATGTCCATTGCCAGCACGCGCATTTCTTTCAGGCGATCAATCTGCTCCAGAAAGGCAAAGTCCATCGCGCCGGTCTTGCACAGAGCCTGCACCTCAGCGCGCTGCGTGTCGTCAGCACCCAGCAGGCGTACAGCGGTGGGACCCAGCTCCTGCACTCCATCGGCCTGCACCACTGCCGCAATTTTTTCGATGATGGCGCTATCCAGGCGCGGCCCTTGAAGAATGAGATGAGACATCAGATCGTCCACAAAGCAAGAAAATACGGCACAGCCACTGTGCCAAAAGACGATTATTGTAGCCTGCTGCAGCCCCGGCACGGCCCTGCCTGCAAGCGACAATGTCAGTTTTCAGCCTGAACTCATCCTGCTACGATAAAAGCTATCGCGAAATGACGAGGACGCCTTACATGTACATCTGGCCCAACAATACTTTGCTGGATCTGCTCCATATCGAGCAACCCATCGTTCAAGCCCCTATGGCCGGCGCCCAAGACAGCGAACTGGCTATTGCCGTTGCTCGTGCCGGCGGCTTGGGTTCCCTGGCCTGCGCCATGCTCAGCCCAGAACAGATTCGGGAACAAGTAGGCTTGTTCCGGCAAGCCGTGTCGGCCCCTATCAATCTGAACTTCTTTTGCCATGAAGACCTGCGCCTGGAGCCAGAGGCTCTGCAGGAGTGGCGTCTGCGCCTGATCCCTTACTACCAGGAATACGGCCTGGACCCGAATCAGGAATTGCCAAAGGCGGCACGTGCGCCTTTCTCCAGCCAGCATGCTGAATTGCTCGAAGAAATTAAGCCCGAAGTCGTCAGCTTCCACTTTGGTCTGCCCTCCCCTGAGCTGCTTGAACGCGTGAAAAAAACCGGCGCACTGGTCATGTCCAGCGCCACCACCACGGCTGAAGCCGTGTGGCTGCAAGAGCACGGTGCGGACATCATCATCGCCCAAGGCGTGGAAGCCGGTGGCCACCGTGGCGTGTTTCTGGACGATAAAGTGCATACGCAAGTTGGCACCATGTCTTTGGTTCCACAAATTGCGGATGCTGTCAAAATCCCGGTAATTGCTGCCGGTGGCATTGCGGATGGACGTGGTATCGCTGCAGCTTTGGCCTTGGGTGCCAGCGCGGCCCAAATTGGTACCGCTTATCTGTTTTGCCCTGAATCCAAAATTACTCCCCTGCATCGGGAAGCCTTGGCCAATAGTCGCTCGGACGGCACGGCGCTGACCAATCTGTTTTCCGGTCGTCCCGCACGCAGTATTCGCACTCGCCTGATGGATGAGATTGGACCTTTAAATAGCAGCGCGCCTGTCTTCCCGCATGCAGGTTCGGCACTGAGCCCGCTGCGTATTGAAGCCGAAAAACAGGGCCGCACTGAATTCAGCTCCCTCTGGAGCGGCCAGAGCGCTGCCTTGGGCCGTGCCCTGCCCGCCGAGCAACTGACGCTGGTGCTGGCCCAAGAGGCTCAAGGCGTCTGCAAGCGCCTGGGAGTGGCTGGCGCTACCCACGCCCCTTTGGACCAGCCTTGATCGGCTCTGCGGTCTGCATACTGCCTCTACAGCCCTTCACTGGAGTCAGACCTACCTCCTGATTGCAAGCCTCGGAAAATCAAGACAAAAAAAACCTCGCAAAATTGCGAGGTTTTTTTATGCAGTCAGCACTATTCAAACTTGCCCTTGGGGTGACGCATCAAATAGCGATATACAAAGCCGGGGTACGCCATCACCAGAAACAGAGCAAAAGTAATGGTGTAGAAAACCCAGGTCTGCTTGAATGGATTACCGATGCTGGCTTCAAACGCAAAGCCGAACGCACCCACAATCCCGTAAAACGCGCAGACTTCCAGAAGCCGAGGAAAAAAACCTTTGGAAACTTTCTGATTCCGAGAGCGCCATGCCGGAAAGTAAAACATGGCCCCCACCAACACCAGGCCCAAAAGCAGCTTGCCCAGCATGACGGGCAAGGAGTTCAGGCCGGAACTGGAAGCAATCACCGTGTAGATTCCCAGACCCAGTGCAGCCAGCACGGCCAGGTACACAAGGCCGACAATCAGCTGCAACCAGGGCGAGAGTCCTGAACGCTCGCCCGGCAAGGACCAAGGCAAAACCAGCAAGGGCTTTTCCACGAGAAACGGCAGGTTTGCCGTAATCACGGACAGAACAATCAAGACCCAGATGGAAAGGCTTTGGTCCATAGTGCTACCTACTTAAAACTGCAAGGACGACTGAATCACGCGGATGCAGGTATCCATCAAACCACCAGGCAACAAGCCCAGGCCGATAATCAGAACACCGTTCACCAGCATGACCAGCTTGGTCAGCAAGCCTGTTGCCACAGGATGCTCTTCACCTTCGGGTTCGTCGAAGTAAACAACCTTCACGACACGCAGATAGTAGAAAGCACCGATCAAGGACATGATCACGGCAAACACGGCCAGCCAGACATAGCCCGCGCCCACCACGGCTTGCAGAACACTCAGCTTGGCGGCAAAGCCGGACAGCGGAGGAATACCAGCCAGGGAGAACATGGACAGCAGCCAGACCAGAGCCAAGCCAGGGTTGCGACGGTTCAGGCCCTTCAGGTCGCTGATGTTTTCACATTCAAAACCGCGACGGCTCAGGATCAGAATCAGACCAAAAGTGCTCAGTGTGGTCAGAACATAGATCACCACGTAGAACAGCGAAGCACCGTAGGCTTGAGAGTGAGTCTCGCCATTGAACACGCCAGCCAGCAAGCCCAGGAAAATGAAACCCATGTGCGAGATGGTCGAATACGCAAGCATACGCTTGAGATTCTTTTGCATGATCGCCGTCAGGTTACCCAGAGCCAGCGACAGCACGGCCATGATCAGCAGCATGGGCTGCCAGTCCACGGCAATACCGTGCAGGGCTTCAACCAGGAAGCGCATGGTCACGGCAAAAGCAGCCAGTTTGGGAGCAGCACCGATGATCAGGGTGACGGTGGTTGGGGCGCCTTGGTAAACGTCCGGTGTCCACATGTGGAAAGGAGCCGCCGTCAATTTGAAAGCCAGACCGGCAACCACAAACACCACACCGAAGACCAGAGCCAGACGCTCGGCTTGACCGTTGGAGATGACTTCAGCGATGCGCGGGAATTCCAGATGGCCGGTAGCGCCAAAAATCATGGACATACCGTACAGCAAGATACCCGATGCCAAAGCACCCAGCACGAAGTACTTCAAAGCCGCTTCAATGGACTGACGATGTTCACGACGCAGCGCAACCAATGCATACAGCGCAAAGGACATCAGCTCCACACCCAGATAAGCGGTCAACATGCTGTTGGCCGAAATCATGATCATCTGGCCCAGCAGAGCCATCAGAGTCAGGGTGTACAGCTCGCCACCACGTTCCATCATGTCACGCTGTTCAGCGTATTCACGACCGTAGATCAGGGTGGCAGCCACGGCCACACACGAGAGCAGCTTCAGGAAGTGAGCCATCTCGTCCACGACGAACAGGCCACCAAACGAGACACCGCTCACACCCTTGGACCACTGCCAAGCCACGCTGGCCGCAACTACGGCAAGCGTCAGCAGGCTGAAAACAAACGTCGAATGGCGCTGTTTGTGTGTACTGAATGCATCAAAAATCAGCACACACGAAGCCAGAACCAGGAGCAGGATCTCAGGCAAAGCCAGAGAAAAGTTAAAGGTAGTATCCATAGTGATTCGGCCTACAGTTTCGAGATGGAGACGTGTTGCAGCAACGCTTCAACCGAAACGTGCATGACCTCGGTGAATGGCTTGGGATACACACCCATGCCCAGCACCGCAATCGCCATTACGCCAAGAACGAAGAACTCACGGCCGCTCAGGTCGCTCATGCCGGCAACCTTGTCGTTACCCACGGGGCCAAAGGCCACGCGCTTGAGCATCCACAGCGAGTAAGACGCACCTGTAATCAGCGCTGTTGCTGTCAACAGACCAATCCAGAAGTTGTACTCAACCGCGCCCATGATGACGGTGAACTCACCGATAAAGCCGCTGGTACCTGGCAAACCGCTGTTGGCCATCGAGAACAGCACAAAGAAGGTGACGAAACGAGGCATGACCTTGACCACACCACCGTAATCGGCGATCTGGCGGCTGTGCAGACGGTCGTACAGAACACCGATACACAGGAACATGGCGCCGGACACGAAACCGTGCGAGATCATTTGCATGATCGCGCCTTCCATACCCGTGGTGTTGAACACGAAAAAGCCCAGTGTGACAAAACCCATGTGAGCCACAGAGGAGTACGCCACCAGCTTTTTCATGTCGTCCTGAACGATGGCGACCAGACCAATGTAGATCACCGCGACCAGGGACAAGGCAATGATGATTCCGGCCAGACCTTGCGAAGCATCAGGAGCGATGGGCAGGGAAAAGCGCAGGAAACCGTAAGCACCCAGTTTCAACATGATGGCAGCCAGAACCACGGAACCACCGGTAGGTGCTTCCACGTGGGCATCAGGCAACCAGGTGTGGACGGGCCACATAGGCACTTTCACTGCAAACGCCATGAACAGCGCCACAAAGATCAGCACCTGCGTGGTGTAGTCCAAGGGGACTTTGTGCCAGGTCAGGATATCGAAGGTACCGCCAGACACGTTCCACAGGTAGATGAAAGCAATCAGCGTCAGCAGGGAGCCCATCAAGGTGTAGAGGAAGAACTTGACCGATGCATACACGCGGTTTGGACCACCCCAGATACCGATGATCAGATACATCGGGATCAGCGTGGCTTCAAAGAACACGTAGAACAGCAAGCCATCCAGAGCGGCAAACACGCCAACCATCAGACCCGACAGGATCAGGAAGGCACCCATGTATTGCGCCACGCGGCTGGTAATCACCTGCCAGCCCGCCAGCACCACGATCACCGTGATGAAAGCGGTCAGCAGAACAAACCACATGGAAATACCATCCACGCCAAGGTGGTAATTCACCTTGAAGGCATCAATCCAGGGGGCCAGCTCAACAAACTGCATGTCAGCTGTACCGGGATTGAAGCCCGTGTAGAGAGGAATAGTGACAACAAGACCGGCGATCGAACCCAGCAAAGCCAGCCAGCGGGTGAAGGTGGGACGATCATCACGTCCCAGAGCCAGCACCAACAGGCCAGCGACGATAGGTACGAAAATCGCCAGCGTTAACCAAGGAAGAGTAGAAGACGCCATATCGCTAGCCATTACCGAACCGTCAGTACAAAAAAGGATAAGAGCGCCAGGATCCCGAGGATCATGGCAAAGGCGTAGTGATAGACATAGCCGGACTGGATATGACGGCTGATTGCAGCCACCCAGCCCACTACGCGCGCACTACCGTTGACCACCAGGCCGTCAATCAGACCGCGGTCAGCACCTTTCCAGAGGCCCGTACCCAGGCAGCGAACGCCACGAGACAGCACTTGCTCGTTGAACCAGTCAACGTAGTACTTGTTCTCCAGGATACGGTAGATAAAAGAGCAGTTCTTTTTGATAGCGGCAGGCAAGGCGGGATTAACCAGGTACATGTACCAGGCCACCACAGCACCAGCCACAACCAGCCAGAATGGCAGCGTGCCAAAACCGTGTACGGCATAAGCCATCCAGTCAGTCCAGTGCTCAGCCAGCGTAGCCATTGCAGGATGCTCGGGCAGAACCGTCACAATGCCTTCAAAGTAGCCACCGAACAGCAGCGGATCCACAAACCAGATACCGGCGAAGATCGATGGAATGGCCAGCAGCACCAGCGGCAGCGTAACCACCCAGGGCGATTCGTGAGGATCGCCACCACCGTGAGCGTGATGGTCGTCGTGACCATGCGACTCGTCGTGCTTGACGTCACGGAAACGCTCTTTGCCGTGGAATACCAGGAAGTACAGACGGAAGGAGTACAGCGAGGTGACGAACACACCGATCAGTGTGGCGTAGTAAGCGTAGGTCGAACCCCAGATACCGGCTTCGCCTGCGGCTTCGATGATGTGTTCTTTCGAGTAGAAACCCGAGAAGAACGGCGTACCCACCAGAGCCAGCGTACCGATCAGGAAAGTCAGCCAGGTAATAGGCATGTACTTGCGCAGACCACCCATATTGCGGATGTCCTGATCGTGGTGCATACCGATAATCACCGAACCGGCGCCCAGGAACAGCAAGGCTTTGAAGAAAGCGTGTGTCATCAGGTGGAACACAGCGGCCGAGTAAGCCGAAGCACCCAGAGCCACCGTCATGTAACCCAGCTGGGACAAGGTGGAGTAAGCCACAACGCGCTTGACGTCGTTCTGGATAATACCCAGCAAGCCCAGGAACAAGGCACCGGTTGCACCGATCACGATGATGAAGGACAGCGCCGTTGTCGACTGTTCAAACACAGGCGAGAAACGAGCCACCATGAAGATACCGGCCGTCACCATGGTCGCGGCGTGAATCAGTGCCGAGATAGGAGTAGGACCTTCCATGGAATCAGGCAGCCAGCTGTGCAACGGCACCTGAGCCGATTTACCCATGGCACCCACGAACAGGGCCAGAGCAGCGACGGTCAGCAATTGCCAGTCGGTACCGGGGAATGTCATGGTGCTCAGTTCCTGAACCTTGGCGAACACGTCGCTGTAGTTCATGGAGCCGGTGTAGGCGTAGAGCAAGCCAATACCCAGAGCAAAACCGAAGTCACCCACACGGTTGACCAGGAAGGCCTTCATGTTGGCGAAAATCGCGGTCTTGCGCTCGTACCAGAAACCAATCAGCAGGTAAGACACCAGACCCACTGCTTCCCAACCGAAGAACAACTGCAGCATGTTGTTGGACATGACCAGCATCAGCATCGAGAAGGTAAACAGCGAAATGTAGGAGAAAAAGCGCTGATAGCCCGGGTCATCTTTCATGTAGCCAATGGTGTAGATGTGCACCATCAGCGACACGGAAGTGACCACCACCATCATCAGGGCAGTCAGCTTGTCGATCAGGAAACCGATGTCCCACTGAATGCTGCCAATGGTGATCCAGGTGTAGACCGGACCGTTGAAGGTCTGGCCTTCCAGAACCTGCAACATGACCATGACCGAGCCGATAAAGGAAATCAGCACGCCCGCGATCGTAATCAGGTGAGCGCCTGTCTTGCCGATAAATCGACCCAGAAAGCCGGTACCGAACAAACCGGCTAGCGCCGAACCCACCAGGGGAGCAAGCGCAATCGTTAAGTAAAGATTTATGGAGTTCATTAGTGTGCTATCCCATCAACCCTTGAGCTGGTCGAGATCCTGGACATTGATCGAATTAAGGTTACGGAACAACAGAACCAGAATTGCAAGACCAATGGCCGCCTCGGCCGCAGCGACCGTCAGGACGAAAAAGACAAACACCTGACCTGCCTCGTTGCCCATCCAGGTGGAGAAGGCCACAAAGTTCATGTTGGCCGACAAAAGAATCAGCTCAACAGACATGAGCAAGATAATCAGGTTGCGACGGTTCAGGAAAAAGCCAAACAGGCCGATCGTGAACAGCACAGCGCCCAGGACCAAATAGTGCGCAAGCGTCAGCGTCATCATCATTTGTCTCCTGGCACGACAGCGTCAGCCGAACTGGACACCGACGGCTTTTCGGTTTGAGAAGGAATGGAAACCATGCGCAGACGGTCTTTGGCGCGAACCTTGACCTGTTCGCTGGAGACGGTGCGTTTGACACCTTCACGTTTACGCAGAGTCAGTGCAATGGCCGAGATCATGCCAACCAGCAGCACAATGCCACCGAGCAACACAGCCAGCACGTACTGGGAGTACATCAACTCGCCAATGACGCGGGTGTTGTTGTAATCCGCAGCCACCGCAGCAGCAGGTGCCGTTGTGAACCACAGCTTGGTCAGTACAAAGCCCATTTCCAGAACCATGATGGCGCCGATCAACAGCCCCATCGGCACGTGAGCCTTGAATTTCTTGGCAGCGGATTCCTGACGTACGTCCAGCATCATGATGACGAACAGGAACATCACCATCACGGCGCCCACATAGACCACCACCAGCAAGAGGCCCAGGAACTCGGCGCCCATCGTGATCCACATCATGGCGGCCGTGAAGAACACCAGAATCAAATGCAATACGGCCGTAACCGGGTTTTTGGCAGCGATCACGCGATACGCGGCCACCACCATCACCAGCGCCAGCACATAAAACAGAACAGTAGTAAATAACATGAGTGTAGAGCTCCGGCCTTAGCGATAAGGTGCATCTGCGGCACGACGACGAGCGATCTCGTCTTCGTAGCGGTCACCGATAGCCAGCAGCATGTCCTTGGTGTAGTACAAATCGCCGCGTTTTTCACCGTGGTACTCGTGAATATGCGTTTCCACGATCGAATCGACCGGGCAGCTCTCTTCACAGAAACCACAGAAAATACATTTGGCCAGATCGATGTCATAACGCGTGGTGCGGCGGGTGCCGTCCTCGCGCTCTGCCGATTCGATCGAGATGGCCATGGCGGGACATACGGCCTCGCACAGTTTGCACGCGATGCAACGCTCTTCGCCGTTTTCGTAGCGACGCAAAGCGTGCAGACCGCGAAAACGTGGCGAAGCGGGCGTGGTTTCAACGGGATAACGCAGGGTTACCTTGCGCTTGAAGAAATACTTCCCCGTCAGGCGCATGCCTTTGAGCATCTCGGACAGCATCAGGCTGCCAAAGAAATCTTTGATTGCTTCCATAATCTTGCCCCTTAGCCTTAATGCCAGATGTTCCAGGGCGTCTGCATCCAGATCGCCACAATAACCAGCCAAACACCGGTCAGCGGGATAAATACTTTCCAGCCCAAACGCATGATCTGGTCATAGCGGTAACGTGGGAACGTTGCACGGAACCAGATAAACATGGAGACCACGACAAAGGTCTTCAGACCCAGCCACAGCCACCCCGGAATCCAGGTAAATGGGGCGAACTCGACAATGGGAGTCCAGCCACCCAAGAACATGATGGACGCCAGCGCCGACAGGAAAATCATGTTGGCGTATTCGCCCAGGAAGAACAGAGCGAAACCAGTACCGGAGTACTCCACCATGGGACCAGCCACAATTTCCGATTCGCCTTCCACCACGTCAAACGGGTGACGGTTGGTTTCAGCAACGGCGGAAATCACGTAGATCACAAACAGTGGCAGCAGTGGCAGCCAGTTCCAGGACAGGAAGTTCAAGCCCTTGTCCGCAAAGTAACCCTGAGTCTGACCAACCACGATGCCCGACAGATTCAGCGTGCCGGAAACCAGCAACACGGTAATCAGCACGAAACCGATGGCCAGTTCGTAGGACAGCACCTGAGCGGCTGCACGCAGACCACCCAGCAAGGCGTACTTGGAGTTGGACGCCCAACCGGCCACGATCACACCATACACACCCAGCGAAGTAATCGCCAGAATGTACAGCAGACCGGCGTTCACGTCGGACAGAACCACATCGGGGCTGAAAGGAATCACCGCCCAGGCGGCCAAAGCAGGCATCAGCGTCACAACCGGAGCCAACAGGTACAGAACCTTGTTGGACTTCGCAGGAACGATCAGCTCTTTGGTCAGCAGTTTGAAAACGTCAGCGAAAGGCTGCAGCAGGCCGCGGTAACCAACACGGGTTGGTCCCAGACGAACGTGCATGAAGCCGATCATCTTGCGTTCCCAGTAGGTCAGGTACGCAACACACAGAATGACGGGCACCGCGATAGCGACAATCTTCAGCAGCGTCCACACCACATACCATGCGTCCGGACCCAGCAGGTCCGAACCGTAGCTATTGATGGCAGAGAGAAATTCCATGTTATGCACGCTCCACTGTCAATTGACCGAATGCGCTACCCAAAGCGGCAGTTTCAGAAAAAGCGGTGGCAACACGCACCGAGTTCAATGCCACGGTGTCATCCAGCTGAGCCGGCAAGCTGACTTCGCCTTGCGAAGAACGAACCTTTACCAGATCGCCGTCAGCCAGACCCAGTTGGGCCAGCGTGGCAGCGGCCATGCGAGCCGTAGGTGCTGCCGAGGCAGGTGTTTCCTGCAAGGGAGCCGAACGGCGCACCAACGCATCGCTACGGTAGATAGGCACATCAGCCACACGCTCCAGACCGCTTGCTGCAGGCAGAACGCTGGCAGCCAGATTGATCTGGTTGGACAGACGCGATTCCACACCAGCAGCCATGACAGAGTCACGCACCGATTCGGAGGTTTCGTCGTCGAAACCATCCAGCTGGAACAGATTGCCCAGTACGCGCAGAACCTTCCAGGCCGGACGTGTATCGCCCACGGGAGCAGCGGCGCCCTTGAAGCTTTGTACACGGCCTTCGGCGTTCACAAAGGTGCCGGAGGTTTCAGTGAAAGGAGAGACGGGCAGCATCACATCGGCCCACTGCTCGGCAGCGGAGCGATAGGAAGTCAGCGCGACCGAGAAGGTGGCGGACTTCAGTGTTTCTACAGCACGTTCGCCCAGATCGCTGTCCAGAGCAGGCTCGACGTTCAGAACCAGGTAAGCACGCAGGGTTTGAGCCAGCATTTGCTCGGCAGTCAAACCGCCCTTGCCTGGTACGGCGTTGGCCAGGTAACCACCGACGGTGTTACCACCGGCAGTCAGGAAGCCCAACTTGGCACCGCTAGCCTGTGCAATGGCATTGGCGTTAGCAGCAATCACGCTGGCCTGATCCGAGTTGACCGCCATATTGCCCAGCAAGATGGCCACGCGTTCGCCGGAGGCCAGGCTGTCAGCAATCTGCTGAGCTTCAGCAGAAACCTGTACGCCTTCCAGACCAGCAGGAACGGCGCTGTCCTTGGCTTTGGCAACGGCAACCAGCACTTGAGCCAGGGAGTTGGCCAACTGGCTGGGAGCCACCGTCATACGGCCAGCAATCGCATTGAACAATGGATTATCGGCAGCCGAATCAATAAAGGAAACTTGAGCACCACGTTTAACAGCCTGACGCAGACGCTGAGCCATCAAGGGGTGATCTTTACGCAGGAAGGAACCTACGACCAGAACGCGATCCAGCTCGTTCAAGGCAGTCAGAGGCATACCCAACCAAGGTACACCGGCCAGGGCGCCATCCAGACGGGCATCGGTCTGACGCAGACGGAAGTCCACGTTTTCGGTACCCAGAGCACGACCCAGACGAGCCAGCAAAGCCAGTTCTTCGGTAGTGGAGGTAGCCGAACCAATACAGCCCAGTTGATCTGCACCAAACTTCTCGCGCACGGCATTCATACCGGCAACGATGGTTTGCATGGCGTCGTTCCAGGAGGCTTCACGCCATTGACCGTCATCACCACGCACCATGGGGCGAGTCAGACGGTCTTCGGTGTACAGGCCTTCGTAGGAGAAACGGTCACGGTCGCTGATCCAGCACTCGTTGACTTCGTCGTTCTCGAAAGGAACAACACGCAGTACCTTGTCCATCTTGGCCTGCAGCACCAGGTTGGCACCCACGCTGTCGTGCGGGCTAACGCTGCGACGACGGGCCAGCTCCCAGGTACGGGCATTGAAGCGGAAAGGTTTGGAGAGCAAGGCACCTACGGGGCAAACGTCAATCATGTTGCCCGACAATTCGGACTCGACTGCGCGACCCACAAAGGTAGTGATTTCGGCGTGTTCGCCGCGGTTGAGCATACCAACCTCTTGGACACCGGCGATTTCTTCGCCAGTACGCACACAACGGGTGCAGTGAATGCAACGCTGCATGGCTTCGGTCGAGATCAGTGGGCCCATGGATTTGGCAGCCACGACGCGCTTTTCTTCCTTGTAGCGCGACTCGGAGCCACCGTAACCCACGGCCAGATCCTGCAGCTGACACTCACCGCCCTGGTCACACACGGGGCAATCCAGAGGGTGGTTGATCAGCAGAAATTCCATGACGCTCTTTTGAGCGGCAATGGCTTTTTCCGAACGAGTACGCACAACCATGCCGTTGGTGACGGGAGTGGCGCAAGCAGGCAAAGGCTTGGGCGCTTTTTCCACGTCCACCAAACACATGCGGCAGTTGGCGGCAATACTCAGTTTTTTGTGATAACAGAAGTGCGGCACGTAGACCCCGGCGTCATGGGCAGCCTGAATGACCATGCTGCCTTCCGGGGCGTCAACTTTAATGCCATCGATGGTGAGTTCTACCATTACGTTGTCCTGGCCTACAAATATTGAGGCACCACACAGCCTTTATGCTCGATGTGGTGTGCGAACTCGTCGCGGAAATGCTTAACGAAACTGCGCACCGGCATGGCAGCAGCATCACCCAGGGCGCAAATGGTGCGACCCATGATGTTCTGTGCGATGTCATCGAGCATGTCCAGATCTTCTGGGCGACCTTGACCGTTCTCGATACGATGCACCATGCGCCACAACCAGCCTGTGCCTTCGCGGCACGGCGTGCACTGGCCGCAGCTTTCGTGATAGTAAAAATAGGACAGGCGCAGCAGGGACTTGACCATGCAACGAGTCTCGTCCATCACGATGACAGCGCCCGAACCCAGCATGGAACCAGCCTTGGCAATGGAGTCATAGTCCAGGTTGGTTGCCATGATGATGTCGGCGGGCAAAACGGGCGAGCTGGAACCACCAGGGATCACAGCTTTCAGTTTGCGACCGTCACGCATGCCGCCTGCCAGTTCCAGCAAGGTGGCAAAGGGTGTACCCAGAGGCACTTCGTAGTTACCGGGACGCTCTACGTCACCCGTAATGGAGAAGATCTTGGTACCACCGGCGTTGGGGATACCCACTTCCAGGTATTCCTGACCGCTGTTGCGCAAAATCCAGGGCACAGCAGCGAAGGTTTCGGTGTTGTTGATGGTCGTCGGCTTGCCGTACAGACCAAAACTGGCCGGGAATGGCGGTTTGAAACGGGGCTGGCCCTTCTTGCCTTCCAGGGACTCCAGCAAGGCGGTTTCTTCACCGCAAATGTAGGCACCGTAACCGTGGAACGCATGCAGCTGGAAGCTGAAATCCGAACCCAGGATCTTGTCACCCAGAAAGCCTGCCGCACGGGCCTGCTCCAGCGCTTCTTCAAAACGCTGATAGATTTCGAACACTTCACCGTGGATATAGTTGTAGCCCACGGTAATGCCCATGGCGTAGGCGGCAATGGCCATGCCTTCGATCACGATGTGCGGGTTGAAACGCAGAATATCGCGGTCTTTAAAAGTGCCGGGTTCACCCTCGTCGGAGTTACATACCAAGTACTTTTGACCGGGCAAGCTGCGGGGCATGAAGCTCCACTTCAAGCCCGACGGGAAACCTGCACCACCACGACCGCGCAAGGCCGAAGTCTTGACTTCAGCAATCACGTCTTCGGGCTTCATGCCGGTGGTCAAGACCTTGCGCAGGGCTTCATAGCCACCACGCTTGACGTACTCTTCCAGGCCCCAGTTGTCGCCGTTCAAACCAGCCAGAATCTGTGGCTGGATATGACGATCATGAAAAATCATGCTGCGCGACAGGTCTCCACCAGGGTTAGGTTCCAATCCCTGTGCGAACTTGCGCAGAATGTCCGGTGCAATCATGCCGATTCTCCGTGTGTCTTCAATTCTTCGAGCATGGCATCAATGCGCTCGGCTTCCATGCGCACGCACATGTGCTGATTGTTCAGCAACATGACGGGCGAATCACCACATGAACCCATGCACTCTCCCATGATCAGGGAGAACTGGCCGTCCGCCGTGGTTTCACCGTATTCGATACCCAGTTTCTCTTTCAGGTACTCGCCAGCCTTGACGCCATCACGCAGCGCACAGGGCAAGTTGGTGCAAACGGAAATGGTGACGCGGCCAACGGGCTTGGTGTGGAACATGTTGTAGAAGGTCGCAACCTCCTGCACAGCGATAGGCTCCACGCCAATGTATTGGGCCACATCCTCGATAATTTCTGGCGATACCCAGCCTTTTTCCTGCTGGGCAATGGCCAGGGAGGCCATGATGGCAGAGCGACGTTGATCTGCCGGGAACTTGCTCAGTTCCTTATCTATCTGTTGGTAGGCTTTTTCGGAAAGCAACATAATTCGGTTCCGTTTTTCCAGGCGCGACCTTAGCGGTCGATCTCGCCAAACACAATGTCCTGCGTGCCGATGATCGTTACCGCGTCGGCAATCATGTGACCGCGGCTCATTTCATCGAGGGCCTGCAAGTGGACGAAGCCCGGAGCACGGATCTTCATGCGGTAAGGCTTGTTACCGCCGTCAGATACCAGATAAATGCCAAACTCGCCCTTGGGATGCTCCACACCGGCATACACTTCGCCAGTAGGCACGTGCATACCTTCGGAGAACAGTTTGAAATGGTGGATCAAATCCTCCATCCCGGTTTTCATGCGTTCGCGCGATGGCGGCGCCACTTTGTGGTTATCCGTAATGACAGGACCGGGGTTGTTGCGCAGCCACTGTACACACTGACGGATGATGCGGTTGCTCTCGCGCATTTCTGCGATACGAACCAGGTAACGGTCGTAAGAGTCACCGTTACGGCCCACAGGAATATCAAACTCAACGCGATCGTAGACTTCGTAGGGCTGCATCTTGCGCAGATCCCACTCCACGCCCGAACCACGCAGCATGGGGCCGGTAAAGCCCAGCGCCTTGGCACGATCGGGATCGACCACGCCCACACCCACCAAACGCTGCTTCCAGATACGGTTATCGGTCAGCAAGGTTTCATACTCGTCGACACAAGCGGGGAAACGATTGGTGAAGTCTTCGATGAAATCCAGCAAGGAGCCTGAACGCGCTTCGTTCATGGCTTTCAGTTCCTTGTCGGAGCGGTACTTGTTGGCCTTGTACTGCGGCATGGTGCCGGGCAGATCGCGGTAAACGCCACCTGGACGGTAGTAGGCCGCGTGCAAACGGGCACCGGAGACCGCTTCGTAGCAGTCCATCAGGTCTTCACGCTCACGGAAGGCGTACAGGAACACGGCCATGGCACCCACGTCCAGCGCATGCGAACCCACGGACATCAGGTGGTTCAGGATGCGGGTGATCTCGTCAAACATGACGCGGATGTATTGAGCACGCAAAGGAACCTCAACCCCGACCAGACGTTCCACAGCCATACAGTAGGCGTGTTCGTTAACCATCATGGACACATAGTCCAGACGATCCATGTATGGCAGGGTTTGCAGGAAAGTGCGGTGCTCGGCCAGTTTTTCAGTGGCGCGGTGCAACAGACCAATATGGGGGTCAGCACGCTGAATGACTTCGCCGTCCAGCTCAAGCACCAAACGCAACACACCGTGTGCGGCTGGGTGCTGAGGACCAAAGTTCAGGGTGTAGTTTTGAATTTCTGCCATGATGCTTATCGCCCAATTCCGTAATCGTCCTCGCGCACCACTCGTGGCGTGATTTCACGCGGCTCGATGGTGACGGGCTGGTAAATGACCCGCTTCTGCTCGGTGTCATAGCGCATTTCGACGTAGCCGGAGATGGGGAAGTCTTTGCGGAACGGATGACCGATGAAACCGTAGTCGGTCAGGATGCGACGCAGATCAGGGTGGTTCTCGAAAATAATGCCGTACAGGTCAAACGCTTCGCGCTCGAACCAGTTCACCGAAGGCCAGACCTCGAACAGGGTTGGCAAAGCGGGGAAATCGTCGTTGGGCACAAAGCAGCGCACACGCAGACGCCAGTTGTGCTTCAAGGACATCAGGTGCAGCACAACGGCAAAGCGATGGGGAAACTGAGCCGATGCAGCCTGATAGGTAGGCGCTTTCCAGGCGGAATAATCAATCCCGCACAAGTCGATACAGGTCTCAAAGCGCAGATCAGCGTGGTCACGCAGCAGTGTGCAGGTATCGAGCCATGCATCAACCGGCACTTCCAAAGTGAGTTCATTGCGCGCTTGCGTCAACGCAGCCTGCTCGCCAAGGATAGAGAGCAAGTTGGTTTTTAAAGTTTCTAGCCGTGTCATAGTCTTGTTTAGCCTGTTCTAACCGATCAGCGTGCGATGGTATTGGTCAAACGGATCTTGTTCTGCATTTGCAGCAAGCCATAAACCAGAGCTTCAGCGGTTGGAGGACAGCCCGGCACGTACACGTCTACCGGCACGATGCGGTCACAGCCGCGCACAACCGAATAGGAGTAGTGGTAGTAGCCGCCACCATTGGCACAGGAGCCCATGGATACAACCCAACGTGGCTCGGCCATCTGGTCGTATACCTTGCGCAAGGCAGGTGCCATCTTGTTGCACAGGGTGCCCGCCACAATCATCAAGTCAGATTGACGTGGGCTGGGACGGAAAATAATGCCAAATTGGTCCAGGTCATAACGAGCCGCACCAGCGTGCATCATTTCCACTGCACAACAGGCCAGACCAAATGTCATGGGCCACATGGACCCTGTTTTTGCCCAGTTCAGAAACTTGTCTGCACTGGTCGTCACAAAACCTTCTTTGAGAATGCCGTCGATAGCCATAGTAGTTGCCTTTTGCCGGATCAGACCCTGGGAAGCCCCGGCCTATCCTGTTGCTGACCAAACCCGCTGTCATCAAGACGCATCCTCGTGCCCCTTATGCCCAGCAGCAGACGCGAAAACCCCTGGCAGGGTTCTCTAGGGATGGGTTACTCCCAGTCCAGAGCGCCTTTTTTCCATTCGTAGATAAAACCGACCGTCAAAACGGCCAGGAACGCCATAACGGTCCAGAAACCAACCAGACCTACTGTTCCATTGGCCATGGCCCAGGGAAACAGAAAGGCGATTTCCAGATCGAACATGATGAACAGAATCGCGATCAGGTAGTAACGAATGTCCACCTTCATGCGCGAATCGCCGAATGCTTCAAAACCGCATTCGTAAGGAGAGAGCTTTTCAGCATCGGGCCGGTTTGGACCAAGCACTCGACCGACTAAAAGTAGAGCCAGGCCAATCCCAGTGGCGACGATGATAAATAGCAAAACGGGAAAGTACTCTTGCAGGTTCATGCAAAGCATCCAATCGCAGTAAATAAACTCTTGGATTGTAGCATTTTGAGAGCACAGTTTTGGGGGATAACCCCAAACCATTACATCTATGCACGGGTGTTGCACCCATGCCGCAAAAACTGTCAGCTACCTGACCAAAAACCCTTCAACTATTGATTATTTACTTTATTAAGGGTTGCGATTTCAGGCATCAATTAATCATCTTACTCGCTTTTGTAAGGAAAATGTCAGGCACAAAAGCGAAGAAAACGATTTTTCGTGCTTATTTTGTAAGCAAGACGAACAAGACCGAGCAGTCGGAACAGTAGATAGACAGGCACAGCACACAACCGATCCGGGCACTACAGCGCAGCAGGGCAAGCACCACAGACTACACCCAAGAAACCCCGCACATCATTTAGAGCACCAGCGAACACATACCAACAATCCTAACAGACTGACTTGAGCTTGAGCACTCCAAACAACAAGTAATAAAAAAGCCATCCCGAAGGATGGCTTTTTCTTCTCAGCTCAAGCAAGCCCAAAGACCCGCTTATCGCGATGCGTAGACATGCTACGCAAAACGATTAGAACTGGTGACGCAGACCAACGCCGATCAGAGTCGACTTAGCGTCAGGCATGAAGTACACGTTCTTGACGTAAGAACCAATTGCGTACACGTTCGTGCGCTTGCTCAGTGGGTGGCTGTAACCCAGGCTGAAAGTGTGCTGCTTCTTCAACTCCCAAGAGTCGTTCGCGTAGGACTGGTAGAACGAATCTGGTGGGCTTGTTGGATCAGCCATAGTCCAAGAACCCATCACGGTGCCAGCACCAACAGGAGCGGACAGACCGACCAGGTAGGAGTTAACTTTCAGACCTTTACCCAGCAGAGCTTGCTGGTTCAGCTCGCCGAAGGTTTGACCTTCAAACAGGCCGTTACGAGTCTGACCGAAAGCCAAGTATGCCTTCACAACTTCAAAGTCGTAGCTACCACCGATGTTCCAGGATTTGATGGTGGTGTCTTCGCCTTGAGCGTAGAGGCCGTTGCCAGCATCACGCACACCACGGTCACGGACTTGATCATAAGTCAGAGCAACGCCGATAGGACCGTTAGCGTAACGCAGACCAGTAGTGATAGCTTGCTTGTTCAGGTCTTTAGCGTTAACTGTACCGCCGTTAACAGCTGGCAGATCCTTGTCCCAGTATTGGCTACCGTTAGCATTGAACGAGTAACCGACGCCGAACTGGAAGCCGGAGAAGTTAGGGGTTTGATACATGACCATGTTGTCGTAACGAACGGTGTTAGCAGCCGTGAAAGCGCCACCGATGTTAGCTTGGTCAAAGCCACCGCCGAAAGGATCAGCAACAGCGCTCAGGTACTTGGAAGCGATGTTTGTTTGACGACCGAAGTCCAGTTGACCCCAGCTGTCACCAGCCAGACCCAGGGTAGCTTGACGACCGAACAAACGACCACCTTGAGCCGACTTACCGTCAGCCAGGTTGAAACCGCTTTCCAGAACGAATACAGCGCGCAGGCCGTCACCCAGATCTTCGGAACCCTTCAGACCCCAGCGGTTGCCAGATTGGATACCACTGATCAGGCCAGTGCGCTTGGAGTTGATTTCAGTTTGTGTACCGTTGGTAACGTAACCCTCGGAACCTTTAACTTTTTGGTAACCGATACCACCGTCCAGAATACCGTACAGGGTGACAGACGTTTCTGCGTGTGCGACGCCAGCGAAGCCGGCCATCAGAGCAGCAGCGAGCAGAGTCTTTTTCATGTAAGAAATCTCCGTAGATTTGAGTAAATCAGAGCAGCCCAACTACAACAGTGCTGCTGCTCTTTCTAACTCCGCGATGGGAAGTTAACGCTATTGCATCAAAATTCCCGTCGCTTGACTACGAAACCCTTCGGAAACGTGAATCTTTGTGCACAGCTTGTTGGCTATACACAACAAAAACCCACTTACAGCGGCTTTCAAAGCCACTTTGAGCCAGCACGACAATTAGCAGGCTAAAGCCACCATCTTCTTAAGAACTTGCTTTAAGTATTCCTGGCAATCGGTCGCCAATACTGGTTTCCCGCAAACAAGGCTAAAAGCCAAATTACGCTTTAAACCGATAGAAAAGCCGCCCATCTCATATTGAGAGCCTAAACTGATCACGCAAACGGCTTAATAAATTCTCATATTATGAGAATCTATTCGAACGCTAAATTCAACATGAATTGACCCGATTCAGCCGACTCCCAACCCAGCAAAAAACAGGCCCCGAGATCGCAGCGCCAGCACCGAAAACAAAAAGTCGCAACGGCCAAAAAATGACGAAAAAAAAACCTGCCCTTTTCAGGTTCAGGTTTTGTTTCCATGCTCTGCCATCACAGAGCTTTTTGTTTGGTGCCGACGACGAGACTCGAACTCGTACAGCTTTCGCCACTACCCCCTCAAGATAGCGTGTCTACCAATTCCACCACGTCGGCAAGCAATCAAGACAGCGATATTAGCATGACCAAAGTAAGACTGTCAGTACAAAACAGGCCAAAACGGCTAAAAAAGCTCGTTCTCAGGCATATTCCACACAAACACCGCAAAACGAACAAAGCCCGCCATAACGGCGGGCTTCGATATCGTACTTTCCGATCCTGCTTGTGATCTTTGTTGCTTCTTATATATAGAGCAACGAAGAACTCACAAACAAAGCGAATTTACTCAGCCGCAGGAACGGCTGGCGCGTTCTGCTCAGGAGTTGCCGAAGGAACAGCTGCCGGCACAGAAGCACCTGGAGCAGGAACCGAAGCCGCACCCGATGGAGCCGCACCAGGAACGGAGGATTCGTAGCCTTGCATCACACCTGCATCCACTTTCTGTGCAGGATGGTGAGCAACCCAGGCCAAACCGCCGGTAGACACAAAAAAGACGATTGCCGCCCACTTGGTCATACGCGACAAAAAGTTGGCCGCACCCGCCGCACCAAATACACTCCCTGCCGAGCCGCCACCAAAGGCCGAGCCCATATCAGCGCCCTTGCCTTGCTGCAACAGCACCAGACCAATAATCAACAGCGAGGAGATAACCTGCACCGCCATCAGAACGGAAGACATCCAATCTTGCATTTAAAGACTCCAGACCCTTTAAGCGGCCACAATACGTAAAAATTCCTGTGCATCCAAAGATGCACCACCCACCAAGGCACCATCAATATCCGGCATGGCAAACAGCTCTGCGGCATTATCCGCTTTCACACTGCCACCGTACAAAATACGCACCTGATCCGATTCCATGCAGGCACGAATCTGCTGATGCATTTGCTGCGCTTGCTCCGGCGTTGCCGTCAGTCCTGTACCAATTGCCCAGACCGGCTCGTACGCCAGGACCAGCTTGGATACCACTTCCGCCCCAAGAGCCTTGATGGGCTCAAGCTGATCTTGCACCACACAGGTTTCCTGCCCAGCCTCGCGATCAGCCAACTGCTCGCCAATACAGACAATAGGCGTCAAGCCTGCATCGAGCGCCGCAACCACTTTGGCGGCGACCTGAGCACTGCTTTCCTGATGATACTGACGGCGTTCGGAATGCCCGACAATCACCCAGCGACAGCCGATATCAGCCAGCATTGCAGCCGAGACTTCCCCAGTGTATGCACCCTTGGCGTGGACACTGACATCTTGAGCACCGACCGCAATGGCCGACTCTTTCAAGATATCTGCCACCTGGGGCAAATACACATAAGGAACGCATACAAGCACATCACAATCTGCCTGCGCTTCAGGCTGAACGAGCAGTTCTTGCAGCAGACGGCTGTTGCCATCAAGCGAGCCATTTAATTTCCAATTACCCGCAACCAGTCGTTTACGCGAAGAATGTACGCTCATTGCTCCCTTGATGCCAGTCAAAAAGTTACACCAACGCCCACAATCAAGGCGCAGCTAACCGGCTATTGTAGCGCGAGCTACTCCGTTTCGCGCATATTTGGCAGAAAATTCGTTTCAGTGCCGCAAGAAAAAGGGTGGCTACGCCACCCCTTGCTGTTTTTAAGGAACAAGAATGATCTTGCCCACCTGCTCACCCGCCTCCATCATGGCGTGCGCTTCATTGGCTTTTTCCAGAGGGAAAGTGGCATGAATCAAGGGACGCACCTGCCCTGCTTCCAGCAAAGGCCAGACTCGCGCTTTCAGCGCCTGCGCCAGTTGCGCCTTGAACTCTACAGAACGAGAACGCAAGGTTGAGCCGGTAATAGTCAGACGACGACGCAGAATCTCACCACAATTAATCGTGGCCTTCACCCCACCCAGCAAAGCAATAATGACGATACGACCGTCATCAGCCAGGCACGTCAAATCCCGGTTGATATAGTCACCAGAGACCATATCCAGAATCACATCAACCCCACGACCGTCTGTTTTGCTTTTGATGACGTCTTCGTAAACTTCGGTTTTGTAGTTGATGCCAATCCCGCCCAAGCGATTGATGGCCTCCACGCGCTCATCACTGCCGGCCGTGGCATATACCGTATGCCCTAAAGCCACCGCCAGCTGAATCGCTGTTGTTCCAATTCCGCTTGCACCACCATGAACCAGCAGGGTTTCACCCTTGCTCAACTGACCACGGTCGAACACATTGCTCCAGACAGTGAAGAAGGTTTCTGGCAGGCCCGCCGCTTCCAGCAAGCAGAAACCCGCAGGAATAGGCAAGCACTGCTGTACTGGCACCACACAATATTCGGCATAGCCCCCCCCAGTGACCAACGCACAGACCTGATCACCAATCTCGAACTCATTGCCCTGCACATCGCCCGATACGATTTCACCAGCCAGTTCCAGACCGGGAATATCAGAGGCGCCAGCCGGTGGCGGGTAAGCGCCTGCTCGTTGCAAGACGTCTGGACGGTTCACGCCCGCCGCCAGCACCTTGACCAGCACCTCACCAGGACCTGTTTGTGGCATGGGCCGCTCGCCCACTCGCAACACGTCCGGCTTTCCAAACTCGGTAATTTCAACAGCTCGCATACCTACTCCCTAATATCTAGACTATTTTTCCAGCGCGGCTGCAAGCACAAACCATAAGCAGCCGCCTTACCTGCTGCAATCTATCACAGGCACTGGCATCAACGCTCTATTCCAGCCATGAAAACAGATTATTTCGATGACGCTGGCAAATTTATACGTTACACTTTAAGGCTTTCCTGGCCTCCGTGCTTTTTTACGCATGTGACTTGTCAGGAAGAAAAGCCCAACAGACAGGAAGCGTGCCAGAGCGGTTGAATGGACCGGTCTTGAAAACCGGCGATGGGGTAACCCATCCGTGAGTTCGAATCTCACCGCTTCCGCCATCATCTCCCGCTGCATCCATGGCGGAATTGGTAGACGCAAGGGACTTAAAATCCCTCGATCTTTGATCGTGCCGGTTCGATTCCGGCTGGATGCACCATAGACCTGAAGCGGTCTGCACTGATACATAAGCCTTGAATTTGCCCAAACCTGCGTTGGTTTTACAGCAAAAATCAGGCGACAAAAAGCCCACTATGCGTAGTGGGCTTTTTTGTTTCCCCAACCATCGAATGGGGCAGTAACCATCTGCCGCTATACAAGCTGCATACGGCATACACACTGCCTGTTCAAACCCTGTCAATCAGAAAAACACTGCCAGGCTCCTTCTACGGAGCTGCGCTGTAGACCTGCCGACCGGCAAAGTAAGTCGCCAGAACCTGAGTGTCCTTCAAAGCCTCTACATCTACCTCCAGCACATCGCGATCCAGCACAATAAAGTCTGCCTGCTTACCCACCTCCAGAGAGCCAATTTCCCTCTCCATTCGGATAGCCCTGGCCGCGTTGATGGTATAGGCCCTGAACATACTGTCTTTATCCATACGCTCGCCTGCATTCAAACCGCCATCCGGCCCAGAGCGTGTCATTGCATGATGTATGGCTTCCCACGGATTCGCCGTAGAAATAGGCCAATCACTAGCACCCACAATCACCGCTCCATGCTGCTGCAGCGACCGAGCTGGATACTGACCCTGAAACTCCGAATCAGGAATATAAGGCTTGACCAGATCAAGCAGATAGTTATCAAGCTCGGCCCAGTGCAACTGCATGACAGCCATCACATCGAGCTGTTTAAAGCGGGGATAATCAGCCGGGCTTACCAACTGCAGATGCGTAATGGAATGCGGTACACCACTGCTACGCTTTTTGCGCGCCGACTCAATAGCATCCAAAGATACACGCACAGCTCTGTCACCCAAGGCGTGGATATGCACCAGCCAGCCGCGCTGATCAATAGCATCAACCAGCTGCGTCATTTTGCGCTGCTCCAGCAACAGCTCGCCCTGCTTGCCAGAGTTTTCATAGCGGCCCAGCAAGGCTGCGCTTTGAGCCGGATACTCCAACACCCCATCAGCAAACACCTTGATACCCGGCAAACTCAGGTTAGGGATGTGCGCAAAGCGCTTTCGGACACTATCAAGCCGCTCCAGGTCCGCCGCATCACTCTCCGGACTGGCCACCAGCAAGGCAGCAACATGAGCAGTTAATAAACCCGCTTCTGATAAAACCCGGTAAGCCGGCAATATGCCCTCTCCAACACTGCCAAGAGGTCGAGAAAACAAAGCCTCCCCCGGCCCGGCGTTGGCCGCCGGGTCCATCCAGGCCGTAATGCCATAGCGATTATTGGTTTCAACAGCGATTTTTGCAGCTGCCAGTAACTGCTTTTCAGCTGGTTTGGGCAAGATCACCGTCACCTTATCCAGTCCAGCATCCACCAACACCCCATCGGGCTGGCCATTACTGGCCACACCGATGGTGTGTCGAGACTTCGCAGGCAATGACTGCACGTAAGCAGCGTCAATTCCCGCCTTTTCACGCATTGCCTGATTCGCCCAGGCCGTATGATAGTCAGCCCCCATCAGCAACACAGTCTGATGCTGCCAAGCCCCTGCATCCAGCAAAGCGCTCAATGACTCGGGCGCAGACCACACCGCAGGATTCACCCCAAACACCACCATAGGCACATCTGGTCCGGACTCTTTTTCCGCCAGCCAGGTTTGCAATTGCTGAGCGAGCTCAAGCGGACTGAGCTCTTGATCCTCCAGGTTTGGCGCCAAGGCAGCCAGGCCCGCAAAAATAGCGTGGGAGTGCGCATCAATCAGGCCAGGCATAACGCGTCGACCCTCAAGGCTTAGCATGCGAGTGCTCGGTCCCTGATAGTGCAAGATCTGTTCGCTCTTGCCTACGGCCAGAATTCGGCCCTGGCTCACGGCCATCGCCTCGGCATCAGGGGAATTGGTATTAGCGGTATAGATCTTCGCGTCCAGAAAGATCATATCCGCGACTTCATTAGCTCCAACGCTCCCCGTAGACCCCACTAGCATCACAGCACACAAGCACCTGAATAGCCTGTTTATCCCCATCATTGACTGTCTCCTGCATCAGCTTTTGATCATGCTCGGCCAGTACCCACCCAAGCGACAACTCAAACTTGGATCAGCATGACATCGCATCACTCTCTGTTTATGGATTTTATGATTTCGACATCCAGACAGCGCTTAATAAAGCCCTGCAAACCCAAGACAAGCGCTACCAGAGCCAATGACAGATTTCCTCTAAAGCACGGAAGACCAAGGCCTTAGCCAAAATGCACAACGTTTAAACAAGGCGCATTCAAACCAGCCCCCCCTCCAGCCCCGGGCAATGCCAAACGCAAAAAACCCGCCTTTCGGCGGGTTTTTCTTCAAGCAGACTACAAGCGCTATCAGGAAGCAGCAGGAGCAGCTGGGCCGCCTTGAGCTTCGATACCACCAATAGCCTTGATCGACAGACGCAGACGACCTTTCTCGTCAGCTTCAATGACCTTGACCTTAACAACCTGACCTACTTTCAGCACGTCATTGATGTTGGCGATACGGTAGTTGGCAATCTCGGAGATATGCAGCAAGCCGTCACGGCCTGGCAGCACTTGCACAATCGCGCCAAAGTCCAGCAAACGCATCACTGGGCCTTCGTATTCCTGACCCACTTCCACTTCAGCGGTCAGTTCTTTAATACGACGCTCGGCTTCGCGGGCCTTGTCCAGATCGGCGCTGGCGATCGTGATGGTGCCATCATCCGAAATATCGATCTGTGTACCGGTTTCTTCGGTCAGGGCGCGGATGGTTGCACCACCCTTACCAATCACGTCACGAATCTTCTCGGGGTTGATCTTCACGGTCAGCATGCGAGGCGCAAATTCGGACATCTCAGTACGGGAACCGTCGATGGACTCTTTCATCTTGCCCAGGATGTGCATACGGCCTTCGTGAGCCTGAGCCAATGCAACCTGCATGATTTCCTTGGTGATGCCCTGGATCTTGATATCCATCTGCAAGGCAGTGATACCTTTCTCGGTACCGGCAACTTTAAAGTCCATATCGCCCAGGTGATCTTCGTCACCCAGAATGTCGGTCAGCACAGCAAACTTGTTGCCTTCCTTGATCAGACCCATGGCCACACCGGCCACGTGATCTTGCACAGGCACACCAGCGTCCATCATGGACAGCGAGCCACCGCACACCGATGCCATGGAGGAGGAACCGTTGGACTCAGTGATCTCGGACACCACACGGATGGAGTACTGGAAATCTTCAGCGGCAGGCAGCAAAGGGGTCAAAGCACGCTTGGCCAGACGACCGTGACCGATTTCACGACGCTTGGGAGCGCCGAAACGGCCGGCTTCGCCTGTGGCGAACGGAGGCATGTTGTAGTGCATCATGAAGCGATCGCGGTACTCGCCCATGATCGAGTCAATGATCTGCTCGTCTTGCTTGGTACCCAGGGTGGTCACTACCAAAGCCTGAGTTTCGCCACGTGTGAACAAGGCGCTACCGTGAGCACGGGGCAGAACGCCCAGACGAATGCTGATAGGACGAACGGTGCGGGTATCGCGACCGTCAATACGGGATTCGCCGCTCAAGATGCGCGAACGCACAATCTTGCTTTCCAGGTCGAACATCATGTTTTCAACGGCAACCATATCAGGCTGATCCTGACCGGCAGCTTCAGCTTGAGCCTTGACCGTTTCTTTAACCTGAGCGTAGACAGCACGCACCTGTTCGGTACGAGCCTGTTTTTCGCGAGTCTGGTAGGCCTGAGTCAGACCTTCCTCAGCAGCGGCGGTTACCGCAGCCAGCAGGCTTTCGTTAACAGCGGCAGGCTGCCAGTTCCACTCGGGCTTGCCGGCTTCTTCAACCAGTTCGTGAATGCAGTTGATGGCCGCTTGCATTTGCTCGTGAGCAAACACCACACCACCCAGCATGACTTCTTCGGACAATTGCTTGGCTTCGGACTCAACCATCAGCACTGCTTGTTCGGTACCGGCCACAACCAGATCCAGAGCCGAAGATTTCAACTGAGTAGCGGATGGGTTCAGTACGTACTGACCATCAACGTAACCCACGCGAGCAGCGCCCACAGGACCATTGAAAGGAATGCCGGAGATAGCCAGAGCAGCCGAAGCGCCGATCATGGCAGCGATATCAGGATCAATTTCAGGATTGACCGATACCGTGTGAATGATGACCTGAACTTCGTTGTAGAAGCCTTCAGGGAACAGAGGACGCAGTGGACGGTCGATCAGGCGGGAGATCAGGATCTCGCGCTCGGACTGGCGGCCTTCACGCTTGAAGAAACCACCAGGGATCTTGCCAGCGGAGTAGGTTTTTTCGACGTAATCAACGGTCAGAGGAAAGAAGTCCTGACCTGCTTTCGCTTCGCTTTTGCCAACAACAGTGGCCAACACAACAGTGTCTTCAATCGAAACCAGCACGGCACCTGACGCCTGACGTGCGATTTCGCCGGTTTCCAGAACGACGGTATGTTCGCCGTACTGGAAAGACTTGGTGACTTTATTGAACATTAGGAGAATCCTTACAATAAAAAAACCGTGCACACAGCGAAACCAGTTCGCCGAATGCACGGTTGTTTAGCGGGGAGCCAGCCCCGGTATCACTTACGCAGACCGAGTTTTTCGATCAAAGCACGGTAAGCGTCTGGATTACGACCTTTCAGGTAATCCAGCAATTTGCGACGACGGCTAACCATGCGCAACAGACCACGACGGGAGTGGTGATCCTTGTTGTGAGCCTTGAAGTGGCCGGTCAATTCGTTGATGCGAGCGGTCAGCAAAGCCACTTGCACTTCTGGGGAGCCTGTATCGCCTTGTTTACGCTGAAACTCGGAAACGATATCGACTTTTTTGATATCTGCAACTGCCATTTTATTTAGCCTCTAAGACTTGCGTTAGGACCGAGGTGCCCTAACGTGTTGAAAATGAGATTGAGTGCACCGGACCCACTGGGCCAAGTGCAAGCAAACGATTATAACGAAAAACCGGGCAAGGCGTTAAGCATTTCAGCCTGAAAGCCCGCCCAAGCCGGGTATTTTAGTTGTTTCCACGCCGAAGTCGCGCCAAGGCACGGGCACGACGCCAGCGCCAGGCCATGACGAACCAGCCCGACAAACCGTACAGGCAGAACAGCCCAAACAGGAAAACAGGTGGATCGGTAGATACAAACACAAAGACCAGCACGAAGAGCAGCATGGCCCAGAATGGCACGCTACGGCTGATCGCAAAGGACTTGCCGCTATAGAACGGCGCATTGGAGACCATGGCCAGGCCGGCATAAATGGTCAAACCGAAGGCAACCCAGGGAATCACGTTCACTTGCAAGGACAACTTGTTGTCCACCGCCAGCCAGACAAAGCCGGCCACCAGCGCAGCGGCTGCCGGACTGGGCAAGCCCTGGAAAAAGCGCTTGTCAACCACTTCAATATTGGTATTGAAACGAGCCAGGCGCAGTGCCCCACCCGCTACGTAGATAAAGGAGGCCAACCAGCCCCAACGCCCCAGCCCCTGCATGGCCCAGACGTACATGACCAGCGCAGGCGCCGCACCAAAGGAAATCATGTCTGCCATGGAGTCATACTGCTCGCCAAAAGCAGACTGGGTATTGGTCAAACGAGCCACCCGCCCGTCCATACCGTCAAATACCAGTGCCAGGAAAATGGCGATGGCTGCCGCTTCAAAACGGCCATTCATGGCCTGCACAACGGCATAAAACCCCGCGAACAGATTGGCGGTCGTAAAGGCGTTGGGCAGAAGATAGATGCTACGCCGACGACGGGTTTCATCATTGAGCAAATTGGGCATAATTTATGCTTTAAGAGTTGTTGCTAAGGACTGAACACTCAAATGTAGCATTGTCCACAAGGCTACAGAGTGCGAATAATTCCAGCAAATATAAGCCAGAGCGAACAGAAACGGCCAAGGGGCCTGCGGCCAGGGAGTTCGCGGATAAATAGTGGATTTTATCGAACTCGCTTGCGCACCACCCCGACAGGGGCACGATGGTCAAATCAAGCACTGCATTTTATCGCGCCCTCACCAATACGGCTATAAGACGAGTAGAAGGCGCTTCCAAGCTTTTCTTTAGCCCAAGCAGAGGCGGCGCTGAAGGCCAAATTCTTGCAGCAATAAAAAACCGGCTGACGCCGCAAGACGTCAGCCGGTTCAGGTTCAAGACCAGGACAGCTTATGGAACCGTCCCGATATCAAACTTAGTTCTTGGACTTGTCGACCAGCTTGTTAGCGGCGATCCAAGGCATCATGGAGCGCAGCTTGCTACCCACTTGCTCGATCTGCGATTCAGCGTTGATACGACGACGCGAGATCAGAGTAGGAGCGCCAGCGGCGTTTTCCAGGATGAAGTTCTTGGCGTACACACCAGTCTGGATGTCTTCCAGGCACTGACGCATGGCTTTGCGGGTTTCGTCGGTAACAATCTTCGGACCGGTCTCGTATTCGCCGTATTCGGCGTTGTTGGAGATCGAGTAGTTCATGTTGGCGATACCGCCTTCGTAGATCAGGTCCACGATCAGCTTCAGTTCGTGCAAGCACTCGAAGTAAGCCATTTCAGGAGCGTAACCAGCTTCAACCAGCGTATCGAAACCAGCCTTGATCAGCTCAACAGCACCACCGCACAGAACAGCCTGTTCGCCGAACAAGTCGGTTTCGGTTTCTTCGCGGAAGTTGGTTTCGATGATACCGGCACGGCCACCGCCGTTAGCGGATGCGTAAGACAGGGCCACGTCGCGAGCAGCGCCGGTCTTGTCCTGGTAAACAGCGATCAGGTGAGGAACGCCGCCACCCTGGCTGTAGGTGCCACGCACAGTGTGACCAGGAGCCTTGGGAGCAATCATGATGACGTCGATATCGTCACGTGGCACAACTTGGCCGTAGTGAACGTTAAAGCCGTGGGCAAATGCCAGAGCGGCGCCGGGCTTGATGTTTTCAGCAACCTGGTTGCGGTAAACCTCAGCAATGTTTTCGTCAGGCAACAAGATCATGACGACATCAGCGCTCTTGACGGCTTCAGCCACTTCCTGAACTTTCAGGCCAGCGTTCTCGGCTTTGCTCCAGGAGGCGCCGCCTTTGCGCAGACCAACAACCACGTTCACGCCGGACTCGTGCAGGTTCAGGGCGTGGGCGTGGCCTTGCGAGCCGTAACCGATGATGGCAACGGTCTTGCCTTTGATCAGGGAAAGATCACAATCCTTGTCGTAGAAAACTTTCATTTCAGGTGCTCCAAATTTAATAATTTCGCTTAAACAGCAATTCGAGAATGGCCGCTCATGCAGCAGCGGCACAAAAAGGACCTTGACTCATTACTTCCAGAACAGGGCCACCGCGGTCTACACAGCGTCAGGCCGTGTTTACCCTTTATAAGGAGCCGCCTTGAAAAGCAGCTCCTTGAATAAAAGCGGTAATTATGTCCTGAAAAAGCCTTGGCTTACAGCTTTAAGACACGTTCGCCACGGCTGACACCAGAGACCCCGGTGCGCACTGTTTCAAGAATGGCCGTACGATCCAGCGCATTGATGAAAGCAGCAATTTTGTCTTGAACACCGGTCAGTTCGATGGTGTATGTCTTGTCCGTAACATCAATGATGCGACCACGGAAAATGTCCGCCATGCGCTTCATCTCTTCACGTTCCTTGCCCACCGCCCGCACTTTGATCAGCATGAGTTCACGCTCGATGTGAGGGCCTTCGGACAGATCCACCACCTTGACCACGTCAACCAGACGGTTCAAGTGCTTGGTGATCTGCTCGATGACGTCGTCCGCCCCTCGGGTAACGATAGTCATACGAGACAGGGTGTCGTCCTCGGTTGGAGCAACCGTCAAGGTCTCGATGTTATAGCCACGGGCCGAAAACAGGCCGACCACACGGGACAGTGCGCCGGGCTCGTTTTCCAGAAGGATAGAAATGACGTGTTTCATGATTCTCTCCTTACAGATCGTCCGGGCCCAAGAGCATTTCTGTCAGGCCGCGGCCTGCTTTCACCATCGGGAACACGTTTTCGGTTTGGTCCGTGATGAAGTTCAGAAATACCAGGCGGTCTTTGTGCGTGGTGAAGGCTTCGCGAATAGCGGGGACCACATCGGCTGGCTTGTCGATCTCCAGGCCCACGTGACCATAGCTTTCCACCAGTTTGACAAAGTCAGGCAGTGCATCCACGTAGGACTCGGAATAACGCGAGCCGTAGTCGATTTGCTGCCACTGGCGCACCATGCCCAAATAACGATTGTTCAGGCAAAGAACCTTGGGGCTCAAGCGGTACTGTTTACACGTAGACAGTTCCTGGATGTTCATCTGAATGGAGCCTTCACCCGTGATGACGGCAACATCCTGGCCAGGGTTGGCCATTTGCACACCCATTGCGTAAGGCAAGCCCACGCCCATCGTGCCCAGGCCACCGGAATTGATCCAGCGACGAGGCTTATTGAATTTGTAGTACTGAGCCGCCCACATCTGGTGCTGACCCACGTCGGACGTCACGAAAGCGTTGCCGCCTGTCACTTCCCACAGGGATTCCACCACAAATTGCGGCTTGATCAGTTCGTCCGACTTGGCGTAGGCCAAGGAGTTCTTGCCACGCCAGACATTGATCTGTTTCCACCAGTCGTTCAAGGAAGGCTGGTTCTGCGATTCCTGACGGCTTTGCGCATACAGCTCATTGAACTCGACCAGCACGTCCTTGACGCAGCCCACAATAGGCACATCAACTTTCACGCGCTTGGAAATCACGGAAGGATCAATATCAATATGGATGATCTTGCGTGGGTTCTGGCTGAAATGACGGGTGTTACCGATCACACGATCGTCAAAGCGTGCGCCAACTGCGATCAGGACATCGCAGTTTTGCATGGTCATATTGGCTTCGTAGGTACCGTGCATGCCGGGCATGCCGATATATTGATCAGCGGTACCAGGATACGCACCCAGGCCCATCAAGGTGGTAGTACAAGGAGCACCACTTAACTTGACCAGCTCGTTGAGCTCGTTTTCTGCATTACCCAGCACCACGCCACCACCAACGTAAATCAGTGGGCGCTCGGCGCTATTGAGAATCTGGACGGCTTTCTTGATCTGCCCCTGGTGGCCTTTGGTCACAGGCGCGTAGGAGCGCATCTTGACCTCGCCACGCTTGGGCGTGTATTTGCACGTTGCAGTCGTAATATCTTTGGGGATATCAATCAGCACGGGACCGGGACGGCCTGTCGTGGCAATGAAAAATGCCTTGCGAATGGTATCGGCCAAATCACGAACATCGCGCACCAGGAAGTTGTGCTTGACGCAAGGACGGGTGATACCGATGGCATCACATTCCTGGAAAGCATCTTCGCCAATTGCCTGGGTGCTGACCTGTCCACTGATGATGACCATCGGAATGGAGTCCAGGTAAGCGGTCGCAATACCAGTAACGGCATTGGTGACGCCCGGGCCACTGGTTACCAGTGCCACGCCAACTTTCTGGGACGAACGGGAGTAGGCATCCGCAGCATGAACAGCGGCCTGTTCATGACGCACAAGAATGTGCTGAAAGCGGTCCTGCTTGAAGATTGCGTCGTAGATATAGAGAACAGCACCACCCGGGTAACCGAAAACGTGTTCCACGCCTTCGTCCGCGAGCGTGCGCACGACAATATCTGCGCCATTTAATTCAGACATGAGTTTTCCTTTCAGTCTTGCCCTGCAATATCGACTGACCACGACGGTCCGAGCTTGAACCGATGTCAGCAACATGATCTGGCGCTTCATGGCCCACAGGACCACACCACCCAGACACATTACCGTCCGGCCTGCACTCTTCGACACTCAGTGCGTGCATACAAAAACGTATGCGTTAGCTTGAAACGGAAGTCCTGGCATCCCACGCTTGTGACGCGGCCAGCAACAAAGTTTATAGGCGCAAAAAACCGGGCGGATGGCCCGGTTAACAGTGCCTCGCTACAATTTGCTCGGATAAGGAGCAAAAACACCTGGTTACTTTACCTTGACTGCTCAAAGCGAGCAACTGTGATTGTTGGTAAAGTGCAAAAAAACAGGCTTAAAGCTTGCATACGTAAAACGATATACTGTCTACCTATGAAGAGCTGTCCGGGTATTTTATGGCATCGCCCATCCCACAATTAAAACAATTCCTGTATAGCCACTATTTTTTCGGTGGACTGCGCCAGTCCATCGGCGTGCTGTTGCCGGTCATTATTTTGGGCCGCTTCTTCGGTCACTATGATATTGGCGTCATCGCCTCCATGGGGGCTACCTGTGTTGCCATCATTGACCAGCCCGGCGGCCCACGCCGCTACCGCAACAATGAAATGCTGGGCGGTATTGCCCTGGGCACCGTCACCGTCGGTCTGACAGGTCTGGCCTCCAGCTCTCCCCTGCTGCTGGTCCTGTGCGTGCCGTTTCTGTGCTTTCTGTACAGCATGTTCTCCGTCTTTGGCCGTCGTGGCGGGCTGATCGGCTTTGCCGCCCTGCTGCTGATGACCTTGACGATGCGCTTTCCCATGGAGCCCCACGAGGTACTGGCGCACACGCTATATTCCTTTGCCGGTGGCCTGTCCTACTACTTGTTCAGCACCCTGTTCCGACGCCTGTTCTGGTATCGGGAAGAGCGCCAAACACTGGCGGTGGCTTTGTTTGCCACAGCGGAATACATGGAAGCGCGCTCACAGTTTTATGACCCCACCTCGGACCTGGACGCCTGCTATCGACGGCTGATCAATCTTCAATCCAATATGACCGAAAAGCACCAGGCCGCTCGCGACGTGGTGCTACGTGAACTGCCGCGCGGTTATGGGCGGGGAGATCATCACCGCAAGGCGTTGCTGACCATCTTTCTGAACATGGTCAGCATTCTGGACTCGCTGGTGGCCACCTACACCGACTACACCGTGCTGCGCCGCCAGCTTTCCGACAGCGATTTCATGGTTTTTGCGCGTGACGGCTTGCACAAGCTGTCGCTGGATATTGGCCGCATCGCCATGAATGTTTCGCGCAGCGCTCGCACAACCCGTCGCTCCAGTGTCAAAGCGGAAATCCGCGCCATGGAATACGAGCTGGAGAAGTACAAACGTCAGGGCATGTCTCAATCCGACCCGGAAACGTACGCCCTGTTAGTCCAGGTGCTGCGCCGCATGCGTAACCTGAACCGGATCGTCGACAGCATGGCCAGCCTGTCGCACCGAGCCAGCCAGAATCTTCCAGTCGATCAGTACCTGAACAAATCACTCAGCCGCATGCTGTCGCGCGAAGAGCTGCGTCTGGGCATGCTGACCAGTAATCTCAAGCTGAAGTCCTCGCACTTCCGCTATGCAGCACGCGTCAGCATCGCCTCCATCGTGGCCCTGGGAGTTGGTGCACTTAGCGCTCACTTCCAAAGCGAACTGGGCCTGGTCAGTGCCCTGACAGCTCACAGCTACTGGATCATCCTGACAATTCTGGTGATCATGAAACCGGGCTTTGCCATCACCCGCCAACGCAATGGCTGGCGTCTTTTTGGCACGGTACTGGGCTGCGGGGCGGCCTTCCTGCTCCTGAAGCTGACGGACAACCGCGAGCTGTATCTGATTGCCATGCTGCTGGCCTACCTTCTGGGCAACAGCCTGGTTCAGTTGAACTTCCTGCTCTCGGCCCTGTTCAACACGATCTTTGTGATCCTGTCCTTCCAGTTCCTGTCCACAGGCGGCTCCTTCATTATTGGAGAGCGGTTGGTAGATACGCTGATTGGTTGCGGCATCGCCATGGCCGCCAGTTACCTGCTGCCCAACTGGGAGTCCAGCGCCATGACAGGCCTGGCTCGTGCCGCCTTGGCCGCCAACAAAGAGTTCTGGCGTGCCGGTCTGGAGTTCGCTCGTTTAAGTCGTCTGCACAACCAGAGCCTCAAGAGCGGTCAAGATGGCGAGTCCACGATGACAGAGGCCCAGAAAGAACAAGTGGATCTGGACTTGATGGAAGCCGATACCGCCTGGCAGGTGGCGAACAAGAACGTGCACATTGCCTTCAGCAACTTTGCCTCGGCCTTTTATCGCATGATGGATGAACCTGTCAGCCGACAAGCCAATGTGTCCCTGCTGAACAATCTGCTGATTCAGAACCATGTGCTGGCCTCGCAGATCAGCGCCGCGGCCCCGCTTCTGGCTAATTTGAGCCAGATTCCACCAGGCATACAGAACTCTCTGGATGCGATTGGCGCACTGATCAACGATCAGGATGCAGACCCGCCCGCCTCCATCGAAACGGAAGGCGAACTGGCGATGCTGGCCTATCCAATCCGTCAAATGAGCAAGGCAGCCCAGTTGATTCGCCAGGACATGAGAGGGCTGGAATACAGCGCTGGCCCACAGCTGCCCCCCGAGCGCAAGCAAGAGCTGAAACAGCAAGGGGCTTGATGACCATGTCCCGCTTACATAAGGAACTCACTGTCAGGGCCAAATAAACAAAAGTACAAAGTACAAGAGCAGAGGGCGCCAAGCCCGCATCTGGTCGCAGCACCAAAAACAAAAAGGCAAGGCGCAATACATGGCCTTGCCTTTCCTTTTCCTATCTGCAAGACCGCCGGTCAGCTAAGGAGCTGGCCCTACGGCGCAAGCAATACCGCTAAATGCTTATTTAGCCTTGGCATCCTGTTCTGAACGACGGAACACCAGCTTGTCCTCGCTGGACAGCTCGGGCTGGAACACATAGCCTTCGCGATCAAACGCCTTCAAACCTTCAACCGTTTGAACACGCTTGTCGATAACAAAGCGGGCCATCAAGCCACGGGCTTTCTTGGCATAGAAGCTGATGATCTTCCAAACACCGTTTTTCTCGTCCTGGAATACACACTGCACCACACGGGCGCGCAGGGCTTTCTGATCCACCGCCTTGAAATACTCTTCGGAGGCCAGATTCAAGACAACGGGCTTGGTTTCGCCTTCCTGACGCTCGTTCAGGTAATTGGCAATACGACTGCCCCAGTACGCGTACAAATTCGCACCACCGGGGTGCTTCAAGCGAGTCCCCATTTCCAGACGGTAAGGACGCATCAAATCCAAAGGCCGCAACGCTCCATACAAGCCACTAAGAATCACAATGTGATCCTGGGCCCACTTCAATTCCCTGTCCGACATATCCGTGGCAGCCATGCCTTCATACACATCGCCATTAAACGCCAGAATGGCCTGACGCGCATTGGAGCGGTCAAACTTGGGCTCCCACTCCTGGTAACGCTGGACATTCAAACGCGCCAGATCGTCGCTCAGCTTCATCAAGCCAGCAATATCCTCTTCGGACTGAGTGCGCAAAATATCAATCAAGCCTTGCGCCTGCTCCACAAACAGCGGCTGAGTCTCCAGCTCCGTGCGTACAGGGGAATCGTAATCCAGCTTTTTCGCTGGCGAGAGCAATAACAACATGCGCCTATATCCTTTCAATCCAAACAGACAAAGGGCCAAGCCCTTTATCTGTTATCTACACAATACGCTCTGACAGCGATTAGCGTGCTGTCCAGCCGCCATCCAGGCTTAGCGTCGTACCTGTCATTTGATCTGCAGCGGCAGAGGACAGGAACACAGCAGCACCACCCAATTGCTCGGGAGTCACGAACTGCAGGGAGGGCTGTTTTTCAGCCAGCAGCTCGCGAGCGGCGGCTTCAATATCAATCCCTTTTTGCTGGCTGATAGCTTCAATCTGTTTTTCCACCAAGGGAGTACGTACCCAGCCCGGGCAGATGGCGTTGCACGTAATCCCCTTGCCAGCATTTTCCAGCGCGGTCACCTTGGTCAGACCCACCACACCGTGCTTGGCAGCCACATAAGCGGACTTATTCACCGAGGCCACCAGACCGTGAGCCGAGGCGATATTGATGATGCGTCCCCAGCCCTGCTTTTGCATGATGGGCAAGGCCGCCGCGGTGCCGTGGAATACGGCCGACAGGTTCAGGGCAATGATGGCGTTCCATTTATCAACCGGGAACTCTTCAATAGGCGCGGTGTGTTGAATGCCGGCATTATTGACCAGAATATCCAGACCGCCCAGGGCCTCTGCCGCCTTGGCAATAAAATCGCGCGTGGCCTGTGCATCGCTCAGGTCTGCATTCAGATAATAGGCTTTGACACCAAACTTGGACTCCAGCGTGCTGCGCTCGCGCTCGATGTCTTCAGGCTGACCAAAACCATTGATCACCACATCTGCACCAGCTTTGGCCAACTCGGTGGCCATGGCCAGACCGATACCACTGGTCGATCCTGTTACGACCGCTTTTTTACCTTTCAGCATAGATACCTCGTGAGTATGGACAACAGGGAACTGAAACCTCAAGTGTACTCGCCGCCTCGCACTGCCGGGAGATGCAATGGGCTCGTTTTGTCCGGAATCATCAAGGCTTGCAAAACAAGGCCAAACACCATCGGAGCACGTATTAGCGCATTACCCCCTAAAACTTCGGCTTGCGCTGGGAAAAGGCGGCCATACAAAATGTTGCGGATGAGTTTTCCGAACATCGGCCGCTACTGACACTTTTACCTTAACGTTCTTATGTGACAAAACAGCAAACAAATCATGCTGAAAGAGCAGGACGGTCAAAGCAGCAGAAAACAAAAAAGCCCTTGAATAATCAAGGGCTTTCAAAATTCTAGGTGGCGGACAGGGTGGGATTCGAACCCACGGTACGCTTGCACGTACGCCTGATTTCGAGTCAGGTACATTCGACCACTCTGCCACCTGTCCGCGATTGCTTATATGGTTACAAGCAAGCCCATAAATATAGATGAAAGAATACACTTTGACAAGCACTAAAGACGTATAGCACTAGCGTCAAAGAACACTGTTTCTGGATAGCCCCCTTAAGCCAAGCCAAAGAACGCTTTTCAATCAAGGGTTTACCCTTCTTTTTGACCTATTGTGCTTGTTCCCCCTGAGTCGCAGGCCTATATTGGAAGCACACATTGATGCATCGCAGCCCTGCCCTTTTTAAGGCAGTCCTTGTAATTCCGGCGCAACTTGCCGGACTTGATAAAAGGAATTGTCATGCAAACCTTCCAATGGATTATCGACGCCAACGGCGACGGCATATACAGCCTGAATGAGATTCTCCAGACTCTGCGCTGGGCTTTCCGGATACCAGGCAGTCTGGTGGTTGAAACCTTGGGCTCTATCCCGGTCCTATCTGATGTATTGCGTATTCAGGCCTCGGAGGCGACGGGCTACGCTTCCCTGCGAGGCGGGCTGGTCAATATCCTGTCGCTGTTCTTCTGGGCCGCTCTCTGTCTCTGGTTTCTGGAAGTCAACTCCAAGCCTCGCGCAGAGCCGCCACAACGCAAGCCGCGTCATGCCCCTCACCTGAACAAACAGCTGGATTCTGTGCATGGCCGACAGCTACATGCGAACTACAACCGTCGCCCAATCCGCCATCGTCAGGTTGAACGCCATACCTTCTAAACACGCTCATGTGCCTCCCCTGTCCTGCCGGGCAGGGAGACACATGTGTTAAGAAAGGTAAACCTCTGGCATAGCTCATACGAGCCATGTTGCGTTTGGAAGTGCTTTGGCAGGATTGCCTAACGTTTGAGGCTCGAATTTCGAGCAACAATCGCTGCAGCTAGAGTCACGAGAGGTGCAGCATATGAAAAAGCTACTATTAGCCGGCTTGATGGTTTTGGGCACCAGCACTGCCTTTGCAGGTGGTGTGAATGTGGACATCAATGTCGGTATTCCCGGTATCGGTTACGGACCGATCTACTACCCGCCCGCTCATGTTGTGGAACGCCCGGTTTATGTCGCTCCACCCCCGGTGGTTTACCACCCTCCACGCTATGTCTATCGTCCCGGCTACGTGGAATATGGTCGCTCCAACAAGGAATGGCGCAAGCAACAGCGACGCGCGCACAAGCGCTGGCGCAAGCAGCAGGAGCGCTACTGGGATGATGACTAATCCCTCATTACGGAACCAGGAATAAAAAAGGGCTGAAGACCATAAAGGTCATCAGCCCTTTTGCTATTCAAGCCGAGGCGTTACTTCGCAGGCACCAGACGTTCCAGACCGCCCATGTAAGGACGCAGAACCTTGGGCACAATCACGCTGCCATCTTCCTGCTGGTGGTTTTCCAGCACGGCGACCAAAGCACGGCCTACGGCCAGACCGGAACCGTTCAGCGTATGCACAAACTCCGGACGTGCCTTGCTGTCGGCACGAAAACGCGCTTGCAGACGACGAGCCTGGAAAGCCTCGCAGTTCGAGACCGAGGAAATCTCGCGGAACGTGTCCTGTGCAGGCAACCACACTTCCAGATCGTAGGTTTTAGCGGCGGAAAAGCCCATATCGCCTGTACACAGCTGAACCACACGATACGGCAGCTCCAAAGCCTGCAGAACATGCTCGGCGTGACCGACCATGGACTCCAATGCTTCGTAGGATTGTTCAGGGTGAACAATCTGCACCATTTCCACTTTGTCGAACTGGTGCTGGCGAATCACGCCGCGGGTATCGCGACCACCGCTACCGGCTTCCGAACGGAAACAAGGCGAATGGGCGGTCAGACGCATAGGCAACGCATCACCAGCCAGAATCTCGTCGCGCACCATGCCCGTTAGACTGATCTCGGAGGTGGAGATCAGGTACAAGTCTTCAGGCTTGGATTCGGCAGGATCTGCTGGCTCGTTGTCCTGACCACCTTTGGTGACCCAGAACATATCGTCCTTGAACTTGGGCAACTGGCCTGTGCCATACAAGGTGGACGCGTTCACGATGTAAGGGGTGTAGCACTCGGTGTAGCCGTGCTCTTCCACCTGGGTATCCAGCATGAACTGAGCCAGAGCACGGTGCAAACGGGCCAGAGGGCCACGCAGAACCATGAAACGGGCACCAGCCAGCTTGCGGGCTGCTTCAAAATCCAGACCAAACTGCTCACCCAGATCCACGTGATCACGCGGCTCAAAGGTGATGTGCGCAGGCTTGCCCTGATCATCTTTAGGACCGGGAATCCAGCGACGTACTTCGACGTTGTCTTCTTCGGACTCGCCCACCGGCACGCTTTCATGTGGCAGGTTAGGAATTGTGGCGAACCAGGAGGACAGCTCGGCCTGTACTTGGGACAGGTCCTGCTCCAGCTGCTTCAGGCGCACAGGAATTTGCTGGGATTGAGCCAATGCCTCGCTGGCGTCTTCGCCCTTGGACTTGAGCTGGCCGATGCGTTTGGCCAGTGCATTGCGCTCGGCCTGCAAGGTTTCGGTTTCCACCTGTACCGCTTTGCGGCGGGCTTCCAGCTGCTGGAAACGCTCGGTGTCAAATTGCACGCCACGTTTCGCCAAGCCCTGTACCAGCGGCTCCAAGTCTTTGCGTAATTGGTTCAGATCTAACATTTAATAGCCATATAGGTAATGGTTCAATCCCGATTGATCTGGTGATTTTAACCACAAGCCACCACAAGCGCAGCACAGCGCAAGCCGTAGCGAGATATCGGGAAATACGAAGGTGACAGGCCAAGCAAGCGCCTGTCCTGTCTTAGGTATCTTTCTTACTGGCCTGTTCGTCCAGCTGACGCAGGCGCTCCATTTTTTCAGCGATCTTGATTTCCAGACCACGGGGCACGGGCTGATACCAATGCGGATCGGGAATACCCTCCGGCAAGTAAGTCTCTCCCGCCGCGTAGGCATTGGGCTCGTCATGCGCATAGCGATACGCATGACCGTGGCCCAGCTCTTTCATCAGCTTGGTGGGCGCGTTGCGCAAATGCACTGGCACTTCGCGGCTTTTATCCTGCTTCACAAAGGCGCGGGCCTGGTTGTATGCCATATAACCGGCATTGCTCTTGGCTGCGATAGCCAGATAAATCACGGCCTGTCCCAGCGCCAGTTCGCCTTCAGGACTGCCCAGGCGCTCGAAGGTCAAGGCTGCATCGTTGGCAATTTGCATGGCGCGCGGATCAGCCAAACCGATATCCTCCCAAGCCATGCGTATGATACGGCGCGACAAATAGCGGGCGTCAGCCCCGCCGTCCAGCATCCGGGTCAGCCAATACAAGGCGGCATCCGGATTGGAACCGCGCACCGATTTATGCAAAGCAGAAATCTGGTCGTAGAAATTGTCGCCCCCCTTGTCAAAACGCCGTGAATTCAAGGTGAGAGCGTTTTGCAGAAAATCTGTCGTGACCAGCTCGGTGCCGGATGTCTTGGCAGCCGTATTGGTCTGCTCCAGCAGGTTCAAGAAGCGGCGCGCATCACCGTCCGCATAGCCGATCAGGGTGTCAACGGCTTGATCCTCAAACTCCAGACCATCCAGCGCGTTCTGCTCCTGTACACGGCGCAGCAACAGCTTCAGCTCCTCATCCGTCAGGGACTTGAGCACGTAGACCTGAGCGCGCGACAACAAGGCCGAGTTAACCTCGAACGACGGGTTTTCTGTGGTGGCACCAATGAAGGTCACCAGGCCACTTTCGGCATAAGGGAGCAGCGCGTCTTGCTGGGACTTGTTGAAGCGATGTATCTCATCCACGAACAGGATGGTGTGCTTGCCCATAGCCAGATTCTGCTGGGCCTGCTCCATGGCAGCACGAATATCTTTCACGCCCGAAAAAACGGCAGACAAGGCGATGAACTCGCACTCGAATGCACTGGCCGTCAAACGCGCCAGCGTGGTTTTGCCCACGCCCGGCGGTCCCCAGAAAATCATGGAGTGCGGTTTGCCGGACTGAAAAGCCAAACGTAGTGGCTTGCCCTCGCCCAGCAGATGAGACTGCCCTACCACCTGATCCAGAGTTTTGGGACGCAGTGCTTCGGCTAAGGGTGCGGCGGGTTCCTGAGCGAACAAATCACGCATGGCGATCGCCCTTCCTAAAATGGCAAGACCTGGCCAAGCGGACCAGGTCTGTATTGAAAACTTGTTTTGTCAGAGCCAGCCAAGTGTTGATCCTGACGATAGCTGCACAAAAACAGAATGTGCATCAAGGCATGGAGACGACATCCACTCCGGCAGGAGCCTTGAACGTGAAGGTACCCAAGGTAATCCGAGGGTTCGGTTCCAAGCCGGTAAAGTCGATATACGTGGTTTGCCCGAACGAGTCCTGCAATTCCAGACGACGTGGCTCACGATCCTTGAAGCCGATATCCACGTAGGAAAAGCCGGCATCGCTTTGCAAAGGCGTGGCTCGGATCCACTCCAATCCATCCCGTGCATCTTGTTCAACCAGACGGAAGGAGTCTTCCAGATTGCCAGTCCCAAACAAGATCGCAGCAGGCGAAGCGCCGATGGATTGGTCCACACCACGCTCGGTGACTTGGGCCAGATCCGGGTCGTATTGATAGAGCAACTTGCCGTCAGACACAATCAACTGCTCATAAGGGCGCTGCACATGCCATTTGAACTGGCCAGGGCGCTGAAACACGAACTGCCCGGATTGCGGCGCGCCTTTGGACTGGCCGTTGCTATCGACCGTACGCTGAGAAAACTCGCCCTTTGCAGCGCGCACATCTTGCACAAAAGAGCGCAATTGCTCGCTGGCCGAAGCGGCCATGGTCAAGGCAGGTGTAGCGGCCAGCAGCATGCTGGCCAGCAGTGTCTTAATCTTCATCTTTGGCACCTCCTGCGGGGACCAGAATTTCACGGTTACCGTTGGGCTGCATGGCCGATACCAAACCGGCCTGCTCCATTTGTTCCAGCAGTCGGGCTGCCCGGTTATAACCGATACGCAAATGACGCTGCACCGAGGAAATCGAAGCGCGACGATTCTTGATAATGACTTGAACAGCCTGGTCGTACAGCGGGTCTGCTTCAGCGTCTGCCATGCCGGTCGCCGGGTTGACGCCGTCACCCGACTCGCCTTCGACCGCACCTTCCAGCAGGCCTTCGATGTAATCGGGCTCGCCGTGTTCTTTCAGGTGCTCAACCACGCGGTGAACTTCCTCGTCGCTGACAAAAGCGCCGTGTACCCGTTTGGGCAAGCCTGTACCGGGAGGCAGATAGAGCATATCGCCCATGCCCAGCAAGGTTTCTGCCCCCATCTGATCCAGAATGGTGCGCGAGTCGATCTTGGAGGACACCTGGAAAGCGATACGTGTCGGAATGTTTGCCTTGATCAGACCCGTAATTACGTCCACGCTAGGGCGCTGCGTCGCCAGAATCAGGTGAATACCAGCCGCACGAGCCTTCTGGGCCAAACGGGCAATCAACTCTTCGATCTTCTTGCCCTGCACCATCATCAGGTCAGCCAGCTCGTCAATAATGACGACAATCATGGGCAGAACAGACAACGGCTCGGGCGCATCTGGCGTCAAGGAGAAAGGATTGGGGATAGGCTCTTCACGCTTTTGCGCTTCGCGTATCTTGGCGTTGTAACCGGCCAGATTGCGCACGCCCAGCTTGCTCATCAAGCGGTAGCGTTTTTCCATTTCGGCCACACACCAGTTCAAGGCATTGGACGCCAAGCGCATGTCCGTGACCACCGGCGCCAGCAAATGAGGAATGCCTTCATAGACACTCATTTCCAGCATCTTGGGATCGATCAGGATCAGGCGCACATCTGCCGGGTCTGCCTTGTAGAGCAGCGACAGAATCATGGCGTTAATCCCCACGGACTTACCGGAGCCGGTTGTACCGGCCACCAGCAAGTGAGGCATCTTGGCCAGATCCGCCACCACGGGCTTGCCGGCAATATCCTTGCCCAAAGCCATGGTCAGCAAAGAGGCGCTGCTGTGATAGGTTTGCGAGCCAACGATTTCTTCCAGACGCACCATTTGGCGACGGGGGTTAGGGAGTTCCAGACCCATCAGGTTTTTACCAGGAATGGTTTCTACCACCCGGATACTGACCAGACTCAAGGCACGGGCCAGGTCTTTGGCCAGATTCACGATCTGGCTGCCCTTGACGCCGGTAGCAGGCTCAATCTCGTAGCGCGTAATGACCGGACCGGCCTGGGCAGTCACCACCGTTACCGCAACACCAAAGTCCGACAATTTCTTTTCAATCAGACGCGAAGTGAACTCAATGGTTTCCGGCGACACCGTTTCTACATTGTCAGAAGCGGGGTCCAGCAGGGACAGCGGCGGTAAATCGCCCGCTTCGCCCGCCTGACGAGGTGCCTTGAACAAGGTCTGCTGCTTTTCTTTCTCGACGCGCTCGGATTTGGGCACGGCCACAAAAGCAGGTTCGATACGAACAGGCTGTTCATGTACCAGTTGCTCCTGCTTGGCGACCACACTTTCCGTACGCTCGGCACGTTTGACCTCGCCCACGCGACGATCCTGACGAGCCGACCACAAAGTCATCACCCGACGAATCGCCCCTTCAATGAAGCCACCCAGGCGTTCGGCCAGCGTCAGCCAGGAGAAACCGAAGAACAAACTGGCCCCACCGGCGAGCAGGCCCATCAGCACCAAAGTGGCACCGCCAAAGCCTATCGAAGTTACCAATAGTTGCGATAATAATTGGCCTAACTGCCCGCCAGCTCCCGCCGGGAGCTGCCATTGCTGGCCCAGGTCTTTAAAAAACAGCGATTCCAGGCCCATGCTGCCCAGAAACAAAAAGAAAAAGCCTATGCCAATTTCCCAACGCACCCGAGGCAGCACATCCTCGTTTTTGGTGCTGGGCAAGAGCAAAGCGGTCAGACGATAAAAGCCCACGGCCACGCGCTGCACCAGCAGCACCACCCAGAGCCAGGCCGTCAGACCAAATAGAAACAAGAGGAAGTCAGCGATATGGGCACCAAAAATGCCGCCGCCGTTTTGGGTCAGACCCGAATGTACGGAGTGCGACCAGCCGGGATCGCCCGGATCCCAGGTCGCCAGTACCAGGCCCAGCCAGGCTGCCAGAGCAGCGAAGATAATCCACCGTGCTTCGCGCAGCAGTCCTGTCAGGCGCTGTTGCAGGGCTGAAGGCCCATTACGCACATTTTTGGATGACCGGGACGAACGAGGGGATGTTGCAGGTATTCTTGCCATGGACTCATTATAATTGGAGATCGTCTTTTTCGGATTTTCTGTGATGTCGACTACTAAGCACGCAAAAGTACTCATTCTGGGCTCAGGCCCGGCCGGCTATACCGCAGCGATCTACGCAGCCCGCGCCAACCTCAACCCCGTCTTGGTCACTGGCATGGAGCAAGGTGGCCAACTGATGACCACCACGGATGTAGATAACTGGCCAGCCGATGCCCAAGGCGTCCAGGGACCTGATCTTATGGCACGTTTCCAGGCTCATGCGGAACGATTCGAAACAGAATTAATCTTTGACATGGTGTCCTCGGTTGATCTGTCCACCCGCCCACTGACCCTGAATGGTGATAGTGGCACAGTCTACACCTGCGATTCGCTGATTATTGCGACAGGCGCCTCGGCTCAGTACCTGGGTCTGCCGACAGAGCAGGAATTCATGGGCCGTGGGGTGTCCGGCTGCGCAACGTGTGACGGTTTCTTCTACAAGAACCAGGACGTGGCCGTGGTCGGTGGTGGCAATACCGCCGTGGAAGAAGCCCTGTACCTGTCCAATATTTGCAAAACCGTGACGCTGATACACCGTCGCGATACCTTCCGTTCCGAACCTATCCTGACTGACAAGCTGATGGATCGCGTCCAGAACGGCAATATCCGCCTGAAACTGCACAGCGAACTGCAGGAAGTGCTGGGTGACGCTTCTGGCGTAACCGGTGTGCGCATCGTCAATAACCAGACCCAGGCCACGGAAGACCTGGCTGTGACCGGCGCCTTTATCGCCATCGGCCACAAGCCCAACACCGGGATCTTTGAAGGCAAGCTGGATATGCACGACGGCTACATCACCACCCGTAGCGGTCTGAAAGGCATGGCCACCATGACTTCCGTTCCTGGCGTGTTTGCCGCGGGCGATGTGCAAGACAATATCTATCGTCAGGCCATTACCAGTGCAGCCAGCGGTTGCATGGCCGCCCTGGACGCACAGCGCTGGTTGGATGAAAACAAGTAAGCCCAAAGCCGTAGGCCGTAGCCTGGCAGACCTGAAAAAGTTGCAAGGTCAGGTCCGCCAGGATCTCAATCCGCCGCCGGCCCCCGCCCGTCCCCAGGCTCGCAAGCGCCCCCGCCCACCGGATCCCGGTGGCAAGCCAGCCAAACTGGCTCCTGCCAGTAACGCGACAGCGACCCAAGACCCCGTTTCCTTATTGGACCCCAGCGACAGGGCCTGGCTACGCCAGTCCATGCGTGACGTCGCCCCTTTGAAAAAGCGCGGTCAAAGCGTAGTCATGAGCCGCCCTGCGGCCAGCCCGGAACAGTTGGAGCAACGTCGTCGCCACGCGGTAGGTGCGTCCATCAGTACGCCTGCCCTGCCCCAGGCCTCTGACCAATATGTCAGCGTGCAAGGCGAAAGCAATGATCTACGACATTTGCGTGCCGGCTGTGGCACCGATGTCTTGCGCGATCTGGAACGCAACCGTTGGCCCATTGAGTCCAGCCTGGATTTGCATGGCTCGGATCTGGAACAGGCCCGCGAGCGGCTGGACAACTTTCTGCGCTCCTGTCTGGAGCACGGTGTGCGCTGTGTACGAATTGTCCATGGCACGGGCTACGGCTCGCGCAATGGCGAACCCGTTTTGCGTCATGCCGTGCGTCGCTGGTTGACCCAGTTGCCCTGCGTTCTGGCTTATATGGAATGCGCGCCCAATGAAGGTGGGCAAGGCGCCGTCAAACTGGTGCTGCAAGCCATGTCCGAACCCGGTGTTTGATTTTTTTCATTGGGTACAGACGTAAAAAAGGCCAGCTTTCGCTGGCCTTTTTTTTGTTGTTGTTATGTTGTACTGCCTATTGCTTTTATAATAGTGACCGTTTTATTTCGGTCTTTATTGCCCAGCTTTGCGGGGCTATGTCTCCTCACCTGCATGAAACGTATTGTGCCCCATTTATAAAGCTGTCACACTTAGGGAATGCACTGATACCCGCATGGTAAGAAAATATCAGTCGCCCCCTCGCCGCCTTTATTCCGCGGCCTGATCCAAAGCCTTCACGGCCCGCTTTAAAAACACCTGCATTTCTTTCTCAGCCTGCTTGTCGCCCTGCTCCTGGGCAATCACCAAGCCCTGCTCCAGAATTTCCTTGGCCTGTTTGAATTGTTCCAGGTTCACCAGCACCCGCCCCAAAAGCTTCCAGGCAGCGGTGTAACGCGGATTCATTTCCACGGCTTTGGACAAATGCTCGCGGGCCGCTTCCAGATCGCCCTCGCCCATACAGGCGTTGCCCAAGCCAAAGCGCAGCAAGGCATTATCCTTGCCTGCAGCCAATAGTTTTTCCAAACCTTCACGCATAAACCGTACCCTTGAAAACAAAGCGAGGCTGGGTCGCGCCACTTTCAAACACAGTTGAATAAGGGCAACGACCAGCCTGAACAGCCTGATGACTATAAAACCGTATAACCATCAACCATTGAGCTTGGTTTTGTACCACGGAATATCAAAGGGCGGCCCCAGCAGCTCAGGCTCTGTAGGCCCATTCCCCTGCGGGTACCGCTCTTGTTAGCGCGTTAGGCCAGATCGCCTTGCAACACCCCCTTGCTGACAACTTCACGGCCATCCAGGCTAACCGTGCAGTTGCGCATTGGGTAGTCGAAATGGCAATCGGAGAAACGGCCTGCCGCCGGATTCGCGCCGGTAGAAAAAAGGAAGTTACCGGCAAAGGCGCGTAACTCGGTTCCATTGGTATCGCGCTTGTCATACATGGCCATGGAATCCCATCGTGCCGCCGGAGCCATACCCCAACCCACATGGCTGACCGCATAGGCATCCTTGTCATTCCAGCTGGCGTAATAAGAACGGATCAAATCAGCATCCACGCCCTTGCCATCAATAGCTACGACGTAATCGTTTTCGATACGCAGAGTCACAGCCGACTCCAGATAGCGCTTGAAGGTCAGATTCACATCCCCGCTATCGAGCACCAGCGTGCCATTCACACTGCCATTGCTGGGATAGCAAATGCACAGACCGGCAGGCCAATAACCAAAGCTGCCCGGTTTGTCGGCAATCCCGGCACTGCCACGTCCGATCACACCTGCCAGGCTGACCGTCAGGTCCGTACCGGCCTCGGAACTAATGTGCATGACGCTGGCGTCGGTAATCAGCTTGCCGCCAGTATCGCACTTGCTTTGCAAGTAAGGACTGGGTTTGACCCGCTCCAGAATCTCGGGATGCTCGTCGCTGATCATCATGATGCGGGCACCTTTGGCCAGCAGAGCCGCACGCTCGGGCGAATGCAGCAGCCCTTCTACCGTGCAGTCCACAATGAACTGGCTGCCTGCCAAAGCCTGAACAATCGGGTCCATACCTTCCAAGGCCAAAGAAGTTCCGGTCGAGCGCAAGGCAATATTGCTTTTCAGTCGTGGCGAGACCAGTTTCACATGGCAAACCCGTGCGCCCATTTGCGTCAGGGCCAACTCAGCCAGCTCGGCCAGCACGGAGCGCGATTGCGTCTCGGACAGCACAACGGCCATCTCGCCGGGCTGCACCTTGCAAAGTCCAAACACTTCTACAAAATCAGCAATCCACTTGCCTTCAATATGCTCACGCAACATCTCACTACTCCTAGAAAATTCAAAAAAGGCGCTGCACAGCTTTTTCAGCCGGGCAGCGCCTGTACACATCAGTCGTGCAAGTCCTTGCCCTTGGTCTCGGGCGAGGCAATGGTGGCCCACAAGGCCAGCACGCACAGGCCAATCAGATACCAGTCAAAAACCTGCTTTTGATTGATGGAATGCAGCCAGGCTTGCAAATAGGGAGCGGTCCCGCCCGTCAGGGCACCGGCGACCGAATACGGCAAACCCATGGCGACCGCTCGAATACGGGTGGGAAACTGCTCGGGGAAAAAGGCGGGCATGATAGCCGTGGGTGCCGAGATCAAGAGCATGCCGCCTGCCATGAATACCACCAGACGCCAGATCTCGCCCTGACCGCCAGTCAGCACCATGGTCAGCGGGATGATGCTGATGATGGAGCCGATAGAAAAGAAGTACCAGTTCACCTTGCGACCAAAACGATCCGAAAATACGCCCCAGAAAATCAGACACAGAATCAGGAACAGATTGGCCCCTACCCCCACCCACATCACCTTGGCGGCAGGCATGCCCAGGGAGGTGATGGCAAAGGTGGGCGCCATGATGGCCCAGACGTAATACAGGACGGTGCCGCCTGCCGACAAGGCAAACACGCGCAAGCAGGCGCTGCGGTACTTCCAGACCTCCGCCCAGAACACCCGCGCACCAGGGCGTGCCGTTTTGCCTGACGCTTGTGCTGCAGCCTGACGGGCTTTGAACATGGGGGTTTCATCCAGCTTCCTGCGTAGATACAGTGCATATACCCCCAAGGCACCACCCAATACAAAGGGCACACGCCATGCCCAGGCCCGAACGACTTCTTCACCCAGAAGGCTGGTCAGGCAGGCACTGAGCAAGACAGCCGCCAGGACCCCGATCGTGACAAACACAAAGACAGAGGAAGACCACAGCCCGCGTTTATGAGCAGGCGCCATTTCGGTGACATAGGTAAAGGAAGAAACCACCTCCCCACCGTGACCAATCCCCTGCAGCAAACGCCCCATCAACAAGAACAGGGCAGCAATTGGGCCAACCATGTCATAAGTAGGTGCAATACCAATCACCAGACTGCCCAAGGCTGTCACCAGCATGGACAAGGTCATGGTGAAACGTCGCCCTTTGCGGTCCGCCAGCCAGCCAAAAAAGATGCCTCCCAAGGGGCGCATGAAAAAACCCACGGCAAACACCGCCAGCGTGCCCAGTAATGCAGCCAGTGGGTCCTCGCTATGAAAAAACTGCTTGGCAAAATAGGCAGCAAAAATCGAGTAAGCCGTCCAGTCGTACCATTCCAGGGCGTTACCCGCCCCAACCCCCAAAATAACGCGTCGACGCTGCGCGGCAATCATGGGCTGCTCGCGCAAAGATGATGTATGTGCGTCCAAGAGATGTCCCCTTCACTGTGATAGTTATGCTTCTTGTTTATTGTTTTTGATACGGCGGCTCAGGCCACCAACTGCGTGAAACGAGAACGATGAAAGATCAGTGGCGAGATTTCGCGCTCGATCTGCACATCGTGGATAAGCAACTGCACGGCATCGTGGTCCCCGGCCGGATGAACTTGAAAAACACTGCAGTCAAACCAGACTGATGCCCCTTGGATATGGACGGCCCCCTCCTCGGTCAGCTCGACCTCGATATCGCTGAAGCGGCTGTCCTTGTCCGGCCCGGCCAGCTGACGGCAAATAGCCGCATGTTCAGCACTCAAAATTGACACCCCCAGACGCGAGGCGCGAGACAGCAGCGCCCAGGTCGAGGAACTTTTCTGCACAAAAAAGGCGGCCAAAGGCGGATCCAGCGATACCCCTACGGAAAAACTGGACGCAACAATGACTTGCGGCTTGCCATCGAGCACAGCCGCAATGGCGGCAACCCCCGATGGAAAGTGTCCGAAGGCTTCGCGTACCGCCCTGGCTCCCAAACCACTTATGTTTTCTTTCATGACGATGACTCTGCTCAGGCGTTAAAGACCCAAAACCCAAAATGAGGCGAGCTCTTTTACCGCTTGCCCGCTTGGACTCAATTCTGTTTCGATCGTCATTTATTTGCAATAACAAAATCATCATCCAAGGATGTTTTTTGTTGATTTTAGGTATTAACCCTATGAAAAATGGTCGTTTTAAAAGCTATAGACCTATACAATTCATCTAATTTTTATTGCGTATTATCTTTCGTCATTATTTATTTGCAATAAAAATGAGCTAGTGCTCCTTTTCAAGCTCAAAGGAAAACATGTATCTACATCTCGTTTTGATGGCGCCCCACACCCCACTCAGCCCAGAGCTGGTCCCCAAGCTGGATCACGCCTTTATCCGCATACGCCAGGAGTGCCCAGGCATAGAGCGCTTTGAATGGGTGCCGAATTTGTCGCGCAGCTCTGCGCGCTACAGCCATGCCCTGCTGTCTGTATTCCGCACCCAGGATGCTCTGGATACTTACAGAGAAAGCGATGCCCATCAGGCCATGCTGGATGCCATCGCTCCACACATTCAGGACATCGTGGTACTGGACAGCGTGCTGGAGGAAAGCCTGCCCTGAGAAATCCCAGCCGCCACCCAGGCACACAAGACGTACAAGCCCCCATGCGGCCGCGCTAGCGCCGCCGGGGCACGCACGGTAAAATGGCCCGCTACAAACCTACTATCAAAAATGGGTAGCAATCAGCCCCACCACCGGAAAACAGAATGAAAGCAAGCGTCGCGATTGATGAGTTCATCGCCAGCCGAGACCATGGCGAGCACGAGCAACTTGCCCCGCATCACTACATTCTGACGCTCTACGGTCTGTTCGCCCGCCCCACCGGCGTCATCATTCCCGTTGCCAGCGTGGTCCAACTACTGGCCGATCTGGGAGCTGAACCGTCCAGCGTGCGATCCGCCATCTCCCGACTCAAGAAGAAAGGTGTGCTGGTCAGCCAGCAAGCCGCCTCCGGTAAGGGCTATGCCTTGGCCGCCGAGCTGGAACCGCATATGCAAGCCGGTGACGAGCGGATTTTCTCTTCACCCTCCATGAATATTCGGGACCCCTGGCTGCTGGTGTCCTTCTCCGTTCCAGAAAGCGAACGTCAACATCGCCACAAGATTCGTACGGGCTTGGCCCGCATGGGTTTTGGCACGGTGAATGCGGGCCTGTATATAGGCCCGGCGCGCTTGCAGGCGGAAGCTGTCGAGTACATACGCGAGCACCAGCTATGGCCCTATATCGAGCTGTTCACCTGTGAACCCAGTGGCCTGAGCGATATTCAGGAAAAGATTTCCCGCTGGTGGAATTGGGACAAGCTGGCCAATGAGTACCAGTCCTTTTTGAACTCGTATCAGCACGAGGTTGAAGTCTGGCAAACCGCTTTGCGCCAGGGCACGGGCGAGCCTTTGGAAGCCTTCCGACTCTATATGCCCATGGTGACACGCTGGCGCCGACTGCCCTTTCTGGATCCTGGCCTGGCCCCCGAGCTATTGCCTGACAACTGGGTCGGCAATACGGCCCGTAAATTGTTTGGCGACTTGCATCGACTGCTTAGCCCCTTGAGCTCGCAACACGTGCAGCAGGCCATTCCAAACTGGAAGGCCCGCGGCACGGAATAAGCCCGCTCCTTTCGTTACCCCCCTACAAAGCGAGCGATGTCGCCCATCAAGTCCTGGGTGACACGTTCAAACCGTTCCTGCGTCACCCCCTGCATCATGGGTGCATCCTGCCAGGCCTGGAAATTGCCGAACTGGAACGGTAAATCAAAACAATGCCCGCTGAACACCGCCTCAAGCGGGCTTTGTTCCGTGAAGTCACTCCAAACCACAGAGTGCCCCGCTGCCTTCAGGCTTGCCGCATACTGCGTGGGAAAACGCTGAAACTGCAACCAGGACGAAGCTGCCACCACTTGCTGATACGGCGTCAGGCCCGACTCTACTCCCTGATACGCCCCGTTTCGCAGCAGGCTGTCTGGCAAATCCTCCACAGGCCATACACTCAAAGCCTGATCGACCTGCTCTTGCGTCGCCTGCCGATGAAAAGGCACATCAAAAAAGAACACCGAGGACTCTTGGGCTGTACAGCGCAGATACACCGCCTGTGCATGGCAGGCTTGCGCCGCCCAGTCAGGATTCAATAAATCCGGCGGCATCCCCGCACTGGCCACCGGCAAGAATGCTGAAGGAACATGCGCCAAACGTGGCGGCTCTTTATCTAGGGCCATCATGCCATGCTGCATCAAGGTATCGACATCCGCCATCAGCCACTGATCACCCAGGCTTTGTCGCACGCATTCCGTAGTTTTTCTTTGCTGCTCGGGCGACCACGGCGTGCGCGTTCCCATGCTGAGCAAAGCCACACGGTCAATCCAGCCTCGTGTGGACTCCAGCACGCTGAGCAAATGCGCGTACCAGCCACCTGCCGATTGCCCCATCAAGGTGATCTTGTCCGGGTCGCCACCAAAGGCGTAGATGCGATCCTTCACCCATTGCAACGCCAATAGCAGATCGGCTGCTGGCAAAGGCAAGTCATCCGCTTGTGCCTCACCCAAGTGCCCAAAGGCGCCAAGGCGGTAGTTCACATTGACCACTACCATGCCCTGCGCTGCCAGGCGGGTGCCGTCATACCAATCCAAAGAAGCGCCGCCACTCATCCAGGCACCGCCGTGGATAAAGAACAGCACGGGCAGACCTTGTGCTTGGGCGGGTGCCCACACATTCAGAAAATAAGCGTCTTCAGATTGCGGATTGGCACTGCCTGCGCCCATGACTGCAGCAAGGCGGCTGGGACGCTGCGGAAATACAGGCACCTGATCCAGCGATGTCGCTGCCACCCGACCCGTCGTCGCCTGCGCCGCTTCAAAACGGCGCGTGCCTTGGGCGTAACGCAGGCCATACCAGGCCTGCACCTCTACGCCATCAGCGCGACAACGACGCGAGGGAGCATTGATCAGCAATGTCGCCGTCATGGCTTAGAGCTTGTTGGAAATATAAGGGGTACCGGTCATGCCGTTGCCGTGCAGCTCGTATCCCATCGGCGCAGTAATCGAGGCATGGCGAGTACCTGTATTAATGTCACGCCACATGCGGCCCAGCAGACTGTTTTCCGCAAAGGAGGCCGTGCCATGCAACCAGCACAGATTATTCACGGCATCCACCAGTTCGTGTCCGGCATGGCCGATCCCGGCGCGGTGGCGGGCGCGTAGCTCCAAGGGCATCGGCACTGTGCCAGAGGCAGCAGCATCAATTTGAGCCGCAGCGCGTTCCAACAATAAGCGGGCACCATCAATCTGGATACTGGCCGTGCCCAGGTTCTGCACAAATGCCCCCGAATCCGACTGTTTCTTGTAATGGGTATAGGTAATGCCGCGTTTGCCACTGACGCCACTGGTGAAATCCACGGCAGCTTGAGCCGCTCCCAACGATGGTGCTTGAATGCAGGTCGACATGGTCAGGTGCGGCGTCAAACGACGGCCAAACGTAGCCAAGGGATCTTGCTCCTGCACATCACCCATCAATTGCTGAAACGTGATCAGACGTTCTTTGGGCACCCACAGGTTTTCAGCCACCATGGTGTTGGAGCCGGAACCGCGCATGCCGATGGTGTACCAGGTATCCTGAATTTCAAACTCATCACGACGCATCAGCACAAAGCCCACGGTAGGCTCGACCAGCTCGCTTTCCTTGATGAACAGAATCCCCAATGCCCAGTCCGAGTGGTTGCTGTTCGAGGCAAAAGGCCACTTGCCCGTAATGCGCCAGCCATCACCATCCGGCGTTGCCGTACCTTGCGGCTGGGCAAAAATGGACGCGGCACGGATAGGGCCATCCGCAAACACCTCATCGAGCATGGCATCGCTAAAGCGGTTGGCCAACATCACCGAGCCATTCGAGATCACTACACACCAGGCGGCCGCCGGATCGTAATAGCCCACGGCGCTGGCGCACTGCAAGAGCATGTCCGCCCCACCCTCGTAACCGCCGTAGCGCTTCAAGGCCGAAATGCGCCAGGCCCCGGTGGATTCCAAAGCCTGAACCGCCTCATCCGACAACATGCGGTTACGGTCTGCCTGAGGGGCCAGCTCGCGTAGCAACGGGCCGATTTCGTGAATACGCCCCACAATCTCCTCGGTCTCCTGACGGGATGGTGCCTGGGTAACGGTGACCCGCTCGCGCTCGGCGACCAATGTAGCTCCTGTGATAGCCATAACTGCTCCTTAGAATTATTTGATATGGCAAATTTATAGCTATCGTTAGATAATCGCAATATCAATAATTATAGAAACCGTCAAAACTGCTTGTATTATTGGATTTATCCGGGTTTTCACCTAGTAAAAATCGCCAATTCTCTTTATTTTAAATTGCATAAAACTAACGATCAAAAATAATATGAGCGCAATTATCGAAGAAAAAAACAGGAACAGAACGGCCCGCCACAGCATGAGACGAAAAAAAACCGCCGACCCAAAGGTCGGCGGTTTCTCATGTAGAGAACTGGCTTTAACAGCCTGTTTTCATTACATGTTTTCGATCATGACATCGCCAAAACCGGAGCAGGACACTTGAGTAGCGCCTTCCATCAGACGGGCAAAGTCATATGTCACTTTACGCGAGGTGATGGATTTTTCCATGCTGGAGATGATCAGATCAGCAGCTTCAGTCCAGCCCATGTGACGCAGCATCATTTCAGCGGACAGGATCAGCGAACCTGGGTTCACGTAGTCTTTGCCAGCGTACTTGGGAGCGGTACCGTGGGTGGCTTCGAACATGGCCACGGAGTCGGACAGGTTGGCACCGGGAGCGATACCAATACCACCCACTTGAGCAGCCAGAGCGTCGGAGATGTAGTCGCCGTTCAGGTTCAGTGTGGCGATAACGTCGTACTCGGCAGGACGCAACAGGATCTGTTGCAAGAAGGCGTCAGCAATCGAATCCTTGACGATGATCTCGCGACCGGTCTTGGGATTCTTGAATTTGCACCATGGGCCGCCGTCGATCAATTCAGCGCCGAATTCTTTTTGAGCCAGTTCGTAAGCCCAATCACGGAAGCCACCTTCGGTGAACTTCATGATGTTGCCCTTGTGAACGATAGTCACGGAAGAGCGATCGTTGTCGATGGCGTACTGGATGGCCTTGCGCACCAGGCGCTCGGTACCTTCGCGGGAAACAGGCTTGACACCGATACCGGAGGTATTGGGGAAGCGGATCTTGTTCACGCCCAGAGTGGTTTGCAGGAAGTCGATCAGCTTCTTGGCGCTTTCGGACTCAGCAGCAAATTCGATACCGGCGTAAATGTCTTCGGAGTTCTCGCGGAAAATGACCATTTCGGTCTTTTCTGGCTCACGCACAGGCGAAGGAACACCCTTGAAGTAGCGCACTGGGCGCAGGCAGACGTACAGGTCCAGTTGCTGACGCAGGGCCACGTTCAGGGAACGGATGCCGCCGCCAACGGGAGTCGTCAGAGGGCCTTTGATGGATACGACGTAGTCTTTAACGGCATCCAGAGTTTCTTCTGGCAGCCACACGTCGGAACCGTACACCTTGGTGGATTTTTCACCGGCGAACACTTCCATCCATTCGATCTTGCGCTTGCCGCCATAAGCTTTGGCAACAGCAGCGTCGACCACTTTGATCATGACTGGCGAAATATCCACGCCCGTACCATCACCCTCGATGTAAGGAATAATGGGTTGATCGGGAACATTCAGGGAAAAATCCGCGTTAACTGTAATTTTCTGCCCCGACGCGGGGATCTTGATATGCTGATAGGACATGGATGCTCCAGTTGTGCTCCAATATTAGGGATAGCTAAACACGGAACGCTTTTGCGTTTCCGAAGTCTTATATAAGAGTTTAACTTAATTCGCGCGTATTCAGGCACCTGTAAACTCAAAGCTTGCCAAAAATGCTTGCATTCTTGACAACTTATCCATTCTACACGGCCACGCTTGCGGCTTGTGCCGGCCAGACGCCCCCACAGTTTCCCGTAAAATGCGCGCCAAAGATTCGCATTTTCTGACTATTTTTTTCTCGATTCCACCATGTTCAACCCCTCCCGCGAGCAGGTTCGCCAATTTTTCATTGAAGCTTGGGACAAGCACCAAAGTGGTCATCTGCTGACCGCTCTGGAAACCATGGCGGTGGATCTGGTGCAACAGCACCCTGAGTACCACGACGATTTGCGCAACGCCGACGCCGTCAACCAGGACTATTCGGTGGAGCAAGGGCGCAGCAACCCCTTCCTGCACCTGTCCATGCACCTGGCCATCAACGAGCAACTGTCCATTGACCAGCCTCCGGGCATCAAGGGAGCCTATCAGCGCTTATTGACCAAGCACGACCAGCACGCCGCAGCGCATATCATCATGGAAGCGCTGGGCGAGGTGATCTGGGAAGCACAACGTCTGGGCACACCGCTGAACAATGAGCGCTATATCGAATTGATCTTGCGCCACAGCACACGCGACTAAACGCCGCGAGCTGCTCTATTTTCTATTGCTCAACGGGCCGGGCTGACGCGACAGCCATACAGAGATGCTGTCGATATCAGCCTGACTCATGGTGTTCGCCATTGCCCCCATGACCGCATTCTTGCGAATATTGGCGGTAGCCGGCGCTCCGGCCTGACCGCGCTGATAGGCCATCAGGGCCTGCCGCAAATAATCCGCATGCTGGCCAGCCAGAATGGGATATTCCGGATTCAAGGGCGTTTTCGCATCGTCGCCATGACAGGATGCGCAATTCAGATTCTTCCAGGCTTCCCCGCCTGCCTTGACCAGATCTTCAGCGGCCATTGCCTGACCGGCCACCCCGGCCATCAGCCCCATTGCCACCAGCAAGACTGTTTTTCTCATACGTGCCTCCCCGTCCTCAAGGTTTGTTGCCCGCGTAGTACGCGGCAATATCCGCCATGTCCTGTTCGGACAAGCTCAGCGCAATGGCTTGCATGGTGGGGAAGGTTCGGGCGCCGCTGGCATACTCCTTGAGCGCTGCTTCTATATAAGCAGCCCCCTGCCCGGCAATCATAGGGACGTGATAGACCTCGGGAAAGCTGGCCTTGTAACCGGGCAAGCCATGACAGCCTATGCACATGGAGATCTTGTCGCGCGCCGCCTCGGGATTGGCCTTGATCGGCTCGGAATCCTGCGCCTGGGCTGCCCAGGGCAGACAGGAGCTTGAGGCCAGAAGAAAGAAAGAGACATACCGCTTCATTTGCAACTTCATCATCGCTATTCGCTTTGTCGTGGAGTTGAAAACGGTCCGGGTCAGGCTCTGCGTCTATTGCAGCAAAAGGTGAATCAACGCGACACCTGGCTCTGTGATGCTGACCGACGAGTACTGAGTCGATTGTATGATAATTGCCAAGGATGACTGATACTAGTATTTATACCCGAGTTTCTATTCTTGACAGATCAACATTTTAAGTACAAGTTTGAGCCGATTTATGACTACTACGACCCGTTTTGAAGGCACCGACCAGTACGTTGCCACCGATGACTTGAAGCTGGCCGTCAACGCCGCTTTGACGCTACAACGCCCTTTGTTGATCAAAGGCGAGCCGGGAACCGGCAAGACACTGCTGGCTCTGGAAGTGGCTCGCGCCCTAGGACGCCCCCTGCTGCAATGGCATATCAAGTCCACCACCAAGGCGCATCAGGGCCTGTATGAATATGATGCTGTCTCGCGTCTGCGCGACTCCCAGCTGGGCGATGAAAAAGTCCGCGACATTGGCAACTACATTGTGCAGGGCACGCTGTGGCAAGCCTTTGAGTCCGAAGAGCCCACTGTTGTTCTGATCGACGAAATCGACAAGGCCGACATCGAGTTCCCCAACGACTTGCTGCAGGAATTGGACCGCATGGAGTTTCATGTTTACGAAACTCGCCAAACCGTCAAGGCTCGTCATCGTCCCTTGATCATCATTACTTCCAATAACGAAAAAGACCTGCCCGACGCCTTCCTGCGCCGCTGTTTCTTCCATTACATCCGCTTTCCCGAGCGCGAGACCATGGAACAGATCGTGGCCGTGCACTACCCCAATCTGCGCAGCGACATCCTGTCCAGCGCCCTGGACACCTTCTTTGCCCTGCGTGACGTCCCTGGTCTGAAGAAGAAACCGTCCACCTCGGAATTTCTGGATTGGCTGCGTCTGCTGCTGGCCAACGACATTCCTGCCGATGCTCTGCACGAGCTGGATGAAGGCCTGCCCCCCATGGCCGGAGCCTTGCTGAAAAACGAACAGGACTTGTCCTTGATGCAGCGTCTGGCCGCCATGAGCCAACGCAGCCAACGCCGGAGCTGATATGCAAACAAGCGCTTTCTCCCAGCCATTGGTTCCCCTGACACTGGAAGGATGGGACGTACGTCTGGAGCCTTTGCAACTGGCGCATGTGGAACTGCTAGAAGCCGCCGCTGCCGATGGCGAACTTTGGAATGTGCGCGTGACCAGCGTGCCCGCCCCCGGTCAGACTCAGGATTATGTACAAAAAGCTCTGGACGGACTGGAACAAGGCCATATGCTGCCCTTTCTTGTACGCAATCTGCGCACAGGCCGGGCTGTCGGCACGACACGCTATCACGATATTGTCACGCCGCTGGCCCGCCTGGAAATAGGCTACACCTGGTACGCCCGCAGTGCCCAGCGCAGCCACGTCAACACCGCGACCAAGCTGCTCTTGCTGCAACATGCCTTCGACACCCTGGGAGCCGCAGTCGTAGGCTGGCGCACCGACCACCTGAACTTCAAGTCCCAGCAAGCCATCACCCGCCTGGGGGCGCGTTTTGACGGGCGGGTCCGCCACCACGCCATCCGTCGCGACGGCACGATACGCGACACCATGTTCTACAGCCTGATGGCAGGCGAGTGGCCCGATACCCGCGCCCACTTGCTGGACAAACTAAGGCAGCACGGCCATGTTGCTTGATTTCTTCTACCACCTGCGCGAACGCGGCCTGCCGGTTTCAATCCAGGAACACCTGACGCTGCTGGACGCATTGTGCAAAGGGATCATGCCCCCCACGCTGGACGACTTCTATCATCTCTCCAGACTGGTACTGATCAAGGACGAAACGCTTTACGACCGCTTTGATCTGGCCTTTGGCGAGTTCTATCAACCGCAGCTGGAAGCACTGGCCAAAGATAAAACCTTGCCCGAGGACTGGCTGCGCAAAACCCTGACGCGTAACCTGACCCCGGAACAAAAAGCCGCGCTGGAAAAACATGGTCTGGAAAAACTGCTGGAGATGTTCAAGGAACGCTTGAAAGAGCAGCAAGGGCGACATGCAGGTGGCAACAAGTGGATCGGCACGGGCGGCTCATCCCCATTTGGACACGGCGGCTATCACCCCGAAGGTATCCGTATCGGCGGCCCTTCTGCGGGCAACCGTACCGCCATCAAGGTCTGGGAAAAGCGCGAGTTCGTGGATTACGACGACCAGCAGGAACTGGGCACACGCAACTTCAAGATGGCGTTGCGACGCCTGCGCCGCTTTGCGCGCCAGGGCGCTCCCACCGAGCTGGATCTGGACAGCACCATACGCGAGACAGCTCGCAATGCGGGCATGCTGGACCTGCAAATGCAGGCCGAGCGACAAAACCGCGTCAATGTGCTGATGCTGCTGGATATAGGCGGCAGCATGGATGACCACATTGCTCAGGTGGAATCCTTGTTCTCGGCCGCACGTTCCGAATTCAAACACCTGGAGGCCTACTACTTCCATAACTGCGTGTATGAATCGGTTTGGCGGAACAATTCGCGCCGTCAAAGCGAGAGGTTGGAAACCTGGGATTTGCTGCGCAAGTACAACGAGGACTGGCGCATCATCATCGTGGGCGATGCGACCATGAGTCCTTACGAGATCATGGCTCCAGGTGGTTCCGTCGAGCACTACAACAAGGAAACTGGCGCGGCCTGGCTGCAACGCCTGAACGACCATTGGCCGCGTATTGCCTGGCTCAACCCGGAACCGCAGGCTTATTGGCCGTATCGCCAATCCATCGCCATCATCCAAAACCTGATGTCCGACCACATGTACCCCGTTACCAGTGCAGGGCTGGAAGAGGCGATGCGGTACTTGTCGCGGTAGCGTCAGACTTCTATCAAGCAGGAAATTAAAAGACCCGAATTTCGGGTCTTGTTTTACGACTAAAAAAACCCGCAGAATCTTGCGACTGTGCGGGCTTTCCATCAGGCTTTGCTACTGCAGCGATCAACGCCCTCTCTGACGCTGCAACATCCCGGCACGTTGTCGCTCCAGATCCTTGATCTGACTCTGCAATTCACGCAACTGCTCTCGGGCTTCACGCTCTTGTTCAGCCAGCGCCTGGGCTTCGCGACGGGACTCCTCGCGCTGGGCGATGGCCAAGGCTTCCTGCTGACGCTGCAATGCCAGATCGTTCTGCAACACAGTCAGTTGGTCCGCGCTTTCATTCAATTGCTTTTCAGCCTTGGCAACTTCAGCCTGCAGCTTGATGCGCTCCAGATCGGCGGCGGCGTAGTCCACCGTGTCCTGACGGTACTGGGTGTACATGCGTTCGGCCAGGGATTCGTCGGTGGTCTTGAAGACGCGCCAGAACTCACGCTGCTGGAACAGGGCCACGTAGTAGGTCATGCTTTCGGCAGAGAACAACAGGCTGGCACCAAAGCGGCCGTTATAGGCGGTACGCAGCTCTTGTACGGCACGGGCCTGAATCAGCTGCTGCAGCTGAGCCACTGTGGTGTTGTGATAAGCCGGGGCCGCTGCGGGCGCAGGCGCAACTGCTGGAGCCGCAACCGGGGCTACCTCTTCAACCTCTTGCTCTTGGGTTTGCGCCACCACGGGCCGCTCTGGTTCCTGTACCAAAGACACCGAGCTGCACGCTGACAATAAAAGAAGTCCTCCCATGGACAGCAACACCGCCGTCTTCTGACTAAGGTTCACCATACCCATCCCTTGATAATCAATTTTTTGTGTTTAGCTTGATACACAGAATCAGCCCGTATTCTAAACGCGGCTTGTCGCATCTTGTGCCTTTATGTTGAATTTGCGCATCTTTTCCCACAATACTTTACGAGAAATCCCTAATACGGCAGCGGTATCCTGACGTCGCCAGTTCTGTGTATCCAGAACCGAAATAATACGGGCACGTTCTTCCTGCTCCTGTGCACTCAGGCTGATGACGGGCTCAGGCCGCTCCAGAATAGGCGCATCATCAGGCAAGGCCAGGACGGGTGCCATGACGGGGGCATTAAAGCGCTCCAGCACCTGTCGCAACTGCACTGACTCCCAAGCCCCAAACTGCTTGCTCATGACAGCAACACGCTCCACCAGATTGGCCAGCTCACGCACATTGCCGTTAAAGCGCATGCTGCCCACCGCATCCAGTACCCATTGAGGGATATCCTCGACATCACACTCCAGGGCCTGTTCCAGCAAGGCGCAGAAAATGGCGATTTTTTCCTGGGAGCCACGCTGCTCCAGATTCGGAATCAGCAGCTCCACCACGGCCAGACGGTAATACAGGTCTGCACGGAACTGGCCTTGTTGCACCAGCCCCAACAGGTTTTTGTTGGTGGCAGCCACCATACGAAAATCTACTGGAATCTGTTGTGTCGATCCCAGGCGCGTTACCGAACGCTGCTCCAGCACTCGTAGCAGCTTGACCTGCTGGTGCAAGGGCAAGTCCCCGATCTCATCCAGAAACAAGGTCCCTTGATCTGCCTGCTCGAAATAGCCTTTATGGGCACCAATCGCACCCGTAAAAGCCCCTTTTGCGTGGCCGAAGAAATGGGCCTCGAACAAACCTTCCGGAACCGCCCCGCAGTTGACAGGAACAAAGGGACCTTGAGCACGTGAAGAGCGCTCGTGCAGCAGCTGAGCAATGCGCTCTTTGCCCACACCTGTTTCGCCATGAATCAGGACACTGGCCCCGCTATCGGCATACATATCGGCTTCAGCAATCAGGGCCCGCATCACAGGCGATACGGCTACTAATGGTTGGGGGCCGCCCTGCCCTTCGCGCTCGACCTGCGCGGTCAGTCCGGCCAGCTTGGCGACCAGGGTGCGCAGTTCAGCCTGACTAAAGGACAGGGGCAAGGTATAGGAGTAGGCCGAGGGGTAAAACCGCGGATCGTAGCCCCGATCTTCCGAGGCCACCCAGATCACCGGAATGGCGTGCTCGACCAGCCACTGGTGCTGCTCAAAACGCCCTTGCGCCATCACACTGACGGACACCAGTGCAACCGCATGGCGCGTGGGATGACGCTCGGCATCCAGCACCAGGGAAGGCTCTACGCGCATGACCGCTACCGAGCTGGGTTCCATGGCGCGCTCAGCGCGCGTCACCAGATCGGAGCTGCCCTCCCAGACGTATAAAACAGGTTCATTACCCATAAAGCTGACACTCATTGCTGTGTTCGCCTCCCGCCCTATTGCACCAGATAGGCAGTACCACACTGCACATCGTGAAGTTTCACATCAGCCTCGACCAGGCTCAGGCCCAGCAGCTTCAACAGTTCTTCCAGCAGCGCGCTCAAGCCTTGCAATACAGGGTCCAGCAAAGCGACAACCAGACTTAATACGGCACCAACCAGGTTCGAGTCTTTAAAGACCAATACCTCAACCGCACCCGTCCGGCACTCGCGCATCGCTTGCTGACCACCAATACCACCGATCACGCAGGCCAGATCACTCAAGGGCGCGCCCAGCAGGGTTGTCAGCAAATTATCGACAAAGCCCAGAGTTCCGCCCAGCACACCAATTAAGCCGTTCTGGCTCATGGTTCGAGACAATTGCTCCATGCGCTCCTTGGACCAGTTCATCTCGTTCACAACAGCCGACACTGAGCGACCTGCCCCATCGCCCACCAGACTTTCTGCCATCTGACGCTTGCCGGATGCACCACTCCAGGGTGTGTTCAGCAAGTCACCCAAAATGCCCGACAGAACCGCATCAGAGAGCAGGCGCACACTGCGGGACAAGTCCAGCTGAGTCGCGTTGACAGTTGCCTCTGACGGCTCGCCCGGAGGCGCGGTCAGGGTCACATGCACCGGGTTTTTGGTATCAATCAAGGGCAAGGTGACCTTGGCTGTCAACGGGAGGATACCCAGCACATTGATGACACGATGGCGCTGAATTTGCCCGAAGGATTCATCCTTGCAGCTATTGCTGGTCGAAAAGAAATCCGAATGCGGGAACTTGCCCAGACACACGTTCACCAACGAGGAGCTGACCGCAATCGTGGCCTGATTCTCGGCAATCGGTGCACGGCAAATATTGACCAGTTCACCCGTGGCTTGGGACAGCTCAATAATGACTGGCAAGCTGACTTCGGTTCCCAGCACTTTCAGGATCGGGCCTGCCAATGGAATCTTGGACGTGTCCAGATTCAGATAGACACGCACACCCGCCGAGTTCGCTTTGGTGCCTATCCCGCCCATGGCGATACTGGGCGGTTCCACAACCCGCACTCGCAGATCCAGTGCGTTATTGAACATATTGGTCAAGCCGGAAGGCAGTGCAGTCAGATTCAGATCAATCAAGTTCTGGCCGTTGGCCACTACCAGGCCGGTATTGACCAGTTGCAGCACGTCCAGATTCACATTCAAGGCCGACAAGGGATCAACCCCATTGATCAAAGCCAGAATACCGCCATCACCCAGCAGCTTGACGGGCAGATCCAGAGGGCCAACACCGAGCAGCAAGCGGATGTATTCCTGCAAGGCCCCCACATCCAGGCCCAACGTTTTCTGCTGATCCAGCAAATCCAGGCTGGCGCTAAGCAGATCCGCCAAAGTCAGCTGCTCCAGTCGCGCCAACTCCTCCGGCGTACCCACACCCGCGATCACCGTTGCAGGCAGCCCCAAGGCTTTCAACAAGCCGGAAGGCGTGATCTTGGCATTGACCAGACCGGCCGAATCCAGCACCGTCAATTGATCGGGACGCAGGCCCACGCCACGCAGCAGGTTATAGACCAGGCCATTGCGTTTCAAGGACAAAAGGCGACTGCCCACGGAGAAGGTCGCAACCGGCTCACTGTTCTTGGCGGTGGCAACCGCCTCAATCACCGAGGAAGTAAAGAAAGGGAACAAGGAAGGCGGCTGATAGCTCAAATGCACGCGCACGGAATCAGCGGGCAAGGCAGAAACAAAACGCTGGGCCGGATCACTGTGGCTACTATTCCATTTACCGCAAAGGACTTTGGCGCCATCGCCTGTCAAACCCGCAGCAGGCGAATCGGGCTGGCTGTTCAGGCTGAACCTGGCCATGCTTTCACCTTGCTGGCAGCCCAGCGCATCCCCGGAACCCAAAGCCTGCGCCCCCGCCAGTGCAGCCAGGTCAGCCGCGTTTTGCAGCCCCCGCTTCACATGGAAGTTATGTCCCAGGTGCGCCGCACCCAGCAACACCAGCCCCACCAGCAACGCGGCGGCCGCAGGCACAATAATGGAACCTTGCTGCTTGTGCGCCTGCTCGTTCCGGGTTCGAGTTCTTCCCCATTTCATCTCGCTCTCCTGACCCGCTCCAGCCCTGTGGGCTTTAATCACTACCGTTTGTTTTGATGCGCTCTTTCATGTACTCGGGGATGGGATGCTTGAAACTGTTCAAGTAACGCTCCCAGGCCAGATTCGCTGCCGCACCATGCACGGGCAAGACCTTGCCTTCCCGGTCCGGATCCGCCTGCATGCTGAGCAGGCTGCGGGTATCCGGGCCGACCTCGATACGTGGCGGAATATGACGACGCTCGTTTTGTACATGCACAGGCAGGCCTTCCACTTCAGGCCAAGGGTGGACTTCCTCATCACTCAAGCGGTACTTCTCGTAAGGCTGACGTTCAGCGGGAACTGTTTCCGCCGCCGGAGCGGCCGGTGTATGCACCCCCTGATTGCTGGCTGCTGCCGGGCTGGTGCTGACCGGGTAGGTGCTGGTGCCTGAAACCATGGTTCCAGTCAGCGGAGCTTGTGTCTGCGCCCAGGCACTACTGGCCATCAACAAGGTGCAGCAGGCCAAAATGCGGGATCGGTTCATTGCGATATCCTTGAAAAAACGGCAATCAATTCATTGACGAGGACACAGGGCCCAGACTTTCCAGCAAGGGACGATTCAAGCCCGCTTGCGTAGACGACACTACGACTGCTGCTGGACGAGCCACCGCCGGATTTTGAGCCTGAGCGGATCGATTCAAGACCACTTGCCCCATTGGCGCCGGGCTTGCCGGACTCAATGCCACCGCCTGAGCTCTGGCCTGCTCATCCTTTGCAGCCGCTGCCATGCGCAGTTCTTGTTGTTTCTGCATTTGCTGACGGGCGTGCAATTGCTCCAGATCCTGTCCAATTTGTTCTGCCATCTGCACAATGGCTTGCTGGGTTGCGGCGTCCATACCCGCTTGCTGCATCACAAAGCCAGCCCGTTGCGTTTCCTGGCTGACCAGCAAATACAAGGCCATATTGCTCAAGATCTTGGGGTTGTCCGGAGCCAGTTCGGCCGCCTTGCCCAGGGCCAGACGTGCCTCCTGAGGGCGACCGGAACGCAAGTAGGCATAGGCCAGATCACTTTGCACAATTGCATTGGTCGGATCTTGCTGCGCCGCCTGCTTCAGAAAATGAGCGGCCTGATCAAAGTGCTGTTGCGACCCTGCAATCAAGCCTAAGCCCTGATAGGCCTGGCCGGCGACTGGCGTGTTCAGCAAAGCCTTGAAGGTCTGGGCAGCTTGTTCCAGCTGCCCGGTTTGACGCTGCGCTTCAGCCCGCAACACCATGACTTCGGGATCCGCTCCGTACTCTTTTTCCATGGCCTCGGCATAGGCCAGGGACGCAAAGTAACGTCCCTGCTTTTGCGTCTCTTGCAGCATGCGTACCGCCATCTGCTTGTCAGTGGGTTTGCGTTTTTCCCAATGCTCGATTTCCTTGCTCTGCAAAAAGGCTTCCTGCTCCTGTTGCTGACGCACCAGCTCGTAAGCCGAATCCGTGGTGGAACACGCCACCAGCAAGGTGCTGCTCAAACCCAGTGCGGCCCAGCGCATCACGGGACGAATCCATCTCGACGTTTTCATCAAAGTCATCCTCCGGCCACTTGGCTCAAGCCACGGAACAAGGCCAGAAAACCTGACCCTGCAGTAATGATCAACAAGGCAGGCAACAAGGTCAGCACCATGACGCCCGTCATCTTCACAGTCAATTTGCCCACCTTGGCTTTCAGTTCCAGACGGCGCTGCTCTCGCAGACGCACACCGAAGCGGTGCAAGGGTTCCTGCATCGCGCCACCGTGCTGATCCACTTGCACAATCAGACGGCAAATCACGGCCAGATCCTCGTTGGTAAAGCCGCTAGCAATGCGCTCCAGGGACTGTTCACGAGTACGGCCACGGGCATATTGCTCAACTGCAATCGTCAGCTCGGAACCCATGACGGGAATCACGTCGTGAAACTCGCGCTCAATAGTGTGCAAAGTCTGGTCCATGGACAGGCCCACGCCTTGCAGCAAACGCAGCAGGTCCACAAACAGGGGCAGCTCGGCAGCGATACGCAGACGACGCTGCGAGACTCGGCGTGCCAGCCACCATTTGGGCAGCATCCAGCCCAGGGCAAAGCCAATGAATACGGACACAAACGGCACATATTCATTCAGCCTGCGAGTCATGGGCAGCAAGCTGAACACAACAATCAGGAGAATGCTAAGCCCCACTCGACTCAAGACGAAATACTGCCGCGCCACGTCAATATGCTTGAAGCCGGCATTCATGATGAGCACGCGATCTTCTTCGCTAAGCAGACTGGACCCGAAGCGCCCTTTCAGCCAGCGCTCCCCCAGACTGCCTGCCTGGATCTTGATCTGTTCCACCGTCTGACGAGACTGGCTGGGCGCTTGCGACGTATGTGGCGCACCCTTCAGGCGTTCATCAACGACCTGGCTCAAGCGCATGGCTTGCTGACGCTGCTGCCAATGGTTGTGAAACCACAAGGCAAACAGAATCAGGCCAGCCAGAGCGCAAGCCACGGCTCCCCAGACCAGAACGGTTTGTGCTTCCAAGGCCATCATGTCTTGCTCCTAGACATTGCGTGCCATCCAATACAGCCAATAACAACCCACACACTGCAGAACTGCTGCGAACAGCAGCATGCGGAAACCCACCGGGTCGTTCCACATGGTCAGAAACAGCTCGTTATTGAAAATCAGAATGTAGACACCGATCAGGATCGGCAATAAAGCCAGAATCCAGGCAGACAGACGCACTTCCGCCGACAAAGCCACCAGCTCGCTACGCGCGTTTTCCCGGTCACGCATGAAGCCCGCCATACGTTCCATAGTCTGATCACTGCGGCCACCAAAACGCATGGCCACGCTGATCACGGCAGCCACCAGAAACAGCTCGTGCAATCCATGCTGACGCGACACTGCACGCAAGGCCACATCCAGATCCTGCCCCGAACGATGCAGGGAGTTCGCGTCCTGCAACACCTGTCCCAACGGTTGCGGCGTGTTGTCCGCAGCATTCAAAAAGGCAGCGCCCATGCTGTTGCCAATGGTGATCAGTCGCACCATCAGATCCAAAAAGTCAGGAATTTGCGACACGATTTTGCGGTGACGCTTATCGCTGCGGAACCACAAAAAGGTATAGGCTCCCAACACCGTCGCGATGAGCATGGCGACCCCCGCCACGGGGCCGACCAAGGCCAGCAATACGGCAGGCGGCACCACAATGCCCAGCAAAAGAGTCAGATAAAAACGCTGCGATGGCTGAATGCCGGTACGCAGCATGAATTCCCGCCACCCCTTGGGCGCCCCCAGCCAGGCATCCTGGGGACTGGGCTGGGCTCTTACGCTGCTCTGTACCGCCGGACGCAAGGCCAACTGCTGTTCCAGCACCTGCGCTGAACGCTGGGCCTGCTGACGCTGCGCGCCTTTGGCCCAGAGCAGCACAGCGCCCAACATCAGGATCACAGCCGCCAGTGCGATATACAAAGCCATCATTTAGCGTCTCCAATCCCAGAAACCACCACCCTCTTTAGGCGTGTTTTCCTGGGCCTGAACCTGCTCGTTAGCCAGTTGATCGCGGTACTGCATCAACTTGCGGGTATGCGGATGAATGCCCAGGCTGGCCCAGCGATCCTGTTCGGTGCCGTCGTCCAGCACATAGGATTCGTGGCGATACAGCTCCTGCATGGCAATCACGCCATCGCCCATGCCGGTGATTTCGGTAATGGACAGCACCCGGCGCTTGCCATTGGGCAAACGACCAATCTGAATAATGAAGTCCAGCGCACTGGCAATCTGCCTGCGCAAGCTGTCTTCACTACCCTGAAAACCCGCAAAACCGGCCAGCATTTCCACGCGATACACACATTCGCGTGGCGAGTTGGCGTGGATAGTGGCCATGGAGCCTTCGTGGCCGGTATTCATGGCTTGCAGCATGTCGATGACCTCGGCTCCCCGCACCTCACCCACGACCACGCGGTCTGGGCGCATACGCAAGCTGTTGCGCAAGAGTTCGCGGATCGAGATTTCACCACTGCCGTCATACCCGGCCTGACGCGCTTCCAGACGCACCACGTGGGGGTGGTTCAAAGCCAGTTCGGCGGTATCTTCCACCGTTACGACACGCTCGGTTTTGGGGATGTAAAAAGCCAGGGCATTGAGCAAGGACGTCTTGCCGGAGCTGGTCCCGCCAGAGATCAGAATATTGCAACGCGATTTCACTGCGGCTTGCAGCAGCCGGTCCACCGGCTCGTCAAACGCGCCCAAACGCATCAAGTCTTCAGGCTTTAGCGGGTCCTTGCGGAACTTACGGATAGAGACCATGGGGCCATCCACCGCCAGGGGATGAATGACCACATTCAGGCGGCCACCATCGGGTAAGCGTGCATCCACCATCGGGACCGACTCGTCCAGTCTGCGTCCCAACGGAGCCAGAATACGGCGCACGATACGCAGCACGTGCTGGTCATCCGTAAACCCACTGGGTTCTTGGCCCAGCACGCCGCCGCGCGACACAAACAGCTTGTCGTAGCCGTTGATCAGAATATCCTCAACCGCAGGATCTTCCAGCAGGTCTTCCAACGGCCCCAGGCCCGCCAGTTCACGGGTCAGCGCCTGCACGATCTCGCGCACTTCCTGTTCGTTGACGGGCACCCGTTTCAAACGAACAAAGCTGGCCAGTTCAATGCCAACAAAATCCTGTATGGCCTGCCGTGTCCAGCGGCCAAACTCAGCCCCCAGCTCTTCGATGCGGGCCAGCAAATGTTCATGAGCCTGTTCCCGGACCTGAATCAGGTCGGGACGCCCACCGAGCAATGAAGTATTGTTCATGCCTTACTTTTCCATGCTTGGGCCTGTTCAGCCCCCGAACCTGAATTTCAACCGCCCCAGAACCGTACTGACCTTGTTCTGCGACAGCCCCTGCCTGCGTCCCGTCAAACCCGATGCCAGACTTTGCAAGGCACGGGTATACGGGTCCTTCTCATCAACTTGCACCAGAATCTTGCCCAGGCTCGCGCTGCGCATATGCCCAAGACGCCGATCAGGCAGCACGGCCGCCAAATCCAGATCAAAGCGCTCTGCAATGGCTTGCCCTGAAAAGCCGTAAGCCGGATCAAACTGATTCACGACCAGACGCACATTGGCCAGCGCATCGAACTGCGCACGCAAGGCCATGAATTCGGCCAGGGACACCAGGGCCCCCATGCTTTGGTCAGTTACCACCAACACCTCGTCCACCAGCGATTCCAGTTCCACCAGAAAGCGCGGGTTGGGAAAACCACCGGCATCAATCACCAGGCAGCCCATGCGTTCACGCAAATAACTGCACAGACCCAGCGAGTCTTCCAGACTGATTTGATTCAAGGTATTCACGTCGGCTGGCAAAGACAGCAGGTTCAAACCGCTGCTGTGCTGCGCCAATGCCGAATGCAACATGGTGTCGTCCATGCGGTGACGCTGTGACGCCGCCTGAATGAAATCAAAATTCGAACCCAGGCCCATGTACAAGGCGCAGTCCCCAGTCGGTGCGCCCAGGTCCAGCAAACCGACTCGCTCGGACAGCGGCACCAGCTCAACCGGCAGGGGCTTGGCCGAGGACACTCCACGGACTTCCTTACCCATGCGGTTCATCTCTTGCTGCAAGAGCCAGGCCAGGCTGCTGGCGGTGGTGCTGCAACCGACTCCAATACGCGCCCCCAACAACAAGACACTGCGAAAGGGTTTATCCAGCAAGGGGCTGTGCTGGGTCTGGCCCATTTTTTCAATCAACACCTGCAGCTGATGATGCAGGTCTTCATTCGTATCCAGATTCAGAAACTCATTGGCGCCCGCGCGCAAGGCATTCACCGGGCCCTGCGGCACCGAAGCCCGTCCCACCGCCACACGCTGCACACTGGCATCGAGCCGAGCCAAACTGCGCACCAAGGTCACTATCTGTCCGTTCTCTTCCCCATGCTGCCCATGAACAAAGTCAAAAAACACCAAGGGTTCCGCTTGCTTGGCCAGCTCCCGGCGCAAACTCTCGGGCGTAGGCTCAATCGCCCTTACCGTCAGCAGCCCGGCGGCTGCCGTGTTGATCATCACAGCCAGCTCGGGGTGCTCTGTACACAAGAGATATTCCCGGTATCGTTGCACGTCACCACTCCACGCGCTTAGCGCGAAAACCCCGGCATCTGCTCGTAACCATGACGGCCCAGCAAGAAGTAGCCCCAGGCATTGGGTGCGTCATCCAGCTTTTCCTGACGTCCACCCGGCAAGGCAATCGTGGCGCCTTTCTGTATAGGTTTGATCAGGCGAGGAGTGACGACAATGACCAGTTCCAGCTCTTTCTGGCTGTACTGCACGTTGCGGAAAAAACTGCCCAAGATCGGCAAATCACCCAGGAAGGGAATCTTTTTGACGGCAGCGGCGGTTTGGCGCGACACCAGACCACTGATGATGTAGCTCTCGCCATCACCCAGCTCGATCGTGGTATCGGCACGGCGGGTGCGCAGGGAAGGCATCACGCCGCCACCGGGCATTTCCACCACACGCGAATAATCCAGATCACTGGCTTCAGGGGCGACCTTCAAGGCAATACGTTCGGGAGACAGCACCGTCGGGGTTACCGTCAAACCGATACCAAAAGGCTTGTATTCCACCGTAGTCGTTCCCAATCCGCCCGAACTGGGGATGGGGATTTCGCCACCGGACAGAAAGCTGGCGCTATGGCCAGACATGGCTACCAAGGTCGGCTCGGCCAACACACGGGCCAGGCCGTTTTGTTCCAGCAGATTCAAAGCCGCACTAAAGTTGCGCGAGTTATACGCCAGGCTCAGGCCACCGCTCAAGGCCTGGGGCAAGAGGTTCATGCCGCCCGACCAGGGCTTGCCGCCAATGGCATTGGCACTCAAGCCAATGTCCTTCATCACTTCGCGGGAGACTTCCACCACTTTGACTTCTACCTGCACCATGCCGCTGGCGCTGACCTCGGACAGGTCCAGCACAGCCGCATCCGGCCCCGCGCCGGAGCGTGCAGCGGCCATGGCATTTTGGTGATCCAGCAAGGAGGGGCTGCTCCCGGTAATCAAGGGCTGCTGTCCCGCACTGGAGACCTGCGCCGACATGGGACTGCCCGATTGCGCCAGTTGCTGCTGCACCTGGCTGGTCACCTCGATGGTCCAGCGATCCGGGTTGCTTCGACCCGGCATCCACACACGCAAATCGGCCGTACCGGCGCGCTTGCCGATCAGCAGGACTTCGCCCCGCTGCCCGGACGAGGCAGACAGGATTTGCACATCCGCCACACTTTCATCGCTGATCGCCACACGCTGCGGGACTTGCGACAAACGCAAGATATCCTGATCGTTGGCCACCAGGCGTATCACCTTTTGACTGGCACTGGTCTGCGTCGTTTGCGCCATGACTGGCACCGGCGCCAGACCCGACAAGCAGAGCGCATACCAGCACCCCAAACCCAGACCTGCTTTTTTGATTTTCTGTCTCATGTGTTTAATCCATGCTGCCTTGCGTCGCTTCCCGTCAGCCCAGACACGCAGGCTGACCCGTCCCCACAACAAGCTCTGTATTGCTTAGTACTGAATGACCTCTAACCGGCCCCCGCGGATAACTTCCGTACGGCGCGGTGGCGCAGCATACGGTTCACCACTGGCCTTGGCTCGTGCCTGCACCTGTTCTTTTTCAGTCTGGCTGATTGCAAATTCACGCAAACCCAAACCGGCCATGGCACGGTTTTCCGGCAACTTCAAAGCGTCGCGTTGATCCGCGTCCAGCCCAGCACGTGCAGGGATCAAGCCTGCAAATTCGGGAAATAAAGAAGCGTCTGGCAAGTTCTCGTCCTTGGGCGCACGCAAGACCAGTTGCAGGCTGCCGCCGCGGCTGGCCAGCAAGAGCTCATTGACCGACTCCACAGGGACGGCCAGCATGGCATGGCGCGCCTGGGTTTCAGCACGATTGGTGGCACTGGCTTCTGCCGGATCTGGCCCGGACAAGGAGGCACCGCCATAAGCCAGCACGCGCACCCGCGGCATCAACAAACGGGCTTGTGTGTCATTGACCTCGTTGCCGCTGTTGAAGGTAATGAAGATATCCACCAGATCACCCGGCTCCACCCGGTGACTGGCGCCGGTAATCACATCAATAGGAATGGTGACGGCCCGCTCGCCATCTTCCAGATAGCTCGCCAGGCTTTTCGCGATGAAACTGCTCAGCACAGGCTGGCCCTGGCCCAGATCAAAACGCAAGGTTTTGCCGGTCAAGGCTTCCAATGTATTGAAAGACTGAGCGGGTGCTGCCGGCCACTGCGCCAGCTCCAGCGCATCAGCCTGCAAGGTTTCCCCGGCTTTCATATCTCGTTTGACCAGGACCACTGCCTGCAAGGTCGCCGCTGGTTCCGTGCTTTGCGTGCTGACTACAGGCTGGACCACCTCGGGTTTGGGCTTCATGCCCAGGTACAAGGCAAACGCAACCAGTACGGCTGCGATCAGCAATAAAAGGACTGCCGCCCCCTTCATGATGCCGCTCATTAATTTGGTCTCCTGAGTACGAGTAATGTCTTGGCGCTTAAGCTGCGCAATTGATCTGCCTGTTCCTCTTGCGGTCTGAGCAGATCCAGGGTTGTAGAAAGAATTCCGGGTTCAATCTCCAGCTTCAGGGAAAGCTGGGCGCAGTCGTACTGAGGCTCCGAGGCACAGGCCTGAGATTGAACATCCGCACTCAGGTCGCCAAACCAGTGCAAGAACGCATCGCTCTTGGCTTGGCCCCTGCCATAGTTCTTGGCCAATTCCTGATTGACAAAGGGCGCGATCTCATCAGCGTTTTTGACCTGCATCGTCGCTTGTCGAGAAAGGTCACCGACCAGATGATCCATTTTTTGCTTGGCCAGAAACAAGGAACTGAAAGTGATGATGCCGCTGAAGATCAGCAACAGAATCCCCACCATCAAGGCAAACTCGATAGCGGCAACACCTTGCTGGCGTTGTGCGGCAGGAGTGAATTGGGTGACGCGAGTCATGGCGTGCCTCCCGTGGCACCCACTTCGCCGGCAACCAGCAGATTGATCTGCGCATGGCCCTTTAACTGCTCAGGCACAACCAGCGAAAACAAGGTGTCGGGCGCAAAACGCGGAATCAGCGGGGCTTGCAGGTAGTCGTACACAATGCCGACACGCAGCTCGTCACTGAGCAAATCAGTGGTGATACGTACATGCTCACTGCCCACCCAGCTGCTTAACCACTGAACCTGATCAGCAGCCACTTCCTTGGCGCGAGCCGCACGTGCCTGCAAACGGTCCGGGCTGAGCATGGGGCCATCTTGCCCGGCCCCTGGCTCAATCAAGGCAGCACGGGCACCGGACTCGGCAGCAAAATTCAGGGACTGCTGCGCGGTCATGATCAGACCGAAAGTCAGCAAGCCATACATGAAGAGAAACAACAAAGGAAAGACCAATGCAAACTCCAGCGCGTAAGCCCCTTGCTGGTACTTTTTAATTACGCCACGCCGTGTTGCTAATTGGCCCTCTCGTGGGGGCTTTATTGATTTTGAATCCATACCCACCCCATTGTTGCAAGGGATAACCAGGCCCCTAAGGGCACACTACGTGCCTTGACGCGGGTTCCCGGCAAAGCAAATCCGTACTTACGTTCCAAGGATGGGATCAGCACCAGTATCAAGGCATGTAAACCGGCCAGTACCGTGCCAAACAACACCACCATGCCTGCTTCTTTCCACCCCAGGGCCAGGCCCAGCGCAGCCATCAGCTTTACATCGGCGGCGCCCATCAAACGTAATAGCCAGACTGGATAAAACACAATCAAGGCGGCTGCAAAACCGATCAGGGAGTCTCCCCAGCCCGCCACCCATCCCCAGGGAAGGCCATAGGACACACTGACAAGAACCTTGTGCAGCAGAACCGTTACACCGTAAAAAACAAGTAAAGAATTCGGGATTTTCCGGAGTTTCAGATCGCTATAGATAATCTGAGCGGAAAAGAAAAGCAGAATAAAAATAAAAGAAAGCTTAATTAAAACGGGCATAAGCATCAGCCATTCAAGCTAAAAGGCACAGCCAGACTTGAATTGGCTGATGCTCGAACAAAACTATTCTTACTAATTAGCCAGCATCACTGCTAGAACCGTCTGTCCCTGCCTTGACTGACGTAGAAACCTTCTCAAACATTGCACGCAGATCGGCACCGAGTGCTGTCAAAGCAGCAATAATCGCCACAGCGATCAGCCCTGCGATCAGGCCGTACTCAATAGCCGTTGCGCCGTCTTCATCGTTCCAGAATTGCTGAAGTTGAGTCTTCATGACTGTCCCCATTCAAAAAGAAAAAATTACCCTCAACAGCGAGGATTCAAGGCCCCTTGGGGCACAACACTTTGCCAACTTTGGCAACTTCCACTGCTAACTGTTATCAATTTTTGTATTTTTCAGTTGAAATCATCTTAAACCCATGTATGTCCATGTTTTTACTAGGGTTTACGTGTAACAGACATCAAATACACAAACGAATTCTATCCCAAAGATACGAAAAACGCATGATTGTGTATTTACAACAGCCAAGTTCTCATGGGAAAACACCAAAAAACGGATAATTTGAAATCTTTACTTACCTATATTGTGTCTAAATTTGTTAATGTTACTATTTTTATCATTTCAGAATGCAACACAAGCTCCTGCTCCCGACAGCAGAATCCTTGCCGAACAGCCACTTTAATTACTTGAAAGAAAGTGGATTTTTTTCAGTTTATTGCCGGGCACAAGGGAAAACCCCTGTAAGCCCAAGTGGACATGAATACGGCTGTAAAGGACTGTTTGCCAACGAGTTAAATCAGGCCTATTTTTTTTGCGTTTCAAAATGTAATAGTTAACGCTTTTTAAAACGCTATAGAGAAATACCCCGCTTTCAAACAGCAAAAAGTGACAGCGAAGATAAACTACGGCACAGTAGAAAAAAGCGCCCGATTTCTAGCGAATAACGATTAATGAATATGAATCCCAAGCACCACTTGTCACTGGCCTTCCTTAGAAAAAAAAATCCCAGCCTGATGGTGAGCTTGGGATTATTTATGGGTCTGGCCACGACCGGTTCAGAAAGCTGGGCGGACGCCCCGTTGCGGGGGAACCCGGTTGATTCTTTGCCGCCCATTAATGCACCGGCACCGAGCACCCGCGCCCCGTCTCTGAACATTCCTCCCGCCGCAGCCCAGAGTCAGTTGCAACAGCAGCTGCAACTGCAGTTGGTGGTGCGCAGCTTTGATGTCAGCGGCAGCCGCAGCATCCCTTTCGAGCAAATCACCGCCATTCTGGAACCCCTGGCCGGTAAAACGCTCAGCATTGCCCAGCTGATCAACGAGGTGAACAAGATCACCGCCCTGTATCAGCAGCAGGGCTACCCCCTGTCTTTTGCCATCTTGCAGCAGCAGGACTTCTCGCAAGGGCATATCAAGGTCACCGTGGTAGAAGGTCATGTAGGCAGTGTCCGTATCGAAGGCGATCCGGGCCGCAGCCAGGCCCGCATCGAGCGTATTGCCCAGGCCATGGTGGATGAGAAGCCGCTTACCCAGCGCACGCTGGAGCGCACCATGAATCTGCTTCGCACCGTCCCTGGCCTGAAAATCGATCCCAAGCTGGACATGCCCGTACGCACTGATGGCGCCTCGGAGCTGGTCATCAATGCTCAGCACAAATCCTTCAGCGCAAATGCCAGCGTTGCGGAAATGGGGTCCAGCAAACAGGCTCTGGTGCAGTTGAGTGCCAATAGCCTGACGCCTTTAGGCGAAGAGCTGAAACTGACTGCCGCCATTCCCACCCGTTCTGAGGATGTGAAGTACATCAGCGGCAACCTGACCATTCCCCTGACCGGCAATGGTTTGAACCTGGAAATTGATGGCTATCACTACCGCTCTGAGCCACGCGACGAGGTACTGGAGAGCCAGGGCTGGAACCGCAAGGTCATCAACGAACGTATCGGGGCAGCCATCAGTTACCCCTTCATCCTGAACAATCAGCGCAGCCTGAAGGGCACGGCAGGCTTTTATGCCAGCCGCTCTCTGGATGACTACACCCACAAGACGCTGGACAATGTCTGGATTGAAAACACCACAGATGTGCGCGCGCTGAAAGCTGAATTACGCTATACCGATGCCTCGCCGCGGCAGTCGCGCGAAGTCAATTTCGGGGTGTATAAAGGTCTGGACGCCATGGGGGCCCGCAAATCCTTGAACACCTATTTGCAGCGTGATGCCGAATCGGATCTGGATTTGAACTTCACTCGCTGGACAGCGTCCTTCAAACAGAATCTGGCTTTGCCGGGCCAGTTTGGCATGAGCTTCTCGGCCAGTGGCCAGTACAGCTCCGATGTACTGCCGAACTCCGAACAGGTGTCTTTTGGTGCCTGGCGGCATGGCTACGGTTATCCGCAAGGCGAACTGGCGGGTGACAAGGGCTTGGGCGCCACCCTGGAGATCAACCGCCGCTTTACGAACTCCTCCAGCTGGCTCAATAACATCCAGCCCTATATTGCGTATGACTGGGCTCGCGCCTGGTACAACCTGGAGCGGCTCAACAGCTATAACAACCGCAGCCTGCGCTCCGCGGCAATTGGGGTTCGACTGTCCAATAACAAACACTATTTGTTTGATATCAACGTTGCCAAACCGCTGGGCGATTTGCCGGTTAACTCCGACAAGCGCAAAGTACGCTTGAACACCAACTTTCTGTTCTTTTACGACGGTTTTTAAAGCCCGCTTCACTGCGGCGACTACTGCCGATTTTCCCCAAGGCCATCGCAAGATGGCCTTTTTTGTTTCCCATCCCGGCGTATTTTGCCCCCAGGTGTTACGAAAAACGTTACGTAACGGGAACGGAACACCCTGCAAAAACAGCCCCAAAGAAGCTCAAATTGCTCTTTGATTTTGGCTACAACAACCAAAAAAAGAATAAGAGAAAAGAATAAGTCGCTGATTAATAAAGATAAAAATAAAACAAAAGGAAAGCAAAAAAACATGGCACGCTACTTGCTTTATGTCTATCAACAGCCCCTTGAGGGCGTGCTTACACTTCAAATCGGAGTTAGACATGAAAGCAAGGAATTCAGCAAGAAACGCTTCGGTACAACGCAACTTGCAACGTGCCGTTGTCGCTACATTGGTCATCAGCGCCGCCGTTCTGGCTGGCTGCTCCTCGCGCGGCGGTGTGCGCGATGGTCTGGATGTGTCGGTCCGCCCACCCGTGGTTGATCCCAACCTGCCCAACCCCGGCGACGGCGGCACCGGCGGTGGCAACAATGGCGGGGGCAATAACGGCGGAAACAACGGAGGTGGCAAGGACACGAGCCTGACGCAAAATGCGCTGGGCAACCTGGGCCAGGCCGTCGACAACGTGGTCCCGTTGAACCTGAGCAAAACGGGTAATCAACTGGGCAAAACGCTGGATGGCGCACTCAAGCCCGTCACCGATATCGTGACAGATACCACACGCACCGTCGGTGGCGTCACTGGACTGGGCCAACCCGTCAACGGCCTGACAAATCAAGTCGGTGGTGTCGTGACCAATCTGGGCGATCAACTGGGCAAGACAGGTCTGCCCCTGAATCTGGGTGAAGGTGCTGGCGGCCTGCTGTCCCATCTGGGTCAAGCCGTGGGTTCGGTCGGCGGCCTGCTGGTCAACGATCCCAAGAACCCCAACCCACTGGGCAATACCCTGCACCACGCCACCAAAGGCGTAGAAGTGCTGACCGGTTCCTTGCTGGGTGAAGGCAGTCTGCTGCATCCATTGACCTCGCAGTTGGGGCTGGGCGGTATCTTGCTGGCGGATGGCGGTGAGCCCGTCCTGAAACCTGCGCTGGGCAATGTCGGCCAAACCGTGGACAACATTCTGCCATTGGGCCTGAACCCGATCCTGGGTGATGTGGGGGGCGCCCTGGATAACACGGTGGCACCTATTGCTGCCACCGTCACCAACGTGACTCAACAAGTAGGTGATGGTCTGGGGGTAGGACAACCTATCAACGCCTTGTTGGGTGGGGTCGGTAGCGCTTTGGGCAATGTTGGCAGCCAACTGGACAACGCGGCACCGCTGGGACTGGGCGGTGTGGTGGGACATCTGGGCCAGGCAGTCGCCTCGGCAGGTGGCCTGCTGCACAAGACCGATGCGAACACCAATCCTCTAGGTAATACCTTGAATCACGCCACTCAAGCCGTCGCTTCCCTGACGGGTGGACTGGGCGGTATCACAGGTGGTGAAGGTGGCGGATTGCTGGCACCCGTGACAGGCCTGTTAGGTGGGCTGGGTGGTGGTGATACGGCAAACGGTGGCCTGCTGGCTCCTGTCACTGGTTTGCTGGGCGGTTTGACTGGTGGTTTGGGCGGTGGCGATGCCGCTAACGGTGGCCTGCTGGCCCCAGTCACCAATCTGGTCGGTGGATTAACGGGCGGCTTGGGCGGCGGCGAAGGTGCGAACGGCGGCTTGCTCGCCCCCGTCACCAATCTGGTCGGTGGTTTGACGGGCGGCCTGACCGGCGGTGACGCCTCCAACGGTGGTTTGCTGGCTCCTGTCACGGGTCTTTTGGGCGGCATCACAGGCAGTGTTGCAATTGGTGGTGGTGCAGCAGCAGAAGGCCAGGCAAGCGGCGGCTTGTTGGCACCCGTCACCGGCTTGGTCGGTGGCTTGGTCGGCGGTTTAACAGGTGGCGTCAACGTACAGGCAAATGCTGGCGAAGCCGGTAGTGGACAAGCAAATGGCGGCCTGCTGGCCCCCGTCACTGGCCTGGTCGGCGGTCTGCTGGGAGGTGGCCGGAAATGATGAATAAAGTCATGAACCCGGTCAATTTGCCAGTGAACTTTCACCCTGGCGCGCAAAACGCCGGGGCCCGGTCAAACTGGTCCTCGCACAACGATGAGCACAGCATATTGTCAGAGAAGATGTTGATGGATTTGGGCAAGATGCTGGGTCGTCAGTTCACCATTTACGCGGAAGCCTTGAAAGCCAGCTTGGCCGAAGAAGCTAACATCCCCTTGAATGACTTCAAGGCCCTGGAATACATCATGGAGTTCGATGCACTGCCAACTGGCCAGCTGGCCCACTTGATGGACTTGAGTGCCAGCGGTGTCAGCGCACTGATCAACCGTCTGGAACATCGGGGCTATATCACCCGCGGCCGTCACCCTCTGGACAAGCGCGTGATCGCCCTGCACCCGGTGATGGACAAGTGTCGAGAAGTCCTGGCCGTGAAGGAGCGTGCGATCAATCAGGCCATCAACACAGCGGCCAATCAAAACCCCGCCCAGTTGATCGCCATGTACGACTTTCTGGTCGATAGCATGAGCACCTTCAGGCAGAACACCAAAGCCTGGCTGGATGCCAAGGCCTTGGTGCCACGAAGCTCCTGAGCACCCTGCTCTACCTCTACCGAACCGCTGCTTGCCAGCGGTTCTTTTTTTGTTACGTAACACGTTCCGCACAAGGCCCAAAACACGTAACAAATAGCCCTCTTTTTTTCTCTTACTTTTCACCAAATGCAGCTTGCATGCGGCTTGCAGACGGACCGATAAATTGGCACGCGAATTGCTTTAACTAGATTCAGGAAGCAAGCAAGTACCCCGATCATTTATTGGAGCAAGCAATGCATAACAATACAGACAGCAAGAAACCAGGCCTGCGCCTGACACTCCTGGCTACGTTGATGGCCAGCACTTTGGTCTTGACCGCCTGCGGCAGTTTGACCGGTGGCGGCGGCGGTAGCGGTGGCGGTGGAGAAACCCCCACCAACCCAGGCCCGGGCACTGGCGGCCCTGGTGGCGGCGATAACGGCGGTGGTGACAACGGCGGTGGCGATAACGGCGGCGGCGATAACGGCGGTGGCGATAACGGTGGAGGCGACAACGGCGGTGGCGACAACGGCGGCGGCGATAACGGTGGAGGCGACAACGGCGGCGGCGATAACGGCGGCGGCGATAACGGCGGTGGTGACAACGGTGGCGGCGATAACGGCGGTGGCGACAACGGTGGCGGCGATAACGGCGGTGGCGACAACGGTGGCGGCGA
>JAALOO010000011.1_pt1 | contig 179934 bp, 167 predicted proteins | sample 7257641 | NCBI WGS metagenome assembly JAALOO01 (sample SAMN14085613, study PRJNA598686) | mite metagenome | biome: ENVO:01001000; feature: ENVO:01001002; material: ENVO:01001226; isolation source: single female mite from University of Michigan culture on fish food culture... ...
GGTGTGATCAACCGTGTCTAGTGAATGCGCATCCCCCGCTTATGGGGTAGAGCCCTTAAGTAGTAGCCGATAGCACAGAAAAACAAAAAGCCCAGTCGTTTGACTGGGCTTTTTGTTTGAATTCTTGGTGGCCTGGGGCGGAATCGAACCACCGACACAAGGATTTTCAATCCTCTGCTCTACCGACTGAGCTACCAGGCCAACGTGTACTGCTCGGTAAAAATAGAACTATACCACGTTTTTTAATTTGTGCGCATAGTACAACAAAAAATTTATGCATCTTTTCGACTTCAAATTTGCCGTACCCCTAGGGAGAGGCCCTTTTCAGCGAAAAGAGGGCTGCATAAAGGAGTGCAATTGTAATCACAAAAAGGCAATTCAAGTAACATTTTTGGCAAAACTCCTGCTTGCGGCGTAAAATCACTTAAATTTCATGCGTTTTGCGTCTGCGAAATTGCCTGTCTTGGTCTTTTCAGGGCTATAGCCTGTACTGCTCATGTCTGTAGATGTTCTAACCTTCGGTCTGAATCATGTGTCCGCGCCGGTTGCCGTGCGCGAGCGCGTTGCGTTTCCGATCGATGTGTTAAAGCCTGCGCTTGATACCTTGCGTGCCACTTTTGGTACTGGTGTACGTGAAGCAGCCATCCTGTCTACCTGTAACCGTACCGAGATCTACTGTGCGGCTGAGCCCCATGTGGCCGAACGTCTGCCCGAATGGATGGCAGACTTCAACAGCCTGCGCTCTGCCGAGCTGACCCCCCATTTGTATCGCTACAACCAGAACGAGGCCGTGCGCCATGCGTTCCGTGTTGCCAGCGGTCTGGACTCCATGGTCTTGGGCGAACCCCAGATTCTGGGTCAGATGAAAGATGCCGTGCGTGCCGCCAACGAGGCCGGCTCGCTGGGCACTTTGCTGCATCAATTGTTCCAGCGCACCTTCTCGGTGGCCAAGGAAGTCCGTACGCAAACCGCTATTGGCGCCCATTCGGTGTCCATGGCGGCGGCGGCTGTCCGTTTGGCCGAGCGTGTGTTTGGTGACCTTAGCCAGGCCAAAGTGCTGTTTATTGGTGCTGGCGAAATGATCGAGCTGTGCGCCACGCACTTTGCTGCGGTGAACCCCTGTAGCATCGTGGTTGCCAATCGTACTCAGGAGCGCGCAGAAAGCCTGGCGTCCCGGTTTATGGGTAGCACCATGAAGCTGGCGGATGTGCCCGAGCGTCTGGCAGATTTTGATGTGGTGGTGTCCTGTACGGCCAGCACTTTGCCCATTTTGGGTTTGGGCATGGTGGAACGAGCCGTGCGCTCGCGTCGTCACCGCCCTGTGGTCATGGTCGATCTGGCCGTGCCACGCGATATAGAAACTGAAGTAGGCCGGCTGGATGACGTGTACCTGTACACCGTCGATGATCTGGGCCGCTTTGTACAACGGGGTGCCGATGCCCGTCAGGCCGCTGTGGTTCAGGCCGAAGCCATTATCGACACCCAGGTGCAGCATTACATGCACTGGCTTAGCACCCGTGCGATTGTGCCGGCCATTCTGGATGTGCAGCAGTCGGTCGAAAAGGTACGTCAGCACGAGCTGGAACGTGCCCGTCGCATGTTGGCCCGCGGTGATGATCCGGCCGAAGTCATTGAAATGCTGGCGCATGGCCTGACTCAAAAGTACATGCACGGTCCCATGGCCGAATTGACGCGCAGCGAAGGTGCAGAGCGCGAGCAACTGCTGGATCTCTTGCCTCGCCTGTTGCCCTCGACCACCCGTCGACGTTAGCGTCTGGGCTGCTGTCTGTTCACCGACCTCCTGCGGTGCAGCCTGATTGCTTTGAACTGCGCCCAGACCCTCTGATTTTCCCTTTAGGCTGTTCCCTATGAAAGACTCTATGCGCAGTCGGCTTGAGCAATTGTCTCGCCGTCTGCATGAAGTTGATGCCATGCTTGCCGAGCCCGAAATTGCCGGCAATATGGATGAATTTCGCAAACTGTCGCGCGAGCGTGCCGAGCTGGACCCTGTCGTTACGGCTTTCAAGAGCTATGAAGCGGCCGAGGGCGATTTGCAGGCGGCCCAGGACATGATGTCCGACCCTGAATTGAAGGAAATGGGCGAGGAAGAATACAAGCTGGGCAAAGAGCGTATCGCCCAATTGGAAGACGAGCTGCAAATCCTGCTTTTGCCCCGCGACCCGGACGATACCCGCAACGTGTTCATTGAAATCCGTGCCGGTGCCGGTGGCGATGAAAGCGCCTTGTTTGCCGGGGATTTGCTGCGCATGTACATGCGTTACGCCGAAAACTGCGGCTGGCGCACGGAAATCATGTCCGCTAGCGACTCGGAAGTGGGTGGCTACAAAGAAGTCATCGTGCGTATTGAAGGCCAGGATGTATATGGTCGTCTGAAGTTCGAATCTGGTGCGCACCGTGTGCAGCGCGTGCCTGAAACCGAAGCCCAGGGCCGCATTCATACCTCTACGTGTACGGTGGCCGTGTTGCCCGAAGCCGAAGGCTTGGCTGAAATCACCATTAACCCCGCTGATTTGCGTGTGGACACCTTCCGCGCCAGTGGTGCCGGTGGTCAGCACGTGAACAAGACGGACTCTGCCGTCCGTCTGACTCACTTGCCTACAGGTTTGGTGGTGGAATGTCAGGACGACCGTTCCCAGCACCGTAACCGAGAAAAAGCCCTGCAGGTGCTGGCCGCGCGTCTGAAAGACAAGCAGCAGCGCGAGCAATCTGACAAAGAAGCCGCCGAGCGTAAAAGCCTGGTCGGTACGGGTGACCGCTCCGAGCGCATCCGTACCTACAATTTCCCGCAAGGCCGGATGACGGATCACCGTATCAATCTGACCTTGTATAAGCTGGGCTACATCATGGACGGCGATCTGGACGAGCTGATCAAGGCCTTGCTGTCCGAGCATCAGGCCGGTTTGCTGGCTGATCTGGCGCAGGCGTGAGCATGAGCCTATCCGGTGAGCAGGTCGTGCCCTCAATGGCCACGCCTGCCGATTCTCCCCGTACCTTGCGAGCCTTGCAGCCGCTAAGCCCCTTGCCGCGCCTGGAGCGCGACATGCTGTGGATGCAGGTACTGGGCGTCGGTCGTTCCTGGCTGATTGCGCACGACACGGACGAGTTGCCGCTGGACAAGATCCAAGCCTATCAAGCCCTGGAAGCCCGCCGCGTTGCGGGCGAGCCCATGGCATATATCGTGGGTGTGCGGGAATTCATGGGCCATGAGTTTCTGGTGTCGCCCTCGGTGCTGATTCCACGCCCCGATACGGAAACCCTGGTTGAGCGTGCCTTGGAGCGTGTGCAGAACATCCAGTCTCCCCGCATTCTGGACATGGGCTGTGGCAGCGGTGCCATTGCAGTTTCTCTGGCGCTGGCACGTCCCGATGCCCATGTGGTCGCCAGTGATATCAGCACGCTGGTATTGGCGCAGGCGGGCTTAAATGCTCAGCGTTTGTGTGGGAAAGTCGAGTTTTGCCTGGGGAGTTGGTACGATGCCGTGGCAGGCCAGGAACCTTTTGACCTGATCGTGTCCAACCCACCATACATTGCAGTGGATGACGAACATCTGGGCCAGGGCGATGTGCGCTTTGAGCCGCGTCAGGCGCTGACAGATGGTTCTGACGGCTTGACGGATTTGCGTACAATAGTTCAGGGAGCCGGGCCGTATCTACGTCCTGGTGCGAGTCTTCTCATGGAGCACGGCTGGGATCAGGCCGACCATGTGCAAAATATGCTGCGGCAGGCAGGGTTCAAACAGGTCATCAGTTACGAGGATCTGGCAGGAATCCGGCGGGTCACAGGTGGACAGTGTTAATTCTTTTCTTAAGAGAACATCATGAGTGAAGTTCAAGATTTCATCCGCGAAACCGTAACGGAAAACCCAGTTGTGCTGTTTATGAAGGGCACAGCTCAAGCTCCTCAGTGCGGTTTCTCCGCACGCACCGTGCAGATCCTGCGCGCTGTTGGCCTGAGCCAAGTGGTTGTGGTCAACGTGCTGGACGACGCCGAAGTGCGTCAGGGCATCAAGGACTTCTCCAACTGGCCCACCATCCCTCAGCTGTACATCAAGGGCGAATTCGTCGGCGGTTCGGACATCGTGTCCGAAATGTACGAAAACGGCGAACTGGAAACCATGCTGCGCGAGGCTGGGGCTCTGGAGTGAGCACCAAGCGACGCCTGGTCATAGGTATGACCGGGGCCACAGGTGCGGTCTACACCGTGCGTCTGCTGCAAGTGCTGCAGTCCTGTCCGGATGTGGAAACCCATTTGGTGATCTCGCCTTCCGGGGTGCTGAACATCAAATATGAGCTGGATATCGGCAGGCACGAGATCCAGGCTTTGGCCGATCAGGTGCACAGCTTCCGCGATGTGGGCGCAACCTTGGCCAGTGGCAGTTTTCCTACCGCCGGCATGGTGATTGTGCCCTGTTCGATGCGCACCCTGGCCGCTGTGGCGCATGGCTTGTCCGACAACCTGATTACCCGGGCGGCCGACGTTACCTTGAAGGAGCGTCGCCGTCTGGTGATGATGGTGCGTGAAACGCCATTCAATCTGGCGCATTTGCGTAATATGACGGCCGTGACGGAAATGGGCGGGATTATCTTCCCGCCTATGCCCGCGTTTTACCTGCGTCCCAACAGCATCGACGATATTGTCGATCACACGGTGATGCGGGTGCTGGAACTGTTTGATATTCAGGTGCCCGGTGAGCGCTGGGATGGTTCGCAAAAGCCGAACTAAGACCTGATAGCCATTCGGTGGGTGCAAAAAAGCCCCGATATAAATCTCCAAAACCTGGGTCTTATTCCAGATGATGGTGATTTATATCGGGGCTTTTTATTGTCTGTCGCTGGTGTACTTGCTGACGACAAGCGCTACGCTAAGTTGCAGACCAATCGCTTTATTGGCCGGAGCGCCTTTTGCTCATGAACACAATCTGCTGTTCACCAGAAGCGGCAGGCTGAGCTGGCGTGAAGGCATCCTGACGCACGCCCGGAGTAGCTTCGTCGTGATCTTCCTCAAAGCCTGCAGCCAGCAAGCTCTCGGGCAGGTGATCATCAAAATAATCCTGATCAAAGCCTTTATCACCTTCCGGGTCCGCCTGTCCTGTCACCTTCAGATCTGCAAAGTTATGCAGCTTGGGGTCCATCAGGTGCGAAGGCACGACGCGGGTCAGGGCGCCAAACACGTTCCAGGAACGGTGCGGGAATTTCTTGTCCCAGTCCGCAATCATGCGGTTGATTTCCTGGCGCTTCAGGTTTTCCTGCGAGCCGCACAGGTTACAGGGGATGATGGGGAATTCTTTCAGCTTGGCGTAGGCGATCAGGTCCTTCTCGGGCACGTAGGCCAGAGGGCGGATCACAATATGTTCGCCGTTATCCGACATCAGCTTGGGCGGCATGCCTTTCATGCGGCCACCGTAAAACAGATTCAGGAAGAAGGTCGCCAGAATGTCGTCACGGTGGTGGCCCAGGGCGATCTTGGTGGCACCCAGCTCCTTGGCGACACGGTACAGGATCCCGCGACGCAGGCGCGAGCACAGAGAGCACATGGTCTTGCCTTCGGCAATCACGCGCGTCACTACCGAGTACGTGTCCTGAGTTTCGATGTGATAGGGCACGCCCAGCTTTTCCAGATACTCGGGCAGGATGTGGTCAGGGAAACCGGGCTGCTTTTGGTCCAGGTTCACGGCCACAATGTCGAACTTGATTGGCGCGCGCTTTTGCAAGGTCATCAGCACGTCCAGCAGGCCGTAGGAATCCTTGCCGCCGGACAGGCAGACCATGATCTTGTCGCCTTCCTCGATCATGTTGAAGTCCCCGATAGCGCGGCCCACTTCACGCATGATGCGTTTGCTCAGCTTGTTGTCGTTGACGCGCTGCTTGCGTTCAGCCTTGCTGGCAAACACGGGAGTATCGGTTTCGGAGGTGGGTAGAGTGCTGGTGTCTTGGGACATAAGGAAAAGCGGATAGAAGTGTCATCGTGGCCCCGGCAGGGACGCGGGGCGGGGCTTTAGCGGCTGCGTTCGATCTCGATGCCGACGGCATCACAGTCGGCAAAGGCCTCGGGTTTGCTGGCCCGGATTTTAACGCGTTCCACGGTCGGGAAATCATTCTGGATGCGATCAGCCAGGCGTTCCACCAGCGTTTCCAGCAGATTGGTGTGCTCGATGGTGCTGGCTTCAATCAGCGCCTCGCGCAGCTGACGGTAGTCCAGCACGGTCCCGATGTCCTCGTCCTGAACATCCTGCGTAATGGTGGTGTCGAATTCGGCATCAATATGCAGGGGCTGGCGGTGAACCAGCTCGTGGTCCAGCATACCGATAGAGGCTTGCACCACCAGATTGTTGATAAATATACGGCGTGTCGTCATGGCAAAAACAAAGTAGCAGACCCGCCGGGTGGGGCGGGTCTGTGAAGTCAATCAGGGCTGGCGGCTCAGGAGGCATTCGTCCAGGGCAGGGCGGGCCAGTTGCAGCGTGAAGCAGTGTAGTTCATCGCGGCGGAAGGCGTGGACCTGAACGGTCTGGCCGGGCTCGTACGCAGCCAGCAGGCGCTCCAGGCTGGCGGTGTCGCTGACACGCAAGCCGTCAATCGCGACCAGAGCGTCACCCGCAGACAGGCCTGCTTGATGCGCTGCACCATCGGTGAACACGGTGGCCAGATGACATTGGCCTGCGCTTTGGCGCAAGCGGGCGTTCAGGCTGGGCAGCTTGGAGGAGGCTTGCCATTCCAGCTTCAAGCCTTGTTCGGCCAGCCAGGGTTTCAAGGGCAGGTCCTCGCAGCCTTCAACGTAGCGAGCAATGAAATCCGTGGCGTCGTAGCCAGTCGCTTCCAGAATCAGGGCGGGCATGGCATTTTCAGGAATGCCTTCTGGCTTGCCTTGATAGAAGTCACGACCATAGCGCTCCCACATCAGCAGCATCACATCGTCCAGACTCTTGGCTTGCTGGGTGTGGCTGCGAATGCGAAGGTCCAGGCCCAGGGCGATTAGTGCGCCCTTGGCGTAATAGCTGACCAGTGCGTTGGGGGAGTTCTCGTCCTGCTTGTAATAGCGCGTCCAGGCGTCAAAAGAGCTTTGTGCGGCGGACTGCTTGAAGCGCCCGGGGCCACGCTCAACGGCATTGATGTTCTTGGCCAGCAGCTTCAGGTAGTCGGCTTCGCTCAGCACGCCCGAGCGCAGCAGCATCAAATCGTCGTAGTACGAGGTGAAGCCTTCAAACACCCATAGCAAGCGGGTGTGGTTTTCACGGCTCAGGTCGTAGGGTGCGAAGACGGCGGGTTTGATCCGTTTGACGTTCCAGGTATGGAAGTACTCATGGCTGACCAGGCCCAAAAAGGTCTGGTAGCCCGCGCTTTTCACCGATTTGTCCTGACCTTGGGTGGGCAGGTCGCGGCGCGACGCCATCAGGGCGGTCGAGGCACGATGTTCCAGACCGCCGTAACCGTCATCGGTCACCATGGTCATGAATACATAGCGCGAACTGCCATCCAGGAAGGGGGCACGGCAGGTTTCAGGCTCAAAAAAGGCGATTTGTTCGGCGCAGATTTTCTCTACATCACGGGCGATGCGCGGCAAGTCCAGATTGGGGATGACGCCAGTAAAGACCAGTTCGTGCTCAGCGCCGTGAGCAAAGAAGCTGATGACCTGGGGAGTGCCCATCTCAATAGGGTGGTCGATCAGCTCGTCGTAATTGCTGGCGCGGTACAGGCCAAAACCATAGCGTTCTGCCGCGCCTGGCATGCCGCTGGCCTCGGGCAGGCTGGTGTAGACCTGCCAATCTTCCATGTCCTCGTTGGACACCAGTTCCAGCAGGCACGGCTGTTCAGTCTGGCCCTCAACGGCCAGCAGGGCGCTGGTGCCATTAAAGAAAGCGTGGGTCTGATCAATATGTGCGCCTCGTACGGACAGGTCCCAGGCGTAGACCTGGTATTGCACGCTCAAGGGGCCCTCGCAGGGCTCGCACTGCCAGCGATGATTGTCCAGCTTGCGGATGGAAACCGGCTTTTCGCCAGAGAAGGCCGCTATGCTTTCGATCTGACGCGAGAAGTCGCGGATCAGGTAGCTGCCAGGGATCCAGGCCGGAAGGCTCAAGATCTGGCCATCTGTTTGGGGGGAAGTGATCTGTATCTGGACAGTCAGACGGTGGCCGGCGAGATCTGTCGGCTCGGCACGGTAAAGTACGGGTGTAGGTTCCATTCCCCTATTCTATTTAATTTTTCTGGGAGTCAGCATGAACGAACCCTTAGTCAAAGCAGAGGTGCATGGTCGTGTTGCTTTATTGACATTAAATCGGCCCAAGGCTTTGAATGCGCTCAATAACGAGCTGATCGCCGAGTTGTATGCCCTGTTAAAGAAATACGATGCCGACAACGAAATCGGTTGTATCGTGCTGACCGGTAATGAAAAAGCCTTTGCGGCCGGTGCCGACATTGGCGCCATGAAAGACTGGACTTACCACGATGTCAGCTCCCAGGACTATCTGGGTGGCCAGTGGGAAGAACTGCGCCGTTTCCGCAAGCCCATCATTGCCGCCGTCGCTGGCTACGCCTTGGGTGGAGGCTGCGAACTGGCCATGTTGTGTGACTTCATCATTGCCGCAGACTCCGCTCGTTTTGGTCAGCCAGAAATCAAGCTGGGCGTGATTCCCGGTTTTGGTGGTACGCAGCGTCTGCCCCGTGCCGTGGGCAAGGCCAAGGCCATGGATCTGATCCTGACTTCGCGCATGATGAATGCCGAAGAGGCCGAGCGCTCCGGTCTGGTGTCGCGTGTGGTGCCTGCCGACAAGCTGATTGAAGAGGCGCTGGAAGCCGCAACGGTTATTTCCAGCATGTCCTTGCCCTCGGTCCTGATGGCCAAAGAGTGTGTGAACCGTGCTTTTGAATCGTCGCTGGAAGAAGGTTTGCTGTTCGAGCGTCGTAACTTCCATGGCTTGTTTGCCACTGACGATCAGAAGGAAGGCATGCGTGCTTTTGTCGAGAAGCGCAAGCCCGAGTTCAAGCACCGCTAAGTTTCTCAATCGCTGATAAAACAGGGGGTGTGTTGTAAAATTGCTGCACTGCAATGTTACAAAATAAGCTTACCCCTTGATGCCATTGAGATTGCGTATATCAGCCTTGCATTAAGTATCAAACAAGCAAGGCTGAGTTTGCTTACAACAAAAAAAAGACGCTATACTTTATGGGTTTGACGACACCGGCTTTTGAAAGGGGCCGATAATATTGCGCGGATGGATTGGCTCAGGCCTTTGCAGTACATCCACCCACACAACGTTATCTGATTGTTTCCTACTATGAATCAGCCGATTTATCAGCAGACAGGCACCACAGTCAAGGTGCAGGCAGCAGGGGACAAAGCACCATTTCCTGAACCCGTAGTACTTACGCCCGAGCAACGTAGCCGCATGGCTCGCCGGGCAGGGCAAGGAATTGTGCGCGCACTTGTTGCCCAGGCTTTTATGGGTCTGTTGGCGATTGGCCTGTCGGCATGGATTTCCGGCGCATATGCAGCAGCCTCGGCACTTATTGGTGCGGCTGCTTATTTTGTGCCTAACGCATTGTTCGCATTGCGTCTTTTGCTGGGTTTGATGGGCGGCGGCAACGCCGGAGCGCTTTCCTTCTTCTGGGGGGAAGCATTCAAGCTCGGTTTTGCAGTATTGACACTGGCAACGGCTGCCATGGCAAACACAGGCTGGTTAGTTTGGCCTGCCTTGCTCTTTGGCCTGCTATGTGTCTTGAAGGGATATGTGCTGCTGCTGTTTTTCCGCAAGCTGCCATAACGAATTTTTGTTTCACGGGCTTGTCCCATAACGTATACATCACAGGGTAAATACAGATGGCTGCTGCTAGTGATATTTCGCCTCAGTCAGGGTACATCCAGCATCACTTGGTTCACTTGAACAACTTGGGTGAAAAACAGGATGTTCTGGCCAACTTCGGTGTCATTAACTACGACTCCATGTTCTGGTCCCTGCTGATGGGTCTGGTTGTGGTTTTCTTTCTGTGGCGCGCCGCCTCGGCCGCAACAGCCGGTGTACCAGGCCGCTTGCAGTCTTTTGTAGAAATGCTGGTCGATTGGGTTGAAGACCAGGCCAAATCCATTGTTCCTAATGCCGAGTCCCGGAAATTTGTCTCGCCCCTGGCGCTGACCGTGTTCCTGTGGATCATCATGATGAACGTGCTGGACTTGCTGCCCGTTGATGGTTTGGGCTGGATTTTCATTCAGACCGGTCTGGCCTCCGAGCATGGCGACCCTCTGTACTACCACCGTATTTTGCCTACCGCTGACTTGAACGTGCCAATGGGCATGTCCATGGGCGTGCTGCTGCTGATGTTCTACTACGGCATCAAGATCAAGCACCCCGGCGGCTTTGTCAAAGAGCTGTTTACTGCACCGTTCACCGCGACCGGCCTGATGGCTGTTGTGCTCGCACCTTTCAACTTTTTGCTGAACTGCATCGAATACGCGGCCAAGTCTGTGTCTTTGGGCATGCGGTTGTTCGGCAATATGTTTGCCGGTGAACTGGTTTTCATGTTGATCGCTCTGCTGGGTGGCGCATGGACAGGGTTTAATGGCGCCAGCCTGGGACTGGGTATCGGTCACATTCTGGCCGGTTCTGTGTGGGCAATCTTCCACATTCTGATTGTGTTGCTCCAGGCGTTCATCTTCATGATGCTCACCCTTGTCTATATCGGACAAGCACACGAAGGCCATTAATCCGATTCCGACTGGACAATGGTGTCTGGTTGGGGGGGGCAGGCTTAGCTTGCTAACGCTTTGATTTTTTTGAATTACACCTGATTTTTAACCAAGGAGTTGTCATGACCAACGTAGCTTTCGTTGCTCTTGCTTGCGGTATCATCATCGGTCTGGGCGCATTTGGCGCTTGCATTGGTATCGCCCTGATGGGTGGTAAATATCTGGAAGCATCCGCTCGTCAGCCAGAACTGATGAACGCTCTGCAAACCAAGATGTTCCTGTTGGCCGGTCTGATCGATGCTGCTTTCCTGATCGGTGTCGGTATCGCCATGTTGTTTGCATTCGCCAACCCATTCGTTGGGTAAGAAGGCGAGTCCGTTGCCGCTTTTGGCAGACGGGCAGGCAGTCGTCGTTAGCGGTGTGTTGCTCGGTTTGATCATGCACCGCTTGTCGACTTGAACATACATGTGTCAGGACGCATACCGCATCCTACACACGTGGTATTGAAGGGATACGACCGTGAATTTAAACGCGACTCTCTTTTTTCAGATGATCGTGTTTTTCGTTTTGGCCTGGTTTACGATGAAATTCGTATGGCCGCCACTGACGAAAGCAATCGATGATCGTCGTCAGAAAATCGCTGATGGTTTGGCTGCTGCCGATAAAGGCAAGGCCGATCTGGCACAGGCCCAAGCGCGTATCAGCTTGATGGACGCTTCGGCCAAGTCCGAAAACCATCAACGCATTGTCGACGCTGAAAAACAAGCGACTGCTCTTTTGGAGCAAGCTCGTCGTGAAGCCGAAGCCGAAAAAGCCCGCATTATTGCGCAGGCCCAGCAAGACGCTAACCAGGAAGTGCAACGCGTACGTGAAGGTCTGCGTAGCGAAGTGGCTGCCTTGGCTGTCAAGGGTGCCGAGCAAATCTTGCGACGCGAAGTTGACGCGAATGCGCACGCCCAGCTGCTCGAGCAGCTCAAGGCAGAACTTTAACATCAAGGCAGGCCATGGCTGAACTATCGACTATTGCCAGACCTTACGCCGAAGCCCTGTTCGCCGCCGTGCGCGACGACAGCCAGGGCCTCGAATCGTGGTCGGCCCTGTTGTCCGAAATGGCTCAGGTGGCCGGTCTCCACGATGTGCGCGAGGCACTGAACGATCCGCGCCTGAATAACGGGCAGCGACTCGAACTCTTTACGGGCCTGGTTAAGTCACAGGTCACCGAAAAGGCTCGCAACTTTCTTCAATTGTTGGTGGATAACCAGCGCATCTTGCTGTTGCCACAGATTGCAGAACAGTTTGATCTATTGAAACACCAACTCGAAGGCACGGCGCAGGCACAAATTATCAGTGCTTTCCCGATGGCTGAGGCTCAGGTTGCTGAGCTGACCGCTGGGCTGGAGAAAAAGTTTGGCCTGAAGCTAAAACCGACTGTGACCGTCGACGCTGACCTTATCGGCGGTATTCGGGTGATTGTTGGTGACCAGGTGCTCGACACTTCCGTGCAGGCCCGGCTGGCCAGCATGCGCGATACGCTGACCGCATAGCGCGAGTCAGTAAACAGGATTTCAGGAGTCTGAACATGCAACTTAATCCGTCCGAGATCAGCGAACTGCTCAAGAGCCGCATCGAAGGCCTGGGTGCGTCGACTGACGTTCGTACACAAGGTACGGTCGTATCCGTGACCGACGGTATTACGCGCATCCACGGTTTGTCCGATGTGATGCAGGGCGAAATGCTCGAATTTCCGAACAACACGTTCGGTCTGGCCCTTAACCTCGAGCGCGACTCTGTCGGCGCCGTGATTCTGGGTGAATACACAGGTGTTTCCGAAGGCGACGCAGTTAAAACAACTGGCCGCATTCTGGAAGTGCCCGTTGGCCCCGAACTGCTGGGTCGTGTGGTTGATACTCTGGGTATGCCTATCGACGGCAAGGGCCCGATCAACGCCAAGATGACTGACGTCATCGAGAAAGTGGCTCCTGGCGTTATCGCCCGTGAGTCCGTCTCCCAGCCCATGCAGACCGGCACGAAAGCCGTGGACTCCATGGTGCCAATCGGCCGTGGTCAGCGCGAACTGATCATTGGTGACCGTCAGACCGGTAAAACTGCCGTGGCTGTGGACACCATCATTGCTCAAAAGGGCAATGGCGTTAAATGTATCTACGTTGCCGTGGGCCAAAAAGCCTCCACGATCAACAACGTGGTGCGCAAGCTCGAAGAGCACGGTGCTCTGGAGTACACGATTGTTGTGGCCGCCTCGGCTTCCGAGTCCGCTGCCATGCAATACCTGGCTCCTTACTCCGGTTGCACCATGGGTGAATACTTCCGTGATCGTGGCGAAGACGCCCTGATCATTTATGACGACTTGACCAAGCAAGCTTGGGCCTACCGTCAAGTATCCCTGTTGCTGCGTCGCCCACCAGGCCGTGAAGCCTACCCTGGTGACGTGTTCTACCTGCACTCCCGTCTGCTCGAGCGCGCTGCTCGTGTGAACGCCGAGTACGTGGAAAAATTCACTAACGGTGAAGTGAAGGGCAAGACCGGTTCGTTGACCGCACTGCCTATCATTGAAACGCAAGCCGGTGACGTTTCCGCTTTCGTTCCAACCAACGTGATTTCGATTACTGACGGTCAGATCTTCCTGGAGTCCGACCTGTTCAACGCTGGTGTTCGTCCCGCTATTAACGCCGGTATTTCGGTGTCCCGCGTGGGTGGCGCTGCTCAAACCAAGGTCATCAAGAAGCTGTCCGGCGGTATTCGTACCGACTTGGCTCAGTACCGTGAATTGGCCGCGTTTGCTCAGTTCGCTTCCGACCTGGACGACGCAACCCGTCGCCAGCTGGAACGTGGTAAGCGCGTGGTCGAACTGCTCAAGCAGCCCCAGTATCAGCCTCTGGCTGTGTGGGAACTGGCCGTGAGCCTGTACGCTGTGAACAACGGTTACTTCGACGATCTGGAAGTCGCTCAGGTTCTGCCTTTCGAGAAAGGCCTGAAAGATCACCTGCGCAGCAAGTTCGCTGCTCTGGTTGAGCGTATCGAAAGCAAGAAGGAACTGGTTAAAGAAGACGAGGCTGAGTTGGTTGCAGCCATCCAGGACTTCAAAAAGCACGGCGCTTTCTAATCATTGTTGGCAGGCGCCGGAAACCCCGGCGTCATGATTAGCGGGAGTCGACAGCCTAGTCAGGCTCCCGATAATGCCCTTACAGGAAAGTGTGATGGCCGGAATCAAGGAAATTCGTACTAAGATCAAGAGCGTGCAAAACACGTCCAAGATCACCAAAGCCATGGAGATGGTGGCGGCATCCAAGATGCGCAAGGCGCAAGAGCGGATGCGTGCTGGCCGTCCCTATGCAGACAAGGTGCGCGAGATTGCTTCGCATCTGATGCAGGCGCACCCCGACTACACTCACCCCTACATGGTTGAGCCCGCCGAAGTCAAATCGGTAGGTATCGTGGTTGTCAGCACGGACAAAGGTCTGTGTGGCGGCCTGAACACCAATATTCTGCGTCTGGTGCTTGCGCGTGTTCGCGAGTTTGAAGACAAAGGTATTAAAGTTCAGACAACGGCTCTGGGTGGTAAGGCTGCTGGAACCTTGGCGCGTGTTGGTGCCAATCTGGTTTCTCAGGAAGTGGGTTTGGGCGATGCGCCTAACCTGGAACGTCTGATTGGCGCCATCAAGGTGCAGATCGACGACTTCGTGGAAGGCCGCATTGATGCTGTTTATCTGGCGACCAGCCGCTTTGTCAATACGATGAAGCAGGACCCAACATTTATTCGCTTGCTGCCTCTGCCTTCCGGTCTGAAAGATCCTTTCCAGGCTGGTGATCAGGTAGTCGCTCAAGAAAGCGCTAACTCTTCCGAATATGGTTGGGATTACATCTACGAACCCGATGCCAAGTCGGTTATTGACGACTTGTTGCTGCGTTACGTAGAGGGTCTGGTGTATCAGGCCGTTGCCGAGAACATGGCCTCTGAGCAGTCTGCCCGTATGGTGGCCATGAAAGCCGCTTCGGACAACGCCAAGACCGTTATCGGTGATCTTCAGCTGGTCTATAACAAGACCCGCCAGGCAGCGATTACTAAAGAAATCTCTGAAATCGTGGGGGGTGCCGCCGCTGTGTAATCACGGCAAGGCACACCATCAAAGTTATATTGCAAGGACTCAACATGAGCAACGGTACCATCGTTCAGTGCATCGGCGCCGTGGTGGATATTCAGTTCCCCCGCGACAGCATCCCTAAAGTCTACGAAGCATTGACTCTCGTTGACGAAAGTTCGGCTTTCGCAGAAAAAGGCCTGACTTTTGAAGTACAGCAACAATTGGGTGACGGTGTAGTTCGCACCATCGCCATGGGTTCCAGCGACGGCCTGCGCCGCGGTATGGAAGTGGCCGGTTCGGGCGCTCCTATCTCCGTGCCAGTCGGTGTTGGCACCCTGGGCCGCATTATGGACGTTCTGGGTCGCCCGATCGACGAAGTCGGTCCTATCCAGTCCGACGAGCGTCGCGCCATTCACCAGGCTGCTCCTACTTTCGACGAACTGTCGCCTTCCGTAGAGCTGCTGGAAACCGGTATTAAAGTGATTGACCTGGTTTGCCCGTTCGCCAAGGGTGGTAAGGTTGGTCTGTTCGGTGGTGCCGGTGTGGGCAAGACCGTGAACATGCTGGAGCTGATCAACAACATCGCCAAGGCACACAGCGGTCTGTCCGTGTTTGCCGGTGTGGGTGAGCGTACCCGTGAAGGTAACGACTTCTACCACGAAATGGCCGATGCTGGCGTTATCCAGATGGACAACCTGAGCGAGTCCAAAGTGGCCATGGTGTTCGGTCAGATGAACGAACCTCCAGGCAACCGTCTGCGTGTGGCACTGTCCGGCCTGACCATGGCCGAGAAGTTCCGTGACGAAGGCCGTGACATCCTGTTCTTTGTGGACAACATCTACCGCTACACGCTGGCCGGTACTGAAGTGTCCGCTCTGCTGGGTCGTATGCCTTCCGCAGTGGGTTACCAGCCTACGCTGGCCGAGGAAATGGGTAAGCTGCAAGAGCGTATTACCTCCACCAAGACCGGTTCGATTACGTCCATCCAGGCCGTTTACGTTCCAGCCGATGACTTGACTGACCCATCGCCTGCTACGACCTTCCTGCACTTGGACTCCACCGTTGTGTTGTCGCGTGACATTGCTGCTCTGGGTATTTACCCCGCTGTGGATCCTCTGGACTCCACCAGCCGTCAGCTGGATCCACAAGTTGTGGGTGAAGAGCACTACGCAGTGGCTCGCGGTGTTCAGCAAACGCTGCAGCGCTACAAGGAACTGCGCGATATTATCGCCATTCTGGGTATGGACGAGCTGTCTCCAGAAGACAAGCAGGCTGTTGCCCGCGCTCGTAAGATCCAGCGCTTCCTGTCCCAGCCTTTCCACGTGGCAGAAGTGTTTACCGGCTCGCCTGGCAAGTACGTTCCACTGGCTGAAACCCTGCGCGGCTTCAAGATGATCGTCGACGGCGAGTGTGATGCTCTGCCAGAACAGGCTTTCTACATGGTCGGTTCCATCGACGAGGCTTTCGAAAAAGCCAAGACTATTCAGTAATAAGGATTACTCATGGCTAAGCTTCATGTTGACGTGGTCAGTGCCGAAGAATCGATCTTTTCCGGTGAGGCAAAGTTCGTGGCGCTGCCCGGCGAGGCTGGGGAGCTGGGTATTTTGCCCGGTCACACTCCACTGATCTCGCGGATTCGTCCCGGCACGCTGAAGATCGTTATGGACGATGGCAGCGAAGAGCATATCTTTGTCGCTGGCGGCATACTCGAGGTTCAGCCTGGGAAAGTCACTGTATTGTCGGATACCGCGATTCGCGCACAAGACCTGGATGAAGCAAAGGCGCTGGAAGCCCGCAAGCATGCGGAAGAAGCCCTGCGTAACACCAAGGACAAGGCCGATATCGCTGTTGTGGAAGCCGAGCTGGCCATGCTGGCCGCTCAAGCTGCCGCAGCACGTCGCTTGAGCAACGCGCGCAAGCACTAAGCTCAAGTCGGTAGCATCCGTGAAAAAGCCACCCTTAGGGGTGGCTTTTTTGCGTTGTGGAATGGCCGGGCTTGAATCATGATGAATTGAATCTGTGATTGGGGCTCTGCTCGTTCAATTAGCTACCGAAAGAGAGCGTGGGCCTATTCTTACTCCCCAACTTTAACTCGATCTGGCCAGTCTCGGTCCCAGCTCTTGGTAAAGCATTATTCAGTTTGTTTTTTAAGAAATAACAAGCTTTGTTCAATCCCTTTGACCCAGTCGCGCTCTATATTTTCAGCACCTAGCAGAGCATTCAGCTTGCCTTGCTCCAGGCTTGATTGGGCAGGTCGTGTGGCTGGTGTTGGATACTGGCTGCTGGGGATGGGGTGTAAAGCAGGGGGCTGGGCTAAAAGCCCTAGCTTGGTGGCTTGTTTGAAGATCTCGTGGGCAAAGTCGTACCAGCTTGTATAGGGCTGTCCTGCGAAATGGTAGATACCAGATGGAGCGGAGTGCTCGCCTTGCCCATGAGTTGGCTTGGTCTGTTGTGCGGCCAGGCTTAATAACACTTGGGCAATATGGGGCGCATAACTTGGGCCGCCGATCTGATCAACTACAATACTGAGTTCAGTGCGCTCGCACCCGAGACGTAGCATGGTTTTCAGAAAGTTGTTTCCAAATTGGCTAAATACCCAGCTGGTCCTCAAAATAATGGCTGAAGGCAGAGCGTTCAAGACAGCCTGTTCACCTTCCAGCTTGCTTTGCCCATAGATGCTGACAGGGCCTGTAGAGGCCTCTTCGGAGTAAGGCTGGCTTGCAAGGCCGTCAAATACGTAATCGGTGGAGACATGCACCATCTTGATGGCACGTTGTGCGCACGCTATGGCTAGTAGACCAGGAGCTACACCGTTGATCAGATGTGCAAGGTCTGGTTCTGATTCGGCTTTATCCACCGCTGTGTAAGCCGCTGCATTGATTAGGACTGCCGGCTTGTACTTGTCTAATGCGTGTGAAATTGAGTCTGTTTGGGTGATATCGAGCTCATTTCGACCAAGCAGAACCAGGTCACTGTCCTGGGGAGTAAGCTTGTGTATCCATTGGAGGGATTGTCCAAGCTGGCCTTGAGCTCCTGTAACAAGAATAAGAGTGCGTGACATGGGTTACTCAGGTTCTCTGTTGTGTCGCCAGTTCTTGGAGGCCTGGGTAATGTGTGTCTTTATCAGATAGCCTCGGGTTCTGGATTGGCCATGCTATTGCCACTTCAGGACAGTCCCATGCAAGTCCGCCCTCATCCTGGGGGAAATAGTAGTCGGTACATTTATAGGTGAAGTCTGCGATTTCGGACAGAACGCAGAATCCGTGTGCATAGCCTGGGGGAATCCATAGCTGGCGGTGATTGCTGTCGCTAAGCTCTACACCAACATAGGTACCAAACGTAGGTGAGGTGGGGTTGATATCGACAGCGACATCATACACAGCGCCCCGTGTCACGCTGACTAATTTGCCTTGGGGTCGGGTGCGTTGAAAATGCAGACCACGCAGGACACCCTGCTGCGAGCGGGAGTGGTTATCTTGAACGAATGGCAATGTAATGCCGGCTTGGTCACGATACCGTTCGACACTGAATGTCTCTTTAAAGAATCCTCGTTCGTCACCGAAGACACGTGGCTCGATGATCATGACGCCGTTCAGTGCAGTTTCAATCACCTTCATGCTTTGCTCCAGCCAGTTTCAGCAGGTATTGGCCATAGCCCGTTTTAGCCAGTGCCTGGGCTTGCTCGTGTAGCTGCTCACGACTGAGCCAACCTTGATTGAAAGCAATCTCTTCCAGACAGGCGACTTTCAGGCCTTGGCGATGTTCAATCGTGCGCACAAAGCTGCCAGCTTCTTGCAGGCTTTCATGAGTGCCTGTATCCAGCCAAGCAAAGCCCCTGCCCAAAAGGCTGACATGTAATTCGCCGGATTCTAGGTAAGCATTGTTGACGTCTGTGATTTCCAGTTCGCCGCGGGCAGAAGGTTTAACTTGACGGGCGATGTCGACCACCCGGTTATCGTAAAAGTACAGGCCAGTGACAGCAAAGTTTGATTTGGGTTTGGAGGGTTTTTCCTCAATCGAAATCGCTTTACCTTGTGCGTCGAACTCGACAACACCAAAGCGTTCCGGGTCACTGACTTGATAACCAAAGACAGTTGCGCCTGTTTTTCGTTCTGCAGCTTCGCGCAACATCTGGCTAAAGCCGTATCCGTAGAAAATATTATCTCCGAGAATCAGACTGACATTGTCCTGGCCGATGAAGTCGGCTCCGATAATAAAGGCTTGGGCCAATCCATCGGGTGAGGGTTGTTCAGCGTAAGACAGAGACAAGCCGTAGCGAGAACCATCTCCAAGTAGCTTGCGAAAATTAGGAAGGTCTTCAGGGGTGGAGATAATCAAGATTTCCCTGATGCCGGCCAACATCAAAACCGACAAAGGATAGAAAATCATCGGTTTATCGTAGATGGGCAGCAGCTGTTTGGATACGCCCATGGTAATGGGGTGAAGGCGAGTCCCTGACCCGCCTGCCAGAATAATGCCTTTCATGCCTTGTTTCCTATACGATCCAGACGGTAGTCGCCGCTAAGTACTCGTTCCCACCAGCCCGTGTTTTCCAGATACCAGGCCACGGTCTTGCGCAGTCCTGTTTCAAATGTTTCTTGGGGTTGCCAGCCTAACTCATTAGCAATTTTGCTGGCATCGATTGCGTAGCGTTTGTCGTGACCTGGGCGGTCTGTGACAAAAGTGATCAGATCGGCGTATTGTTTGACCCCTTCGGGTTTGGTGGGAGCCAATTTTTCCAGAATAGTACAGATACTATGTACGACTTCCAGGTTCTGCTTTTCGTTGTGGCCGCCAATATTGTAGGTTTCACCTGCCTTGCCAGTTGTAGCTACCAGCACCAGCGCACGAGCATGGTCTTCGACATATAGCCAATCTCGAATCTGATCGCCTTTGCCATAAATCGGCAAAGGCTTCCCATTCAGGGCATTCAGGATAACGTGGGGAATGAGCTTTTCGGGGAAGTGATAAGGCCCATAGTTGTTGGAGCAGTTGGTAATCAGTACCGGTAGCCCATAGGTACGGTGCCAGGCACGGACCAGATGATCGGAGCTGGCTTTGCTCGCAGAATAGGGCGAACTGGGCGCATATGGCGTTGTTTCCACAAATAATTGATCTGTTCCATCCAGATCGCCATAAACCTCGTCTGTAGAAATATGATGGAAGCGGAACCTGGCTTGATCTTCAGGCTGCAAGGCTGACCAGTACTGCCGTGCTGCTTCCAGCAGGGTGTAGGTGCCCATGATATTGGTATGAATAAATGCGGCGGGTCCGTCGATGGAACGATCAACATGGGATTCCGCGGCCAGGTGCATGATCACGTCAGGGCAAAACTGCGTGAGCAAATGGCTCATCTGGGAGGCATCGCATATATCGGCATGAGCAAACTGATATCGGGGATTGTTGGCTACCGGAGCAACAGACTCCAGATTCCCCGCGTAAGTCAGTTTGTCAACATTAAGGACGCTGTGATTCGTATCCAGGATCAAGTGACGGATAACTGCCGAGCCGATGAAGCCCGCTCCGCCGGTGACTAGAATGCGCATGAAGTGATCTCGTTAGTGCAGTTAGACAAAAGATTAGACTCGGACAGTGGGAATTAGCGATATCGTCTGGACAACAGGATAAGGGCCAGGCAGTCTACGCCGACTCGTATCGTCCATGCCAGTGCCGCACCGATGACACCCCACCGGTTGATGCTCAAATAGAGCAGTCCTAAATAAGGCATGATCTCGGCCAGGTGCAACAAGGCTGTGACGCGTGAGTGGCCAGCTGCTTGAATGACGGTGTATGGGATTTGCGCGACGGCATTAAAGAAAAAACCGACCAACAGAATCTGCAGGACCGGAACGGCATCTCCCAGAAAGTCCTGTCCTAACCATAAAAGCAGAATCCACTTTGCCAGAAAAATGCCTGTCAGTGAAATGGCGCCACATACGCCACATAGCAGCAGGTAGGATAACCGCGTTTCATTGCCAATGCCGCTGCGTGCGCTGAGCACCGGAAAGATGACTCTGACCACTGATCCTGGTATGGCTAGCAGTCGGGTGATTGCTTCGGCTGGCCCGGTATAGAAGGCCACGACTTTGGCTCCATTCATCGTAGAGAGCAGAAAACGATCAAAATACACCATTAAGGGGCTGATTAAATTGCTAACTGTTAGCCAGCCGCCAAAGCGGAAAAGGGTGAAAGCGGTTGCCGTTTCCCAGCGCAACAGATATTTGCGGGATGAGCCGGGTAAGCTCCAGATATAGGCGATCAGGGCAGTTAGTAAACGGCCAAAGAACAGTCCCCAGACCGCGTGGCTTAAATCAGCATGTATCCAGACGCCGATCAATGGAAAAACAGCGAGAAAAATTCCGCTGAGAGTTCTAAGCATATTGAGAAGGCGAAAATTGGACATGCCTTCCAGGTAAGAAAACCAGACCGAGCTCAATAGTACGAGAGGAAGTGTCACGGCTAGTATGGAAAAGGCTCGTGCACTGTCTGCCTGGTACTCCGGGCTGATGGAAAGCCACTGCACCAGTGTGGTATTGAACCCGGCGATCAGTAGCAATGCCAGCAGGCTGCTTGCCGCGACAAGTATGGTCGAGGTGCCCAGGATGCTATGGATGCCTGCCAGGTTACCTTGCTCTATGGCAACGGAGCGAATGACGGCACGGCTGATACCGAGATCAAACAGGCTGGCGTAGCCAACAACTGCAAAAAACAAGGTGAAAATACCAAACTGCTCCACCCCCAGCAGACGAGCAATAACGCCCATCGCCGGAATGGCGATAATGAGTGGGGCCGCATACCCCGCTAAGTTCCAGAAGGAGTTTTTAATTAAACTCATTGCTTGGATAAGGACGCATGAGTGTTAGCAGTTTTACTGAAGCTCATGAGGCTCCAGAAAATGGAAAGGGCTAGAAGGAAAAATAATAATGTATTGTTTCTTTCCATCATGTTTTGCGTGAGATTGGAGATTGAGTAAACAACTACAAGAATAGAGCCATTAATGGCTGACTGTTTTTTTATCGGGTTGTTGTGAAAAATATTTTTAATAAAATTAAAAAAACAAAAAACAAATAAAGAAACTAAAAGAAATAAACCGCTAATACCAAAATGCAGCCATGTTTCAATATAGTTGTTATGTGAGTTTGCCAGGCCGAGAATAATCGGAGCGTCGGCTCTGTTTTGTGTGAGTTGTTCCAGCGCTTTTTGATGTTCTGCATCGGACCAAGCCACAATAGGGCGCTGCTTGATTAATTCCCAGTTCGCTTGCCAGATTGCGAGACGGGCACCGATTGAGGTATTGGCGTTGCCTTCCTGGAACTGAGTAATATCTTGAGCAGCTAGTTGATATCGTTCCTGCACAAAGGAACTTTGCGTCAGCAGGGCTCCTGCCAGGATTGCCGCCAGTACGCAGCTTGTGATGCTGCGCACGGCATAGCGTTTGGGCGCGTAGGCGATAATCAGTATGGCAAGAGCAAGGGGTAGTGCAATCCATCCTCCTCGGCTGCCAGAAGCCAGAGAGGCGAATAAACCTGCGAGGGCTCCTAAGGCATAGAGAGAGGCAAGGCCGCGCTTGAACTCCTTGGCGTGCCATTGTGCAAGTAAAGCAGTCAGGCAAAATAGCCCAAGCAGGAGGGCAATATTGCCAAACTGAATTGCGCCGGTGTAGCCATAAACCCTGCCATTATGAAGCTCACCGCCTAATTGTGCGTAGACTAGCCATAGAGAAGACAGGCTGCCCAATGCAAAGGAAGCCGAGATCCAGTCAGGTTTGAGTGTCGCCTTGCTCAAGGCATACAGAATGGGTAGCAGCAGCAGGTAGCGGCTGATCAGGTCAAGCTGACGGACGGCGTCACCGTGATAAAGCCACATGGCAAGCCCGTTCAGGAAGATCAAGAGCAGCAGTACATACAGCCCTTTGTTAAATGAGCTTGCCGGGTTGGGTTGGAGGGAGCGTAGAAAGCACAATGCCAGCGAGCTGACTAACAATAGGCCTGCCGCAATGGCATATACGTTCCGAGTCGATAGGATACTGGCGAAAAACAGTGAAAAACCCAGGTTGATACCTAAATTCGCGTATGCGGCAAAATGGAAAGAAGGTCGTTGCATGGTGGGCTGTATTGTACGCGTAGGTTTATTGGGTGTTGACCATCGTTAAACAGTCTGAAAAAGGTTGCTGTAGGTTACAATTTACAAAGCTTAGCATCCGCAGCAATCGTGAAGATGAGATAACTTAGGAATTATTTTAATAGTAGTGATTCTCATTCGTTTAGATAAATATAAGCGTTTTCGCGATACGACCAATATTTAGTTGTAACGCCCTATGCGTATAATGCTTTCTGACTCCAACTTGAAATATTGGACCACCGATCCAGAATGAGCCAGTTAAAAATTCGTCGATTTCAGCGCTTGCATGAGCTGCTGTTGCTGTCTCTACCTATTTCCCTGTTATGTGGCCTGTTGGTCACAGTCGTTGCCCCTGCCTTAGGGCTGTGGGGAACGCGTGTTTTGCTACACCCTGATGTGGGGCAGTTAAGTGCATGGATATTAACCAGCTGTGCTTTTGTCGTCAGCAAGTTAAGTATTAATAAAAGTTCGTCTGACTACCCCGGGGCTCATAGTGCGTGGCTTATTGCGCCCACGGTGCTCTGTGTATACATCCTGCTGTATGTGGTGACTTTTTTCTTGCGCTTTGATGCATCACGGGCCCTGCTGCTAAGCAGTGGTGTTTTATCCCTTTGCTGGTTGCACCTTGAGTATTTTTTGACCAGTCGATACCGCATTGTCAAGTTAGCGGTGTTGCCTGGCGGCGAGGCGGACTCCCTGATTGGATTGCCAGGTGTGGACGCCCGTTATATTTCTGATTTTGATTTGACTGGGCGACGGTTCGATGGGGTTGTGGCCGATTTTTCCTGTCTGGATGCGAATGGCGAGCGCTTTCTAACGCGCTGTGCATTGCAACGGATTGCCGTATACAGCGCCCGCCAGGTCTTTGAGTCGGTGACCGGGCGTGTGCGTATTGATCGAATGTCCGAGAACAACATCGGCTCTTTGTTGCCCTCACGTCAATATGAGATAAGCAAGACTGTGTTCGATTACACGATTGTTTTGTTGAGCGCTGTTGTTGTGGTGCCCTTGTGCCTGCTGACCGCATTGGCGGTTCGACTGGAAAGTCCGGGCAAGGCGATCTACTCGCAAGTGCGAGTGGGGCAGGGTAACCGTCCGTTCACCATTTATAAATTGCGCAGCATGCGTTTCGATCGAGACGCATGCGAGCAGTTTGCTGGTGAGGATGACCCACGGATTACGCGAGTAGGGCGGATTATTCGTAAACTGCGTATTGACGAGCTGCCGCAGTTCTATAACGTGTTGCGCGGGGATATGAGCCTGATTGGTCCGCGGCCTGAACAACCCTCTTTTGTGAAGGAATTTGATGAAATGATTCCTTTCTATAGTTACCGCCATGTCGTCAAACCTGGCATTACGGGTTGGGCGCAGGTGCGGCATGGGTATGTTTCCAATGCAGAAGATACCCGAGTCAAGATTCAGCACGATCTTTACTATATTAAGAATTGTTCAATCATGCTGGATCTCTACATTACATTTCTGACTCTCAAGACGATGGCTACAGGTTTTGGAGCACGTTAGGCGCTTGATGACAAGCGCTTCTTGATCCAATTTTTCAGCGGTTGCAGGGTGCCATGGATCAGATGGTAGAGGCGATGCAAGACGGACCCCCAATGCCCGTAGTGCTTGTTCAGATAGACTTTCATGCCGTCGCTATAACAACGTCCCCGAAATGACTCATCTGTAAATGTGCCGCCTGACTCGTGCAAGTAACGCGCGGCAGGAATATGAACGGAAGCAATGCCTTGTTGCCTTGCTCGATATTGCAGGTCTGTCTCTTCAAAGTAGAGAAAGAACGACTCGTCAAAGCCGTGAAGCTGTTGAAATTGCTCGCGACCGATTAGCAGCAAGGAGCCCGAAACGTAGTCCACCTGATGAGGCTCTGTGCGGGTGTATGAGGGAGTTAGCAAACGCCCTAGTCCGAACGCCTTGAGTATTAGTGTCAGTGGCGTGGGAAAGTGCTCATAGGCATAGCTTGGCGTGCCTTGGCTATCAACAGACAAGCCTCCCAGAATAGGCTGTGGCCCCGGTTGAGGGACAGCCAAATACTGCTGGAAGATCTCGATAACATTGCAGAGCAGTTGGGCATCTGGATTCAGCAACATGATGTGAGGCGCATTGGTGTGGCGTGCGCCTATATTGCAGCCTTTGCCAAACCCGTTGTTTGCCCCTGTGCGCAGCAATTGAACCTGCGGGTAACGTTGTTCGATCTGATCACAGCTGTCATCACTGGAGCCGTTATCCACGACGGTGATGCGATAGGTATCTGGCGTACTGTACTGCTCGATACTTGCTATGGTCTCGAGAATCTGGCTGCCACCGTTGTAATTGACGAGCAGTATGTCTACCCAGGCTGTGGTCTGTGATGAAACATTCATGGGATTAAAGTCTTTTGAGGATGGCTTTGCTGAGGTAATGCAGCATCAGATACATGCTGTAAGGCGCAGACAGGCCCAGATGTTTGCGGTAGATTTCCCAGGTCCATTGAACCGATTTAAATTTGTTTGATGACAGCGAGGCATGGCCCACCCGGTAGGCCGCCAAGGGTTCGGGTACTGCACAGACTGTGCCTGCCTTGCGCGTGATTTCCAGCCACATGAGATAGTCTTCGTGGCGGATGGGCTGCTGATAAAATTTGCCCAAGGCATGGCAATCATATAGACCGGTCAGGTTACCGATGACATTGCCTTGAAGAAGTTGGTGGTAGCTAGTCTGTTGAGGGGGCGATGAGGTGCTTAGCCACTGTCCAGGCTCACGGAACCGGTAGTATGCACTAGTGCATACCAGCGTGTTGGTGTCGCGCATTAGCTCGAGCTGTTTTTCCAGCTTTTCAGGTAGCCATAAGTCATCTGAGTCCAGAAAAGCGATGTATTGTCCTTGGGCAAGTTCTATCCCGGCATTACGGGCCCGAGCAACACCTCCGTTAGCTTCACACTGTATTAAACGAATTCTGGCATCCTCTCGTGACAGCTCCTGCATGAGCTGACTCGTGTTATCGGTTGAGCAGTCGTTAATAATCAAAAGCTCAAGGTGGGGGTGAGTTTGCTCGAGCACAGAGCGAACGGAATCGGCCAGAGTGGCTTGAGCGTTGTAGGCCGGCATAATGACACTGACAAGGGCAGATTCGTTTTTTAAGGACATGAATATTTGAGGGGTGAGGGCACTTTGGCAAAAAGTCACAACATTCTCGCCTGCTGGTCTGCCACACTTTATCTGGCAATAGCAGTGGTCTGTAATGCGGTATTTCAGTACTGAGGTGGAGATGGATTGTGCCGGGCCACTATCTGGATCATAAAAACGATACGGATTTCATTGAGTGTCTACAGGCAAGGATGCAATTAAGCGAGTATCGATACAAGTGGTAAACGGACGCCTGTGCCATACTCCGACCTACGAGACAGTCCGGTTATGATGAGAGACGTTTCCTTTGCAGGAACGGAATCCGCCGGACTTTATAATATAGCGTACTTTGAAGTAGGTAATTGATGACTAAGCCTGTGATTTCTCCGGTAGTGCTGTGTGGTGGATCGGGAACCCGGTTATGGCCACTTAGCCGGAAAAGTTTTCCGAAACAGTTTGCGCCCGTCATTCATGATCGCAGCTTGCTCAGGTTGACGCTGGAGCGATTGAGCCCCTTGATGCAGAGTGGGTCTTTGGTTTGTATTGGCTCCGAGGAACATCGCTTTCTGATCAGCAATGAGTTGGAGGCCGTGAATTTGCCGGGCCAAATCATATTGGAGCCCGTCGCCAAGAATACGGCCCCTGCGGTTGCGTTGGCGGCAATGGCCGTCGGACCTGATGACTTATTGCTGATTTGTCCTGCAGACCATTTCATACCGGATGCGCAGTTGTTCGAGGAGTGCATACGTCGAGCGGTGCCTGCTGCTGAGCAGGGAGCAATCGTGATCTTTGGCGTGCAGCCCAGCTTCCCCAGTACTGCCTATGGTTATATAGAAAGCGAGCACGAGCTGGGCGAAGAATCTGCTGTGCCGGTCAAGGCTTTTATCGAGAAGCCCTCACTGGAACTTGCCACACAGTTGCTGGCCAATCGTAATGTGTTTTGGAATTCAGGGATGGTGCTGGCCAAAGCAAATGTACTGTTGAGTGAGTTGGAGGTGTTGGCTCCTGACATGTTGGATCATGTCACCCGAGCATTCCAGGCAGGGCAGGTGGATGGCTTGTTTTTCCGCCCAGATGCCGAAGTCTTTGCTCAGACCCCTGAAGACAGCTTCGACTATGCCGTGCTTGAAAAAAGTGACAAGGTCATGATGACCGCGTTTCGAGGGGCCTGGAGTGATGTCGGTAGCTGGAATGCCTTGTCAGCAGTTCAAGAGGCTGACGAGGATAACAACCGTCTGTCGGGTCAAGCTTATGCGTATGGTTGTTCTGGTACCAGTATTCGAGCGGAGCATCGTGTGGTTGTCGGCCTGGGCCTGCAAGACCTGCAGATAGTGGAAACGGCAGATGCTGTGCTGGTAGCACGGGCTTCGGAAGTGGAAAAAATCAAACACGTTGTTGAGGACCTGAGAAAGTCTAATGTTTCTCAAGCCGATATGCATCGTAATGTTGTGCGCCCCTGGGGTTCGTATGACAGCATTGATAGTGGTGATCGCTTTCAGGTCAAACGTATTGTTGTGAAACCGGGGGCTGCATTGAGCCTGCAGAAACATTATCAGCGCTCCGAGCATTGGATTGTTGTCAAAGGGACGGCCCTGGTGACCAGAGGCGAGGAGCAGCATCTGCTCTCCGAGAACGAGTCTATTTATATTCCCTTGGGAACGACTCATCGTTTAGAGAATGTAGGCAAGACTTCCCTGGAACTGATTGAGGTGCAGACGGGGGCTTATCTGGGTGAGGACGATATTGTTCGTCTCGAAGATACATATGGCCGGGTGTGAAAGCGGTGAGCATTAAAGTTCTGATTGTTTCTTTGAATGGCGTCCAGGAGCTCTCTGGTGGCGGACTTTATTTGCGTTCTGTGGTGAGGGCATTTGCGAGCCTGGACCATGTGGAAGTGACGGTTATTTCTAAGGAGGTGGGGGAGCAAAGTGTTCCTTTGCCTGAAAACACACGATATGTGTATGTGCCGAAAACCGTGCTTTCGGATATCGTTTCTCGAGCCATGCTCAACCCTACCTTTCTTGGGACCAGTACTGGGCTAATTGCCCAGTATGCTCAAGAAGCAGATCTGGTTGTCCTACATAACTCCCGGTGTGGCCGTATTCTCAGTACGCTTAAGCGACAGTTTCCTGGCAAGCGGTTCGGTATTATTTCTGATAATTCAGAATACGACTTGAGACGGCTGCATGAGGCTAGTAATTGGCTGCGCAAGTTGGAACGGGCAATAGACAGCGCCGAGATTTATGCAGCTGAAAAACGCTGTTTGCAGGCGGATTTTATTTCGTTTATTACGCGTAAAGATCGGGATGTATATATCGCTCGATATGGACAGCCTGCTGAAAATGAAATCTTGCCGATCACTGTCGAAGCCGGTATCTCCGCTACCGAGTTAAGGCCTGCTCAACATCCCCGCGTCATTTTCACTGGCCATTTTGGTTTTGCTCCCAACGTCAGTGCCCTGCAGACGTTTGCTCAGGCTGCTGAGCAATTCCGCCTGTCTGCAGCGGGGCATGGTGTAAGCTTTGCTGCTGCTGGAGCGGGCCTGTCGAAATGTTCCATACCAGGGGAGTATTTTGAGAGGCTGGAATCGCCAAGTAGTGCGCAGATGCAAGCTTTCTTCCGTAGTGCGTCTGTATATTTAGCGCCTGTTGCGTGGGGAAGCGGCATGAAAACCAAGGTTGCAGAGGCGCTATCCTATGGTCTGCCGGTTATCTGCATGGCAAATGCCGCGGAGGGCTACGAAGATGTGCTGTCTTCGGATCGCTATCGCTGTGTTATTGAGGTGGTTAACGATATTGGTCAGATGGTCCAGGGATTGGCAGCCTTGTTTGCGGATCCGGATGAGCTCTTGCGCCGCCGTCAGCTGGCATTGGAGGCTTTTCATTTGTATTTATCACCGGACTCACAGGCTCGCAGGATGCAGTCATTACTAGCGGCCATAGGTCTGGAGGCAGCTGGTCATCAGTCTTGACGCTGAATTTCAGTTTGCAAGGATTTTTCGACGATAAAATCTCGTTGAAATTTATCTAACAGGAAGAAAGGCTGGTATTGGTTCAAAAAATCCCGCTCGGGATTTTTATATGCAAGAAAGAGCGACATGCTCATGGTAAGTGCACAGGCAGCAATGAAAGCCCCACGCAGGAATGGGGTTTTTTTGTAGAATACTATTCCAAATAAGAAAGGGTGAACGGCCAGGAGTGCCCAGCTTATTCTTGATATATGAATTCCAAAGGGAAGGGCTGCTGAAAAAAGTAAAATCCCAATAAAATAACAATGAAATAAAAATATATGATTACTGTTTTCAAAGATATATTTTCGATTGATTAAAAAGAAAATATATATCAAAGAAAGTAAGGCATAAATTTTGAGACCGCTATTTGAGAGATGCAAAGTAAAGTAGCTGGTGTAAAGCCCTGTATATTGCGAGACAGCGGTGATCAGCAATGGTCCCAATACGAGAAAGCAAGCCCATACTAGTACATAGATGAACCAAGAACGTGGCTTGGATAACCATCGTCTTAGTATCACCAGAGGAAAGAGGACAAGAATTGACTTGTGAAACAGAGCTGCGATTAGTAGCCAGGCTATAGAAATTAACGTGCGGCGATAGATATTGCTGGCAACATAAACAAAAATAGCGATAGCTATAAATTGACGAATGACTCCTAAACTATCCAGGTACGCGATAGGTAAGCCTAGAAAGGCAAAAATGGCTACCGGGTGCCATTGGTAAAGCCGACTGTAGCGATCAAGCGCAAGATAGTAGAAAATTGCGATCAATGCACTGGATAGAATAAATAACAAAACAGGATCGGTATAGTGGCCAATATCCATAAGAACACGGGATAAGGGCTCGAACCAGTCGTAGTCATCTTTTTGGCTGAGTTCGTAGTAAACAGGATAGTCATATCCCGCATTGAAACGTACGCCAGAAAAAATGCACAATGTTAGTAGTGACAAGAAAACCTGGAGTCTGGGAGAGACTCCAAGCAGGTGGAAATAAAGCAGTACCAGAAAGAGAAAGAGATAGTAGATCACAGTGAGAGTGTGAGGTTACTGATCTGCAGCCGTTGGTTTTTTTCTGAATAAATACGATAGTCTGGTCAAAATATACAGACAGGCAATGCCCAGGCCGCCAAGCAGGCCTATCGCCAGAGTTATCAATGTACGTGGTTGATAAGGTGTGCTGGGTTCGATAGCGGGCTGGTCTATGGTTGCAACTTGACCTGAAAGCTGAGTTGTATCGATGCCGCTCAATAAGTCCAACTTAGCCTTTAGCGGTGGCAGAGTAGGAATATAGGGGTCGTTATTCTGGCGCTTTTCAAGCGTATCAAGCTGTGCTTGCAGAGCTTTTGTACCTCGCAGGTACAAGTTGTCACCTGAATACGAGGTAATGAGATTACCTGTAGCAGAAGGATGTTCAAGTGCAATGCTCAAGGCAATCTCATGGGCGTCCTTTATGCGCGAAATTTGTGCTTGTCGTTCTGTTTCGGCAAATAAGCGCAGGGCAGCGATCTGGGAGTCAGTTGTTTTTTTCTCCAGATCCGCCGTACTTTGCACTGTTTGTAGGACTTCAGCACGGCTGTTTTGCAAAGCCAGTGCAACGAATTGGTTTGCCCAGGCTTTGGCCAGCTGGGGATCTTGATTACTTAGGGTTACCGTTGCTGTTGAAACCCCATTCGGGCTGGTGTTCAAAATATTGAGGTCTTGCGAAAACTGTTCTCGCAGTATTTCTCTTTCCTGGGCGGGTAAGGCCGTGTTGTTCAGGTGCGGGAGATAAACAGTTTCGAAAAACTCGTCAAGGGTTTTCTGGGAGTTCAGATGCCGGGTGAAGATCTGAAAAGCGGTTTCTGGAGTAAGTTCGGCAAGATGTTGTTTGCCGACTTCTCCCGGCTGCTCATTAAGAATATTGTCTATTTCGGGGCCCAAGGTGCGAATGGCGGTATTGAAATGGACCAGATCGGTGGGGGTGGGCGGGGTGAGGGTGGAATGCGCGCGAAAGCGGGGTTCTGCTATCAGCAGATAAGCGGCCGCGCATACTATGCCCGCTAGGGTAAGCAGGACAACAGGCAATTTGTTATCGCGTAATGCATCCAGAACATCAAAGATCGTAGGGCCTTGGTCAACTGAAGAGGGGGGGGTAGACGGACTAGTCAAGCGAAAGCTCCTCTGATGGGAAAGCCATGCGCCAATATAAGCGCTCGTTCTCGGTATGCTCGCTATTGTATAGCGGGATGTGAGTAGGGGCTTTGCAGACGTACGGAGTTTGACTAATAGCTACAGCTATGTGCCAAAGCTCTTATATTCTCTGTGGTTATAAACAAATAAAGATGCGTCTCCCCAACAGGTTTAAGCTTCAGTTTTCGCCTGTTTCACGAGATCGTTATGTTTTCCCGTTATTTAGCCCCCAGCCTTCTTGCCCTCTCTGTTTCCTTCTCCGCACAGGCTGCCGAGCAAGCGCTGGAGATTGGCTATTTGCCCATCATGCCTGCCGCTCAATTGTTCGTGAGCTTAGGGTCTGGCGACTTATTGCCAGAGGGGCAAGCTGAGCCCAAGCTGGTCCAGTTTCAAAGCGGTCCGGCGCTGACTCAGGCCTTGATCGCCGGTCAGCTGGACGTGGCCTATGTGGGTATTGGCCCCGCTTTGGTGGCCAAGGCTAAAGAGGCCGACGTCAAAGTTGTGGCCTCCAATATCGTGGAACAGGTCAGCGTGGTCGCTATCGGCGATCTGGCCGCTTATCTGGATGCGGACAAGCCTGATTTCGCAGCGGCGGTCGCCAAGTTCACCCAAGAGAAGGGTCACAAGCCCAAGGTTGCCAGCTACCCCAAAGGTGCTGTGCCAGAGGCTGCCTTGCAGTACTGGCTGCGCAATATGCTGAAAGTAGACCCGAATGTGGTCGAGGTTATTTACCAGGGCGAGGCCCAGATTCAACAGGCTTTGAGCAATCACGCGGTTGATGCCGCCGCCATTCTGGAACCTACCGTTAGCCAGATTCTGCAACGCCAGCCTGATGCCAAAATCGTGGCTCATGGTGGTGAGCTGTTCCCCAATGAGCCCGGTTCGGTGTTGCTGGTACGTGAAGGTCTGATCAAGTCCAATCCTGATCTGGTTCAGCACTTGGTGAATGCTCACCTGCGCGCCACTGCCATGCTGCGCGACGAACCTGCCAAGGCAACGCCTTATGTCCAGAAGTATGTAGGCGGTGGTCGCTTGCCTAAAGACATTGTGCAGGCCGCTATCGAGCGTTCGCGTGATCAGTTCCAGCCTGACCCTCGCAAGATTATTGATGGCACGGTTCAGCTGCAGGATTTCCAGGTTTCTTTAGGTACGCTGGCGACCAAGCTGGATGATGTTGAAAGCCTGTTTGATATTCGCTTTTATGAGAAGGCAGCACCGTAATGAGCGTTGCGAAACAAGCCAGTTTGCCCGCCGCGGCACCAGCACCTTCGGGGGCCTTGGTTGATGCCTTATGGCGTCGCGGTCTGGAGCGGGTTGTCTACGGGGTCGCCGGCTTGGCCTTGTTCATCGTGGTGTGGCGCCTGGCTTATGTCTATGGCTGGGCTCCGCGCGGTACGCTGCCTGATCCGTTGAGTCTGCCCTCGGCTTTGTTCCAGGAGATTGAAGCCGGTCGTCTCTGGCCTGCTGCTCAGTCCAGTCTGGTGCATTACTTCTGGGGCTTGGGCATAGGCACCTTCTTGGGCATTGCTTTTGGTCTGGCGGCGGCAACTATTCATCGCTTTGATTTGCTGCAAGCTTATTTGGTGCGCTTGCTGCGTCCTATCCCGCCCTTGGCGTGGGTGGTGTTTGCGATTGCCTGGTTCAAGGTCAGCCATACTGGCGCAGCCTTTGTGATTGCAATTGGTGTGTTCTGGCTGAATTACTTTGCGACTTACAGTGCGGTGCGCTCGGTAGACCCCCGCTATTACGAGCTGGCTGCGGCTTTCGGACATAACTCCTATTTCGCTCGCGCCTGGACGGTGGTTTTGCCAGCGATCAGCCCCGGCTTGTTGAGCGGTGTGCGTGCCGGTATCGGTCAAGCCTGGATGACGCTGATTGCGGCCGAGTTGCTGGGTGTGCCTGGCATGGGTCAGGAAATGAATGCCGCTGCGGGTGTGGGTGCTTACGATGCGGTTGTGGTCTATATGTTGATCATCTCGGTGGTCTACACCTTGTGCGATATGCTCTTTCTGGCTTTCAACAAATGGGTACTTCAATGGCAGCCTTGATCCAGTTTCAGGGGTTTGGTTTTCAGTACCCCGGTGCGCCTGCACCTGTGATCCGCGATGTGAATCTGGAAGTGCAGGCAGGGCATTTTGTAGCGATTGTGGGTGGTTCGGGCGTAGGCAAGAGCACCTTGCTGCGTGCGGCGGCCGGGTTGAGCCAGCCCAGCTTCGGACATCTGAGATCCAATCTGCAAGATAGTCCTGGCCGTCGTGCCAACGCCTTCGTGTTTCAGGACAGCCGCCTCTTGCCGTGGCGACGTATTGCTGCCAACGTGGCTTATGGTCTGGAAGGGTTGGGCCTGCCGCGTGAAGAGCGCGATCAGCGTGTGGATGCCGCCTTGAGTCAGGTGGGTTTGGCGCATCTGAAAGACCGCTGGCCGCATCAATTGTCGGGTGGTCAGGTGCAGCGTATTGGCATTGCCCGTGCCTTGGCTGTGCAACCCGATTTGCTATTAATGGATGAGCCTTTTTCTGCGGTGGATGCTCTGACTCGTCAGGCCTTGCAGGACGAGCTGGTTCAGGTGTGGCAGCGCAGTTCGGCAGCGGTTCTGTTCGTGACGCACGATATTGATGAGGCTGTCTTTTTGGCCGATACCATTATCGTTCTGGGTGGCAGCCCGGCCGGTGTCAGCGCCCGGATAGAGGTAGATCTGCCGCGCCCACGAGATCGCACTACGCCCCGCTTTGGGGAGTTGGTGAAAGAGGTCGGCCAGGCCTTGTGAGCTCGTTAGCCAATGCAATAAGACATACGGCCCATGCAGTGGGCCGTTTCTTTTGCCTGTTCGTGCCTGAGGGCGATGCATGATGATGCGCTTGTTCAAAATAGTCAGCACTCATGCTCACTTCCGTCTTGTGCGCTTTACACTGCTTGCTTGACGCCTAAGCACGTGACAAGGAGAGGACATGAAGCACCCGGTAAATGCGTTCAAGCAGGCTTTGCGGCAGGGCAAGTCCCAGATTGGTTTGTGGCATGGCTTGGCCAGCCCTTATGTAGCGGACCTCTGTGCTGGCCTGGGCTACGACTGGATTTTGCTGGATGGCGAGCATGCCCCCAATACGATACAGACCTTGCTGGCGCAGTTGCAGGCCGTCTCGGCTCATCCCATCGCGCCGATTGTGCGTCCCAGCTGGAATGACCCCGTGCAGATCAAGCTGCTGCTGGATATGGGGGCTCAGAATCTGTTGATTCCCATGGTGCAAAACGCTGAACAGGCCAAAGCGGCTGTTGCTGCGACACGTTATCCGCCTCATGGCATTCGAGGGGTGGGTGCAGCCTTGGCACGTGCTGCTCGCTGGGGAGCGACTACCGACTATGTGGCGCGGGCCAATCAGGAAATGTGTGTGATTTGTCAGGTGGAAACTCGCGAGGCACTGGATAATCTGGACGAGATTCTGGCGGTAGAGGGCGTGGACGGTATTTTCATCGGACCGGCGGATTTAGCGGCCAGCATGGGGTATTTAACTGAGCCGGGGCACCCGGATGTCCTGTCAGCAATTGAGGACGCGATTGTGCGTATTAGCAAGGCGGGTAAGGCCCCCGGAATCCTGCAGGCGAATGTCGAGGCAGCGCATCACTATTTGTCCTTGGGCGCCTTGTTTGTGGCCGTAGGGGTGGATGCAGTGTTGTTGCGACAGGCGGCAACGGCTTTGTTGGGTCAATTCAAGGACGAGGTCGAGGTGCCAGCTGCTCAGCCCGGCGCAGCTTACTAAAGCTTGTTAGATCGCCAGGTGTCTTGCGGATAGCTGCGCTGTCTCAGTTATGTTGTAAAGGCCGGGCCTGCTTATTAGACGATATGACCTTGGCCGTAGCACCGGCTAAGGTCGGCTTTCTTAAGCGCCGCTCTCGAGCAGGAAGCTCAGCAAGCTTTCTGCGCTCGGTTGCAGGTCACTGCGGCGGCGCACACCGATCAGAATTTCTCGCTGACTCCACTCTTCGTCCAGCTCAATCACACGGGTATTGGGGATCTGATAAATACTGGCGCTCTTGCGCGGCAAGATGCCAATACCCATGCCTGCATTAATCAGCAAACACATGGCGTCGTAGCCCGACACTTCGGTGCGAATGCGCACGGAGCGGTTGGCTTCCATGGCGATTTTGGTGATCTGGTAATGCAGCTGCGTGCCCGTTAGCAGCGTGATCTGCTCATGCTCCAGCGTTTGCTCGAAGCGGATTTTTTCATGCTGAGCCAAGGGGTGATTGAGAGGCACCAGCACGACCAGCTTGTCACTGCGAAAAGGATAGGCCTCGATGTCGGCCGCGTAGGGCAGGCGGGTAAATACTCCCAGATCGGCTTTACCCTCTGCCAGGGCCCGAATAATGTCCAGGCTGGTTTGTTCTTCCAGTTGCAGGGGAATAGCCGGGTGCAGACGTCCAAACTCGCCCAGTGGCTCGGCCAGAAACTGAGAAATAGCCGATGTATTGGCCAGGATATGCACCAGGCCTTGCTGGCCTTGCGAGAACGCCTGGAGGCGCGTTTCGATCTCTTGCGCGCTATTGAGCAATGCGCGCGAGCGGTACAGCAGTTCCAGGCCTGCTGCGGTCGGGCTGACACCTTTGTTCGTACGCAGCAGCAAGGTGGTGTTCAGAGACTGTTCCAGATCTGCAATCCGGCGGCTGACCGCAGCCGCAGCAATATGCTCACGCTCCGCCGCTTGGCTGATCGTGCCTTCTTCCAGTATGCGGACAAACAGTTTGAGGGTCAGCAGGTCCAGTTTCATGCAGGCATCATATCGCTTTTTTTTGCTGATCTGCACTTGGGGGGACTGTGGCAGCGTAGAGAATCATCGTCCTACGCCATATGCCCATATGGATGTAGTAGCAGAGGGTGGCATCAGCCTGTATCGACGATGAATGGCTGTTCGTGCCTTGGCGTTTGTTTATGAGCCGGCACAACGGCGGTTTTTACAGCAGGCTTTGATGAGGTCTAAACATAAAAAAAGCCCCGCCGACTGTATGTCGGCAGGGCTTTGTACAGCTAAGCCTGTTTGATCAGGCTTGTGGCTTGGCGCCCGACAGGATGTGGCCAGCGTTAGGTACGCGGGTTTCCAGACCCAGGGTCTTGAGCATTTGGTACACGGTGCAAACAGCAGCGGACAGAACGGGCTTGCCGATCTGGTCTTGAGCGCGCTGGATGGCGGGCAGGGAAGGCATCTGTACGCAAGCGGACAGGATGACCGCGTCCACGCCGTCGTGGTTCAGGCGTTTGACGTGCTCCAGCAGGTTTTCCGGGTTCAGCAGGCCCACTTCCAGGTTGTCCGACACTTCCAGGCTGATGGAGTCTTGAACTTCGATGCCTTCAGCTTCGATGTAGTCAGCCACGCGCTTGGTCAGCGGTTTCATGTAAGGGGTGATGATGGAGACTTTCTTGTAGCCGAATTCTTTCAGCGTATCGACCAGGGCACCGGCCGAGCTCAGCACAGGAATTTCCACGCCGTTTTCTTTAACGGTGTTTTGCAGACGGGCTTGCGAGACGCGGTGGTAGCCGTCGCCTTGGGCCATGATGGCAACCAGGCAAGCGTAGGCCATCACGCTCATACGGGCGTCGCTCAGTTCAACCGCGCAGCGGTCGCTGGCAATGTCCATGGCTTTCAGCTCTTCGGGGTTCACGTGCATCATGCGCATGCGCGAGGAGTGGAAGGTGAAGCGTTCTTCAGGAAACTCGGCGTAACGAGCCTGCAACATGGCAGGAATCTCGGTTTCCATAGTGGTGTTGGAGCTGGGAACGATCTGGCCGATGCGGTAGGTTTTCATAGGAATCTGTCTCTGAAGGTGGTTTTTAGATTGACGCCTTCATTCTAGGACCCGTTTTCTTCCTTGCAAATCAATCATCTGTCAACGTGCCATCGCCAACGGCGATGGCAGGATTGGCAGAGATCAGGACTGGCCGGATTGCCAGCGCCAGGCGTCGTCGCTCTCCGTTTGGAGACTGTGTAAGTGACCTTCAACTGCGTGGTGCACTGCCAAGAGGGGCCAGTGTGTACTTGCTTTTTTAGTCTATGCGTTTCAAGGCTGTTTTGTAGTGACCGCCGCGCTCGGCGTAAACACTGGCGTTCTGGCGCAGCTTGGCAATGTCTTCATCGCTCAGGGTGCGCACGGCTTTGGCGGGTGATCCGATGATCAGGCTGCGTTCCGGGAAGACTTTACCTTCAGTGACCAGTGCCCCGGCACCGACCAGGCTATCGCGACCGATGACGGCACCGTTCAGCACGACGGCCTGGATGCCGATCAACGCGCCTTCACCGATGGTACAGCCGTGCAGCATGGCTTGGTGGCCGATGGTGACGTGGTTACCAATATCCAGGGGATAGCCGGGGTCGGTGTGCAGTACGGCACCTTCTTGTACGTTCGAGCCTATGCCAACGGTAATGGTTTCGTTATCGCCACGGATAACAGCGCCGGGCCAGACACTGCTGTGCTCTTTCAATACGACCTTGCCAATCAGGGTGGCCTCTGCGGCAACAAAGCTGCTGTCGTCGATTTGTGGGGCGTGTTGATCTAATTGGTAGACAGGCATGAAAGATCCTTGGGTAATGTGCCGGGCCGCCTATGCCTGAATGAAGAGGCTGGGCAGCAGAGCAGGTGAGCAGGGAAGTTAATGAGGGGCTTGTGTACAAAAGCCAGTGTGGTCATTGTGACCTCACTGGCTTGATCAGGCTATCAGGACTAGCCAGTGCTTAGATCTGTTCACCAAACAAATCGTACTCACTGGAATCCGTAATGCGCACGCGCACCATCTGGCCGGGTTCCAATTTTTGTTCGCTGGTGATGAAGACGTTGCCGTCAATTTCGGGAGCGTCGGCGCTGGAGCGGCCTACGGCATCGCCGTCTTCGTCGATTTCATCAATCAGCACATCCATTTCGCGGCCCACTTTGGCGGCCAGGCGAGCGGTAGAGATGGCTTGTTGATGCTCCATGAAACGCTCCCAACGTTCTTGTTTGACTTCGTCGGGGACGATGCCGTCGAGTTTGTTGGCGGGAGCGCCTTCCACGGGGGAGTATTGGAAACAGCCGACGCGATCCAGCTGGGCTTCGGTCATCCAGTCCAGCAGGTATTGGAAGTCTTCTTCGGTCTCGCCGGGAAAGCCCACGATGAAGGTGGAGCGGATGGTCAGATCCGGGCAGTCCTGACGCCATTGCTTGATACGCGACAGGGTGCGATCTTCAAAAGCAGGGCGCTTCATGGAACGCAGCACCGAAGGGCTGGCGTGCTGGAAGGGAATATCCAGGTACGGCAGCACTTTGCCTTCAGCCATCAGCGGGATGATGTTGTCCACGTGTGGGTAGGGGTAGACGTAATGCAGGCGCACCCAGGCACCCAGTTCCGACAGGGCGGCGCTCAGGTCCAGCATGCTGCTCTTGACGGGGCGGCCATTCCAGAAGCCGGTGCGTTGACGGATGTCCACGCCATAGGCGCTGGTGTCTTGTGAGATCACCAACAGTTCTTTGACGCCGGCCTTGACCAGACGCTCGGCTTCGCCCAGTACATCACCGACAGGACGGCTGACGAGCTTGCCGCGCATGGACGGGATAATACAGAAGCTGCAGCTGTGGTTACAGCCTTCGGAAATCTTCAGGTACGCGTAGTGACGAGGTGTCAGCTTGATGCCTTGTGGGGGGACCAGATCAATATAGGGGTTGTGATCCAGCGAAGGCGGCGCGGCTTCACGCACGGCGCGCAGTACCTGTTCGTATTGCTGGGGGCCGCTGACGGACAGCACCGAGGGGTGCACGTCGCGAATCAGGCCTTCGTCCACACCCATACAGCCGGTGACAATGACGCGGCCGTTCTCAGCCAGTGCCTCGCCGATCGCTTCCAGCGATTCGGCCTTGGCGCTGTCGATAAAGCCACAGGTATTGACCACCACCACATCTGCATTGTCGTAGCTGGGGGTGATTTGATAGCCGTCGGTACGCAGCTGGGTAAGAATTCGTTCGGAATCGACCAGGGCCTTGGGACAACCCAGGCTCACGAATCCGACTTTGGGGGCGCTCATAGAGGGTCCTTCTGGAGCTTGAGGGCTCGAAATTGGGAAATAGGCTTGATTTTACCGTCCCATGCCCGGATGCGTGCGGATCTTGTGCGTTTGAGCCCGGTTTATGCGGCAAATAGTGCTACAGTCGCAGTCATATTTTTCTTTTCTAGCGGTTGTTCTGTGTCCGACACCCATCTTTCCCCCTCTTTGCCCCTGTCCGAAGTCATGCTGCTGAGCGCGCGCAATATTGAAGGCGTGCTGGCAGGCAAGTCCCTGACTGAAAGCCTGGCTGCAACGCCAGCGCCTGCCCGTGCGGCGGTGCAGTCTGTCAGCTTCCATGTTTTGCGCCGTCTGGGCCATGCCCGTCAGATTCGTATCACGCTGGTGCCACGCCAGCCCAGCAATACCTGGCTGGATGCCTTGCTGATGGTGTCGCTGGCCTTGCTGGATACAGCCATGCGTGTGCAAGAGGATGCCAAGACTTTTGAGGATCGCCCGGATGTGCCGGTCTATGCCGTGCATACGGTGGTGGATCAGGCTGTGCGTGCGGCTGATAGCCAGGCTGCGCTGCGTCTGTCCAAGGGGTTGGTGAACGGGGTGCTGCGTCGCTTTACGCGTGAACGCAAGATGATCCTGTCTCAGGTGGAGAGCCGCCCTGAAGCACGCTGGAATCACCCCGGCTGGTGGGTCAAGGAGTTGCGCCGTGCTTACCCGCGTGATTGGGAAGCGCTGTTGCAAGCGGCCAATCGTCCCGGTCCTTTGACCTTGCGCGTGAATCAGCGTCGTTGTTCAGTGGAGCGTTTGCAGGCTGTGCTGACAGAGGCCGGTATTGCTTCCAGCAGCCCTGGCACGGGTGCCGTCACCTTGGACAAGGCGATGCCGGTTCAGGCGATTCCTGGTTTTGATCTGGGCTGGTGGTCGGTGCAGGATTGGTCGGCTCAGCAAGCGGGTCTGCTCTTGCCGGTCAAGGATGGCATGCGCGTGCTGGATGCATGCGCGGCTCCGGGTGGCAAGACGGCCCATTTGCTGGAACAGGCGGATGTTTCCTTGCTGGCCCTGGACTCGGATGGTGAACGTCTGGAGCGTGTAGGTCACAACCTGCGTCGTCTGGGTTTGGCCAGTGACAAGGTTCAATTAAAACGGGGTGATGCGGCGCGTACTGCCCAATGGTGGGATGGCCAGCCCTTTGATGCCATCCTGGCGGATGTGCCTTGTACCGCCTCGGGCATTGTGCGTCGTCACCCCGATATTCGCTGGTTGCGCCGCGAGTCGGACATTGCTGATACCGCGCGTTTGCAAAGCTCTATACTGGATGCCTTGTGGTCCACATTGCGGCCCGGCGGGCATTTCCTGTATTCGACCTGCTCGATTTTCCCAGCTGAAGGGGAACAACAGGTCGAGGCATTTTTGGCCCGTCATCCCGAGGCGCAGCTTTTGGACTCTCCTGGCCAGATTTTGCCCGGCGTTGCGGGACGATCGCTGGCAGATGGCGACGGTTTTTTCTACGCCTTATTTACGCGCCCGGTTTGACTTGTCACAATTAGGGCTCTGACTTTGTCCTTTTTGCGGTTAATCACGATGTGGCGCGTTTTTCTGTCTTTTCTGCTGATTTTCAACTGCGCGCTAAGCTCGGCCAATACCATTGTGCCGGTCGCTACGTCGGGAGAGCGGGTCGTCAAGGTCGAGCCCCATATTCGGGATGAAAAACTGTATATCGACGCGGATGTCGAATTCGAGTTAAGCCCGGAATTGCGCACCGCTGCCGAGAAAGGGGTGCCGCTGTATTTCACGGTTGAAGTGGAGTTGGCGCAGCCCCGCTGGTATTGGTTTGATAAAAACGTTGTTAAAGAACAACAAACCTGGCGGGTTGTGTACAACGCCCTGACCCGTCAGTGGCGCGTGGGCACGGGTGACCTGTCTTTGCCCGAATCCTCCATGAATGACGCACTGGCCATGCTGCGGCATATCCGCGGCTGGGCCGTGGCATATGTGGCTGATCTGGACCGCGACCAGGAATACCAGGGTCGTGTGCGTCTGCGCCTGGATACCTCTTTGCTGGCCCGTCCGTTTCAAGTGGACGCCATCAATAGTTCTGCCTGGACACTGGCTACTCCATGGAAAACCTTTTCCTTTTCCGTCTCCGTCGACGAGCCCCAACCTTGATACGTTGGATCTTGCGCACCGCTCTGTTTGGAGCGGGTGTCAGCGCGTTGGCGCTGTTTTCGCTTCTTGTCTGGTCTACGGGCAACGCCTCGCGCTACGCGCAGCAGTATGACTTGCTGCTGGTGCTCAACGGTGTACTGGCCGCCACGCTGATTTCCTGGGTGCTGTTGCTGACGATTCGTCTGTTCAGGCAAATCCGTCGGCGTCAGTTTGGTGCCCGCATGACGGCGCGCTTTGCCTTTTACTTCACTTTGATTGGCATTATTCCGGGGGCGCTGATTTATCTGCTTTCGGTGCAGTTCATGTCGCGCTCGATCGAGTCCTGGTTCAACGTGCGGGTGGATACGGCACTGGAATCGGGCCTGAGCCTGGGCCGCGCCGCCCTGGATTCGCAGCTCAATGAGCTGGAAGGTCGTGCCAATGAAATGGTGTCTGCACTGAACAAGGCGGACAGCGCGCAGTACAGCAGCTTGCTGATCTCCTTGCGTGAAAACAGCGGGGTGACGGAGGCAATGGTGTTTTCGGGCAATGGTCGTCTGATTGCCTTTTCCTCGGGCCGCTACGACACGCTGCTGCCTGATATGCCGCCGTCCAGCGTGATGAATCAGCTGCGTATTGCAGGCCGCTATTCGGCTGCCGAGGTGGATGATGATGCGCCTGTTCACGACAACGGTCTGGACGAAGGCGGGGTTCCCGCAGAGTCCACCGGTTTGCGTCTGCGCACGGTTCTACCATTGGCCGATCCCAATCGCTTTGCAGCAACCTTGAGTGGTACGGCAGACTCGCGCTGGCTGCAGGTCATTCAGCCTGTGCCGGACAAGATTGCACGCAATGCCAACCAGGTGCAGCAAGGTTTCCGGGACTATCAGGAGCTGGCCTTGTCTCGTCAGGGCTTGCGCAAGCTCTACGGTATTACGCTGACGCTGGCCTTGATTCTGGCGGTGTTTACGGCTGTGGCGGCTGCCCTGGCTTTGTCTCGTCGCCTGACGCGTCCTTTGTTGACGTTGGCTGCCGGGACGCAAGCGGTAGGGGTAGGGGATTACCGGGCTTTGCCTGAGCCGCCCGCCAAGGATGAAGTTGGCCAGTTGACGCGCTCTTTCAATGCCATGACCCGACAGCTGGATGAAGCGCGCCGCATGGTCGAGAAAAATCGTCTGCAGCTGGAGCGCTCCAATATGTACCTGGAGTCGGTGCTCAGCAACCTGTCCAGTGGTGTGCTGGCTTTTGATGAGATGTTCCGCGTCACCATGTTCAACCAGGGGGCGCAGCGTATCTTGCAGGTGGATCTGCGTTCGATTAAAGGTCGCCCGTTGGAAACGCTGGAAGGGGCCATGACTTTTGCTTCGGTGATACGTGAAGCCTTTTCTACGCATCAGGCTATGGGCTCGGACCATCCTTATTGGCAGCAGCAGTTTGAATTGGAAATGCAAGAAGGTAATGAAGCGCGTGATACTATCGTCACCGTTTTGGCCCGTGGTACCTTGTTGCGTGTAGATGGTCAGCCAACCGGCTATCTGGTGGTGTTTGACGATATTACCGACGTGATTTCCGCCAGCCGTCTGGTGGCCTGGAGCGAGGTGGCCCGACGCCTGGCACACGAGATCAAGAACCCATTAACGCCTATTCAGTTGTCCGCCGAACGTCTGGCCATGAAACTGGAGTCGCAGCTGGATGAAGTCCATGCTGCCATGTTGCTGCGCTATACCAATACCATCGTCAATCAGGTGAGTTCGCTGAAAAAGATGGTGGAAGATTTCCGGGAGTATGCCCGTAAACCCGCTACTCAGATGCAAGCGCTGAATCTGAATGAGCTGATTACCGAAGTACTGACTTTATATGGTTGGGACCCGGAAGAAGGCATGGTCCGGGACGATGGCTATAGTGTGGCGATTGATGTGGAGCTGGACCCTGATCTGCCCATGGTGCAAGGGGATCCGACGCAGCTGCGTCAGGTTATCCATAATCTGCTGGCCAATGCTCGTGAAGCGGCGGCCCAGGATCAATCACTTGACCAGGCGCATGTATTTGTTAAAACCATGATTGCGGGCGTAGAAGGTTCCGATTCTTCTGATGCGGTCAGTTTTGTGGTGTCAGATAACGGGCCTGGTTTTGATCCCCAGATGCTGGTGCGCGTTTTTGAACCTTACGTAACCACCAAGCCCACCGGCACGGGTCTGGGACTTGCTATAGTTAAGAAAATCATCGAGGAGCACGGCGGCAGAATCGATGTTTCCAATCGTCGTGAGGGGGGGGCTCGCATTTCCATCCTCTTTACCCGGCTTGCTGGCCAGCATATTCGTCTGGACTCTGGGCGGCGAGCAAACGATAATGCGTAAAAATCACGTAGGTGACGTTTTATGGCCAGAATTCTGGTAGTTGATGACGAAATCGGCATTCGGGAACTTTTGTCGGAAATTCTTTACGACGAAGGGCACACCGTGCAATTGGCAGAGAATGCCGCCCAGGCTCGCGAGGCACGCTTGCGGGGCCGCCCCGATCTGGTCTTGCTGGATATCTGGATGCCAGACACTGACGGTGTCAGCCTGCTCAAGGAGTGGGCCTCCCAAGGCTTGCTGGATATGCCAGTGGTCATGATGAGTGGCCACGCCACGGTGGATACCGCGGTGGAAGCAACCCGTATTGGTGCGGTGGACTTCCTGGAAAAACCCATCACCATGCAGCGCCTGCTCAAGACCGTCGCCTCCGGTCTGGAGCGTACCGTTGCACCCAAGGCGCTGGCAGCCGCTGCCCGCCCAGTGGTTCAGGGTGGTGATCGCCGCCCCGAAACAGCCAGCATGGCTACTGGTATGGCACCTGCCATGGCCGTGCCTGAAGTGGAGCAGGATGAGTCCCAGCTAGGCAGCATCTCGTTGGATCTGCCATTGCGCGAAGCGCGTGACGAGTTTGAGCGCATTTATTTTGAATATCATCTGCGTCGCGAAAATCACAGCATGACACGCGTGTCGGAGCGTACTGGTCTGGAGCGCACCCACTTGTACCGCAAGCTCAAACAGCTGGGTATAGACTCGTCGCGCAAGCGTAACCAGTCTTGATACAGTAGTTACCAGATGCATGGCCGAAGAACCTCGGCCAGTGTTGGCGTTACGAGTTAACGCAGCCCGAAGGATCGGGATTGAAGGCGGCCTTTTCAGGCCGCCTTGCCGTTTAGAGAGCGGCGACAGATGCCGCAGGCAGCGCCTGCAACTTGCTCACGGTATCCAGGCACGTACGGGCCGCTTCCTGGCCCTTGAGCACAAAGTGACGATGGAAGTAATCGTGGTGCTCTTTGCCATCATGGAAATGGTGTGGAGTCAGCACGACCGAAAACACGGGCACGTTGGTGCTGAGCTGGACTTGCATCAAACCTTGAATCACTGCGGTAGCCACAAAGTCGTGGCGATAGATGCCGCCATCAACCACCAGACCCGCAGCGACTACAGCAGCGTACTGTCCCGATTGGGCCAGACGTTGTGCATGCAGCGGAATTTCAAAGGCGCCGCCCACTTCAAAGAAGTCGATCAGGCTGCTGTCATGGCCCATGGCTTTGACTTCGTCGATAAAACCCAGACGGGCCTGATCCACAATGTCCTTGTGCCAGCAAGCTTGAATAAAGGCGATACGGGGAGCCAGAAGATTGGCTGGGGTAATACTGTTCATGTCGATTTCCTGTTTTATGACAACAAAAACAGGGCATGCAGGAAGCAGGATAGCTCAAGCCCATAGCAGGATGACTCCTGTACAGGTGGTTGAGGATATCCCGTTCTCTCTTTATCCGGACTATACCGTCGGCCCCGGAATCACACCGGGTCTGCTGTCCCTGACCAATGCCAGGCGCTCGCGGGCTAGGCTAGTGCCATTACCGCCGGTGGGGACTTGCACCCCGCCCTGAGAACGTAGTTGGCCGGGGAGGCCAACTGGACGAGTGTAACGCTAAACGCCTGGTTTGTCAGAGGCCACCTGGGCCTGCGTATCCAGCGGAAGCAGCAAGCGCAGGGTGCAGCGGGAGCCGGGCAGGAAAAAGGCTTGCCCGCCATGGCGCAACAGGATTTGGCGCACAATGGTCAGTCCTAATCCCGCTCCTTGGCTGCCGCTGTCCTGTTTGTGGAAACGTTCAAAGACCAAGCTTGCCGTTCCCTCATCCAGGGCGGGGCCCTGGTCAATGATATCGATGGCGCACAAGCCAGGCTGTGGCTGGTGCAGATGCAAGGTGACCGTGCCGGAGCCATGGGTCAGGGCATTGTCCAGCGCATTGGCAATGGCTTCGGCCAGATCCATTTCGGAGGCCTGCACGATGTCCTGCTGGCTATCATCCTGAAACTGCAGCTCGCGGCCTGCCTGCTCGAAAAGCGGCCAGAGCTCGCCCATGGCGCGACGACAGAGTGGAGCCAGGGCTGTCTGGTCTGGCAGTGCCATGGTTTGCTCCTGCTTGCGCGCCAGGCTCAACCACTGGCTAAGCAGACGTTGGAGGTGGGTGATGTCCCCGCGTAACAGATCCCAGTCTTTTTGTTGTGCTTGAGCCGTTGTTTGCAAACGCAAGGACATGACCGCTAAGGGCGTGCGTAGCTGATGGGCTGCATCAGCGACCAAGTGCTGTTCGTGCTCATAAGCCTGCATCAGCCGGTCCAGACTCTGGTTCACTGCGTGTGCCAGTGGACGAATTTCAGTGGGCAATTCGCTGACGGGCAGGCGCAGCTCGGGTTGTGCCGGCCCCAGGGTAGCGGCCAGCTCGGCGGCTTGCCGAACAGGACGCAATGTCCAGTGAACAAGCCAGGTAATCAAGAGCAGGCCCAGGGCACAGAAGGGCAGCCAAAGCATCAGGGAGCGCCACATCCGCGCCTGTAGCAAGGCACCGATCAACTCGCGTTCGCGTTCATCCCGTTTGGCGACCATCAGAATGTCACCATTGGACAGGGTGACGGAGACAGAAACGATGTTGCCACTACGCTGTGGCAGCTTGAACAAGGCCAGTTCGTCTTCGGGCCGGGAAGGACGAAGACGCCGGGGACTATCCAGGTTGTCTGATATCTGCAGCAGCCCGCCTTGCGCGTTGTAGAGCGAATAGGACATTTCACCGTCAGCGTAGTAGCGCGGCAATTTGTCCAGAAAATCATGGGTTTGGAAATCGTGGGCGATTTCCTCGGCCTGCAAAGACAAGCTGATACGGCGCAATTCGTCGCGGGTATCGTACAAGGACAGCGCCAAGGCCAGAAATCCCAGCGCTAGCATGGGAAAGAGGATGATAAGCAACCGTCGCCGCAGGCTGAAGGCGCGCTTTTTCATAGCGGGCGCAAACGGTAGCCGACACCTCGAACCGTGTCTATGCATACTTGTGCATGATGCTCGCGCAATTTACGGCGCAACTTGGAAACCAGGGCTTCGATGGCATTCAGACTGATGTCGGTCTGGCTTTTGTACAGCTGCTCCAGCAAATAATCTTTCACGAGCAGGCGGGGGCTGGCCTGCATCAACTCCTGCAGCAGCAGGCTTTCGCGCCGGGGCAGCATCAAGGCGTGTTCATTGACCCAGGCTTGGCGTACTTCGGGCTCAAAGCGCAGGTTGGCGACCATCAGCTGTTGATAGCGATGGGGGACCGCCCTGCGCAAAATTGCGCTCAGACGCGCCTCCAGTTCCACCAGATCAAAGGGCTTGAGCAGATAGTCATCTGCGCCGCCACGCAGCCCTTGAATGCGATTGTGGACAGCATCGCGGGCACTCAGAATCAGGCAGGGCAGGCGCTGGCTGCGATCCGGATGATGCAGCTGCGCCAGAATCTCCATGCCGTCCATATCGGGCAGGCCCAGATCCAGGATCAGGGCGTCAAAGCTATGTTCCTGGAGCAAGGCCAAACCGATCCGGCCCGTGGTGGCGGTGCGGATGGAGTAGCCCTGACCTTGCAGATGGCTTGCCAGCAGGCTCAATAAAGGCCGATGGTCTTCAATAATCAGAATGTTTTTCATCAGACTACGGTCAGAAACCGGGCTCATGATAGTGGCAAATAGAAATGAGTTTGGTTCGTATTATAAATAAGGGAAGAAGCCGTGATGAAAATGAAAACGGGGCTGCGCTGGCCCTTGGCCGCCTTGTCCTTGGCGTGCATGTCTGCTTGGGCTCAGGAGCGTAATGAAGTTGAACAGCTGGGTGCTATCTCGGTGACGGCATCGGGCTTTGCTCAGGAGGTGGTAAGTGCACCCGCGTCCATCACAGTGATTCCGCGTGAGGAGCTGGAGGGGAAACGCTTCGAGTCCTTGGCCGATGCCTTGCGGCAAGTGCCGGGTGTCAGTGTTCTGGGAGGTGACAAGGGGGCGATTTCGATCCGTGGCATGGAGTCCGAGCACGTGCTGGTTCTGATTGATGGTCGTCGTCAGGACATGCGTCAGATCACCATGAAGGGGGGCGTGTCTGAGGCTCTGGACATGAACTGGATTCCCCCGCTGGAAGCTATCGAGCGTATCGAGGTGGTGCGAGGCCCCATGTCGACCTTGTACGGCTCCGAGGCTTTGGGTGGGGTCATCAATATCGTGACACGCAAAGTGGCCGATAAATGGCACGGCTCACTGACAGGGGGCTATACCTTGCAAGACAGTGGTTCGGCAGGAAATAGCGGCTCAGCCGATCTGTACCTGTCTGGCCCCCTTGTGCCGGGGCGTCTGGGCTTGCAGTTCTGGGGCTATCACAAGCAGCGTCAGGAAGATCTGGTTCTGAATGGCTTTGCGCGCGCCAAACGCCAAAACGGCACGGTACGCTTGTGGGCGACTCCCAATGACAATCATGAGTTCATGTTTGAAGCAGGCCGCACGACTCAGCACTTCTGGACTACACCGGGCAAGTCCCTGGCATTGACGGGCAAGGCTAATGAAAACGAGTACGTGCGCGATAGCTATACGCTGGCGCATACCGGCCGCTGGGGTAGCTTTGATACCGAATTGAGCCTTAACCGCGAGCAGGCTTATCGCGATGGCCCAACGCAAACCGCTCGCCCTGATATTCGCAATACCGTGATCGATGGCAAGCTGACTTTGCCTTTGGCTGATCACATGCTGGTAGGCGGTTTTCAGTGGCGCAAGAGCGAACTGCAGGCCGACGGCTACTATGCCAATCCCAATGGTGCGGGCGTGGATACTTCCGTGCGTGAGTACTCTTTGTTCCTGGAAGATGAATGGAGCCTGAGCCCATCCTTCGCCCTGACCGGCGGCGTGCGTATGGACGACAACGAGTTCTATGGCCGTCACTGGACTCCCCGTTTGTACGGTGTCTGGAGTGCGACGGATGCCTGGACGCTGAAAGGCGGGATCGCCAAGGGTTTCAAGTCCCCGACCATCATGCAAAGCAATCCGCAAATCGGTTTGCCACAGCGTGGTGGTGCCTACACCTGGGGTAATCCGGATCTGGAACCTGAGGTCAGCACCAACGTAGAGCTGGGCCTGTATTTTGACGATGGCGGCCCTTTGAGCGCCAACGCCACCTTGTTCCACACGCGCTACAAGAACAAGATTGCCAATACTGGCTCGCGTCAGCTGTACTACCCCGATGGTCGCCCTGTGCCACCGGATCCGTATACCAACAGCATGTACAGCACTTACTTCAATATCACTGAAGCACGGGTGCAGGGTCTGGAGTTGGGCTTGGCTTACCGCTTTAACGAGCAGTGGAAAGTGCGCGGCAGCTATACCTTCACGGACTCCAAGGTTCGTAATGGCAGCGCCACGATTCTGGGCTTTGGCTACCCGCAGTCCGAAGGTCAACCTTTGGTGGCAACCCCACGCAATATGGGTAGTCTGACGGTGGATTGGACGCCAAATGAAGCGGTGTCGGCCTTCTCGACCTTGAGCGTACGGGGCCGGGAAACCAATATTTCCTGGGGGCAGGGCGGTGCCGTCAGCGAAAGCATGGGGACGATTGCCACGGTGGATCTGGGAGCCAGCTGGCGTGCCAGAAAAGACCTGAGCTTGAGTGCCGCCGTCTATAACCTGACCGATCGCCGCCGCGACTCGGGTACCAGCGGGGCCTATTCCTACGCGGAAGATGGCCGCCGCTTCTGGTTGCAGGCCGAGTACCGCTTCTAAGCGCGGTTTATTCCTGGGGTTTGGGGCGGCGGCTGATCGTGGAGATCGGTACGCTGACCTCGCCCTGGGTACTGCGACGGCTACGGGCGCGCCAGGCGTGCCCGTAGGCAATTTCCAGGCTCAGATGCAAAGTGCCATCCATATGGCGCTGTTTTTCCAGCGCATTGAGCAGGCGCTGACGCCAGGGCAGGGTGCTCAGGCTGGCCTTGCGTTGAGGGTGCGGATTGCCGCCCAGCAGACGTAAATCATCCAGCAGTTTTTCAGCACTGCGATACGTCAGCGTCACGACTTCCTGATCCATCACGGGATCAGCAAAACCGTTCTCCAGCAGCAGATCACCAAAGTCGTGCATGTCCACGAACTCCAGCGTTCTGGTGCCCAGGTCCGCTTGCTCCATGGCACTGCGCAGTTCGGCAAAAGAGCCGGGGCCCAGGCAGGAGAACATGACCAGCGTTTCGGGTTTCAACAGGCGGTTCCATTCAGCCAGGACCCGATGCGGTTCAGGGTGCCAGTGCAGGGCCATGTTCGACCAGACCAGTTCCTGGCTTTCTGCGGGCAGACCGCTATTGGCCATATCGGCCTGAATCCAGTTGGCCGCTGGCGTAGGCTGATTGCGCAGTTTTTGCCACAGGCTGGGTTTGGACTGGTAACGCTCGCGGGCGATGTCCAGCAGCTTGGCGCTGCGATCCAGACCGGTGTAGTTCATGTCCGGGTAGCGGGAACGCAAAGGTTCCAGCGCATGGCTGGCCCCACAGCCAGCATCCAGAATATGAGTGGGTTGCAGGCGTACCAAAGCCAGCCGGGACAACATCCGTTGCGCGACTTCACCATAAAGAAACTGAGCGTGATCCAGGGGAGCGCGGCGATTGAATTGCTGCTCGACGTGGGCGGAGTTGATTGGCAAAGAAGGTAACTGGGACATAGTTGCGCGGACGTTACTGGCGTGGATCAGTGGCATGTGCTGTGATCGGATCAGCCTGACTCTGAAAGGTAATGATCTATTATGGCGCATCCCCTGTTTCGGCGCGAGCCGAGCCATCGTCTTGTAGGGATTCCACTGCTGACACGACCTTGTGTGCTGTGTGGTTTACGTTCGCCAAGCGGCGCGCTGTGCCGCTTTTGCCGACACGCGCTGGCAACACCAGCAGAAGATTTGCGCTGTCCACGTTGCGCTCTGGCATTGCCCCCCTTGGCCTTGCTGGCCTGCCCGGATTGCGGAGCAGGGCAATTGTCCGTGCAAGCGACGGTTGCCGGATTTGACTATGAACATCCTGGCGATATGTTGATACATACGTTTAAAATTTCCCGGCGGCTGGAAATGGCCGCGGTGCTGGCTGAGCTGATGGTGCAGCAATGGCGTCGCCATGGGCCTGTGCTGAACGCAGCTTGCCGGGTCATACCCGTGCCTTCGCAGCGTAGCGCCTTGCACCGTCGGGGCTTCAATCCGGCCGCGGTACTGGCCAGGCGCGTGGCGCATTCATTGGGTTTGTCAGCTCGCCTGCATATCGTTGTGGCCCAGCCACGGCCTGAACAGGCTCAGAAAACCTTGGGGCGGCAGGCTCGCAGGCAGGCCATGCGGGGTGCTTTTAGCGTGCGGGAGTCCTTGCAGGGGCATGATGTGTTGCTGGTCGATGATGTGTTGACCACCGGAGCCACCTTGGATGCCCTGGCGCGGGCGTGCCGGTCGGTTGGTGCCCAGTCTGTTTATGCCTTGGTTGCTGCTCGTGCTCCCTGGCGATTGAAGGTCTTCTAGCCCTGTATACTTCGTCGCTTGTTCGCGGCTTTTTCTGCACTTTTCAGGTTTTTCATGTTTCATATCGTCCTGGTTTCACCCGAGATCCCTCCCAACACAGGTAACGTCATTCGACTGGCGGCCAATACGGGCTGTGTCCTGCACTTGGTACGGCCTTTGGGCTTTGAGCTGGAAGACAGCAAGCTGCGTCGTGCCGGGCTGGATTATCACGAATGGGCGCAGGTGAAGGTACATGACAGCCTGGAAGAGGCCTTGCAGGCGACGGGCTCTGCGCCTGGTCGCGCGTTTGCCCTGACCACACGTGGCAGTCATTTGCTGGCTGAGCAAAGTTTTCAGCCCGGTGATGTGTTTGTGTTTGGCCGTGAAACCGCAGGCTTGTCTGCCGAGCAACTTGCGCTGTTTCCCAACGAACAGCGGATTCGCCTGCCCATGTTGACGGGCCAACGCAGCCTGAACCTGTCCAACGCCGTGGCAATTTGTGTTTTTGATGCCTGGAGGCAAGCGGGTTACGAAGGTGGTGTTTAAACAAGCGGATGCTTGTCACGGAAAACGCTGATTTATGCCTATTAGTTTTCCGTTGATCGTCTTAAAGAAAACGGCCCTGCAAACGATAAATTTGCAGGGCCGTTTTGATGGAATCTAGTTTTCGGTTTTATTCCAGCGACAGATTCAGACGTTCAATCACCTCATCCCAACGAGCTTTGTCGGCAATGATCTTGTCCGTCATTTCTTGCGGCGTTGATGGCTCGGACGAGAAATAAAAGGCATTGAGCTTGGCCTTGATATCGTCGCGTTGCAGGATGGTGGTGATTTCCTGGTTCAGGCGTTTGACCACATCATCCGAGGTGTTGTGGGGCACAAAGAAGGCGTCCCAGGAAATTGCCTCGAAGTTTTCCAGTCCGGCTTGTGCCATGGTGTCCAGACCGGGCAGCAATTCGCTGGGCTGCAGGGACGTCACGGCCAGGGCTTTCACCTTGCCTGCTTCAACCTGGGGCATGGCAATACCGGGCACCATGAAGGCAGCGTCAATGTCACCACCAATAATGGCGGTCAGGATTTGTGGAAAGCCCGAGTAGGGGATTTGCTCCAGCTTGATATCAACCGCATGTTCCAGCATGGCCATGGCCAGGTGGGCCGAGCTGCCGGGGCCAACCGTGCCGTAGTTCAATTCGCCGGGGCGGGACTTGGCCAGGGCAATGAACTCTTCCACCGTGTTGGCGGGCGAGTTGGCTGGAACGACCAGCACATTGGGGCTGGTGCCAATCATGGAAATAGCCTGCAAGTCTTTCAGCGGGTCGTAGCCCAGCGAGGTCTTGTACAGGGTGGGGGCGGTCACCATGGGACCATTGATGGTCAGCAGCAAGGTGTAGCCGTCGGGTTTGGCGTGCGCCACAAAACGCGTGCCAATATTGCCGCCAGCACCGGGACGGTTATCAACAATGACGGTCTGCCCCAAGGCTTGGGACAGGGGCTCGGAAATGGCACGGGCCAGGGCGTCAGGCGAGGAGCCTGCCGGGAAAGGCACGACCATTTGAATGGGACGCTCGGGCCAGCTGGATTGGGCCAGAGCCGATTGAGCCAGCAAACCAGTGCAGGCCAGCCCCAGGACGGAGCGGATCAGAAGATCACGAGAACGAGCAAGCAATGACATTGTTTTGATTCTGAGTAAAAGACGGTTGACCGCAGATCCGGCAGCGTGGAGAAGGTGCCAGACCGGCAGACGGAAGGTATTAGTGGCCTTCTTGTTTGGCCTCGCGGGCGAGCAAGGCGTGGACAGCTTCGCGCGGGGCCAGCTGTTCAAACAGGATTTGGCAGACCGCTGCAGTAATCGGTAATTCAATCTGGTGCGCCCGGCCCATTTCCAGAACCGAACGGGCACAGCGTACCCCTTCAGCGGTAATGCCGGTGGCCAGGATGCTGTCCAGGCTTTCACCTGCACCCAGCGCCAGGCCCACTTGGCGGTTACGGGACAATTCGCCCGTGGCCGTCAGGACCAGATCGCCCAGTCCCGCCAGACCGGAGAAGGTTTCGGCCTGACCACCCAGCGCAACACCCAGGCGCTGCATTTCAGCCAGGCCTCGGGTGATCAGGGCGGCACGGGCGTTGTGGCCCAGGCCCAGTGCATCGGCAATGCCACAGGCAATGGCCATGATGTTTTTGACAGCGCCGCCCACTTCCACGCCGATCATGTCGGTGCTGGTGTAAAGGCGCGCTTGTTTGCCATGCAAGGCCTCAAGGGCAATGCCGGCCATATCAGCAGGTTCGCAAGCCAGTGTCAGCGCAACGGGCAGGCCTTTGGCGACTTCCAGGGCGAACGAGGGACCAGAGAGCACGGCACGGCCTAACCAGGGATGGTCGGGCAGGTTTTCACGCACAATCTGATGGGGTAACAAGCCGCTTTCCTGATGGAAGCCTTTACAGGTCCAGACCAGCAGGACGGGATGGCGGCGTGTGGCAGGCAGGTACTGCGCCAGATCCACACAAGTTTGCGCCAGGCCACGCACAGGCACGCCCAGAATCAGCAGGGCAGGGCCGGTGTCATCAGCCAGGGCAAATTCCATGACTTGCTGCAGGCTGTCGCTGGCTTGTAGCGAGTCGGGCAGCACGACATCGGGCAGGTAGGCAGGGTTGCGATGATCCTGCCCGATAGCCTGTGCTGTTGATGCCTTGCGCGCCCACACCATCGTGGGAGCCTGGGTGCTGGCCAGGGCGGCCAGCGCCGTTCCCCAGCTGCCTGCGCCCAGGACTGCGACACGAACAGGAGTGTGCGCGTTTGACATCATCAGGCCTGCAAAGGCTGGCCGTCAGCTTGACCGGCACCTTGTTGCTGAGCCAGGCGCTGCTCGTACAGGGACTGGAAGTTCACTTCAGTCAGGTGCAGGGCAGGCAGGGAAGTGCGGTTGATGGCGTCAGCCACGGCAGCGCGCAAGTAGGGGTACAGCATGGTGGGGCACACGATGCCCAGCAGGGGCTCGAGCTGTTCTTCAGGGATGTTGGCAGCTTCGAAGATGCCGGCTTGAGTGGCTTCCACCAGGTACATGACCTTGTCGCCAATGCGCGTGGTTACCGTAGCGGTGACGGTGCTTTCGTAGACCGTGTCAGCCAGGCGTTGGCCGCCCACATTGATGGACACTTCCACGGAAGGGGCCTCTTGCTCCAGAAAGATCTGGGGAGCGTTGGGCATTTCAATGGACAGGTCTTTGATGTAGGTGCGCTGCAGGCTGAAGCTGGGTTGTTGAGCTTCTTGTTCAGCGGCTGGGGTGTTCTGGTCGGCCATGGGTGATCCTATGGGATAAAAAAATTGTTAGAAAAAAAATCAGGCAGCCAGCAGAGGCAGCAGGCCACCTTCGCGGTCCAAAGCGGCCAGATCATCGTAGCCACCTACATGGGTGTCGCCAATGTAGATTTGGGGAACGGTACGCCGACCGGTGCGCTCCATCATGAGAGCGCGCTGTTCGGGTTCGCGATCAATCATGATTTTATTGATTTCAGTTACGCCGCGTTGCTTGAGCAGCATTTCAGCGCGCACACAATAAGGGCACACCATTGTGGAGTACATCGTGACTTTTGCCATGAGAGCCTCGTAGAAGGGGGAGCTTACGATTTTTTGACAGGCAGGCTCGATTGCAGCCAGCCCTGAATACCGCCTTGCAGTGTGTAGGCTTCGGTGATGCCGTGCTTGCGCAGGACGGCGACGCTGCGCGGGGCGCTGCGACCGGTATCGCACACCAGAATGACGGGCTTGTCTTTGGGCAGCGTGCCGGCCTTGGCGTCAAGGTCGGCAGCAGGAATGTTGCGAGATTGTGCAATTGCCCCGGCCTTGAACTGATCGGCGCTGCGCAGATCAATCAAAATGGCGTCTTTCTGGTTTACCATCTGTACCGCTTCCGAGCTTGAAACTGCGCGTCCCGCACGGCCTTTGAAAAAGCTGGGTATTAACAGCATAATGCCGGCAAGCACCGCAATTGCTAAAATTAGAAGGTTATTCTGACTTAAGATGAAGTCCACGTTAAATCCTGTTGATTACCAAGAAAAGCAAGAAAAAAGGGCAAGATCACACGATTATAGAGTGGCGCCAATTTTTCAACCTCGAGGCTGTTTTTACCATGTATAAACTTGTACTGATGCGGCACGGCGAAAGCCAGTGGAACCTGGAAAACCGGTTTACTGGCTGGACCGATGTCGATCTTACCGAAACCGGGCGTCAACAGGCAAAGCAGGCCGGTGATCTGCTTAAAGAAAACGGTTTTGAGTTCGACCTGGCTTTCGCTTCGGTCCTCAAGCGCGCTATCCGTACCCTGTGGATCGCCCTGGATTCGATGGACGCCATGCACACCCCCATCGGTTTGAGCTGGCGCCTGAACGAACGCCATTATGGTGCTTTACAAGGCTTAAATAAAGCCGAAACCGCACAAAAGTACGGTGAGGATCAAGTCCTGGTCTGGCGTCGTGCTTACGCGATCGCTCCCGATCCTGTCGCTGAAGACGATCCACGCAACCCGCGTTTTGATGCCCGCTACGCCCGTGTGCCCGCCGATCAGCTGCCTCGTACCGAGTGTCTGCAAGACACCGTGGCCCGCGTGGTTCCTTTCTGGGACGAATCCATTGCCCCTGCCATCCGCTCCGGCCGTCGCGTGCTGGTGACCGCTCACGGCAACAGCCTGCGCGCGTTGATCAAGCACCTGGATGGTATTTCCGACGAGGACATCGTTCACCTGAACATTCCTACCGGCCAGCCTCTGGTGTACGAGCTGGACGAAAACCTGCGTCCTATCCGTCATTACTACCTGGGCGACCAGGAAGCAATTGCGGCTCAGATGCAAGCCGTGGCCAATCAGGGCAAGGCGCAGTAAATAATGTGGCGCTACAGCGTTTGCCTGTTGCTGGCAGCCTGGACCTTACCGGCCCTGGCTGCTGATCCGGACTTGGCTGCACGCCAGGCCCAGGCTCAAAAGCAGCAGGCAGAGCTGCGCCAGAAGATCGAATCGCTGCGCAAAACCATCGACACCAGCGAAAGCTCGCGTCGTGATGCCGCCAATGCCTTGCGCGAATCCGAGCAGGCTATTTCCGATATCGATCGCACGCTGGCTCAGATCGAGCAGCGGCAAGAACAACTGCACCAGCAACTCGGTGCGCTGGGCAAACAGATCAGCGAGCAGCAAGTGATCAAAGAGCAACGTCAGCAGGAGCTGGCCGAGCAATTGCGCGCGCAATACGCCAATGGCGTCTCGCCCTGGTCCGCCCTGTTGTCGGGTGATGACCCCAACGCCATTAACCGTGAATTGCATTACCTGGGCTATGTCTCGCGTCAGCAGACCGAGCAGGTTCATAAGGTGCGTCGCACCGTAGAGCGACTGGACCGTTTGCAGACTCAGGTTGCCGCGCGTGAGAAAGAGCAGGAGCAACTGGCCAAGGATGCTGCGGCCCAGAAAGAAGCTCTGGAAGAACAAAAAGCAAAACGAGCCAAGGTAGTGGCTGACATCAGCGCCGAATTGGAGCGCCAGCGTGGACAGGCTGCGAACCTGCAAAGTAATGACAAGCGATTGGGGGATTTGATTTCCGGCCTGGAAACCGAAATTGCGCGACAGGCCGAGCTGGCCCGTCGCGCCGAAGAACAACGCCGACGTGAGGCCGCGCGCCGTGCTGAAGAAGCGCGCAAGGCTGAGCTGGCTCGTCAGCAAGAATTGCAGCGCAAAGCCAAGCAGGAACAGGCTGCTCGTGAGCAGGCGCGTCTTGAACGTGAGCGGGAGTTACTGGAGCGGGCTCGTGCTACGCAACCACCGCTGCCTCCAGCCTTGCCACGCAGCAAACCGGAGCCTGCCGAGCCACAACAGCCAGAGCCCATGATTCCGCGGCCTCCGCTGACCTACACGCCGCCGACGGCGAACGAGCGCTTATTGTCCGATAGCTTGGAGGCTTCGTCGGAGCCCAGCGAACCGATCAGCAAACCAGCCACTCCTAAAGTGCGCGAGGTGCAGGTTGTTGAGGAGCCTGTGGAGCAGGCATCTGCTCCTGCTTTGGAACCAGAAGGGGGTTTCCAGGGTCTGAAACGTGGCTTGCCTTATCCGGTACGCGGCGAAATGCAGGGCAAGTTTGGGGCGGAGCGTCCGGATGGCGGTATTTGGCGCGGTATCGTGTTGCGCGCTCAGGCAGGCACCACGGTTCGTGCGGTGGCCCCGGGCCGAGTGGTTTTCGCCAGCTGGATGACCGGCTTTGGCAATTTGCTGATTATTGATCATGGTCGCGACTACTTGAGTGTCTATGCCTATAACCAGAGCACGCTTAAGCAAGTAGGCGATATTGTGGGACGTGGAGATGCGGTTGCGCGGGTGGGGGCCACCGGCGGGCAGGTTGAACCCGGCCTGTACTTTGAGCTGCGCCATCAAGGCAAGCCCATTAATCCGCAGGTTTGGCTGGGTTCCTGAGCCGCTTTTGTCCCTGGCGTTTACTTTTGCTCGCATTTGTTGCGCCGGGTAGCGACTCCAGCCCAGTTCACGCTGGTCGACGCTTTACGCTACTCTTATAATGCATGGTCGGGTCAGCTCCGGGAGGTGGCCCCGTCTTGAATCTGAAAATAATGGGAATGTGCATGAGCACTCGAAGGATTGGCAGCATTGGTCTAGTGGCAGCAGGTGCTGTGGGCGGTATTTTGATCAGCCTGGGCATTACTGCGGTCGCTCAACGCGGCGAGCCATTGCCTTTGCGCGAACTGCAGCAGTTCGCCAATGTGTTCGCTGCCATCAAGAACACGTATGTGGAGCCCCTGACGGATCAGGCCCTGGTCAATAATGCGATCAAGGGTTTGTTTACCGATCTGGATCCGCACTCGGCCTATCTGGATGCCGACGCTTTCAAGGAAATGGAAGCCATGACTCAAGGTGGCTTTGGCGGCCTGGGCATAGAGATCGGCAGCGAGGACGGGATGCCCAAAGTCATCTCGCCCATTGAAGATACGCCTGCTGCGCGCGCCGGTATTCTGGCGGGCGACATCATTACGCACATCAATGGCAAACCTACCAAGGATTTGAGCCTGAACGATGCCGTCAAGCAAATGCGTGGCGAGCCTAAAACCTCCATCAAGCTGACTATACGTCGTGCTGGCCGCGACAAGCCACTGGAATTCAACTTGGTACGCGATGTCATCAAGGTGCGCAGCGTGCGCTCCAAGATGCTGGCTGACGACGTGGCCTACGTACGCATTGCCCAGTTCCAGGAACGCACGGCTGCGGATCTGGTCAAGCAATTGTCCGAAGTTCATAAAGGCCCAGGCGCCCCGAAAGGCTTGGTAATTGACCTGCGCAATGACCCCGGTGGCTTGCTGGAAAGCGCCATTGGCGTGTCTTCCGCCTTCCTGGATTCGGGTTCGCTGGTGGTTTCCACCAAGGGCCGCATTCCTTCCTCCAACCGCGAGTACTACGTCAAATCCATGCAGTCCGTACTGGGCGAGCTGGATACGGATGCGGATGTTCTGAAGAAACTGAATTGGCTCAAGAACGTGCCTATCGTGGTGCTGGTGAACGTGGGTTCGGCCTCGGCGTCGGAAATTGTCGCCGGTGCTTTGCAAGATCACAAACGCGCCACCATTATCGGTAACCGCACCTTCGGCAAGGGCTCGGTGCAAAGCGTGGTTCCTCTGTCCGAGGAATCGGGCCTGAAACTGACGACGGCCTTGTACTACACACCGAACGGTACTTCCATTCAGGTAACGGGCGTACAGCCGGACGTGGTGGTGGATGACACCGCCCAGGGCAATCTGTTCCGCCTGCCGCGCGAAGTGGACTTGAAGCGTCACCTGGTCAACAGCAAAGTGGACGAAACTACCGAAGAAGAACAGCCTGATCTGGGCATGAGCCCGGAATTCAAGATGTTTGAATTCGGTGGTGACGACGACTTCCAGTTGCAGCAAGCGCTGAATCATTTGGCTGGCCGTCCTGTGATCAAGAATGATCCAGCCAAAGTGGCGGCCGCCAAGGAAGCGGCTGCCAAGCGCGAAAAGGAAGTAGAGTCCGAGTCGCCAGAAAAAAAAAGTCCCCTGAATCAACAACCCAGCGTTGAGCGGTTCCGAATCACCCCCAAGGGGCTCGAACCGGTAAACCCGTAAACACAGGTTCTTGACGTGGAAGATCAGCAATTACTGCGCTATGCGCGGCATATTCTGCTCGATGAATTCGGGGTAGAAGCGCAGGAGCGGATTCTGGCTTCCCGCATTCTGGTTGTTGGAGCCGGAGGCCTGGGCTCCCCCGTGGTGGCTTATCTGGCTGCCTCGGGTGTGGGCTCCATCATTCTGGTGGATGATGACCAGGTGGAACTGAGCAATCTGCAGCGTCAGATTGCTCACACCACAGATCGCCTGGGCTGGGACAAGGTTGAATCTGCCAAGCTGCATATCGAGCAGCTCAATCCGGAAGTGAAGGTCACGCCTGTCGTTCAACGTCTGGACGAGGCGGGCTTGATGCATTGGGTTCAGCAAGTGGATCTGGTGCTGGATTGCTGCGACAACTTCGCCACTCGCCATGCCATCAACCGTGCCTGCGTGGCATTGCGCAAACCTTTGGTGTCCGGTGCGGCGATTCGTTTTTCGGGCCAGGTCAGTACCTATGACTTGCGTCAGCCCGAGGCCCCTTGCTACCACTGCCTGTTCCCTGAAGCGGATGATGTCGAGGAACTGCGCTGCGCCACTACAGGCGTTCTGTCGCCTTTATTGGGTATGGTGGGAAGCGCACAGGCGGTTGAGGCCTTGAAGCTGTTAGGCGGCTTCGGAGAGCCCTTGGTGGGCCGTTTGCTAAGCGTGGATGCTTTCAACATGAATTGGCATACCGTGCGTTTTCGCAAAGACCCGGCTTGCCCGGTATGCAGTTCAGCAGCGGCTGAACACGCCGATCACACTTGATCTGTTCTTGATTGCGGCTTCATGACTCCAGGCCATGCCCATAAAAATGGCCTGGTGTGATGCCAAAGCGCCGTCGAAACTGGCGGTGAAAGTAGGACAGATCCGAAAACCCCACTGAATACGCGACTTGCGCCACCGTGTTGGACGGTGTCTGGCGTAGTAGCTGTGCGGCCGCGTCCAGCCGTAGCTGCATCAACTGAGCAGTGAAGGTGGTTCCCTGCGTTTTGAACAGTTCCTGAACGGTGCGCGGTGCCATGCCCAGATGCTCGGACAGGGTTGCTATAGTCAAGGCAGGATCGCCCAGTCGATCAGACAGATAGCCCAGCGCGTCCTCGTAGCGTGCGGTGCTTGGTGCCAGCGGGGCAGAGCGCCGCTCGTTAATGCTCATGGCCAGCAAGTCGCGCAGGCAACGCCAGGCCTGATCGTGCTGATCCGCCCGCAAGCCATCGGCCGATAGCAGCAAGCCTTGCAGATAGTGCTCCAGCAAATGCAGGCTGGCGCCAGGGGACAAGGGCTGCGCGACCACATCATTTAACGGGCCGGTATAGGGCAGCAGCCCATCCAGCGGCAAGCGCAGCGTGGTCATGGTGACCTCGTCTACAAAATCCAGCGTGAAGGGGCTGGTGCCCACGTTCAGGCTCAAGCTGCCAGCTGGCAACCACTGTTCACGCCCGTTCTGAATCAGGCGGCAGTGGCCTTGCTGATGCACATTCAAGAACAACCAGGGCTGGTCCGTTTGCGGCCTGCTTGTGCTGACCCGATAGGGCTGCGCGGTCAGCCGGTTGATCGCCACTTCCCCCAGGCGTTGCGAGCGCAAGGTGCCATGGAAGTTTTGTCCGTAGCACTGCGTTTGCACGTGTTGAAAGGACTGTGAAATGGCTTGGGTCCAGAGCTTGGCGCCTTGTCCGGGCGGCAAAGCCTGCGTGTCCCAGTGATAGTTCGTGCTCATGCGGTTTTTTCCGTCTTCTGCGTCATTGTCCAGATTGGGCTGCGCCCCAGTCCACGACACAGAGAGGCAATCGGCTCAAGAATAGTATCTAAGACAGTACTGCATGGTGAGCTATGGCGCACCTCGGTGGCTATCGGGTTTAACCATGAAGGGTGCCCAAAGCGCACCTGGAGACAATACAGGAAAGGAGCAGTCATGACAGAGCAGCTAAAGCAGATCTACCCCTACATCAACGGACAGGCCTGGAAGTCGGAAGGCCAATCGCATAAGGATCTGGTCAATCCTTACACGGGCAAAGCGCTGGCACGTGTTTTCCTTGCGACCAAGCAGGATATTGAAGAAGCGCTGGCCAGTGCAGAACGTGCACAGCGTGTCTGGGGCAAGATGCTGGCCCGTGAACGTGAAGCCATCTTGTGCCGTGCGGCCGACATTGTGGAACGCCGCCGTGACGACATCGTGCGTGTGCTGGTTGAAGAGGGCGGTAATGTCTTTGGCAAGGCCATGTTCGAGTGCGATTACATCGTCAGCACCTTCCGTATTGCCGCAGGTCAGACCCGCGATATTCGGGGTGAAACCATGCCTTCGGATCTGCCTGACCGTATTTCCATGAGCATTCGTCGCCCCTTGGGGGTGGTAGCCGGGATTGGTCCTTTCAATGCGCCCCTGTTGCTCAATGGCAAGAAACTGGCGCCTGCGCTAGCAGCCGGTAACAGCTTCATCCTGAAGCCTTCGCCACATACGCCCATGGCCGCGCTGATGTTTGCAGAGATTCTGGAAGAAGCGGGCCTGCCCCCCGGTGTGTTGACGGTGCTGCTGACGACGGACGAAGCCCTCGGCGATACCTTGTTCTCCGATCCGCGCGTCAAGCTGGTGACCTTCACGGGTTCGGCTCGAGTGGGCCGTATCCTGGCCGATCTGGCGGGTCGTCATCAGAAGCGCATTGTGCTGGAGCTGGGTGGTAAAAGCCCGGTCGTGGTGCTGGATGATGCCACGCTGGATTACGCCGTGCGTTCTGCTGCTTTCGGCATCTATTTCAATCAGGGCCAGGTGTGCATGGCCAATTCGCGCATCATCGTGGAGCAGGGCATTTACGATGCGTTCTGCGAAGCCTTTGCCAAGCAGGTTGCCCGCATTCCTACTGGTGATCCCGCTTTGCCGCAAACGGCCGTGGGCCCCTTGATCAGCTCCGAACAGGCTGATTTTGTGCAGGCCCATATTCAGGATGCCGTCTCCAAGGGGGCAACCTTGCTGGCAGGTGGTGGCCGTGAAGGCAATGTGATTCAGCCGACCGCCTTGTGCGATGTGACCCCGGACATGCACCTGTACCACGAAGAAACCTTTGGCCCTGTGGCAGCCATCTACAAGGCACGCGATTACGAGCACGCCCTGGAAATGGCCAATGACACCTCTTACGGCTTGTCCTCTGCCATCCTGACCAATGATCTGCAAAAGGCCATGGATTTTGCCGAGCGCATTGAGGCAGGTTCGGTTCACATCAACGACAACTCGTTTGATGATGATCCGAACGCGCCTTTCGGTGGTTTCAAGGACAGTGGCTACGGCAAGGAAAATGGCCGCTATTCGATTGCGGACATGACCGAATTGAAGTGGGTCACCATCCAGCAAGGGGAGCGCCAGCTGGCGTTCTAAGCAGGCTTAGGGACGTGGCCAGTTTTTGACCAGTTGCGCGATGCGGTTGATGCGATGGTCAACATACGGGCTGCGTCCATGATACAGAGCGCTGAACGGGGTGCCTGCGTTATAGATATGGATGGTTTGCATCCCTAGCTGGCGGGCGCTTTTCAGATTGCGCAGGGTATCTTCGACCAGCACAATGTCGCGGGCCTGAGACTTCAACACGGCCAGAGCCTGCTTCATCAATGCCTGAGAGGGCTTGGGGCGATAACGGCCTTGCAGCTGCATGTGCTCGATGGCCCAGAGCCCGTCAAAAACAGGCAATAGATTCAAGGCTTTCAGGACACGCTGTGCATACTCCAGCGGTGCATTGGTCAGCAGCAGTTTGTAGCCGGGCAGACGGCGTAACTGGTAGGCCAGACCTGGCTCGGCGCTGATCAGGGAGGGCACGTCAAAGTCGTGAGCGTGCTTCAGGAAGGTGGCCGGATCTGCTCCGTGGTGGCGTTGCAGGCCGATCATGGTGGCGCCGTAACGCTTCCAGTATTCCAGACGCAGCCGGTCGGCCTCGTCCATATCCACACCCAGCGTTTGCGCCACACCGATGCGCATGCGCCCGTCAATCGCCTGGAAAATGCCTTTGGAGGCATTGTGCAGGGTGTTATCCAGATCAAACAGCCAGATGGTTTCATCTGGCTGACAGGCTGACAAAGGCCGTGCCCAGGTATGGGCACGGATAGGAGCGCGCACGGATTAATGCGAGCTGATCATGGTGCCAACACCACGGTCAGTCAGGATTTCCAGCAGCAGGCAGTGGGGGACACGGCCGTCAATGACATGTACGGAGTTGACGCCATTGCGTGCTGCATCCAGGGCCGAAGAGATCTTGGGCAGCATGCCGCCGGAGATCGTGCCATCGGCAAACAGCTCATCAATAGTCTGGGCCGACAGACGGCGCAACAACTGGCCTGCCTTGTCCAGCACACCGGGGGTGTTGGTCAGCATGACCAGTTTTTCAGCGCTAAGCACTTCGGCCATCTTGCCGGCAACCACGTCGGCATTGATGTTGTAGGCCTGACCGTCCTCGCCATAACCGATTGAAGAGATCACGGGGATGAACTGATCGTCCTGCAGGGCTTTGACCACTTCAGGCTGGATGCTTTCAATATCACCCACAAAGCCAATATCCAGCAGCTCGCCAGGATGCTCGGCATCGGGCAGCATTTTCTTGGTGACGCGAATCATGCCGCCATCTTTTCCGGTCAGACCCACCGCCTTGCCGCCGGCTTCATTAATCATCATCACGATGTCTTGCTGCACCTGCCCGCCCAGCACCCACTCCACCACTTCCATGGTTTCTGCATCGGTGACGCGCATGCCCTGAATGAAGGTGCCTTCTTTGCCTACCCGTTTCAGAGCGTCATTGATCTGGGGGCCACCACCGTGCACCACAACGGGGTTCAGGCCAACCAGCTTGAGCAAGACGACGTCATGGGCAAAGCTGCGCTGCAAGGCTTCTTCGGTCATGGCGTTGCCACCGTATTTGATGACAACGGTCTTGCCGTGGAAACGACGAATATAAGGCAGGGCCTCGGACAAAACGTCTGCTTTGACGGTCGAGGAGTAATTCTGCGAATCTGTGGTGCTCATTGATGCGCTCACTTGAAGAAAACCCGGGTCCACTGCTGGTACCCGGGGTTATGTGGCTGGGGGCAGAAACAGGCTTTTAGCTGCTGGCCAGGGCTTTTTCGACAGTGGCAATGAATTCCTGCTTGTCGTAGTTACCCAGGTAGCGCTTGATGATGTGGCCCTGTTTGTCGAGTAAAAAGGCTGTGGGCGTCAAACGGACGTCTCCAAAAGCCTTGGCGATTTCGCCCTTGTCGTCATGGACAACCGTGAACGGCAGTTGGCGGGATTGGGTGAAGTTGCGCACGTAATTGATGGGGTCGTGCTTCATGGCCACGGCCACGATATCAAAGCCTTTTCCGGACAAGGCATTGAAGTTCTCGATGTTGTCGGGCATTTGCGCCACGCAGGTGGTGCAGTCCGTAGCCCAGAACTTCACCAGAACGACCTTGCCCTGCAAGTCTTTGGTTTCAAAGTGCTTGCCATTCAGATCGGTAAAGGCGACATCGGGAGCGCTGGCCTTGGAGCTACCACCGGACATGGTCCAGACGCCCAGACCGACGGCGATGGCAACAACAACGGCAATGATGACTACTTTTTTCATTGGACGGGCATAACTTCTACAGAGGAGGCGGGCGCAGGCTCAGCTGCAGGGGCCGTTGTGCCAGAGGTATTGCTTGGCTGGTTATTGGTGCTCAAAGGCTGTGCCAGGCTTTCGGCACTGACGTACTCAAAGAGTTTGGCCACCTTGTTCACGCCAGGGACGCTGGAGGCAGCAATCGCGGCGCGTTCACCTTCTTCGTGGGTGACGCGGCCCAGCAGGTAGACTACGCCACGCTCGGTGGTGGTGGAGATCGTGCGGCTGGGAACGTCCTTGGCGTTCAGCAAGGCGGTGCTGACGCGGGTGGTGATCCAGGAATCGTTCGAACGTACGCTCAAGGGGGTCGGTTCGCCCACACGCAATTCGTTAACCACGCGGGTTACCTTATCAACCTTGGAAACCAGGCGCGCGGCTTCTTCCTTGTCGGCCTGGGTAGGCACATCGCCCGTCAGCAGGGCAACCCCGGCGTAAGACGTGGTGTTGATGCGGCCTTCCTTGTTTTCCAGCAGGCGGCGTGTTTCCGCACCGGCTTTCATGACAATGGTTTTGTCCTCGACCTGTTCGCCTGTGGTACGGCGGTCGGTAGCGACAACGGCAGTCGTGGCAGCAGCGCCGCCAACTACCAGCAGACCGCAACCGGTCAGAGTAGTGCTGGCCAGCAGGGCGGCCAGAATCAAACGGTGTTTCATAGTGGATCTCCGAGCAGCAGCGCATCAATGCCATCGCACATGGCATGCAACAGAACAATGTGTACTTCCTGAATACGCATGGTTCGATCGTGCGGTACGCACAGATGGATGTCGGTATCCGAGAGCAGGTCGGCGATTTGTCCGCCGCCTTTGCCGGTCAGGGCAATGATGACCATATCGCGCTCGCGAGCCGCTTCAATGGCGCGGATCACGTTTGGCGAATTGCCGCTGGTGGAGATGGCCACCAGAATATCGCCAGTCTGGCCCAAGGCGCTGACCTGGCGTTCAAAGATGCTGTCAAAGCCATAGTCATTCCCCACCGCCGTCATGATGGAAGTGTCGGTATTCAAGGCAATGCCAGCCAGGGGCAAACGGTCGCGCTCAAAGCGGCCCACCAGCTCAGCAATAAAGTGCTGGGCGTCGGCTGCTGATCCGCCGTTTCCGCAGGCCAGAATCTTGCCGTCGTTGGCCAAGGTGGCAAACAACAGCTCGACAGCGGCGGCCAAAGGTTCGGCCAGTTCGCGTGTGCTGGCTTTGAGAGTATCGACGGAATCGTCGAAATGCGAAGTCATTAAGGCGATAAGGTCCATAGCGCGCATTATCGCACGGAGAATTTCCCCGTGGGGCAGGCAGATCGTGTCATGTTGAAAAAAACGCCACGGTATTGAAACGAGATGCTGTAACAGGGCCGAAATACGGGGTGGCGGCGGGGATTTTTGTATAAGACAGCGCTTTTGTCTGAAAATTCCCAGGGTGGCTTTGCTACTGCTTATTGTTCAACGCTGCTCGAAGGCGTTCTGGATCCAGCGCAGAGTCTCGCCTTCAATGGCGATCACGTCAAAACGGCAGGCGGGCAGCTTGCCCTGGAAATAGCGCTGGCATAGCGTTGGCAGCCAGTGTTGTGCGGTCAGGATCAAGCGCCGTTGCTTGTCCCGGTTTACACTGGCAAGCGCTCCGCCGTAGCCCTTGTGATTGCGCTGGCGCACTTCCAGAAAGACAAGATGTTCCTGGTGCCATAGAACCAGGTCAATTTCCCCAAAGCGAGTACCCAGTTGACGCGCCAGAACGCGGGCGCCGTGGGCGGTGACATGATCGCAGGCCCGTTGTTCAGCTTGATCGCCGCTTTCCTGGCTGGGCGAACGCAGGGGTTTTTCCTTTCTGGCGGCAGGACGACTACGCCGCCTGCGCCGCAATTGCCGGTTTTGAGCCTGGCGAGCGTATTCAAAGGGATTCATAGGAATGCATGAAGATGAACAAGCAGGATCGAGCATGAGCGATACCGAAAACCGAACAGGGAATGCCGGCGTCTGGCAAAGCATGATGGACAAGGTGCAAGGCCAGGTCTGGCCGCAGTCTTGCCTGTATGTAGTGGCCACGCCCATTGGCAATATGGGAGACCTTAGCCTGCGCGGCTGGCAGGCGCTGGAACTGTGCGACATTATTGCGGCAGAGGATACGCGGGCTACGCGTCCTTTTTTGCAGGCCTGGGGCATACAAACGCCCTTGATGGCTGCCCATCGGCATAACGAGGCGCAAGCGGCTCAAGCCATTATCGAACGGCTGGAGCAAGGGCAACGAGTGGCTTTGGTGTCGGATGCAGGCGCGCCCGCTGTCAGCGATCCTGGTGCTCGTGTAGTGCGCTCGGTGCGGGAAGCAGGTTTTCAGGTCGTCCCTCTGCCCGGAGCATCGGCTGTTATTACGGCTTTGATGGGCAGTGGCGCAACCAGTGACGAGAACCCCGCTTTTGCCTTTGCCGGTTTCATGCCGCCCAAAACCGTGGCACGCCGCAAGTGGCTACAGCACTGGTCCAGCCTGGGGATGCCGGTATTGATGTTCGAGTCCCCTCATCGCTTGCGAGCCGCCTTGCGTGATATGGAAGAGGTGTGTGGGCCGGAACGTGAACTGACTTTTGCGCGAGAACTAAGCAAGCGTTTCGAGCAGATTCATACCGTGCCTTTAGGGCAGGCGCTGGCCTGGCTGGACGAGGACAGCCACCGGGAGCAGGGTGAGTTTGTCCTGATTCTGCATGACGCTCTTCGCGAAGTGGACGAGGATGCGCCTGCGCTGGATGCCACGACAGAGCGTTGGATGAAAGCCTTGCTGGAACAGGTCTCGCTGCGTGATGCAGCCCGGATCGCCAGTCAGGCAACCGGGATTCCTCGTGATGTTCTGTATGCCTGGGGTTTGGCAAATTCGCCCAAGGACTAGGATGTCCGGGTTTCAGGCACGGTGTCGCAGGCCGGAGCGTAGAATACAAACAGCCCCTTCACGGGGCTGTTTTGTTTGGTGGGCCGGGTGTGACTTAGCGTACGGCAACCGAGGGGCTCAAGCCAGTTTTCTGCTGGATGCGGTAAGCCGCATTGATTGCTTCGGTCCGGTTCTGATAAGGGCCAATTTGCACACGGTACAAATCGTTGTGCATCTGAACCTGGGCATCCCGGTATTCCACTTGTGAAATCTGACGGTTCAACTGCTGAGCCAGTGCGGCGGCATTTTCGCGTGCGGAGAAAGCACCAAATTGCAGGTAGACCCGATTCTGGCCTGATGGGGCCTGGGGTTTGCTGCTTGTCGTGGATGACGACTGTACGATCAGCTGCTGATCGTTGGCATCGCTGCTCCAGCTGGGCGTATCGTCCAGCTCAACCGTCAGTTCTTCGGGAGGCAGAGCGGCCAGGGCGTCAGGGGTAGGCTCCAGTTTTTCCGTGATGGTCAGACTGGATTTGGGTGCGGCAGGGGCCGGTGCCGTGCGGGCAGCGGGTGCTTCAACCACATTGACCTCTTCACGACTAAAGCTGCCACTACGAATTTCTTCCTGAGTGATCGTTTCAACCACCACTGTACCGCTGCCAGGCGCAATCAAATCCAGCTTGGCTGCCGCGACATAGGACAGGTCGATGATGCGCGAGCTGTGGAACGGCCCGCGATCGTTAATGCGCACAATTACAGATTTGCCGGTTTTGGGCCGGGTGACGCGGGCGTAGCTGGGAATGGGCAAGGTGGGGTGTGCCGCCGTCATGGCGTACATATCGTAGGTTTCGCCATTGGCGGTTTTCTTGCCGTGAAACTTGCGTCCATACCAGGATGCGGTGCCGGTCTGGGTAAAGGCTTTGTGCGAGGTGTGTGGAACAAAGCTTTTGCCGAGCACGGTATAGGGGCGGGTATTGCTGCGGGCGATGGGTTCTATTCGGGGAACTGCGTCGGGGGTGGCGTGAAGATTGACGGGTATTCGGTCGTCGGGGCCATCATCTTTGTAATAACCTCCTCCGCGTGGTGCCGAAACGGTAGCCCCTGGTTTGGCTTTGGATTTGGCGCGCTTGGGGCTGGACGCGCACCCGGCCAATATGGCCAGAATGCCCAAGGCGGCGCCCAGTTTGAGTAAAGTCGGATGGCTCATGGCACGGGATTGATGGGCGGTTGATTGCGATGGCGCACCAGCAAGGGGGCGTAATCGGCAAAGCGCAGCGCTAGTTGTTCGGTAACGTACACGGAACGGTGTTGTCCGCCTGTGCAGCCAATGGCGACCGTCAGGTAATTGCGAGTGTCCTGCATATATAAAGGCAGCCAGCGACGTACAAAGCCCGCAATATCATCCACCATGGTTTCTACAGAGCCGAACTGGGCCAGCCATTTGGCAACCGGCTCGTCGCGACCCGTCATGGGGCGCAGCTCCGGGTCGTAATGGGGGTTGGGCAGGCAGCGCACGTCAAAAACCAGGTCCGCATCGCCCGGTACGCCACGCTTGTAGGCAAAGGACTCGAAGGTCAGTACCACGCTGGCGCGATCGGCCTGTACCAGATCGCGAATCCAGGCACGTAGCTGGCCGGGGGTAAGGTCGGTGGTGTCGATAATGTGGCCCAGCTCGCGCAAGGGGGCCGTCATTTCACGTTCGACCTCAATACATTCCTGCAAGGAAGGCGAGCGGCCATCCTGACGCAAACGGTCTGTCAGCGGATGTCGGCGGCGCGATTCCGAGTAACGCTGCATCAGGGTGTGATCGCTGGCGTTCAAAAACAGGACGCGCAGGGCGTAGCCTTCTTCATTCAGTTTGCTGATGACACCGGGAAGAATGTCCAGATCACCGGCGCCGCGCACATCAATCGCAACGGCAAGCCGCTCCAGCCCTTGTTCGGCAGAGCGTTCGACAAATTCGGCCAGAAATCGGGGTGGCAAGTTGTCGATGCACAGATAGCCGGTATCTTCCAGCAAGCGCAAGGCAACTGATTTTCCCGAACCGGATATGCCGGTAATCAATACAACTTTCAGCATCGTGGCAAAGGGCTCCGAGTCACTGCCCGTCGGGCAGCGGTTAGGTGAAACAGGACAAAGCCGTCAGGGCCGTTTAATGCTAACAGACCCTTAGGTGCCTAGTCTTCGCGACTATTCATGATAGCCAATGCCTGGCGTTCGATGAAGTCGCCCATGGTATCAATGCCGCGGAAGGCGAGAATGGTGTTGCGCACGGCGGCCTCTACCAGCACGGCCAGGTTTCGGCCTGCGGCCACTTGGAGCATGACGCGTTTGATGTCGACCCCCAGCACTTCCTGGGTTTGGTCCTGGGTAGGCAGACGCTCGAAGCTGTCGGGGTTGGAGCGAACCAGGTGCACAATTAATTTAAGCTTCATTCTACGGCGAACCGAGGTTTCACCGAAAATGGTGCGGATGTCCAGCAAGCCCAGCCCACGTACCTCCAGCAGGTTTTGCAGCAAGGGTGGGCATTGGCCATCAATCATATTGGGTGCCGTGCGGGACAGTTCCACCGCGTCGTCTGCAACCAGCCCATGCCCACGGGAGATCAGTTCCAGTGCCAGTTCGCTTTTGCCCAGACCGGATTCGCCGGTAATCAGTACCCCCAGGCCCAATACGTCCATGAAGACGCCATGCATGGTGGTTTTCGGCGCCAGACGCTTGCCCAGATAGATGCGCAGCAAGTCAATCAGCTGGGCGGCATCGATAGGGGTATAGAGCAGTGGTACGCCTTGCTCTTCGCAAAACTGGATCAGGTCATCGGGTGCAACAGCGTCGTTGGCGATGAACAGGGCAGGAACACCGCCTTGCCTGAGATCATCCAGATGATGCAGGCGACGTTTGACGTCAAAGCGGTTGTAGAAAGAGAGTTCTTCAGGACCGAAAACCTGGATGCGGCCAGGGTGAATCAGGTTCAGGTGGCCGACCAGATCCGCGGCAGAGGCGCCAAGATCGGGGATGGGGCGTTGAGCAGCGTGTTTACCGGCCGCCCAGCTTACCTCGAGCTTGTCACTATTATCATTGACCAGTTCTTGAACTGTCAGCATCGGGGTCGTCCGCGTTGAGATCAGGGGTCTGGGTCAGGATCTGGTGGATTTGAACAGGGTCCGTTTCCTGGGCCAGTGCCTGGCGAATGTCCTGATCGGCCATCAAACGGGCGATCTCGGCCAGCAGGTCCAGGTGGATTTGAGTAGCCGTTTCGGGAACCAGCAAAAAGAACAGCAGGCTGGCAGTGCGACCGTCGCTGGCATCAAAACGCACCGGCTCGGCCAGACGCATGAAAACGGCACAAGGCTCTTTCAAGTCCTTGATGCGGCCATGCGGGACGGCAACGTCGTGCCCAAGGGCGGTGGAGCCCAGACGCTCGCGAGCGATCAGGCTATGGAAAACGGCTGTCCGGGCAATGCCGTGATGGTTCTCGAAAATCAGTCCGGCTTGTTCAAAAGCGCGCTTCTTGCTGGTAACAGCAAGATCCAGAACCACGTTGGACAAAGGCAAAATACGCGACAAGAGATTCATGACGGCCATTATAGGGGGGAATGTTTTTTAGCTAAACATTTTTTGGATGGCTAACAACAGGCGGACACTGTGCCAAGAAACACAAAACCCCGAACTTCTGAAAGAACGGGGTTTGTCGGCAGGCTATGCCCGCTGTAACAGTTCGGCGTGATCAGGCTGCCGGAACTTCGAGCCGCTTGGCGGGCTCATGCGCATGGCTGTTTGCCTTTTCCTTGTATTTCAGAATCTGGCGGTCGATTTTATCGGCCAGCAGATCGATCGCGGCATACAAGTTCTCGTCTGAAGAGGCGCAGTGTATATCTTTGCCGGGGACACGGACGGTCACTTCGGCATTGTGCTTCAGGCGTTCAATGGAAAGCATAACCTGCGAGTCAACCACGTTGTCGAAGTGCTTTTCAATTCGACCAATTTTGCTTTTGACGTAGTCGCGAATGGCAGGAGTTATGTCAAGATTACGGCCAGTGATATTAAGGCTCATATAGGCTCTCCGTAGTAGTCAAACAACTTGTTCAAGAAGGGGAAGGTTGATCGTCTTTAGCCTCCTTACTACTGATCCTGGATATTCCAGTATACCTATATGTTGGTCAGATAACATGACCTGGATCAATCTGCGATGTGCAGGATAACCCTTGCTCCGACTGGCCCCGTTACAGGGCCAGAAATCGGCTTACATTCGGAAGTTCGAGCCCAGGTAAACCTTGCGCACGGCTTCGTTATCGATGATCTCGGACGGGTGCCCGCTGGTCAGTACCGTGCCTTCGCTGATGATGTAGGCGCGGTCACAGATGCCCAGCGTTTCGCGCACGTTGTGGTCGGTAATCAGCACACCAATATTGCGGCCTTTCAGAAACTGTACGATGCGCTGAATTTCAATCACGGCGATCGGGTCCACCCCGGCAAAGGGTTCGTCCAGCAAAATAAAACGGGGGTTGCTGGCGAGCGCACGGGCAATCTCTACGCGGCGGCGCTCGCCACCAGACAGGGATAGGGCGGTGTTTTGTCGGATGTGCGCAATTTGCAGCTCGCTGATCAGGGTTTCCAGGCGCTCGTTGATATCGTTCTTGCTGATGCTGCGACCGTTATCGTCCAGTTGCAGCTCCAGCACGGCGCGGATGTTTTCTTCGACCGTCAGGCGGCGAAAGACGGAGGCATCCTGGGGCAGATAGGACAGGCCCAGGCGCGCCCGCTTGTGCATGGGCATGGCAGTAATGGGCGTGCCATCAATTTCAATACGGCCTGCATCGGCGGGCACAATGCCCACAATCATATAGAAGCTAGTGGTTTTGCCAGCCCCGTTCGGGCCTAGCAGGCCCACCACTTCGCCGCTTTCCACAGTCAGGGAAACATCCTGCACGACGGTACGTTTGCCGTAGGTCTTGCGCAGTCCTTGCGCAATCAGGCTGCCTTTGGTCGAGTGGCTGGCGCGGGTAGGGGTAGACGGGTTGTTAGGAGCAACCATGATTCAAAGGGGTCCGGGCTATTTGCGAGGGGAGGACTTGCGTTGGCATTCGGCCAGAGCAGCATCGGCATTGGCGCGTGGGCGGGCCACAGAACGGACACGGCCATCACGTGTGGCGGAGTCCGAGCCGCCAAAGGCTTGGTACGTGCCATCTTTTTGGCGATAGATAATGCGCTGGCCCTGGACTGAGTCCTGCAGCTTGCCGCAAACATAGCGATTGACGACAGCCTTGCCAATCAGCTCGACCTCTTCGGTTTTACCGTTGTAGATAGCTCGGACACCTTCAGCGACCATCAGTTCAAATTTGGCCGGATCTTCCTGGCGAATCGTCACGCGGGCGCGCTCGCTGACCGTGGCCGTGCCGTGCTGGAAACCTTCCGCATCTTGCTCGATCGCCAACTGGTCTGCCATCAAGGTCATGGCGCCACGAGTCAGGATGATGTTGCCCTTGTAGATCGTCTGCTTGGCAATATCGTCGTAAGTCAGGGTGTCGGACAGCACGGAGGTGTCCGGTTCGGCGGCAGCAGAGGCAGCCGCTTGGGCCAGAGCCGGGGCCGTAGGCAGCAAAGCCAGGGTTGCAGTGCTCAGGCACAGGGCCAGGGCACCACGCAAAAGGCTAAATGAGAGCATGGGCTTGTGGCCCAGGCGGGCGCTGTCAGGCGTGGTCATGGAGGGGAATCCTTAGAACTATTGGAAGAACGCGCTTTTTGTGTTTGTTGGCCCGAGATTTTAACGTCGGATTCCGACATGACGTTCAATTGGCGAACGCGATTATCGTAACGCATCCCGGTACCGCGCATGGTGGACTGGCCATTGACGACCAATGCCGGTTCGTTGGTGTACACCACGTCCTCTTCGGGCAGGATGATCAGCACTTCGCTGCGCACATCCATGGCTTCATCCTCGGGGGTGGCCTGGCGGTGAATATGGGCGTTGCCTGTCATGGTGATCATGTCCCCGCCTGCATTCATATGCGCGGTATCGGAGGTGGCAATCGTCAAAGGCGAGTCCGCCCGGTTGCTGACCGCGCGCGGGGAGGTGATGTCGTGCGAGTCGTCATCCGGGTAGTGGTAGGCAATCTTGCCATCCAGGCGGCTGATGGCCATCCCGGTTTGGTCAGAGCTGATCATGGTGAAGTCGCGCGCCCAGGAGTCGGGCTCGTGGGTAACACGGCGCGGGGGATCAATGGCAACCGAGCTCTGGGTGTAATCGACCGCCCACAGCGTTGCCAGCACCAGCATGGTCAGCAACAGCAGTGAAATGACGGTGGGTAGACGGTCACGCATGATTACTGGATGACTCCCGTGGTCTTCAAGGGACCACCTGTAATAAAGGCGGCAAGGCGACCCTGGGAGGCCAGGATGGCATCACAGCATTCTCGCACTGCGCCGTGGCCAGCGGGCTGCGTCGCCACCCAGCTGGCAATTTGACTGATATAGAAGGGAGCTTCAGGCACGCTGGCGGAAAACCCCACGCGCTGCATGGCGGGCAAATCGATCAGATCGTCGCCCATGTAACCCACTTCGCTTAAAGACAGGCCGTTTTCCTGAGCCAGTTGGGTCAGGATTGCAATCTTGTCGCGGACACCCTGGTGGACAAAAGGAATGCCCAGCTCGGCAGCGCGACGCGACACGATGCCGCTTTCGCGCCCGGTAATCAGGGCAACATGAATGCCGCTTTCGCCCAGCATGCGCAAGCCATGGCCATCCAGAGCGTGAAAGCTCTTGAATTCCTCGCCGTTTGCGCTGTACCACAGGCGTCCGTCGGTCAGCACGCCGTCCACGTCAAACACCATCATGCGCAACTGACGTAACTGGTTGCGCACGTTCTCGGGCAGCTTGGCCAGAATTTGTGCTTCAGCGGGGTGGAGCGGGATGGTGGGCGTATTCATCATGATCAGATTACCTTTGCAGCCAACAGGTCGTGCATGTGCAGAGCTCCCAATAGTAGCCCGTTTGTGTCCAATACCAGCATTTGACTGATACGCAGGGCATCCATTTGCTCGGCCGCTTCAATGGCCAGGGCTTCGGCCGCAATGCTGCGCGGTTCGCGTGACATGCCTTCGGACACGGGCAGCTTGCGTATGTCGCCCGCGCGAGCAATCAGGCGGCGCAGGTCGCCATCAGTGAACATCCCAACGGGATGGCCTTGCGAGTCAGTGACAATGGTCATGCCCATGCCTTTGCTGGACATTTCTATCAGGGCATCGGGAACCAGGGTCTCGGGGGAAACAATGGGCAACTGTTCGCCGCTGCGCATGATGTCGCGCACAAACGTCAGTAACTGACGACCCAGCGCGCCGCCAGGGTGGGAGCGGGCGAAATCTTCGCGGCTGAAGCCTCGTGCTTCCAGGCAGGCAACGGCCAGTGCATCACCTAATACTAATGCGGCGGTAGTGCTGGCCGTGGGGGCCAGGTTCAACGGGCAGGCTTCATGCTCCACATGTGCATCCAGATGCAGGTCGGCATTTTGGGCTAGTTCGGACTGGGCATTGCCGGTGATGGCAATCAGCTTGGCACCCATGCGGCGCAGCACGGTCAGCACGGTCACCAGCTCCTGGGCCTGGCCGGAGTAGGAAATGGCAATGACCACGTCCTGCTTGGTAATCATGCCCAGGTCGCCGTGCAGGGCTTCGGCAGCGTGCATGAAAAAAGCGGGGGTGCCCGTTGACGCCAGGGTAGCCGCAATCTTGCGTGCCACATGGCCGGACTTGCCAATGCCGGTCACCACCACGCGACCCTGACAGTGCACGAGCAGTTGGGTGGCTTCTACAAAACTTTGGTCCAGACGCCCGCCCAGCGCTTGTAACGCGTCAACTTCAATGGCGAAGGTGCGTTGAGCTGAGGACAGGATATGGGCGGGATCTAAAAGTGCCGGTGTATTCATGGCGAAATTGTAAACGTGAAGTGTCTGCTTGGCATGCAGATTTGCAGGAGGCAAATTGTAAGGTCAGATGCTCTTGGACCAGTGGCAAGCAGAATAGTTTAGGGTTAAGATACGTCTTGTTTTGTAATTTCAGTAATTACTGAAAATTCAGGAAGCCATGAATCTAGGACCACAGGCAGAGCGTTTCATTCTGCACTTTGGGGAGATGGGCGGGCGCTGGGGGGTCAACCGGACGGTGGGCCAGATCTATGCGTTGCTGTTCATTGCGCCCGAAGCCCTCCACGCCGACGAGATTGCCGAAACGCTAGGTATCTCCCGCTCCAATGTCAGCATGAGCTTGCGCGAGTTGCAGTCCTGGCGACTGGTCAACATGACGCACAAGATCGGCGAGCGCCGCGAATACTTTGAATCCCCCAAGGATGTATGGGATATTTTCCGTACCTTGGTGGAGGAAAAGCGCAAGCGCGAGATTGATCCCACATTGACCTTATTGCGAAGTATCCTTATGGAGGCGCCCGTAAATGAGGAAGAGGAATATGGGCAGCAGCGCATTAACGAAATGCTGGAATTGATCGAGTTGGCTTGTGGTTGGTTTGACGAGGTTCATCACTTACCGCCCGAGACCCTGCAAAATCTGATGCGTTTAGGTAGCAAAGTTCAGAAAGTGCTGGGGTTCGCCGGGAAGATTCGCAAAGCTGATCAAACTGGGGGTCGTCATGATTGATCTGGATGTCGTTACCTTGTCGCGGTTGCAATTTGCTTCCACCGCGATGTTCCACTTTTTATTTGTTCCCTTGACGCTGGGCCTGTCTTTTTTGCTGGCCATTATGGAAAGCGTCTATGTCATGACAGGCAAGGCCATCTGGCGTCGCATGACCAAGTTCTGGGGTGTGCTCTTTGGCATTAACTTTGCCCTGGGGGTGGCCACCGGGATTGTGATGGAATTTCAGTTCGGCATGAACTGGGCCTATTACAGCCACTATGTTGGCGATATTTTCGGAGCGCCGCTAGCCATCGAAGGTTTGATGGCGTTTTTTCTGGAAGCCACCTTTGTCGGCCTGTTCTTTTTCGGCTGGGATCGCCTCTCCAAGCTGGGACACCTGATTGTTACCTGGCTGGTTGCCATCGGTACCAACCTGTCGGCCTTGTGGATTCTGGTCGCTAACGGCTGGATGCAAAACCCGGTCGGTGCCATCTTCAACCCCCACACCATGCGTATGGAAATGACCGACTTTGCCGAGGTCATTCTCAATCCCGTTGCGCAAGCCAAAGTTGTTCATACCGTCAGTGCCGGTTATGTCCTGGGTGCCATGTTCGTGATGGGCATCAGTGCCTGGTACTTGCTGCGTGGTCGCCATATTGATCTGGCCAAGCGCTCGATGACGGTAGCGGCCAGTTTCGGCTTGGCAGCGTCCCTGTCCGTGGTGGTGCTGGGTGACGAAAGTGGTTACCTGACGACAGAACACCAGCAAATGAAGATTGCGGCCATGGAGTCCATGTGGGAAACCGAGGAAGCGCCTGCCAGCTTCAATCTTCTGGCCTGGCCGGATCAGGAAGCCCGTGAAAATCGCTTCGCTATCGAGATACCTTGGGTGATGGGCTTGATCGGGACGCGCTCGGTCAGTACCCCCATGCTGGGTATCAATGAGCTGGTCGAGCATGCCAAGATCCGTATTGCCAATGGCTTGCGCGCTTACGAGGCGCTTCAGTTAGTTCGTGCCGATGCGAGTAATGTCGAGGCACGCCGCGTCTTTGACAATAACTGGAAGGACCTGGGTTACGCCTTGCTGCTCAAGCGTTATACAGACGACATCACCAAAGCGGATACTGACACCATCGCCCAGGCTGCCTGGGACACGGTGCCACAGGTTGCGCCCTTGTTCTGGAGCTTCCGCATCATGGTGGCGTTGGGGCTGTACTTCATCCTGTTCTTTGGTGTGGCCTTCTTCCTGGCCTCGCGTGACCGTCTGCAACGTCATCCGCGCTTGCTCAAAGCGGCGGTCTGGAGCATTCCCTTGCCTTGGGTCGCGATCGAATGTGGCTGGTTTGTGGCCGAATTCGGACGTCAGCCCTGGGCGATTGAAGGCGTCTTGCCGACTTACTATGCCGCTTCCGGCCTGTCCTTTGTGGACTTGATGATCAGTATGACCATCTTCCTCTTGCTCTACAGCACCCTGGCGGTGATTGGCATCAAGGTCATGCTGCATTCGATTCGCAAAGGTCCGGACGAGGCTGGCGAGACCGTCACACCTTCCGCTTTGTCTTATGGTTCGCGCAACGCTCCGTTGCTGCGCGGTTAAGGAGGGGGAACCATCATGGAAAATTTGATTCTTCTCGATTACGACACCTTGCGCATCGTCTGGTGGTTGCTGCTGGGCGTGCTGCTGGCTGCCTTTGCCATCATGGACGGGGCAGACCTGGGTGTGGCCATGGTGTTGCCACTGGTTGCCCGCAGCGATGACGAACGACGCACGCTGTACAACGTGATCGGCCCGGTCTGGGAAGGTAACCAGGTCTGGCTGATCGTGGCCGGTGGGGTCGCTTTTGCGGCCTGGCCCCTGTTGTATGCCATGGCTTTCTCGGGCTTTTACCTGGCCATGATGCTGCTGTTGGTGGCCTTGATCGTGCGCCCGGTTGCCATCAAGTACCGCAGCAAGCTCAGTTCGTCACGCTGGCGTCGCAACTGGGACGCGATCTGGACTGCTTCCGGTCTGGTTTGTGCCCTGGTATTCGGGGTGGCTATTGGCAACGTCATGCTGGGCGTTCCATTCGGCTTTGACGAAACGACGCTGCGTCCGATGTACCAAGGCAATTTCTTTGGTCTGTTCCAGCCCTTTGCCATTCTGTGCGGGTTGCTCAGTGTCTTGATGCTGGCATTCCAGGGCGCGGTGGTAGTGGCCTGGAAAGGTAGTGATCATGTAGCTCGTCGTGCGCGTGCCTGGGCCATGCCTTTGGGGCTGCTGTCCATCGTGGCTTTTGCTGCCGGTGGCTGGTGGATTAGCGCCATGAATGGCTACAGCATGCCCTGGCCTGAGGTGGCTCATGCCATGTCCAACCCCATTGGCAAGACGGTCGAGATGGTGGAAGGCGCCTGGCTGGCCAACTACCGGACCTGGCCTGCATTGTGGGCGGCGCCCATTGTCGGTTTCGCAGGTCTGCTGCTGGGTGCATTGCTGGCTGGCCGTGGCCGTGGTCTGCTGGCCCTGCTGTTCTCTTCCCTGGCGCTGGCCGGCATCATTCTGACCTTTGGCTTTGCGGTCTTCCCCTTCCTCTTGCCTTCGTCCTTGAACCCAGGCTCCAGCCTGACCTTGTTTGATGCCTCGGCCAGTCATCTGACCTTGTGGATCATGCTGCTGGTGACACTGGTGTTCTTGCCCATCATCGTGCTCTATACCTCCTGGGTGTACAGCGTAATGCGTGGCAAGGTATCGGTTGCCAGCATGAAAGATTCTTCTCATTCTTACTAAGGAGGCCAGCGCATATGTGGTACTTCTCTTGGGTTTTAGGTTTGGGTCTTGCCTGCGCATTCTCCATCCTGAATGCGATGTGGTTCGAGCTGCGTGAGAGCACGGCTTTGCAGAACGCGGCCTCTTCCAAAGCCAATGCCGATATCGAGGTCTGATTGACACCGCAAAGTCCAACGGCGCAACAATGGCTGGGGCAGTTCTCCAGCCGCGCCCGCACGGCTTTGCGGGCCTCCATGCTGGCACCGGTGCTGGCGGGCGCTTTACTGATTCCCCAGGCCTGGTTGCTGGCAAAGATTGTGCAGGCAATTGTGGTCGATGGCCTGCCCTGGACAGGGCAGCTTTTCTCTATCTTGATGGTGGCTGCACTCTTGCTGCTGCGCGCCGCCATTTCCGCGTTGGGTGAGCGGCGTGCGCAGAAGGTGTCGGAACAGCTGAAACAAGGACAGCGCTCCGAGTTGTTTGCCCGCTTGTTCCGCAGCACCGTACCCCGTTTGCGGGCCAGCAATAGCGGTGAGCTTTCTACCAGTTTGATCACGCAAGTCGAAGCTCTGGACGGCTTTGTGACGCGATACATCCCTTGCATGGCGGCTGCGGCTCTGGTGCCTTTGGCACTGGTGCTGGCGGTGTTGCCCGTGGACGGCATTGTTTCCTTGATTCTGTTGTTGAGCACGCCTTTGATTCCTTTGTTCATGGCCCTGGTGGGGTGGGGCGCGGAGGCTGCCAGCCGTGAGCAACAACAAACAACCTTGCGCCTGTCTGGTTTTTTTGCGGACCGTTTGCGCGGGATTTTTACCCTGAGTCTGATGGGGCGCGGGCAGGATGAGTTGCACCGTGTGGAACTGGCCAGCCAGGAGTTGCGCACACGCACCATGAAGGTGCTGCGTATCGCATTCCTGTCATCGGCTGTACTGGAGTTTTTTGCGGCCTTGGGTGTGGCCGGGATCGCTGTATATATTGGTTTGGGTTACCTGGGCTATCTGGGCGAGTCCTTTTCGGGCATCAGCTTGCAACAAGGCTTGTTCTGTTTGCTCCTGGCCCCGGAGGCCTACCAGCCCTTGCGCCAATTGGCCGCCAATTATCACGATCGGGCAGCGGCACGTGCTGCTGCGGTAGAGCTTGACCGACTGTGGGCGAGCTTGGGGCAGGACCTGATTCCTGCCGCTCCCACCAGTGCAGACGCCGAAGCGGTTTTCCCCAATTTGCCGGTACTGGTATTGCGTCATCTGCATTTGCCGCAACTGGGCGGGCAGGAGACTTTGCTGGAAGTGCCCGGTTTGCAACTTTATATAGATCAGTCCTACGCAGTGCTAGGGGCCAGTGGTTCCGGCAAGACCAGCTTGCTGGAAAGCCTGATTGGCTTGCGTCCCCTGGCGCAGGGCGAAATTCTGCTGCGCAACAATGATACGGCCGGGCGTTTGCTGACGCGTCATGACGGAGTCGTGCTGATTTCCCAGCAGGCCTTTTTAGCCATGGGGACCATTGCTGATGGCCTGCGTCTGGCTGCTCCCCAAGCTAGTGATGAACAACTGTGGCAAGCCCTTGAACAAGCCTGTGCGGCTGAGTTTGTGCGTACCTTGCCAGATGGCTTGCAGACGGCGCTGGGCGAAGGCGGGTTTGGTCTTTCCGGCGGTCAGATTCAGCGTCTGGCACTGGCCCGCCTGTTCCTGACGGACCCGCATGTGGTCTTGCTGGACGAACCCAGCTCTCGCCTGGATGCGGCGACACGGGACCGCGTCATGCGCAATATTCTGCATTTCTGTCAGGGGCGCTGTCTGGTGGTGGCCACGCATGACCAGGAACTGGCGGCAATGTGCTCGAACCAGCTGCACATCGCCCAAGGAGTTCTGACGGCATGAAAGCCTGGTTTCGTCTTTTAGGTTCCAGTCTGCGCGCACGACGCGGGGCCTTGTTGTTTACGGTTCTTCTGGCGATCAGCACGGTAGCGGCGGGTGTAGGGCTTTTGGGGGTGGCGGGCTGGTTTCTAAGCAGCGCTTTCCTGGCAACCATGGGCATCGTATTCAATCTGTTCGGCCCTTCGGCCATGATTCGTGGTCTGTCTTTCTGGCGTATCGCTTCCCGGTATCTGGAGCGAGTAGTTGGTCATGCGCTGACCCTGGATCTGCAAGTACGTATTCGTAGCCTGGTTTTTGGGCGCTTGAGTCGTTTCAGTCAGTCGCGCCTGGCCCAATTCCGGGATGGGGAACTGGCGTCCAGTCTGACTTCCGATGTGGCTGTGCTGGATCTGGTCCTTTTGCTGATTTTGGTGCCGCTGACTACCGCTGTCGTGGCAGGCCTGGTATTTAGCGCGGTGCTGCAAACCTGGCTGTCCTGGTGGGCCTGGCTGATTCTGGCTTGCTTGTTGATGGCAGCCTGTCTGATCCCGTATATCTGTGCTCGCGGTGCCAGCCGTGCGGCCCAGTTGGTTCATCAACTGGAAAATCGCCAACGTGTTCTGGTGCATCAGGCCATTCGTGCCTATGCCGATATTCAGGTGTTTGCCGCTGCTGACGCGGTGCAGGAGCAAGTGGACAAACTTGGCCAGGAATTGGGGCAGGCTCGTTTGCGCAGTAATGGCTGGGGCATTGTTGGGCAGTTTTTCCAGCAGGTCTTGATGGGTGTGGCCTTGATGACTTGCCTGTTGGTCGGAGCGCAGCAAGTCAATGTGCAAGCGATGAGTGGTCCCCTGTGGGTGGGGCTGGTATTGGCTTTGCTGGGCCTGTTCGAAATCATGGCCCCCATGATGCGTGGCGCGTCCCGTTTGGGAGAAGTGCAGGCGGCCAGTAATCGTTTGCTGTCGATTCTGGATGAACCTGAAGATACCGATCAGGAGCAAGGGCAGGCGATTGTGCTGGATAAGCCGGCCTCTCTGGAAATCACGGATCTGAGCTTTGCCTACGGTTCGCAGCCGGTGCTGGATCATTTGTCGCTACAGGTTCAAGCCGGTGAGCATATTGCCATTTTTGGGCCTAGCGGTTCGGGCAAGTCCACCTTGCTGGGCGTGCTGATGCGCTTGTTGCCCGTCACGGGTCAGCAGTATCGGGTAGAGGGTGAAGCGGCCCAGCATTGGAGTCGCGCCAGTTGGTTTGATCACTGCGCCTTGCTGGCACAGGACTCGCCGCTGTTTCTGGGCTCGGTGCGGGATAATCTTTTGCTGGCTGAGCCGACTGCTTCAGAGCAACAAATCTGGCAGGTTCTTCACGATGCTCAACTGGACAGTGTGGTACGTGATTTACCCCAAGGGCTGGACACCTGGTTGGGTGAAGGGGGACAGCAGTTGTCCCTCGGGCAGCAGCGCCGCCTGTGTCTGGCGCGCGTGTTGTTGTCACCCGCCCATATCTGGTTTCTGGACGAGCCTACGGCCAGTCTGGATGGCCCGACCAGCCAGGCTTTGATGCAGGATCTTCTGGCCGCAGCCCGTGGGAAAACCGTGATTATGGCGACTCACGATACCCGTTTGCTGCCTTTGGTCGATAGCGTTTATCAGTTTGAGGCGGGTCGTTTGCAGCGACAGTCCGGCACAGCAATAAATACTTTAGAGCCAAACTAAAAGGTCGCTTAGGGTCAAGTCTGTGGCGTTTTTTGCCCAATCGCGTCGTATTAGTACAACTTACGGGCACAAGCCGGGCGAGCCCTTGTTGCTGCTGCCCAATTGTGTACACTTGCAACGTATCCAAGTGCGCCCTTCGCGCCCGGATTTTTTGTTGTAGAAGCTTTGACATGCAAATTGATCCCACCCAGTACATCCGTCAAATCATTCGCAATGTGCCGGACTGGCCAAAGCCAGGGGTGACGTTCCGAGATATCACCACGGTTCTGCAGGACCCGCGTTCCTTCCGGGTGTTGATTGACCTGTTTGTCTACCGTTACATGGGGCAAAAGCTGGATCTGGTGGCGGGTGTGGATGCACGCGGCTTTATCGTCGGTTCGGTTCTGGCTTATGAATTGAACCTGGGTTTTGTGCCGGTGCGTAAAAAGGGCAAGCTGCCTTTCAACACCGTGGCCGAAGAGTATTCCCTGGAATATGGCAATGCCAGCGTCGAGATGCACACCGACTCCGTGCGTCCCGGCCAGCGTGTCTTGCTGATTGATGACCTGATCGCAACCGGTGGTACGTTGCTGGCCGCTGCTCGTTTGTTGCAGCGTCTGGGGGCCAATGTGGTGGAGGCTGCCGCGATTATCGATCTGCCCGAGTTGGGTGGTTCCCAAGCCGTTAAGGATTCCGGCCTGTCGGTTTACACCGTCTGTAGCTTCAACGAATCTGACCGCTAATTGCTATTAACCGGCCTGTGCCGGTTGGGTGTTGTAGCCTGAGTCCCTGCCATGCCTTCTGCGCATCGCAGGGATTTTTCATGTCTGTCTGCTTGATAGGGTACGGGGCTGACGTACTGCCAGCCCCGTGCCTTGTTGTGTGGCTTAGAAACGGACCTTCATGAACAAGGAGCCTGCGTGGTCCTGATTGCGACCAAACTGACCCTGGTAGTTCAGACCGAAGGAGGTGCTCTTGCCGGCTTTCAGTTCGGCGCCCAATTCGGCAACAGCGGCATTCTTGGCGATAGGTGCGCCGCTGACGCGGAAGGTGCTGCCAGGCAAGGCGGCAAAGGCCAGTTCACGCTCGGGTGTGGTGTCACCCAGGGCATGACGCCAGCCCAAGCCAGCGCTCAAGGACAGCGTGGTTTTAGACAAGTCCAGCTCGGTGGTGCCGCGCAATCCCAGTGTGACGGTACTCAGGTTCTGGCGTTGCGAGTCGCCACGCAAAGCGGCTTGGCCACCCGATTCGCTAAAGGAGCCGTGACGCAGCTGATGCCAGTTCACGCTGGCATAGGGTTCTACGCTGGAGCGCGGGCTGACCGGCATGCGGTAACCCAGTTGGGCAAAGGCCTGGATGCTATGGGCCTTGTAGTCTGCCTTCAGTGTCTCGCTTTGGTGAACAGAGATAGAGCGCTCGCTGTCCAGGCTATGGCGCGTGTAAGCACCACCGGCCAGCAGGTTCAGACTGCCCGAGCCCATTTCCCAAGCTTGCGTCCCGTACAGGGCCGCGCTGTAGCTGTTGCTGCGTGAGGTCTGACGACGGTCAACCAGCTTGATGCGGTTTTCCAGATAGCCCACGGAGGCACCCATGCGCCAGCCTTGCTCACCGATGGCCGTATCGCCGCCCAGGAACAGACCGCCCACTTTGTGGCGTACATCCTGGCTATTGTCGTTACCGTCCAGATCACGTTGTTGATGGATGACTTCAGCCCACAAGACGGTGTCTTTGCCGGTTGCATTACGGGCGCCCGAAGCTTGTTTACCCAAGGTGCGCGGCAGCAGGTCGCCGTTACTGAGCAGGGCCGAGGTAGTGCCTGCATGGATTTGGCCTTGCAATTGCTCCATATAGCTTGCCACGCTGCCAGACTGGGCATTGAGTACCGTGTCATACAGTTCAGCCATCGCGGTTGGCGGTTGATCCGAGCCGGTATCCAGCGCATTGGCCACCGCTTTCTGGTTGCCCGTATTGGCAAAGGTGGCAAACGGCGTGTCATTGCGCTTGATCATCAAGGACAGGCTGGGGCCGTAAAGCAGTGTGGGGGAGAGGAAAGCCATCTCGTAAGTGATGTGGCTGTACTGACCTGTCACACCATTGGCGGCATCCAGGAAGGAGTAAGCCACGTTCTGACGGAAGGGGCCACCGGCCAGCTTCAGGGTGCCGTCTATATGGGCAGCACCACCCACCACCAGGCGATCAGTGGCGCCCGCCGGACCAACTTCCAGTTCATGCACCGAACCAGCGTGAGCTGTGTAGTCGCCGCTGACAGTCAAGGTGCCTACCGAATTACCGGGGGCCAGGGTGCCGTAGTTATCTACTTGGGAAACCGTACCGGAACCACCCAGTGTTCCTTCACGTTCAACAGTTACGGCAGAAGCCAGTGTGCCATTGACGGCCAGACGCCCTCCGCTGACAGTGGTGTCGCCGGTGTAGCTGTTGTTGCCAGTCAGTTCCAGGGAGCCAGAGCCGCGCTTGTGCAGGCCGCCTGTGCCACTGATGTCATTGGCGAAGGTCGAGTGGTAGCCCAGCGTGTCTACATCGAACAGGCGGGTAAATTGTGCGGGGCCTTGCACGGCCTTGCCCACATTCATCAGGCCCCAGCCGTAAATGCTGGGGTCACCCAAGGGAGTTGCGGTGGTCAGCAAGGTTTGCTGCAGGTGATAGGCGGTGAAGTAGGGGAAGGCTTCCTTGACCAGAGCAGCGCCGCCCGCTACGTGCGGGGAGGCCATGGAGGTGCCGCTAAGATGAGCATAGCCACCACCGGAATTGACCGAATTAATGCCAGGGTTGTGGCCGCCTCCCGGTGCGGCCAGACACCAGTCAGCCGCGACACCGCATTTATTGGCATAGGAGGCCAGATTGCCTTGCTCATCCAGGGACGTGACGGCCAGCCAATTGTCTTTGAGTTCCGGAAACCAGTAGGGCGAGCCCGCTAGCAGGTCGGGATGGTCCTGAGCCTCATTGCCAGTTGCAAATACCATCAGTGTGCCGGCGGCCGCGCTGTTGTGGAAGGCATCAATAATCAGTGGCTGCCAGTCCAGTACTCCCTGTGCGGAGCCGTAATCCACAACATGACAAGGTGGGTCATAGGCGTCGGAGCAATCGTTCACCCCCAGGCTGCTGTTGATAATAGGCAGCTTGAATTGCGCCAGATAATTCCAGCCCTGTGATGCGACGCGATCAAAGTGGGCCGCTGCTTCCTCCCGGGTGGGTTCGTGGTCATCGTCCTCATCATCGTCGGGCTCCCCATAGGCGGTGGGAAAAAGCATGCTGTTGAAAGCGACGCCGTGCATACCGACGCCATCACGGCGGGCACCGATGATGCCAGCCACGTGGGAGCCGTGGCCGGGAGCCTTGTCCGAGTCCACTCCCTGGCCATTGGCGTAGGGGGTGTTGGTGTTGAAGTCAAAGCCTCCCGCAATGGCACCGGCAAATTCGGGATGATTGCCCGCAATGCCGGAGTCCAGAATGCCGACGGTCACGCCTTTACCCGTAAAGCCTAGCGCATAGGCCTGGGCGGCGTTGATCATGTCCAGGCCGGGCTGACGCTTGTATTCTTTGCTGCGCCATTTCTCTAGGGGGCTGTCCGGTGCGGCGCAGGATAGACCAGGTAGGGCCAGGCTCAGTAAGGCCATTTGCACCAGCAGACAGGTGCTGCGTTTTTTGTTCGACATTTCTTGCTCTCCTGGGTGTTTTTCTATGCTCGGCGGCACGCCTTCCTGGGGGCATGTTGTCGAGTTCTTTACGTGTGATTTACGTCAGACTCGTTGAATCTTATAGCGGCAATATTTACGTTTTGTCATGCTTGGCGTTTGAAATGTGCGAAAACGTGCCGCCGGTCCCGGAGGTAGTGGAGAGGAAGTGGCGATTTTTCTAGCGGGAAGGGCGTTTAATTCATGTGCCGATCTTTTTGTCTGAAAATCCATCAGTGACGGCTTTATTGCAGCTTCTGCAACATTTTGGAGGAGTTGGCGAGCTGTAAGCGGTGCAGCCTTGCAGGCTTGTCGCTGTTTTCAGTGGCTTTGCAGGGCTACGGCTGGCGACGAACTCCAGCGTCGCCAAGTGCGCTGTGCGTATAAAACAAACCTGGGATTTCAGCTGGCTACAGGTTCTGCCAGCAAGGCGCGTACCAGCTCAGGTTTCAAGGTCCGTGCTGCTGCAAACCCGGCAATATGTCGCACCCTGACTAGATCTAGCGCGAAGAAATGGAAATCCGTAAAGCTGCTCAGAAATTCCATATCGGGAAAGCGGGCGGTATAGGCCTGCTTGGCCTGTTCCCAGTCGGGTTGCTCGCGCTCCAGTTTGCGGGCCTGCATCTGAAAAGTGACACGGGGCAAGTCATGGACGGCATCCTGCCCATGCTCGCTTTGGCTGACCATCAGGCTGGCATCGGGGCGTTGCAGCAAATAACGGGTGTGAGCCGCCATTTCGCTGATGTGGATGATGATGCTGGCTTGTTCGGGACAGATTGCAAAGGGGACACGGGAAACTACCGGCAATCCCTGATTGCTGAGGGTTCCCAGCGACGCGGTGCGTTCGCTGCGGAGCAGGGCGTGCAGGCTGATTAGCAATGGATCATCAACAGACATAAAAGCACCTATTCTGAAAAAGCTTCCATACTGCGTTTTGGGCTGGAGGCGCCCTGAGGGAGATTATCTCCGGCGGCCCAGCAGAAAAGCCCCTTTGCAGCTATACGACGGGCGCTTTGGGGGATGGCCCAGCGACGAATAGCCTTACCTTGTTTCAACCCTCCCAAGGGAGCGTTTTATCCTGGATCGGCCCAGCGGTAAAAAATACCCACATGGCACTTACAAAACAGGCCGACATGAAGCCGGCCTGTTCAGGGGGAGTGAGGCGTGTGGTTTACACCAGAACGCGTTCAATACCACCATCATTGGCGTGGCGTACGTAGTCCGCCATCCAGTTCTCGCCCAGCATGTGCTTGGCCATTTCCACCACGATGTAGTCTGCATCCATCTTGGTTTCGTCCTCGTAGCGGGACAAACCTTGCAGGCAGGACGGACAGGAGGTCAGCACTTTGACTTCGCCCTGGAAGCCATCAGCGCGGACGGTGTCCTGGTTCTTCTGCAGTTCTTCGTGCTTGCGGAAACGGATTTGCGTGGAGATGTCTGGACGCGACACAGCCAGCGTGCCCGACTCACCACAGCAACGGTCTGCCTTGATGGTGCTGTCGCCCACCAGGGATTTGACCGTTTTCATGGGGTCTTGCAGCTTCATGGGGCTGTGGCAAGGGTCGTGGTACATGTAGCGCACGCCTTGCACATCTTCCAGCCTCAAGCCTTTTTCCAGCAGGTATTCGTGGATGTCGATCAGGCGGCAACCGGGGAAGATCTTGTCGAACTCATAGCCTGCCAACTGGTCGTAACAGGTACCACAGCTGACCACCACGGTTTTGATGTCCAGGTAGTTCAAGGTGGTGGCCATGCGGTGGAACAGCACACGGTTGTCGGTGATGATCTTCTCGGCCTTGTCGCTTTGACCGCTGCCGCGCTGCGGGTAGCCACAGCACAGGTAGCCAGGAGGCAGAACCGTCTGTACGCCTACATGCCAGAGCATGGCCTGGGTTGCCAGACCCACTTGCGAGAACAAACGCTCCGAACCACAGCCGGGGAAGTAGAACACGGCTTCTGAATCCACCGAGGTGGCTTCCGGGTTGCGGATGATAGGTACGTAATCCGAGTTCTCGATATCCAGCAATTTACGGGCAGTCTGCTTGGGCAGGCCGCCGGGCATCTTGCGGTTGATGAAGTGGATGACCTGTTCACGGATCGGAGCCTTGCCAATCGTGGCAGGCGGGGCGCTGACCTGTTTGCGGGCGGGAGCCGCCAGCAGATTGTGTACAGCACGCTGGGCTTTGTAGCCCACTTCGATCATGGCGGTACGAGTGGCCTTGATAACGCGTGGGTCCTTGGCGTTCAGGAAGAACATGGCTGCGGCCGAGCCCGGATTAAAGGACTTCTTGCCCATGCGGTTCAGCAAGGAACGCATTTCCATGGACACATCGCCAAAGTCGATATCCACCGGACAGGGGTTGTAGCACTTGTGGCACAGGGTGCAGTGGTCGCCCACGTCTTCAAACTCTTCCCAGTGCTTCAGGCTGATCCCGCGACGGGTTTGCTCTTCGTACAGGAAGGCTTCGATCAGCAGGGAAGTGGCCAGAATCTTGTTGCGGGGCGAGTACAGCAGGTTGGCGCGTGGCACGTGGGTGGCACAGACCGGTTTGCACTTGCCGCAACGCAAGCAATCCTTGATGGCGTGGGAGATGGAGCCGATTTCGCTGCGCTGCATGATCAGCGATTCGTGGCCCAGCAGGTTGAAGCTGGGGGTCCAGGCGCGGCTCAAATCCGCACCGGGCATCAGCTTGCCGGCGTTGAAGTGGTTGTTCGGGTCCACTTCTCGCTTGTAGTTCTGGAAGGGATCCAGCTCTTCTTGCGTCAGGAACTCGTATTTGGTCAAACCAATACCGTGCTCACCGGAGATCACACCGTCCAGACCACGCGCGATTTGCATGATGCGGGCTACGGTGACATTGGCCTGCTGCAGCATGCCGTAGTCGTCCGAGTTCACGGGGATGTTGGTGTGTACGTTACCGTCACCGGCGTGCATGTGCAAAGCCACAAATACACGGCTTTTCAGCACGCGGTCGTGAATGGCTTGCAGTTCGGTCAGTACGGCCGCGCAGTCGGCACCCGGGAAAATATGTTCCAGGTTTTCACGAATCTCGCTCTTCCAGGAGGTGCGAATCGTGTGATCCTGCAACAGCTGGAAAATCGAGGTAGTAGGGTCTTCTTGCAGACGGGCCTCGATTGCGGCGCTGTCTAGCGGAACGCCAATCTCGGCCAGATCAGCCTGCGAGTCTTTCAGCGGCTTGTCCAGATTGTCCTGCAGCCACTGCCAGCGCTGGCGTACCGAGCGCACGATTTGCAGAGCGTCGTGACGGCGCTCGTCCAGGATCTCTTCGCGAGTGTGCTCGGCGTCGCTGTGGTCTTCAATCTTGCCGACGGGCAGATCGCCTTGCAGGAAGTCTTCCAGTTCACGGGTCAAGCGCAGCTTGTTGTCCGTGGACAGTTCGATATTGATGCGTTCAATTTCTTCGGTGTACTCACCCATGCGGCGCAGGGGAATCACCACGTCTTCGTTGATCTTGAAGGCGTTGGTGTGGCGGGCAATGGCGGCAGTACGGGAACGGTCGGCCCAGAACTTCTTGCGGGCTTCGGCGCTGACGGCCACAAAGCCTTCACCAGAGCGGCCATTGGCCAGACGCACCACTTCCGAAGCGGCTGTTGCCACGGCATCGGGATCGTCGCCCACGATGTCGCCAATCAGGACCATCTTGGGCAGGCCGTCGCGCTTGCTCTTGGTGGCATAGCCCACGGCGCGCAGATAGCGTTCGTCCAAATGCTCCAGACCCGCCAGAATCGCGCCGATGCGCTTGCCTTCGCCGTTCAGGTAGTCAATGACTTCCACAATGGAGGGCACGGCCTGTTTGGCCTGGCCGAAAAACTCCATACAGACGGTGCGCGTATGCGCCGGCATGCGGTGCAGCACCCAGCGGGCCTGCGTGATCAGGCCGTCACAGCCTTCTTTCTGGATACCGGGCAGGCCAGCCAGGAACTTGTCGGTAACGTCTTTACCCAGGCCTTCCTTGCGAAAGCGCCGGCCCTCAATGTGCAGGGTCTCGCTGCGCAGCAGCTGGGCCCCGGGTGCGTAACGGCCATCAAACCATTTGACTTCAAAGTGGGCCATTTCCACGTCGTGGATCTTGCCCATATTGTGTTCAAGACGGGTCACTTCCAGCCAGTTGCCCTGGGCATCCACCATGCGCCACCAGGCGAGGTTGTCCAGTGCGGTGCCCCACAGAACGGCTTTCTTGCCGCCTGCGTTCATGGCGATATTGCCGCCCACACAGGAGGCGTCCGCCGAGGTCGGGTCTACCGCAAAAACAGCACCGGCTGCTTCAGCGGCATCGGCCACACGACGGGTTACCACGCCAGCACCGGTCAGGATGGTGGTGACGGGCTCGCTCATGCCGGGCAGCGTGCTTTGTTCGGGTTTGCCAATGGCGTCCAGCTTTTCGGTATTGATTACTACCGAGCGCCAGCTAAGCGGAATCGCGCCCCCGGTATAGCCGGTACCACCTCCACGCGGGATGATGGTCAGCTTCAGTTCGATACAGGCACGGACCAGCGCGGCCATCTCGTTTTCGTGATCGGGGGTGAGCACGACAAAGGGATATTCCACACGCCAGTCGGTGGCGTCAGTCACGTGCGAGACGCGCGACAGACCATCAAACTTGATGTTGTCCTTGGCCGTCAGGCGCGACAGGGAGCGCACGATTTTCTGGCGCAGTTCGCGGGTATCGGTAAATTCTTGCTCAAACGCAGCCACAGCGCCACGGGCTGCGTGCAACAGACGCAGAACCTTGGCATCGCGCTCGGGCACAGCGCTGTCACGGCGCTGGTCGATTTCATTCAGGCGATGGTTCAAGGCTTCGATCAGTTGATGCTGACGCTTGGGATTGTCCAGCAGATCGTCCTGCAAATAAGGGTTGCGTTTGACGACCCAGATATCACCCAGCACTTCAAACAGCATGCGTGCAGAGCGGCCGGTGCGGCGTTCGGAGCGTAGCTCGGACAGCTTTTCCCAGGCTTCTTCACCCAGCAGTCGCAGGATGATTTCCCGGTCTGAGTAAGAGGTGTAGTTGTAGGGGATTTCACGCAGGCGCGGCGTGTCGTTGTTGCGTGCCTGGGCGGCCAGGTGCTTACTTGCAATGGGGGCGTTCATGGCGATAGTTGGCAAGGCCCGTCAAGGGCGGCTCAGCGAGGAGCAGATAGGCAAAAGACAAGTGTATACGAATCGTAGCCGGGCTGCCCCCTTACTACAGGGGCAAGTCAGGGATAAGGGGGCGTTTGCAGCCAGTTTGCTGCAAATTACCAACCCAATTTGGGGAAAATCCACAGCAGACCCGCGGTCATGGTGATGTAGCGCGCCAGTTTCCCCACCGCCATGTAAAACAGGCTGGGCCAAAATGGCAGGCGTAGCCAACCGGCGACGGCACACAGGGGATCACCTACAACCGGCAGCCAGGACAAGAGCAGAGCGGGTGGCCCCATGCGGGTTAGCCAGCGTTGTCCCAGCTCGTGCCAGCGGCCAGCGGCCTTGTTCTTGGGGCGTGCCCCATCTTCTGTCTGTTGCGGGTGCTTTTCGCGCCAGGCTTCGTAGGCTTTTTCGGCTGCCAGACCGGTGGCATAGCTGATAGCGCCGCCCGCTGTATTGCCCACGGTGGCTACCAGTACAGCAGGCCAGAACATGTCCGGGGCCAGGTTGATATAGGCGAATACTGCCGGTTCCGACCCCAAGGGCAGGAGAGTAGCCGAGACCAGACTGACGATGAAAATGGCGCTTAAACCGATTTCGGGCAGAGACAGAGTGGTCAAGAGCCACGAAATAAGATCGGAGATCCAGGCTTGCATAAGTAAAGTGGGCGGGTTTTGTAGGGAATAATGGACGCCAGTTAGGGCATCCGCCTATGGTATTCTGTTTTTCTTTCCCGGTGAGCGGTCTCAGGCAGGGGCCTGCGACTGGCCTTGGTGGCAAAACCGGTTGTTGATTAAAGCTGAGTCATGTCGAACGATTACCTAAAGCGCATTCTGACCTCGAAAGTGTACGATGTAGCCATCGAAACACCACTTGAACCCGCTCCCCAGGTATCGGCACGAATTAGTAACACGGTCCTGCTCAAGCGCGAAGACTATCAACCTGTTTTTAGCTTCAAGCTGCGCGGTGCCTATAACAAGATGGCCAATCTGTCGGCCGCAGAATTAAAACGGGGTGTACTGGCGGCTTCGGCTGGCAACCACGCGCAAGGCGTGGCCATGGCAGCACGCAAGCTGGGTTGCCGTGCCGTTATCGTGATGCCAACCACCACTCCTCAAGTGAAAATTGACGGTGTCCGCAATCTGGGCGGCGAAGTGGTCTTGGTGGGCGAGAGCTATTCGGACTCCTACCAGCACGCTCTGGAATTGCAAAAGAACGAAGGCCTGACCTTTGTGCATCCCTTTGACGATCCTGATGTGATCGCCGGGCAGGGCACGGTGGCCATGGAGATTCTGCAGCAGCACCCCGGCCCGATTGAAGCGGTCTTTGTCGCGATTGGCGGTGGTGGTCTGGCAGCGGGCGTGGCCACATACATCAAGTCCTTGCGTCCTGAAATCAAAGTGATCGGCGTACAGACCGAGGATTCCTGTGCCATGGTGCGCAGTATCAAGGCCGGTCGTCGTGTGAATTTGTCGGATGTGGGCCTGTTCTCCGACGGTACTGCCGTCAAGCAGGTGGGCTCTGAAACTTTCCGTCTGGTGCGTCAGTATGTGGATGATTTTGTCATCGTGGATACGGACGCGATTTGTGCGGCTATCAAAGATGTGTTCCAGGACTCGCGTAGCGTGCTGGAACCGGCAGGTGCCCTGGCTTTGGCCGGTGCCAAGCGCTACGCTGCTCAAAACAAGCTCAAGAACAAGACGCTGATCGCGGTCACGTCTGGCGCAAACATGAACTTTGACCGTATGCGCATGGTGGCAGACCGTGCGGATGTGGGGCAGGCTCGTGAAGCCTTGTTTGCCTTGACGATCCCCGAGGCGAAAGGCAGCTTCCGCCGCCTGTGCGATGCCCTGGGCACCCGCTCGGTGACGGAGTTCAATTACCGCATGTCCAACCCTGAAAAGGCGCACGTCTTTGTGGGTATGTCGATTTCCTCGGAAGCGGAGATCGAAAAGCTGGAAGAGCGTTTCGTGAAGAAAGGTTTTGGCACCTTGAATCTGACGGGCAACGAGCTGGCCAAGACTCATGTGCGTCATATGGTGGGTGGGGTGTCCAGCCAGGCCACGGACGAAGTTCTGCTGCGTTTCGAGTTTCCAGAGCGCCCCGGCGCCTTGCGTAAATTCCTGTCCAGCATGAACCAGGATTGGAATATCAGCTTGTTCCACTACCGTAATCAGGGCGATGACTACGGTCGCATCCTGATCGGTATCCAGGTGCCACCTTCGGACAAGAAAGAGTTCAAGGCTTTCCTGGGCAATCTGGGCTACCCGCATTGGGACGAGACAGACAACCCGGCTTACAAGCTGTTCCTGTAAGTCAGACGGTGGTGCAAGGCATTCGCTGCCTTGCGCCAGTCCAAATAAAAAACACCTCGCCTGTAAGGGCGAGGTGTTTTTTATTGGGCTTGAATGTGATGGCTGTCATTGGAGCCGTATTGAGCCTGGGAGCAAAGAGCGGTGGGGTCTGTTCCTGGGTTCGTCAGGGGGATTGGCCCAAGCCGCCTATCTCTGTGCGATCGGATGGCTAGTTAGGGCATGCGAATGTGGGACAGCGTCAGAAGCTCTGCCTGTACGGGTACTGCCTGAATAGACTTTATGCCACACACTGTTTTAAAGCCTGCCGCAACGGCTCCAGACTGTCATTCAGGCGCACAAAGGCTTGTTCCTGACGAGCGGACAGCGCATGAGCCTGCTCTGCGCTCACCACTTCAAAGCCCAGACTCTGACCTGGCAGGCGTTGTGCCACTTGGGCCAGATCCACGCTGGCGACTTGTCCAATGCGCGGATAGCCTCCGGTGGTTTGTCGATCCGCCATCAGCACAATGGGCTGACCATCGTTGGGAACTTGAATCGTTCCAAAACAGGTGGGGGCGGACAGCAGTTCTTTTGGCGTCTTGCGCTGCAAGGGCTGGCCTTCCAGGCGATAACCCATTCGTTCTGAGGCCGGGCTGATGCGATAGCTTTGGCTTTGAAACAGTTCCAGTGATTCGTCGGTAAACAAATCGGCTTGATCCAGCATGACACGCAAGCGATCCCGTGGAGCCAGGGCCAGTGCCGCCGGCATGTAAATCCGTAGCTCATCCAGCACGTCTTGCAGCTTGTCTAGCGCCGCCTCCTGATTGGGGAGGGGTTGGGCCAGCTGAATCTGATCGCCCTTTTTCAAGGCGCGGCCGTCAAAACCACCCAGGCCAACGCGCATATGAGTGCTTTGGCTACCCAGCAAGGATTCGAGCTGAAAACCGCCGTAGACAGACAGGTAGCTGCGGGCACCTTGGCCGGGTTTGGCGGACTGCATGGTCAGTGTCTGTCCGGCACGCGCCAGAGTAGGGCGCAAAACTGCCACGGGCAGACCGTCCAGGCTGGCATTCATATCCGCGCCCGTCAGGACAAACAGGGTGGGTTCGTCAAAACGCAGGCTTGGGCCTTGTACAGTAATTTCCAGGCTGGCCAGATCCTGCTCGGCGGTATTGCCCGCCAGCAAATGGGCCAGTCGGTGGGCACGTTCATCCATGGCACCGCTGGGTGAAACCCCCAGGTGCTGGTGTCCATAACGGCCTCGATCTTGCAGGCTGCTCATCATGCCTGGCTTGAGGATATGTACCGTCATGCGGGAGTCCAGTGATCAAACTGCTCGTGGGGCAGGGGCACAAAGCGCACCTGGTCGCCAGGGGCGAGCAGCGCCGCGGGCGAGCGCCGGGCGTCGAACAAATTAACTGGCGAGCGGCCAATCAAATGCCAACCGCCGGGAGATTCGTTGGGGTAAATAATGGTTTGCTGGTTGGCAATGGCCACCGAGCCTTTGGGCAAGACGGTGCGAGGAGTGGCTCGACGCGGCACATTCAACTGCTCGGGCAAGATGCCCACATAGGGGGCGCCGGGCGCAAAGCCCACCATGAATACCAGCTGCACCTGGCTGCTGTGCAGTTCAATGACTTGTTCCTGGCTTAGCCTTAGTTGCTCCGCAATGGCGGGCAGGTCGGGGCCGAAGGGGCCGCCATAGCAGACGGGAATATCCACCAGAGCACCAGGGGCAGCCTGATCCTGGCTGGCATCCAGTTCGGCCAGTGCTTGGTGAACATAGTCGTGCAAACGGGCGAGCTGGTCGCTGCTGCCATCCGGGTAGAAGTGGATGGCGACTGCGGTAAAGCTGGGGACCAGATCACGGACACAGGCGGGTGCGTGGTCGCGCAGCAAGCGTGCGGCGCGGGTACAGCGCAAGCCGGTGTCCAGAGAAAGCTCACCGCTGAACTGCACTAGCAGACAGCGGTCGCCTTGCTCGGTAAGTAGCCAGGTTTTGTGCATCTTTATTTGGCGAAAAGGGAATCCAGGCTGTTGAAGGCTTTGAATTCCAGGGCGTTGCCCGAAGGGTCCATGAAGAACATGGTGGCCTGTTCGCCGGGTTCGCCCTTGAAACGGATGTAGGGTTCGATGACGAATTTGGTGCCAGCGGCAATCAGCTTGTCAGCCAGTGTTTGCCAGGTGGGCATGTCCAGCACGACGCCAAAGTGGCGCACGGGCACGTTATGGGCATCCACCGCACTGGTGGCATTGCTGCCGCATTCCGAAGGGGCCAGGTGGGCCACGATCTGGTGGCCGTAGAAGTTGAAGTCAATCCATTGGTCAGAGGATCGGCCTTCGGGACAGCCCAGTGTCTGTCCGTAGAACTGGCGTGCAACGGCCAGATCATGGACCGGAAAAGCCAGGTGGAAAGGGCGCAGCTCGTTGGTATGGGACATGCTTGGCTCCTGTGCGGCATAAGGCCGCCAACGTGGTCTTCAGAGCCGTTTATTGTAGGGCCAATATGGCCCCACATGTTCTAGCTGTCCTGGAGTCGAACCCGGCTCTTGGGGAAACGCAACATAAACACGCTGCCCACGCCCAGACGGCTCTGGATCTGCAGGTCGGCGTTATGTCGCACGATAATGTGTTTGGTGATGGCCAGGCCCAGGCCGGTGCCGCCCGTGGAGCGGGAGCGTCCCTTGTCCACGCGGTAAAAGCGTTCGGTCAGACGGGGAATATCCTGGGCGGCAATACCGATGCCCGTGTCCTGAACGGAGTAGCAGGCTTCACCATTGTCATTCAGATACCAGCGCACAGTGATGGTGCCGTCCTTGGGGGTGTAGCGCACGGCATTGGTAATCAGATTGGAGACAGCCGAGCTCAGTTCGGTTTCCATGCCCTGAATGGCAATGCGCGGGTCCAGATCCGTGACAAAGCTGTGCTGGCCGCCGGAAATGGCCTCGCCTTGTTTCAGCGCGCTTTCAATCAATTGGCTGACCTGCACGGTTTCCCCTTCTACTGTGGGCGAGGATTCCAGCGTGGACAGGGTCAGCAAGTCGGCCACAATCGACTGCATGTGGCGGGTCTGCTCCAACATCATTTGCTCGTAGCGCTGACGCTGTTCCAAAGGCAGGCTTTCGGGAGGCATGTCTTGCAGGGTTTCCAGAAAACCCAGCAATACCGTCAAAGGGGTGCGCAGTTCATGAGAGACATTGGCCACAAAGTCCTTGCGGGTAGTCTCCAGCATTTCAACCTGAGTGACATCCCGTGTCACGATCAGGAACTGGCCCAGGCCATAGGGGGTTAACTGCAGCAACAAGGAGCGTTCACGTCCGTCTTTGCTCAGATGCAGCAGCAAAGGTCCATCCCATTGAGGCTGACGGGCGTAACGAGAAAACTCGGGTTCGCGCAGGATATTGAAGATGCTGTGATGGCGGTCCGTGGCCAGATTCAGGCCTATGTGCTCACAGGCGGTCTGGTTGCACCATTGCAGTTCCATCTCCCCATTCAGGGTAATGGCACCGTCGGGCAGGGCCTCGGCGGCCATCATGATGCCGTCTACGTAACGATTCAGATCCTGAATTTCCTGGCGATCACGGCGCAGTTGGCGGTAGATGGGAGCCAGAATGGCATCCCAGGGGCCAACCGCGGGGGGCGGAGGATCATTCAGGTTGCGGGTCCAGCGTTCAACGCGGGAAAGCTGCAGGGTGCTGATGACAACCAGCAATAACAGGCCACCACAAAACAAGGCCAGACCGGTGAATGGCCCTAGCCACCAGCCGATCAAGCTGCCCAACAGGGCCCAGATAACAATAGACGTAAATATGCTGAACATGGGATCAGGCGGTCGGCGCCTTTTCCAGTGGGGAAAGGGCAAAACGATAGCCCGAGCCACGAATCGTTTCAATATGTTTGTCGTGTCCGCTAGGCTCCAGCGCCTTGCGCAAGCGACGAATGTGCACGTCTACCGTACGTTCTTCCACAAATACGTGGTCGCCCCAGACCTGATCCAGCAATTGGGAGCGGGTAAATACGCGCTCGGTGTGTGTCATGAAGAAATGCAGCAGGCGGAACTCGGTAGGCCCAATGGTCAGCGCCATGCCCTGGCTGGACAGGCGGTGCGTGCTGGGGTCCAGCTGAAGGTTGCCAATAGAGATCACGTCATCGGTCAGTTGGGGGGCGCGGCGACGCAGTACAGCCTTGATGCGGGCAATCAGTTCTTTGGGCGAGAAAGGCTTGGTGATGTAATCGTCCGCGCCAGCTTCCAGGCCATCGACCTTGTCCTGCTCCGAGCCTTTGGCGGTCAGCATGATGACCGGGATATGGCGGGTACGTTCGTCCGAGCGCAACTTGCGGGCCAGATTGATGCCCGAGGAGCCAGGCAGCATCCAGTCCACCAGAATCAAATCAGGCAGTTCCGCGCGAATGAGGATCTGGGCTTGTTCGGCATCGAAGGCGCGCAGCACTTTATGGCCGGCAAAAGACAGATTGACAGAGATCAGTTCCTGGATCGCAGGCTCATCTTCCACGACTAATATGCTTGTACTCATTGTTAGCTTCAGACTGGTCCGATAAAAAATAAAAGATGGTCAGGCAGGCTGTCTGCATGGTGCCTGGGCGCCAGGCCCGCTGATGTCAGCAGGCGGCTCAAGGGCATGGCAGGAGGCGCTGATTCATCCCTGACTGCACGTAATAGCGCCATCATATGGCGTTAATGTTTCAGGTTTGTGAATGTGCAAAAAAGGGCAGCGCTTAGCCAGCGGGATTTTCGTTTCTGTACCGGGAAATCTGCGTTACGATTATGCCATTATGGAAAAACAGCGTCCCCAACACTCCTCCGCCCAGAACGCCGATACGCACTTTGGCTTTCAAACTGTCGCCGAAAGCGAAAAAGCGGGCAAAGTTGCCCAGGTTTTTCATTCGGTGGCTAACAACTACGACATTATGAATGATCTGATGTCGGGCGGCCTGCACCGTATCTGGAAAGCCTTCACCATCGGTCGAGCGGCTGTGCGTCCTGGCATGAAAGTGCTGGATATTGCGGCGGGAACGGGCGATTTGACCAAGACCTTTGCCCGTCAGGCCGGTGCGGACGGCGAAGTCTGGCATACCGATATCAATAGCTCCATGCTGCGCGTGGGGCGTGATCGTTTGCAGGACAAGGGCATCATCACGCCCGTTGCGGTCTGTGATGCCGAGCACCTGCCATTTCCTGACGGCTATTTTGATCGCGTCTCGGTGGCCTTTGGTTTGCGCAACATGACGCACAAGGACCGTGCGCTGGCTGAAATGAAGCGGGTGTTGCGTCCGGGCGGCAAATTGCTGGTGCTGGAGTTTTCCCGCGTGGCCAAGCCTCTGCAGGCCCCTTATGACTGGTATTCCTTCAATATCCTGCCCCGTATTGGCAAGTTTGTTGCCAAGGACGAGGAAAGCTACCGCTATCTGGCTGAATCCATTCGCATGCACCCCGATCAGGAAACCCTGGCCGACATGATGCGTGAAGTGGGCCTGGAGCGCGTGCAATATTTCAATCTGACAGCCGGCGTGGCCGCGCTGCATGAAGGCATCCGCCTGGATTGATGCCGGGCGTTCCCTCTCTATATACAGCGGCACCTTCAGGTGCCGTTCGTTTTTGGTCTGTAATTAACGGTAAAAAAAACATGGTGCATGAGAACTTGTCATGTTAATGTTCAGCTTATCGTAAGTTTTCTTGAATAATCGACTGGGATGGCATGGCCGGGGGCTTCAAAACCCTGTGTGTTAACCGCTTGTTCTGGTCAGGAGTTTGTGACTATGTCTGGACGGCTTTCTCGTTATTTCATGGCCGCTGTATTGGCTTTTAGCACCGGCGCCTTGCTGACCGTTTCTTATGATGCGGAAGCACGACGCATGGGTGGTGGCTCCAGTTTTGGCCGCCAATCCTCCAACATCACCAGCAATCGCTCGGCAGCGACGCCTCCTGCTGCAGCGAATAACGCCACTCGTTCGGCTGCTCCTGCTGCGGGTGCCGCTGCTGCCGGTACTGCCGCTGCGGGTACTGCTGCCAAGTCGGGCATGTCCCGCTTCCTGGGCCCGATCGCCGGTATTGCCGCCGGTCTGGGTATTGCCGCCTTGCTGTCCAGCATGGGTCTGGGCGGTGCTTTCCTGGAAATGATGTCCAGCCTCTTGTTGATCGGTCTGGTTATCTTCGCTGTTCTGTTTATCGTGCGTCGTTTCCGTGGTTCGGCTGCTCGCCCAGCCATGCAACAGGCCGGTGGTCAGTCCATGATGCGCAATGCCGATCCGGCTCCTAGCCCATGGCAACAGCCTCAGGCCGCGCCAGCACCTATGCCTGCTGCCGCTCCTGCTGCTCAGCCCGCTGCTGCTGCCGCTGTTCCAGCGCCGCCAGTCGACGAAAGCTGGTTCATTCCTGGTGATTTCGATACACCTACTTTCCTGGCCAATGCCAAGACCCAGTTCGTGGAAATCCAGAAGCTTTGGGACAAGGGCGACGTGGAACAACTGCGTACCTTCCTGACCGACGACCTGCTCAAGGAAGCCGCTCCTCAAATCGCTCAGCGCCAAGGCGAGAACGTGACTCAAGTGGTACTGCTCAATGCAGAGCTGCTGGGTATCGAGAAGGTAGCCGACGGTCACCTGGCCAGCGTGCGCTACTCCGGCATGCTGCGTGAAGAAGTGGGTGCAGAGGCCTTCCGCTTTGAAGAAGTCTGGAACCTGTTCAAGGCTGACGGCGCTGGCTGGCTGCTGGCTGGCATTCAGCAGATCCCGGTTGACCCCAACGCTTAATGCGTATCTAGACAGACAGCCGCCTCTTTAACAAGGCGGCTGTTCTGTTATGAGCACCTCTCGTTTCTCTGTGATCCCATCTGCCCGTGTTCCTTTAGTCCCGTGCATCCGGCCATGTCTGTGTCGGGTTAAACTGGCTGTTTTAATTGGACTGGTTTACTCGCCCCGGCAGTAGACTTGCATGGACATGCTTGGTATCCCTTCATTCCTAGAACCTGGCGCCGTAGGCGTGCGTTTGCTCAATGCCTTGCTTGATCGTGAGGATTGGGCGCGTGAGCGTTTGCGCAGTTATGCGGGTAAAACCGTCTCGCTGATTGTGGGCCGTTTGCAACTGGTCTACACCATCAGTTCTCAGGGAAAACTGGAACAGGGCCATCCTGCCGTGGTGCCGGATGTCACGCTGACGCTGCCCCAGGACAAGCTGCCCGAGTTGCCACAAATCCTGCAAGACGGCGATTTCAGCCGTGTAGCGCAATTAATGCATGTACAAGGCGAGGCGGGTCTGGCCAATCTGGTATCGGATCTGGCGGCCAATCTGCGTTGGGATGCCGAGCATGATCTGGCCAAGATCGTCGGTGATGTCATGGCAGTGCGCCTGTTCAGCGGTGCGCGTCGGGCTTTTTCCGGCCTGCGTGACCTGGGACAGCGTCTGGCAGGCAATGCCAGCGAATACCTGACTGAAGAAAGTGCCTTGCTGGTGACGCGGCCCGAGCTTGAGCGGCTGCGCGAGCAATCGACAATTCTGGCTCAACGCCTGGACGAACTGGACCAGCGCTTGAATCGTCTTGATGCGCGTCGGCGGGAGTCCTGAGCATGTTCTCCTTGTGCCGTTTGCTGACTATTTTGCTGGTTGTATTCCGTTATCGCCTGGACGAGCTGGTGCTATCGAGCATCCGCCATCCCTGGGCGTCCCGCATGTTGCGCGTCGTGCGCCTGGGCCGCAAACCCAAGTTGCCACGCGGTGTGCGTTTGCGTTTGGCCCTGGAAAGTCTGGGCCCTATTTTCGTCAAGTTCGGCCAGGTACTCTCCACGCGCCGGGATCTGATTCCGCTGGATATCGCCGAACAACTGGCCTTGTTGCAGGATCGTGTGCCCCCATTCCCTTCCGAGGTGGCAGAAGCGACGATTCTGAAGGCTTTGGGTGCATCGCCGTACGAACTGTTCAAGCAGTTCGATCGCGAACCTATTGCTTCGGCTTCGATTGCCCAGGTTCACTTTGCCGAGCTGCATAATGGCCGCGAAGTAGCCGTGAAGGTGTTGCGCCCTGGCATGCGCGAGGTCATCCATAAAGACCTGCGCCTGATGCGTGTTCTGGCTGCGTTCATGGAACGCCAGGGTCCCGATGCCCGCCGCCTGAAACCGCGCGAGGTGGTGGCCGAGTTCGACAAGTACCTGAACGACGAGCTGGACCTGATACGCGAAGCCTCCAATTGCAGCCAGTTGCGCCGCAACTTCACCAAAGATGTAGAGCGTACGCAACTGCTGATCGTACCCGAAGTGCATTGGGACTATTGCGCCTCGACCGTGTTCACCATGGATCGCATGAAGGGCATTCCGGTCAACCAGATTGACCGTTTGCGTGCTGCCAATGTGGATTTGAAGGATCTTGCCCGCAAAGGGGTGGAGATTTTCTTTACCCAGGTATTTACCGACGGTTTTTTTCACGCCGACATGCACCCCGGCAATATTTATGTCTCGGACGCACCCGAAACCTTGGGCCGCTACATCGCCCTGGACTTTGGCATTGTGGGTTCGCTGTCCGAGTTCGACAAAAATTATCTGGCACAGAACTTTCTGGCTTTCTTCCGGCGCGATTACCGCCGGGTGGCTCAATTGCATATTGAGTCTGGCTGGGTGCCACCTGAAACCCGCGAAGAGGAGCTGGAAGGCTCGGTACGCGCGGTATGTGAACCGTATTTTGACCGGCCCTTGTCCGAGATCTCCCTGGGGCAAGTGCTGTTGCGCCTGTTCCAGACTTCGCGCCGGTTCAATGTAGAAATTCAGCCGCAGCTGGTGCTGCTGCAGAAAACCCTTCTGAATGTGGAAGGGATGGGGCGGGACCTGGATCCGGAGCTGGATCTGTGGGATACCGCCAAACCGTATCTGGAAAAGTGGATGTACCAGCGTATTGGTCCATCGGGCTTTTACTCGCGTTTGAAACAGGAAGCCGGGCAGTGGGCCCAGATCATGCCGCAGCTTCCGCGTCTGGTTTATTCCAGCTTGAATAGACCGGAGACAGGGCAGGCGTTGAACCAGGAACTTAAGCTGTTGCGCCAGTCGCAGCAGCAGACCAACCGATTGCTGACGGCCTTGTGCGCGGTATTGGCGGTTGCGGTCGGTGTGGCCATCTGGGCTTTGGTGGGGCGATAAGTGTGATCTCTCCGCAACGCGTCAGTTTTTTTGTGGCTGACATATTTCTGATAACTGCAGGTTCTACGATAGACGCAGGTCCGCCAGCTGATTGCTAAGCTGGCGCTTTCCGGCGCCTTCCGGACGGTAAATGGCCGCCCTCAAGGAACCGCTTGATTCTTTTTAGGAATCGTTATGCTTTACCATGACTTATTTAAATCCATGGAAGCGGTGCGCTGGAATTTCGCGCATGACATACCGTGGGATGACTTTGATGGCAGCAAGCTCACTGACGAGCAAGCCTATACCATCAAGATGAACGCCATTACCGAGTGGGCAGCCTTGCCTGCTACCGAAATGTTCCTGCGTGACAATAAAGATGACAGCGATTTTTGCGCCTTTATGTCCGTATGGTTCTTTGAAGAACAAAAGCACTCGCTGGTTCTGATCGAATACCTGCGCCGTTTCCGCCCCGAGCTGATGCCTACCGAAGAAGAACTGCACAAAGTGCGCTTTGACTTCGATCCGGCCCCGGCCATGGAAACGCTGATGCTGCACTTTTGCGGCGAAGTGCGTCTGAACCACTGGTACCGCCGTGCTGCCGACTGGCATACCGAGCCGGTGATCAAGGCCATCTACAAGATCGTGGCTCAGGACGAGGCCCGTCATGCTGGCGCTTACCTGCGCTACATGAAGCGTGCTCTGGTGCACAAGGGCCAGGAATTTGGCCTGCAAGCTCGTCTGGCTTTCTCCAAGATTGGTGTTCTGATGGCTTCGGCTCACCGCACCGCTCAGGCGCTGCACCCCACCAACTTGCACGTGAACAAAGCCATGTTCCCGGAAGACACCGTGCAGTCCAAGCTGCCCTCGCCCGGCTGGCTGGAAAACTGGCTGGATACGCAGATTCGCTTCGACAAGGAATGGGAGCACAAGGTCAGCTCGCGCATCTTGCACAATATGTCGCTGCTGATGGGCAGCTCCTTTGAAACCGTGCAGGAATTGAACCGCTACCGCAAGGATCTGGCCCGTCAGGTCGGCTCCGATTCGACTCTGGTACAGGCTTGATATGAGCGCACGTTTCGAGGCCAAGGTGCTGGGTCTGGATGCCTTGCGTGAAGCGGTGGAGCAGGGGCGCCTGGCGCGCCCGCTAGTCTTTACCAACGGTGTGTTTGATATCTTGCACCGTGGGCATGTCAGCTACCTGGACGAGGCCGCCCAGCTGGGTGCCTCGCTGATTGTCGGTGTGAACACCGATGCCTCGGTTCGACGCCTGAACAAGGGGCCGGAGCGCCCCATCAATCCCGAGCAGGATCGCGCCGCCTTGCTGGCTGCACTGGCCTGCGTGGATGCGGTGGTCCTGTTTGACGAGGACACGCCTGAAGCCTTGATTGCAGCACTGCGCCCGGACCTGATCGTCAAGGGCGGCGACTACGATATGGAAGCCTTGCCTGAAACGGCCTTGGTGCGTAGCTGGGGTGGTGACGCTGTCGCAATTCCCTTCGAGTTCCAGCGGTCCACGACAGCACTGGTCAAGAAGCTGCGTGACTAATCAAGCTGTATGGAAGTTTTGAATCCCGGCATGGTCCGGGATTTTTTTTGCCTGTTTGATCCAGTCATCGTGTCTTGTACACATAGACAGGGGCATGTGCGCCGAAGCTGCCGGCACTGGGTTTTGCGTTGTTTCGCTTGTGTCTGGATTGAGCTGCGTCAGGACGCCGGTTCAAGCAGATCGTTGACAGCACGCAGATCGTTTTCGTTCAGTGTGCCGCTGGCTGCTTTCAAGCGCAGGCTGTTCATCAGAACCTCATAACGGGCCTGAGCCAAGCTACGTTGTGCTTCGTAAAGCTGCTGCTGGGCATTGAGCACGTCGATATTTACACGCACACCGACTTCGTAGGCCAGCTTGTTGGCCTCCAGTGCATCCTGGCTGGACTTGGTGGCTGCTTCCAGTGCTTGCACACGGACCAGGCCCGTGGTGACGCCAGAGAAGTACTGGCGCGTCTGCTGGATGGATTGCTGAATGGCGAACTGATGATCGTAGCGGGCTTGTTGCAGGCGCGAGCTTTGTTCACGAACTTGTGAGCTGGTTTCACCGCCACGGAAAATCGGGATGCTTAGTTCCAGACCCAACGCGCTGTTCAGCGAACGTGGGCCGCCGCCCGCCTGGCCAAACAGAGTCTGATCGCTACCGCTGCCGGTCTGAGCCTTCAAGGCCAAGGTTGGCTCGTGCAGGGCCTGGGTGCTTTTCAGCTGTTCTTCGGCGGCACGAGCCTTGATATCGGCCAGCGCGACGCTCAAGCCGGATTGGCTCGACTGAACCAGCCAGTCTTGCAGGTTCGCAGGCTGCGGGGCGGGCAGACGCAACGGTTCGCGCAGGCGAGCCAGTGTTTCATAGCGCTCCAGCGTTAGCGCAGCCAGCTTGTCCTGAGCCACTTGCAGGGCATTTTCTGCCTGCAAGACGCTCGCCCGAGTCAGATCCAGGCGTGATTTTGCTTCGTAGGTATCGGTAATTGTGGTGCCGCCCAACTGAAAGTTCTGATCAGCCGCGCGCAATTGCTCGTCAATGGCGGCTTGTTGGGCTTTCAGAGTAGAGAGCGTATCTTGCGCCGCCAGCACATCAAAATAGCTTTGGCTGACGCGCAGCATCAAATCCTGCCTGTCCAGCGTCAGCTGAATATCCGCGCCCTGCGCCAATAGCTGAGCGCGTTCATAACGGGCCCAGGCATTGCGGTTGTATACGGGTTGGCTCAGTGTTAGGGTCCAGGCGGCTCGGTCGCTGGAATGCTGATTGGACAGCTTGCTGGTTTGACGACGCTCTTGCAGTTCGGCCGTGCCGATGGCGCTGATCTGCGGCAACAACTGCGCCCGGCTTTGGGGCACCTGTTCCTGATCGGCTTGATGTACAGCCTGGGCAGCGCCAAATTGCGGTTCATGTGCCAGGGCCTGGTTCCAGGCCTGCAGCAAATCTTGCGACTGGGCGGTGCTACTGAAGGCAAACAGCGAAAGCAATACCAGGCGCAAGGGAGTCATGAACCGCATAGGTACTTAAAAGCGAAATTGCGAAACGGCGGTGCCGCGCAAAGGTTTGATCCAGGTGTCGAACAGGGGCGTGGTCTCGAAGCTGGCGGCGCTGGTGCGAGTAATGCGCACCGCCGTCATGACCGGGTTTTGACCGACCACCACAACCAGACGGCCCCCGATACAGAGCTGGTACTTCAAGGCATCAGGAATGGTGGGCACGGAGCCGGTGACCAGAATGGCGTCATACTCGGTGGTGCCCCAGCCTGCGTGTGCATCACCCACTTCAACCTTGACGTTGCGCACATTGTTGCGCTGCAGGTTTTCCTGGGCGAAAGCAGCCAGTTTGCTGTCAATTTCGATGGAGGTGACTTGTTGGGACAGGTGAGCCAGCAAAGCGGCCTGATAGCCCGAGCCGGTACCAATTTCCAGCACGCCGTCGCTAGGCTGCAACAGCAGTTCTTGAGCCAGACGGGCTTCGACTTTGGGCGAGAGCATGGTCTCGTGCGTGTCCACGGCATTGATGATCAGTGGCAGCTCGGTGTCCGAAAAGGCCGACGAGCGCAAAGACGAGGGAACAAAGCGTTCGCGCTGGACCTCGACCAATGCTTGCAGCACTTTTTCGTCGGATACGTTCCAGGGACGGATCTGTTGTTCCACCATGTAGTAACGGGCACGTTCGAGTTCAGACAGCGCAATATGGTTCATAGCTTCCAGAAAACTAAAGGCTTGGCAAAGAGCCGATTATAAGCCAGCGCATCGATAAAGATGCGCAGTTGGGCTTAGCAGGACGGCACCATCGCGTGGAGCAAGGTGCTGGCGTTATTGACGGCGATGGGCAAAAAGGTATCAAAATCCATGTGTGCTTCGTTATTGGCATAGTCTGAAATACTGCGAATGCAGACAAAAGGCACGGTATTCAGATAGCACACCTGGGCAATGGCGCCACTTTCCATTTCGCAGGCTAAGGCATTAAAGGTGGCGCTTAACCACTGTATTTTATCGTTACATGCGATAAATTGGTCGCCGGTAACAATTCGGCCCGTATGGACCTGATGGCCTTCGATTTGCTGGGCGGCGGTTTGGGCAATCGTCAGCAGGGCGGGGTCAGCTGGAAAATCAAAGGTATCCAGACGGAAAACCTGTCCCGGTGCCAAACCCAGGGCTTGCAGTTCCACATCGTGCTGGACCAGAGTATCGGCAATGACGATGTCGCCTGGCCGGATGCTGGGCTCAACTGCACCGGCGATGCCGATATTGATGATGCTGCCCACGGCAAATTCCGAGATCAGCATCTGGGTGCAAGCTGCGGCATTGACCTTGCCCACGCCGCAGACCACGGCCACGACGGGCTTGCCCAGATAGCTGCCGCGATGAAAGTCCATGCCGGCGCGCTGGATGGTCTGGGGCTCTTGCAAGCGCTCCAGCACAATCTCCAGCTCCTCGCGCATGGCGACAATAATTCCAAGTGTAGGCATAAGACAGGGGCCTTCAAGCGGCCCGATCAAACGGCACGTATCAGGACGATGGCCACAGTTTATGGAAGTGATGCACCGGACCGTGTCCGCTGCCCACTGTCAGTTCCCCCGAACGGGCAATGGCTTCGTACAGGTACTTTTTGGCAGCCAGGGCGGCGTCAGGCACGTTGCTGGACTGGGGCAGCAGGGCGGCCAGTGCAGCGGACAAGGTGCAGCCGGTGCCGTGCGTATTGGCAGTATCAATACGCTTGGCGGGCATTTCGATCATCTTGTCGCCATCGTGCAGCAAGTCTATGCAGTCCGAACCGGGCAGGTGGCCTCCTTTCAGGAAGACCCAGCGCTGATCGCTGTGATTCATCAGGCGACGCAGGCGCTCGGCGGCCTGGCGCATTTCCTTGACGGTTTCTACCGGGCGGGCGTCCAGCAGGACACCGGCTTCGGGCAGATTGGGCGTGATCATGGTGCACTGGGGCACCAGTTGCTCGCGCAAGGCATGAACGGCCGACTTTTCCAGCAGATGGTCGCCACTTTTGGCGATCATTACCGGGTCCAGCACCAGATGCTTGGGTTTGAAGTGAGCCATGCGTTCGGCCACCACAGTGGTGACGGCTTCCTGGCCCAACATGCCGATCTTGACGCCATCAATGCGCACATCGGCAAACAGCGTATCAATCTGCTGGCGCACAAAGTCGGCAGGAACCGGGCTGATGCCGGTGACCCCTTGGGTATTTTGTGCCGTCAAAGCGGCAATCACAGCGGTGGCATAAGCACCCAGAGCGCTCATGGCTTTGACATCAGCCAGAATACCGGCGCCGCCGGAGGGGTCAACTCCGGCAATGGTCAGCGTATTGGGAATCATGTCTCGATCAGGTACGGGAGTGAATCAGCCCTTCGGTAGGGGAGCTGGGGTCGGCATCGTAGTATTTGCGGGGTACGCGGCCAGCCAGATAAGCCTGGCGACCGGCTTGTACCGCCAGATTCATGGCGCTGGCCATCATCACAGGCTGGCGGGCACCGGCAATGGCGGTGTTCATCAGGACACCATCACAGCCCAGTTCCATGGCAATGGCCGCATCCGAGGCCGTCCCCACACCGGCATCCACCAGCACAGGCACCTTGCTCTGATCGATGATCAGGCGCAGGTTCCAGGGGTTGATGATGCCCATGCCCGAACCGATCAGCGAGGCCAAAGGCATGATGGCCACACAGCCAATATCTTCCAGCATGCGGGCCTGGATAGGATCGTCGGCGCAATACACCATGACATCAAAGCCTTCATCCACCAGAGTTTTGGCGGCTTTCAGGGTTTCGGGCATATTGGGGAACAGATTGCCGGAGTCGCCCAGCACTTCCAGTTTGACCAGCTTGTGACCGTCCAGCAGTTCGCGAGCCAGACGCAAGGTACGCACGGCGTCGTCAGCGGTATAGCAACCCGCAGTGTTGGGCAGCAGGGTGTATTTGGAAGGGGGCAGGTAATCGAGCAGATTGGGCTCGTTGGCGTTCTGGCCGATATTGGTGCGGCGAATGGCCACAGTCACAATTTCAGCGCCGCTGGCTTCAATAGCCAGACGAGTTTCATCAAAATCTTTGTATTTACCGGTGCCTACCAACAGCCGGGATTGGTAGCTGGTTCCGGCCAGGATAAAGGGGTCGTTGTTCACTGTTTGGGTCATGGTGGTGCTTTGTTGCGCATCCGTCTTCGTTGACGGATAAAGAATTGGTTTTTTGCTGGGCAAACACTGCAAGAATAATCCATTTGGCCGGTGCCCGCAGGAAAACCCGTACAGCGACTTGGCCATGTTGGTTGGGTATTTGGCCTGGGCACCGAGCAGGCCAAGGATGCGGGCCGGATTGGCGTGCGGACGAAGCAAATATATACCTTGGCATATTCGCCTTATGTTTAAGGCCATGCATCAGGCCCCAATGCAGGCTGGCCCTGCCAGGGTGGCGATGCGAAAATTCTGTTGTTCCTCAAGAACGGGATTTTTCTTGAGGGATCCGTAGATTCCATGTGCTCTTTCTGTTTTATCGCTCGGACCCAAGCCTCAGGTGTTTATGTGCCTGGGGCTTGAGTCCGATTGGACAAGGCCAGATGCCTTGTCGCCCTGAAACAGACAGTGCGTGTATGGCTGATGCCCATGCAGGACACCCAGGCAGGCAGCCGATATTTTTTGATTGTTAAAGGAGCACGTTCTTGGGCCCTGACCCTGAATCTGAAAGACGCAGCCCCGCGTTCTGCCCAGCGTTTCATGCCCGCATGAAACCCCATTGCGAATTGAGCACCGGCTCCAGGTTCCTCACGGTCTAAGACGTGTGGGGTACTTCTGTGGCCGTGTGCCCAGGAGAATCCCATGCTGTTTTCCCGCCCCCACGATAGCCTGCAGCGCGCTTTGCGCATGGCTGTCACCACTTACCGCCCCGTCGCCGTGTGCGACTTGCTGGCCTCGCACGGCACCCTGGCTTTTGCACGGGCTCTGCCCGAGCTTTCGGCTCGTGTCCGTGCCGATGTTCTGGCCATGCTTTCCGAATTTGACCGCAACCAGGTCTACAGCGCCATGCATACCGGTGTCCGAGTAGGGAATCTGGGCCGCCGCCGGACTCATGGCCCCTCGCCCAGCCTGTTCACCCTGTTTCCGCACCGTTACGGCACGCAGGACTGGCTGCGTGAGTATCGCCAGCCCCAGCGCTCTTGAGCACTGAACGCTATCCATTTCTATTTAACCCACCACAGCAGACTGGCCCATGCGGGGATCGCATCGCCATGGACGACTGCTGTGGCTTTCATCAAGCCAAAAGAGTGCTATGCCGCAAACCATTCCCTCTTCCTTGAGCAGCAAGCCGTATCAGGACAACTCGCTTGCCGCTCAGGTCTGGACCCGCTCGGCGCGTCGCCCCAGTGCCGCGCCGTTTAAGGGCCGCAAGCGTTGGTCGCGCTACGAGCGTCTGTCTTTTTCCATGCTGCTTTCTTCGTGGGGCATTTTGATTGTGGTGGTGAGCTGGCTGTTTTTCAGCAACTCGCATCTGGAAACCCGGACCAGTTCCACCTCCGGCTCGCATTCCAGCTTTTACATGGGGACCTCGACGCAATCACCTGATTCGTCCACCTCCCCAGAGACCCATTCTGATGGAGATCAACAATGACAGACCAAGGTAAAACGCCGCCGCTCTTTGGCAACGATGGCCAGCCCAATAACTGGATGCGCATCAGCATCCATGCCACCGAGCAGATCGGTGGCCTGCGTAAAAAGCTGGGCGTGGAGATTCCACAGACCTTGCAGAACAGTCCCACTCAGGAAGGCCCTTTCAGCTTTGTGCCCGTGACGTTTCTGAACGTGGACAAGGGGTTGAAGAAAGCCAGCCGTGTGGTGTTCATCCTCAGTCGTGAAACCCTGGTCTCCATTGAACCTGATCCCAGCCCCAAGCCGCTGGCCCAGGCACTGCAGCGCTTGCAGCGCGATGGCCGCGAAAATGATGCTTTTGAAAGCTTTGCCGTGATCTTGCAGTCCATTAATGATGCTGCCGATGAACTGCTGGACGCGCTGAGCCACGATCTGGGCAAGGTGCTGACCCAGACCAATGCCGTGCTCAACAGCCTGGAAACCAAGGACCGCGACTTTGGCGTCAGTGATGTGGTCTCCACCCAGATGGATTTGAGCGAAGTGGAAGAACTCTTGTCCGACTGTCTGGAAAGCCAATTGCAGCTGGCCATGGCTGCCCGCCATGCCCTGGCGCGTTTGCCCGCAGACCAGGAAAAACTGAAGCCCGTTTTCCATACCTTGATTGACGACATTGAGGCTGTGGAAAAGCAGGTGAACTTTGTGCACGATCGCGTCCGCCTTTTGCAGACCACCAACAATATGGCGCTGAACGTGAAGCAGAACCAGATTGTGAAAGTGTTCTCGGTAGTGACTGCCGTGTTCCTGCCCGCCATGCTGATCTCGACCTACTACAGCATGAACTTTGCCTATATGCCGATTTTGCAATGGGAGCACGCCGAAATGGTGGGGATTATTTCCACCGCCTTGTTCTCCATGTTGCCGCTGATCTATGTGAAACACCGGGGCTGGCTGCGCTAGAGCGCGCCGGGTGAGCCCTGGGCTCGCTGCCTTTGACAATTAAATGAATGGGAAGAATGTCGTATGTTGAACACACAGAAAATCAGCGCCGAGATGGCAACAGCAGGCTCGGATAAGTTGCGTGGTCTGGTCTGGAATGAAGATTTGAGTTTGCAGTCGGACTCCAACGCGGCTGTCCAGCAGCGCCGTCAGGCTATTGATCGGGCGCGTGCCAGTCGCCCACGCACTGCGCATATCGAGCGCGAAATCATGATTGCGGTGGTGGTGCTGTACATCCTGATTCTGGGCAGCTTTGCTGGTCTGCATTTGTATGGTCACTACATGGTTTCCCCGGAAGCCGAACAGGTACAAAGCGAGGACTAAGCCATGACTGATAAAAAACAGGGGGGCGCGGTGGTGTCCAGCCTGAGCGATAAGCGCGGGCAAAAAACGGCCTGGTTGCAGTTGTCGGCCAGCCGTCACGATGAGCTTGCCGCGGCACAGGCCAAGCTGGGCCTGGATCTGAGTGTCAAACGGGGCCGAGCAGCGGCGGAAGAAGCAGGCTTTATTCTGATTCCCGTGGAGATGGTGATACGCCAGGGCCAGCAATACCGCGAAACCAGCCTGCTGTTCGCCTTGAGCAAGGACCGCCTGATCAGCGTGGAGCAGGACGTCCGGGTTGATACGCTGGAGCAAGTCAGCCAGCAGTTGAACGCCAGGGCAGAGGCCGGACAAGCTGCGCCCAGCCCCGCGTCAATTCTGTTCATGATCCTGCAGGCTCTGAACGATCAGGCTCGTGCCACGATTTCCGATATTGCCGGACGTCTGGATGAGCGCAGCGATACGGTGGCGGCAGCTAGTGGCGGCTTTGATACCTCCGGCCGTCAGGCCGGGGTAGCGGATATTGCCAGTACCGCTATCGGTCTGGGTGAGGCCGAGGAGCTGGTCGCCAAAACCGTGGAAGGGCAATTGATGCTGGCTCGCGCAGGCCGTTGGCTACGTCGTACTCCCGGTGGTGAAAGCCCGGAGAACCTCTCCATGTTGCTCTCGGATATTCAAAGCTTGCGTCGCTATGCCCGCTTTCAGCACGACAAGATCCGCAACTTGCAGCAGTCCTTGATGACCACGCTGGATTTGAAGCAGAACCAGGTGATCAAGGTCTTTACAGTGGTTACTGCGGTGTTCTTGCCGCCTACGCTGATCGCGGCGTTTTATGGTCAGAACTTTGCCAATATGCCCGAGCTGGAAATCATCGGCGGTGAGTGGCTAGTCATGGGCATGACCGCTGTATTTGCCTTGGCTCCTCTGGCGTATGTGAAGCGTAAAGGGTGGATGCGATGACGGCCCGCTTCAAGGATATGGCTTCCTGGCGGCGCTTGCAGGCCCCCGACCGTCAGGCGCTGGAAGATCTGGGCAAGCTGTATCGCGTGGATCTGCTGCCGCAAGCCCAGGCCAGCCTCGGGATGGCGACACGCATACGCTGCGTGCGCCTGAACGACGAGCAGATGCAGGTGTCCGATCTGATCTGGTGTCTGGGCGAGGACGACCAGCCCCTGTATACCGTGGAAATCGGCCATCGCCTGTTGCGTCCGGGTCAGGCGCTGGAGCGCTTGAGTGCCCAGGAGATGTCCCTGTCCAGCTCCCACGCCTTGGCGTTGACCCTGCTTTATCAATTGCTGGCGCAGACCTCGCAAGTGCTGGACCGCATGGACCAGGGCCTGAGTGTCTCGACCCTGTCCTTGCGCGGCTTTCTGTCCAATGTAGGTACGGACTATTCCCGTGGTGCCGAGGACATGATTGATCTGGACAGCCACATGGCAACCCTGCACAAGCCGCTGTCCCACGTGATGCATTCCATTGATGATCTGGAGCAGGCTGCGCAGCGCTTGCGTCGTTGGGTCTATCAGGAAAAAAGCATGAATCTGGGTCGCGTGGACGAGCTGATTGCCGCCATTGAGGGCATGCAGCGCCGTGCGCATTTCGCCATTGAACGCCAGCGTTTTCATTGGCGCGCTGCCGGTGAGTCCGTAGCCATGAGCGATCTGAACGTGACCAAAGTCTTTACGGTGCTGTGGGCCTTGCTGGTGCCCGGTACAGCCCTGATCAACTGGTATGGCCAGAACTTCCATGTCATGCCCGAGTTGTCTTGGGAAGGCACCATGTGGGTGCAGTTGGTCACCGTCTTGCTGTTAACGGCAGTACCGATCTGGACAATCAAAAAATCGGGTGCATTGCGTTGATGGGAGCGCTGTGTGCCGGCCCGCTGGTGCGGCACGCAGGCTGTTTACTGAAGAACTCATTGAACGAAACAGAGGTGTCGATGGCCGATGACCACGAGATAGTGCCCGCTGGTTCTGAATGCAAGCCAGCGGGCGGCAACTCCTACCCGAATCAATTCGCGATTTTTGTCTTTCCACTGCGACGGTAAACACATCCTTAGCCTTTTAGAGCGGGGTGGCCGTCCCTGCACCAATGTGTAGAGGTCCCCATGAATGCAAGCCAGTTTTACCATCCCGATCACAGCGCCGTCGTACACCAGAGCCCGGTGCGTCTGGTACGCCGCGCCCACTGTGCGCTGAGCTACTACGCCACCCGCAGCGTGCCACAAGTGTTGCAAGCCTTGAATACCCAGCGCCACGGCCTGGCCTTTGATGAAGTCTTGCGCCGTCTGATTCAGAACGGCCCCAATCAAGTACGGGTACTGCGTTCCAGTCCCCCTGATCTGACCCAAGTGGTCCAGATCATGAAAAAACAAACCTGTCAGGTGCGCCGCGATTTGACCATGTACGATCTGGCGCGGGATCACCAGTCACGCGTGCCGGCTCGTATGCTGGTGACTGGCGATATCGTGCTGTTGTCTGCCGGTGATTACGTGCCGGCGGATCTGCGCTTGATCCATCAGGATCACCTGATTCTGAACCGCGCCATTTTGCAGGCCGCACTCGATACGTGCGCCATGGGCGACCGGGTTGTGGCCGGGACCGCACACGGTGTGGTGGTGGCGACGGGTAATCAAACCTTGTTAGGAGTTCTGATGCGTGAGCCTGTTCCTGTCGTCTCAGGCTGGCGTCGTGTGCTGGTGTGCAGCCCTTTTCAATTGAGCAAAGCCGCTGCTTTAGCGGCAGGGGTAGCCCTGTTTGGTCTGGCAGGGGTGCTGATGCCCGGCCACAGCCATGCTGAAACCTCGGTGCAGCTTTATGGCACTTTGGATGCCGGTTTGGGCTGGACGCGCGTGAGCGGCGAAGGCTCGCAGCGTGACGTGCTAAGTGGCGGGCAGACGGACTCTCTGTGGGGGATTCGCGGCCATGAGGATTTGGGCGATGGGCTGCGCGCCACCTTCAATCTGGAAAGCGGCATTGATCTGGCTACAGGCCGGGCCGAGGAATCCGATCGACTGTTCAACTATCAGGCCTGGCTGGGTCTGGGCAGTGACAACTGGGGCGAATTGCGTTTTGGACGCCAGTACACCGTGGGCCAGGAGTTTGTCTCTGCCATTGAAGTGGGCTCCTGGAAGGACTTTGGCATGGGCGCCCTGATGCGTGCCTCGGACAACTACCAGATCTCCAATCAGTTCAGCTGGCGCAGCCCGGAATGGGCTGGCATGCAGTTAGGAGCTAGCTACAGTGCGGATGTGGGCGAGCAGGGCATGGGAGGCTCTCGCAGCAAACTCTATAGCGTGGCTTTGCGCTACGAGGAGGGGCCCTGGTTGCTGGGGGCCAGCTACGAGAGCTTGAGTCGTGTCGAATCCAATCGTCCTACGGCCTGGCAATTGGGTGCCAGCTATGACTTCGAGGTAGCCCGCCTTGCAGCAGGCTGGAGCCGTCAGAGCAATGGCTTTGTGGGCCTGAATGGTGATGATGGCCCTGCCCATCTGAAAGACAAGGGTTTGGAAGGCTTGGGCCCGGCGGAGTTCATTAACGGTGGCCGTTTGGATACCTGGTATGTAGGTACGGCGATTCCTGTGGGTAAGGGTGAGTTCCAGCTGCAATGGTCCCTGGGTCGTCCGAACTGGAGCTGGGAGGATACCGATGAGCGCGCACGTCGCATTCAGGTGATGTCTGTGGGCTATGTGCATGCCTTGTCGCCCCGTACCAGCGTCTATGCCTTTGCGGCTCAAGGACGTCGCTTTGATATGGAAACGGCAGCCAGTGCCAGCGAACCGCGTAGTAGCCGTGTGGCTTTGGGTGTGACGCATCACTTCTAAATAAAGCACTGCATTCCTGCGCTTGGGCTGATCCTGTATCAGGCCCAAGGGCAGGGGGCCTGCAAAGCTGGCAGGTGTCTGGGGATAAGGGAGCAAATCACTTATCCCTAAGTATATTTTTGATGGCTCCAGGGTGATGAAAAGTGTGCCAATGCCTGGCAGACAAGCCCATACGCAGATGCGAAAATACTGTTGGTGCAAAAACCCTTGTACCTTCTTTTTTAACTACTCACGTTTAAAAGTAAATGGACCCTGATCCTTCTTTATGGCTTTGTTCCTGTAAAGGGCAAGCCTCCTTAATGACCAGTCAATTGGACGCTGGACCACAAAGCGGGCCCCTCTGATGAGGTAAGCACTCTTTCTGGGCCCCCGTGTCCGAAGGAGAATGCTATGTTCCGCCTCAACCTGTTCCGTTCCGCTCCACACAACAACGCTCTGCAAGACGCTCTGCGCCTGGCTGCATCCCGCCAGCGTCAAGGCTACCTGCTGGAGCTGCTGCAAACCCACGGTGCCCGCGAGTTTGCTTACGCCCTCAACGACCTGTCCGGTCGCACCATTGAAAATGCACTGTCCACACTGCCTACCGTGGAGCGCAGCCAGGTCCTCAAGCATCTGTCCCGTCGTGCCAAAGCCCGTCTGAACGATGTAGAAGGTTTCCGCTGCCAGCCCACTCACGCTGTGCTGACCCTGCCTTCCTTTGTGATGTAAGGGTTTGGCAGATGCCCCGGAAACTCGGGACCTAATCTCGCGCTATTGCAATGATCTGTGCATGGATTGTTGGGCGGGCATGGCTTGATAGCGATGCCCGCCTTCTTGTTTCCAGTCCGAACGCCTTTCCCCTTTGTTTTTGACAGCCCTTGCAGGGCGATTAGCTGCTTTTCAGCGACGATCTGTCGTGGCCAGACGACGCTTGCAGCCCTTGCCATCAGAATCCTTGTCTTTTCATGTCATAATTTTGGAATGAGAATGATTATTGATTAGTGCGTTCAGGGTCTATGGACTATCCGTCAACGCCCATCGGGATGGGAGATTTCTATCAGGATCACCGTGGCTGGTTGTTGCGGTGGTTGCGCGCGCGTCTGCATTGCAGCTTTACGGCGGAAGATCTGGTTCAGGACACTTTTGTGCGTCTGCTGCTGGCCCCCTGCGCCGTTCATCATTTACGTCATCCTCGTGCGTTTCTGGCTACCACGGCCAGAAGGCTGTTAATTGATCGCAGCCGACGCATGGCTGTCGAGCAAGCATATCTGGAAGCCTTGGAGGCGACCTTGGCCGAAGGGGCACAAGCACCCTCGGCAGAGCAGTGCGCCCAAACCCTGGAGGCGCTGGCCTTGTTGGCCCAGGCTCTGGACGAGCTGCCCGCGCGAGCTCGCATGGTGTTTCTGAGCTGCTATTTGGATGGGGAAACGCAATCCACCGTGGCCAAGCGCCTGGGTGTCAGCGAACGCACCGTGCGCAATGATCTGGTGCAGGCCTTGCTCCATGTTCAGACCTTGATCCCAGCTTGAGCCCCATGTCCAGCGAGGAAATAGAGCGACAGGCGGCCCAATGGGTTGTGCTCTTGTCTGATCCCGAACAGTTCACCGAACAGGCTCAGGTCGAGTTCATGGCCTGGCGCGCGCAGGATCCGCGTCATGAAGCTGCAGCCGTAGGCATGGAAGCGGTCTTGGGTAGAGTCAGAAAACTGGCTGTGCAGGCCAATACCCCCCCTGGCCGCAGTGCGCTGGATGCAGGATTGTCGGCGCGTCCCAAGCTGTTGCGTGATTGGCGTCAGGGCATGATGCTGCTGCTCTGGGCCGTGGTGTTTATCTTGCCGATTCTGGCCTTTGTGTTGCCTTGGTCTCATCAGTCCGTACACACCGCTGCCGGAGAATGGCGCAGCGTGGTGCTGGAGGATGGCACTCGCCTGGAGCTGGCCGGGGCCTCGCAAGTCAAGATTTTGTATAGCAAGCAGTATCGGGATATTGAGCTGCTGGAAGGGCAGGTCCGAGTGGTGGTGGCCAAGCAGCCGGATCGGCCTTTGCGGGTCTTGAGCAGTGAGGCCGTCTCGCAAGCCTTGGGTACTGAGTTTATTGTGCAGGAACAGCCGCAAGGCACACTGCTGACGGTGCTGTCCTCTCGGGTGCTGGCTTATCCGCGCAACCGGGGTCCGGAAGCGGCTCGCGAACTGGGGCCGGGCGATCAGGTGCAGATTAATGCGCAAGGTCTCGGGGCGAATCTTCAGACCGATGTGAACCGCGTCATACGGACTTGGGATCAGCGACAGCTGCTTCTGGAGCATGTGCCTCTGGCACAGGCTCTGGAGCAGATCACCCGCCAGTATTCCGGCAAAACACAGATCAATCCGCAAGGCATGGAGGGGCTGACGGTCAGCGCGGTCTTGCCTGCTGACAAACCCTTGTCGGCTCTGGCTTTGCTGAAAGATTTGTATCCCCGCTTGCAGGTGCAGAACACGCCAGATGAAGGATTGATGATTAATTTCAGGCCTTGATTGCCGCTTTTTTGGGCTCGTGCGTCTTTAACGGATAGACCTTGCCAAAGAAGGAGAGATTTCATGGTCCCGAAGAGTGCGCCGCCTTTGGCGCTTGTGAAGACGACGTTCATGCCCAATACCTGCCGGCGCCTGCTGGGCTTGGCCTTTGTGGGGGCCTTGATGCTGAATGTGGCACCGGCCTCGGCCCAGACGACCCAAGCCTATGCGCTGGAAGCCGGGGATCTGGCCAGCCGCTTGAGCCAGTTTGCTCAACAGGCCGGGGTAGCGCTGGTGATGGATTCCTCCCGATTGCAAGGCCTGCGCGCTCCGCGCTTGCAGGGTCAGTATTCCGTGCAGGAGGGCTTTGCCGCCTTGCTGGCCGGGCAGCCGTTTCAGGTTCAAAGCCGGGATCAGGGCTATGTCTTGATTGCCTTGCCCGATAGCGGTGCTTTGGCTGATGACGCTGGTGTGCAGTCGTTGGCCAGTATTGAAGTACGCCGCAATGCGCTGGGCGATATCACCGAAGGTTCAGGCACGTATGCGGCGGGCACGATTGCCACGGCAACCCGTTTGCGCCTGACGCCACGTCAGACGCCGCAGGCCATCAGCGTGACCACACGCAAGAAGATGGACGACTTCAATCTGACCAGTATTGATGATGTGGTACGCCATACGCCGGGCGTCAGCATCATTACTTACGACAGCGAACGTACCGCCTACGAGGCTCGTGGCTTCGATATCAAGAACTTCCAGTACGACGGCATCCCCACCTTGCGGGATTCGCCTTACTCCGCCGGCAATACGCTCAGCGATATGGCGATTTACGACCGGGTTGAAGTCTTGAAAGGGGCCTCCGGTCTGTTGACCGGCAGTGGCAACCCTGGCGCCACAATCAATATGATTCGTAAAAAGCCCACACCAGAGTTTCAAGGACACGCCAGTGCGGGCGCAGGTACCTGGGACAACTATCGTGGTGAGGTGGATTTCTCCGGTCCCTTGAACGAGACAGGTTCTATACGTGGCCGTATGGTCGGCGCTTATCAGGACAAGAAAAGCCAGCTGGACCACTACCAGCGTCAGACTTTGGTGCTGTACGGCATTGTGGAAGCCGACCTGACACCGGATACCCGCCTGACCCTGGGGGCGGACTTGCAGGATAACGACCCCAAAGGCTCGACCTGGGGCGGGATCCCGATTTATGACGCGCAAGGCAACTTCAACGATATGGACCGCTCCTTTAATAACGGTACGCGCTGGAGTCGCTGGAACCAGTACACCCGCTCGGCTTTTGCCACTTTGGAGCATGAGTTCGACAGCGGCTGGATGGCCAAGGTGCAGCTCAATCATCTGATCAATGGTTATGACTCCGAGTTGGCGGCGGTAGCTGCCGGTAATCCCGATCCTTTGACGGGCAAAGGCACCTCCTTATGGTCCGGGCGCTATGTGGGCAAGACGGTCTCCAATACGGCGGACTTCTATGCGACTGGCCCCTTTGAGTTGTTCGGGCGCGAGCATGAGCTGGTTGTCGGGGGCGGCGTATCGCGTCGTCGCTGGACCAATGCGTCTTACGGTGAAAACAGCAATACCGATGTCGCGAATTACTACGATTGGGATGGCCGTTGGCCGCGCATGAACTGGCAGCATCTGGGCGATGATCGTGAAGTGACACGAGAAAATGGCTTGTACGTCAGTACGCGCCTGAACCTGCGTGACGACTTGAAGCTGCTGCTGGGTACCCGCTACGCCAACTACAACAAGATGGATATGCGTGAGACGGGCGTATGGGTGCCTTACGTTGGAGCCGTGTACGACCTGAACGACAACTTCTCGGTCTATGCCAGCTACACCAATATCTTCCAGCCTCAAGACCTGCAAGACGAGGGCGGCCGTACTCTGGACCCCTTGCGCGGCGATAACTACGAGGTGGGTGTCAAAGGTGAATTCATGGGTGGCCGCTTGACGTCCAGCCTGGCTTATTTTGAGCTGCGTCAGGATAACTTTGGCAAGGAAACAGGTGGTCGTACTCCATCGGGTGGTATCGCTTACGAGGCGACTCAAGGTGTGCGCACGCATGGCGTAGAACTGGAAGTGGCTGGTCAGCTGACACCGCAATGGCAGATGCACGCAGGCTATGCCTACAAGCTGTCGCGCCGCGATGGTGAAAAGGTGTCGACCTTATCGCCCGAGCATCAGTTCAATATCTACACCACCTACGATTTCGAGGGTGATCTGAATGGTCTGACCCTGGGTGGCGGTGCACGTTGGCAAAGCAAGACCTGGGGGGACGTCAGCCGTCCCGGATCGCCGGGCAAGGTGCAGCATACGGTCTCGGGCTACTGGCTGGTGGATGCGATGGCGCGTTATCGCTTCAACAAGAATTTGTCGGCCACCTTCACCGTCAATAACCTGTTCGACAAGCGCTATTACTCCATGTTCTCCTGGTACAGCACGTATACCTGGGGCGAACCGCGCAACATGACGCTGGCGGTGAAGTATCAGTTTTAAGGGGAAGTAAAAAGCCGCTCAGGACACCTGGGCTCGATAGCGATCCAGCTGCTCGCATAGTATGCGAGTCGCCTCTATCAGCCTGGGGCCGGGGCGGTACAAGGCATCCGGGTTCAGGTTCAGCAAAGCGTGGGGGCTCAGGCCCAGATGCTTTTCCCAGAACAGGTGGCGGGCGCGCAGTTGGGCCGGATCACGGTAGGCCATGATGACCACTTGCGGACGTTTGTGCAGCACGTCTTCCAGACTGATGGTGGGGGCGATAGCGGCATGGCGGGCGTAGATGTTTTGCGCCTTGCAGGTGGTCAGCACATCCTGAATCAAGGGGTCGCGCGCCAGGGTGTACAAAGGCTCGGAACCGATTTCCAGAAACACGCTGACCGTCTCACCCAAGCGGCTGTTCTGGCGCAGGGAAGCAATCTGATTGTCCAGCAAAGCAGCCATCGGAACGGCTACGTCAGCCGTATTCAGGCTGTCTCCTGCCAGACGGACAAAGGCGGGGATGTCGTCCAGTTTTTCAGGGGCAGCAAAGATCAGATTGATATGGGTTTGCTGTAGCTGGCGCTGTAATTCAGGCCCGATCTGATTAGCCTGCCAGGCCCAGACCTGATCAGGTTTCAGCTCCAGCAGCCGTTCTGGGTTCACGCGCAAGGCGTCCCCAATGCGGGGCAGGTCCTTGGCGGCAGGAGGGTAGTCACTGGAACTGTCTACGGCGATCAAATGGTCTTGAGCACCCGCGGCAAACAGGATTTCAGTGATGTGAGGGGCCAGACTGATCGCGCGGGCTGGAGCGACGGTTTGTGCGGATTGGGCCTCTTGCTCTGCCGCGGCTTTTTGTACCGTTTTATCTTGCTGCTGGTTCTGTACTTCTTGAGTGTTTTGCTCTGTGTTTTTCTGTGTCTGTGTCTCGGGCTGTGCATGAATCTGCGCCTGTGATTGCAGAAAGTCTTGCTCCTGCGCTTGCGTCAGGATAGGCAATCCCAAAAGCAGGACGCACAGGGAATGCAAACCCCATAGCCCCAATCCGCTCCAGACAGAGCGCGTCGGGTGCTGAAGACGATAAGTCGCAGGCAAAGAGGGCATCATGCGCCTTTAAGTAAATGGCGCGGCTCTTGAGCAGAACCGCGCCAGAATCACGCAAAGCTGATTTTACTGATTACATGCGCCAGGCAAAGTTCAGGAACACGCTGGAGCCGGCGTTGTTGTAGCCACGAGCCAAGGTGTAGTCCTTGTCGAACACATTGTTCCAACGCAGCTGGGCTTCCAGACTGGAGGTCAGCGGGTAGCTGGCGGTCAGGTTCAACAGGCCGTAGCTGCCCAGACGCTGTTCGTTCTTTGCGTCTTCATAGCGATGGGATGCGAACAAGTATTCTGCGCCGGTTTTCAGGTCACCAAACTTGTGCTCCACAGCAACCTTGTAGTTCTGCTTGGCACGACGCACCAATTGCTTGTCGGTGTTTCGATCTGTGGGGGCGGTGAAGTCGGCACTGGCAGTCAGCGTGGTGTCGCCCAACTGTTTCATGGCAGTCAAGGTCACGCCAGTGATACGTGCTTTTTCGGTATTGCTTGTCGTGCATTCGAAGTTGGCGTCACACACATAGGGGTTGATCATGTCGCGAATGCGGTTCTGGTAGACCACCAAACCCAGTTCGGTCGTCTCGTCTGTGTAGCGGATATGACCTTCTACGTTGCGGGATTTTTCCGGTTTCAGGTCAGGATTACCTTGGAAGCCCCAGTCGTATGGCGAGTACAAGTCCGCGAACGTAGGTGCACGAAAGCCCGTGTTGGCGGCCACACCCACGGTCCAGTTGCTGGTGATGTCCAGGTCATAGCCCAGGCCGCCCGTCACTTTATTGCCGTAGCCGCTGATATTGTCATTACGCACGCTGGCTTGCAGGTGGTGTTGATTGATATCGCCACGGTAAATCAGGGCAAAGGCGTTGGTGTTGCGCTTGTCATCTTTGTGTACGGTAGTGTGCGTCATGCGCTCTTCCAGACGCTCGGCCAGCAAGGACACGGTATGGCCTTGGGCAAGCGTCAGATCGTTTTGCCAGCTGTATTGGCGTTGCAGCGTGGAATAGCGAGAGGAAAAAGCGCGGTTTTCCACCGTTTCTTTGCTTAGCGAAGCGCTCAGGCGGCTGGTCCACAGTTCAGACAACTTGTTGGTGCTGGTCAGGCCGTAGGCTTGCTGACGTGTTTGTGTGCTAGGGGTGCGGCGTTCGAACAGACCATTATCGAATTGACCATTCATGAAGCTGTTGATGGCGGTCAGGCCCAAGTGTTGGCCTTGAGCCCATTCGTAGCCCAAGGAGCCGTTCAGTCCGTGCTGGGTGTAGCCGTTCTTGTCCGGGTTGTAGCTGAAGGACAGTGGGTTGGTGGCATTGAAACCATCGCTGGTGCCGTAGCTGGAGGCCAGGCTGTAGTCCCAGCCTTGGGATGCACCCGAAAAACCGGCGCTGGCTTTGAAGGTGTCTTGGGAGCCTATGCCCACATTCCCCCATGCGCTCAAGGCACGGTCGCCGCCGCCTTTTTTGGTGATGATGTTCACCACACCACCAATGGCATCCGATCCGTAGAGGCTGCTGCCCGCGCCACGCACAATTTCAATGCGCTCGATCAGGGCAGGGGCAATCGCTTGCCAGTTTACCGAACCACTGGTGGAACTGTTGATGCGCATCCCGTCGATCATGACGCGGGTATGTTGTGGGTTGGTACCGCGCAGGTAAATGCCAGTTGTAGTCTGCGGACCCCCACTGCTGTAAATCTCCACCCCAGGCTGACGCTGCAAAATCTCAGCCACGCTGCTTTGACCCGCTTTCTGCAAGGTTTCCTGATCAATCACCGTCACGTCACCCACCACGTTTTTCAGTGGCTGAGCCATGCGGCTAGGGGTAACAACAATTTGATCCAGTTTGGTGACAGGGGCAGTTTGGGCTGTGGCGATCAAAGGCAGGGCGCCCGCCAGGGCGACCATCAAAGGTCGGATGGACAGTAGAGTCATGGAGATTCCTGTGGGATGTGCGTCCCCGCACATCGGTAAGCGAAGCCGCCCACCGTGGGACGGCCATGAATTCAGGGTCGAGAAGCAGGCTGGTGTCGGGCTTTGCGCGTGGCAGGTACCGTTGCGGGGGCAGCACGTTTGGCAGTTCCAGGGTGGAACCGCTCACGTTTCCCATTTGACTTTCCCAGGCCCAAGGCTGCATGGGCCGGAAAGCACCTCTTTCCGAGCGGAAAATGTTACATGCCGCTGGGGCAAAGGTTAAGTGTTTAGGGTGGATTCGCTGTACAAAGCGCTACAATTGTGGCGCCAATCCACCATTCTCGCGGCTCTTGCTGTCAGATGCCGTCAATGTCCCGTTTCGTGTTACGGAGCTTTTAGTGTCTTATCCTGCCTTGCCTTATCCGATCTCTGCCTATACGCGTGGTGCCGAGTTTGCGCGCCGTTTGGGGCAGCAAATTCTGATTCTGGACGGTGCGATGGGCACCATGATTCAGCGTTACAAATTGGGCGAGGCCGATTTCCGGGGCGAGCGCTTTGCGGAGCATCACAAGGATGTGAAGGGCAATAATGAATTGCTGTCGCTGGTACGCCCTGACATCATCCGCGAAATTCACGAGAAGTATCTGGCCGCCGGGGCTGATGTCATCAGTACCAATACCTTTGGTGCAACAGATATTGCCCAGGGCGACTACGATTTGCAGGGCATCAGCTATGACCTGAACCTGGCATCGGCCCAACTGGCCTGTCAGGCGCGTGATGCTTTCAGCACACCTGAATGGCCGCGTTTTGTGGCCGGTGCTTTGGGCCCACAGCCCAAGACAGCTTCTATTTCCCCGGATGTGAACGACCCGGCCGCCCGAAACGTCACCTTTGAGCAACTGCGTATGGCTTACACCGAACAGGTGCGTGCCTTGCTGGATGGTGGCGTCGATATTCTGCTGATCGAAACCGTCTTTGACACGCTCAATGCCAAGGCGGCTGTTTTTGCCCTGGAAACGGTCTTTGATGAACGCGGTGAACGCGTTCCGGTGATGGTGTCGGGCACGGTCACGGATGCCTCGGGTCGTATCTTGTCTGGTCAGACCGTAGAGGCCTTCTGGAACTCCATGCGTCATGCTCGTCCTATTACGATTGGCCTGAATTGTGCCTTGGGCGCTGCCTTGATGCGCCCCTACGTGGCCGAGCTGTCCAAGATTTGTGACACCTATGTGTGTGTCTACCCCAACGCCGGTCTGCCCAACCCCATGGCGGAAACCGGCTTTGATGAAACACCTGCCGATACGTCCAGCCTGCTCCAAGAATTCACGCAAGCCGGTTTGGTGAATATGGTGGGTGGCTGCTGTGGCACGACGCCCGAGCACATTGCCGCCATTGCCGAGCTGTGCCGCAAGCTGCCTCCACGAGTTGTTCCCGAGGTGCCCGTTAAAACCCGCCTGTCGGGTCTGGAGCCTTTGAATATCGACGAAGACACCCTGTTTGTGAACGTGGGTGAACGTACCAACGTCACGGGCAGCAAGGCTTTCTTGCGCCTGATCCAGCAGGAAAACTACGAAGAAGCCTTGTCGGTGGCGCGTCAGCAGGTGGAAAACGGCGCGCAGATCATCGACATCAATATGGACGAGGGCATGCTGGACTCGGCAGCCTGTATGCATCGCTTCCTGAACATGATTGCCTCCGAGCCGGACATTGCTCGCGTGCCCATCATGATCGACAGCTCCAAATGGGATGTGATCGAAACCGGTTTGCGTTGCGTCCAAGGCAAGGCCATCGTGAACTCCATTTCCATGAAAGAAGGTATTGAGCCTTTCCTGGAACATGCCCGTCTGTGTCGTAAATACGGTGCCGCCATTGTTGTGATGGCGTTTGACGAGCAAGGTCAGGCCGATAGCTACGAGCGTCGGGTAGAAATTTGCGAACGCGCCTACCGCTTGCTGGTTGATGAGGTTGGCTTCCCGCCAGAGGACATTATTTTTGACCCTAACGTCTTTGCTGTTGCAACCGGCATGGACGAACATGCGACTTACGGTCTGGACTTTATTCGCGGTGTGGGCTGGATTCACAAGAATCTGCCGCACGCACGCTTGTCGGGCGGTATTTCCAACGTCAGTTTCTCCTTCCGTGGCAACGAAGCCATGCGCGAGGCCATTCACACCGTCTTCCTGTACTACGCCATTCAGGAAGGTCTGACCATGGGTATTGTGAATGCCGGTCAGCTGGGCGTGTACGCCGATATCGAGCCGCATCTGCGCGATCTGATTGAAGACGTGATCCTGAACCGGGCCGAACCCAAAGGCAAAACCGATCCGGCGGACGAACGCACCCCCACTGAACGCCTGGTGGAAATGGCCGAGAGCGTCAAAGGCTCCGGCGCCAAGAAAGAGGAAGACCTGAGCTGGCGTGAAACCACCGTCGAACAGCGTCTGATCCACTCTTTGGTGCATGGCATTACCAGCTTCATCGTGGAAGATACGGAAGAAGTTCGTCAGAAGATCGATGCCCAGGGTGGTCGCCCTATCAGCGTGATTGAAGGCCCCTTGATGGACGGCATGAACGTGGTGGGCGACCTGTTCGGTCAGGGCAAGATGTTCCTGCCGCAGGTGGTGAAATCCGCGCGTGTGATGAAGCAGGCTGTGGCCCACCTGATTCCTTTCATCGAAGAAGAAAAGCGTCAGATTGAAGCCGCGGGTGGTGACGTGCGCTCCAAAGGCCGCATGGTGATTGCCACAGTGAAAGGCGATGTACACGACATCGGCAAGAACATTGTGTCCGTGGTGATGCAGTGCAATAACTTTGAAGTGGTGAATATGGGCGTGATGGTGCCTTGTGCCGAGATCCTCGCCAAGGCCAAGGAAGTGGAGGCCGATATTGTGGGCCTGTCCGGCTTGATCACCCCCAGCCTGGAAGAAATGGCCTACGTTGCGTCCGAGATGCAGCGTGACCCCTACTTCCGCGAGCGCAATATTCCCTTGATGATTGGTGGCGCAACCACCAGCCGTGTGCACACGGCGGTGAAGATTGCCCCGCATTACGACGGCCCGGTTATCTACACCCCGGACGCCAGCCGCTGCGTGGGTGTGGCTACTCAGCTGGTATCGGACAATGTGGAAGAGTTTTTGGCCGAGGTGCGCGAGGAGTACGAACAAGTGCGCCAGCGCCATGCCAATCGCAAAGCCACTCCGCTGATCTCTCTGGAAAAAGCGCGCGCAGACAAGCCTGCCATCGACTGGTCCACCTACGTGCCGCCACGCCCCAAATTCATTGGACGTCGTACCTTCAAGAATTACGACTTGGCCGATATTGCCCAGTTCATCGACTGGACACCGTTCTTCCAGACCTGGAGCCTGTTCGGCAAGTACCCGGCCATTCTGGAAGACAAGGTGGTGGGCGAGCAGGCCAAGACCCTGTTTGCCGAAGGCCAGGCCATGTTGAAGAAAGTCATTGAAGGCCGCTGGTTAACGGCAAACGGCGTGATTGCGTTCTACCCTGCCAACACCGTCAATGGTGAAGATATCGAGGTCTACTCGGACGAATCGCGCAGCGAAGTTCTGTTCACCTGGCGCAACCTGCGTCAGCAAGGCGTCAAGCGTGAAGGCGTCGATAGCAAGTGTCTGGCCGACTACATCGCTCCTAAAGAAAGCGGCGTGGCTGATTACATCGGCATGTTTGCGGTTACCGGTGGGATTGGCGTGGATAAATTGTCCGAGCGCTTCCAGGCTGCTGGCGATGATTACTCCGACTTGATGATCAAGGCGCTGGGCGACCGTTTTGCCGAAGGCTTTGCGGAATGTCTGCATGCTCGTGTCCGCACGGATTTGTGGGGCTATGTGACAGACGAGCGCCTGTCCAACGAAGAGCTGATCGACGAGAAATACCAGGGCATTCGTCCTGCACCCGGCTACCCGGCTTGCCCGGAACACGTGGTCAAGCACGATATGTTCCGCGTCTTGCAGTGTGAGGACATCGAGATGTTCATCACCGACAGCTACGCCATGATTCCGGCTTCCAGCGTGTCGGGTTTCTATTTCAGCCACCCGCAGTCCAAGTACTTCAACGTGGGCAATATTGGCCAGGACCAATTGCAAGACTACATCCAGCGCAGTGGCCGCACGGAAGAAGACGTACGCCGCACTCTGTCGGGCGTGTTGGGCTGATATGGGAACGACGGGGCCAACAGGGGCTAATCCGGGAGGCGCCGAGAGCGCGTCCCAAACCCGGCGTCAGGCGTTGGGGCGTTTCTTGCGTCATGCGCGGGAACGCATCCGGCCTGTCGACCTGGGCCTGGCCCCCGGCGTGCGCCGTCGCACTCCCGGTTTACGTCGCGAAGAGGTGGCTCAGCTGTGCGATATCAGCACCACCTGGTACACCTGGATCGAGCAGGGCCGCGACGTTACCGTGTCTCCCACTGTCTGCGCCCGCCTGGCAACGGTCCTGAAACTGGCCCGGGCCGAGCGCCACTACCTGTTTGAACTGGCCGACTGCGCCGATCCCGAGCATTGGCAGGGTGATATTCAACCCTTGCCGCAAGGCCTGAGCGCCTGCGTCGATAGCATCTCCGCCCCGGCTTATATTCTGGACCGCAGCTGGAACGTACTGGCCCGCAACGAAGCCTTGTTGGGCTTGTTCGATGGCTGGCCCGATCGTAGCGAGCAGCCCAATCTACTGCGCTATATCTTCCTGGACCCGGCAGCGCGTGAGCTGGTGGTGGACTGGGAGCAGCGTGCCAGCCGCGTCGTGGCCGAATTCCGCGCCGACGTAGGTGCCCATGCCGATGAAGCCGATGTGCAGGCCCTGATCCAGGAACTGGCGCATCAAAGCCAGGTATTCGCTTTCTGGTGGGGACGCCAGACCGTGGTGGAGCGGGAGGGGGGCTTGCGGGATTTCCGACACCCTAGCCAGGGCGTGCGCCGCTTTCAGCAATTTACCTTTCGCCTGGCAATACGCCCGGACTGCAAGCTGGTGATGTTGCTGGAGGATGAGGATAAGCCGGTATAGGCGCTTTTGGAGCAAGACCGTAGCTTGAGTCGCTGCTTGCCTTGCTCCTTCAGTTTTGTCGGCCTGCACTTGGTGTGGGACAGCCGTCCTACTTCTTCTGCAACGACTCACCATCACTGGCTGACAGCCGGGCAAAAGACAGGCTGGAGATGGCCGTAATCGCACCCAGAATCAGAAAGGCCCAGATCGTATCCTGGGTCTCCACGCTGCTGGCTCCGCGCAATGCCATGCTGACATTCAGCGTTACCGCCGCACATGCCACACCCAGGCTGATGGCCAATTGCTGCGCCATGGCAGCGAAACTGCTGGCCTGGCTCATGGCTTCGGATTCCAGGTCGGCGTAGGTCAGGGTGTTGACTGCGGTGAACTGCAGGGAGCGGAAGAAGCCGCCTGCAGTCAGGACGGCAATCATGAGCCACATGGGCGTCGTAGCCTGGAACATGGCGCACAGGGCGATGAATACGCCTGTCAGCCAGGCATTCACGATCAGTACCTTGCGAAAGCCGTAGCGCCGGATGATAGGTGGGGCCACCAGTTTCATGCCCAAGGCACCAATGGCACCAGTAAAGGTGATCAGACCCGCCGATAATGCGCTCATGCCAAAGTTGGTTTGCAGCATGATGGCCAACAGAAATGGTGCAGCGCCTAGCGAGAAACGGCACAGATTGCCGCCCAGCACGGAAATGGCAAAGGTTTTGGTGCGCAGCAAGGACAAATCAATAATTGGATAGGCTACTTGCCGCGAGTGCCAGATGTACCATGCCCCCGCGACCAGACCGGCCAGGGTCAGCCATCCCAGCGTGGCCCAGCTGATGGTGCCGTGGCCTACGTTCTCGAAACTGGTCACCAGCGTGGCCAGACAGATTGCGCTCAAGATAAAGCCCAGCCAGTCCAGAGGGGGGCGCTCGGTGGGATAATCCTCACGTATATAGCGCAATACCAGAGCGATACCCAGCGCACCCACGGGGATGTTGATCAGGAAGATCCAGTGCCAACTGGCATAGGTGACTAAAAAACCACCCACAGGCGGGCCGATGATGGGGCCCAGCAAGGCAGGCAAGGTCAGCACCGCCATGGCGCTTAAAAGCTCATCTTTAGGGACGCGTCGCAGTAAGATAATGCGTCCCACCGGCACCATCATGGCCCCCGCCATGCCTTGTATCACGCGGGAAATGACTAATTGAGGCAGGGTCTGGGACAGGGCACATGCAACAGAACTGGCGGTAAAGAGTAGAATGGCGGCCAGGAACACCTTGCGTGCACCAAAGCGGTCTGCGGCCCATCCACTGATCGGAACGAATACGGCCACGGCCAGCAGGTAGCTGGTAATGATGGTATTCATCCGGATGACGCTGGTATCCAGTGACAAGGCCATCGTGGGCAGGGCAGTGGCTACAACCGTAGAGTCCAGCATTTGCATGAACAATGCACATCCCACAATGTAGGGAATAATGCGTATGGCTCGACGTTCTTGGGGGGACATGGTCGCCGCTTGGACGGCTTCGGTCTGTTCAGATGCCATGCAGCGAACTCTCTGGTGTGCGGTGCAGTAAACTCAAACTTTTCTGTTATCCAATTTATTTTAGGCGTACAGGTATTATGGCAAAGAATTTCGAATCCGAAATTACCCAGTTTCTTAAACAGTATAAAGATCAGAATGCGGATACCGAAGCACGGCAGCGTGAAGGCCGCTATCGTCTGTGGGACAAGCAGATTGATCAGGAGCTGCAAGACGGTTACAAGGCTGCTCGCACGCCTCAGAAACCTTACGTGTACTACGAAAACAACTAAATCTGTACACCTGCGCCTGTGACTGAGATTGCACAGCAGCCTGTTGTGGATACGCCAGCTCCTCAGACCGAGGATGTGCTGGCGCGTCTTTATGGCGAACCGCTGTTTGCGATCCCCCAGGATCTGTACATTCCGCCCGATGCGCTGGAAGTGTTTCTGGACGCCTTTGAAGGCCCGCTGGATCTGTTGCTGTATCTGATCCGCAAGCAGAACTTCAATGTGCTGGACATTCCGATGGCCCAGGTCACCGGGCAGTATCTGGCTTATGTCGAGCAGATTCGCGCCACGAATCTGGAGCTGGCGGGCGAGTATCTCTTGATGGCTGCGCTGCTGATCGAGATTAAATCGCGCATGTTGCTGCCGGTACGCCGAGCTGACACGGGTGAAGAGGTGGATGACCCGCGTGCGGAGCTGGTGCGCCGTTTGCTGGAGTACGAGCGCATGAAGGAAGGGGCACGTCGTCTGGACGAACTGCCCTTGATGGGGCGCGACTATCTGCTGGCCAATGCGCAGGCCGAGCTGGTTGTGGAAGCGATCCCGCCCGAAGTGAATGCGGATGATTTGCGCGAGGCCTGGCTGGGTATCCTGAAGCGTGCCAAACTCAATGCCAGCCACAAGATTACGCGAGAGCAGTTGTCGGTTCGCGATCACATGAGCCAGATTCTGCGACGTTTGCAGCATGTGCGCTTCATGGAGTTTACAGAGCTGTTTAATGAACGCCTGGATCAGGGTGATCCGGCGGCGGTGCTTGTCGTGCATTTTCTGGCCATGCTGGAATTGGCACGAGAGTCACTGCTTGAAATTACGCAGGCCGAGCCCTACGCTCCTATTTATTTGCGCCTGACCTATATTCGAGCGCAGGCCGATGGGCCTGATCTTATTCCGTAGCGGAGAATTTTTTGAAAGTCGTCCATAACATCCAAGAACTGCGCGATCAGCTCCAGGGCCAGACACGCGTGGCATTTGTTCCAACCATGGGGAATTTGCATCGAGCCCACCTGGACTTGATGAAGATGGCTCGCCAGCATGGCGATCCGGTGGTGGCCAGTATTTTTGTGAATCGTCTGCAATTTGGCCCGAACGAGGATTTCGACCGTTATCCGCGTACGTTGCAGGATGATGCGGCCAAGATGGAGCAGGAGCGTGATGTCTACGTACTGTTCGCCCCCTCGGAGCGCGAGATGTACCCGGAGCCACAGAGTTTCCGTGTCAGCCCGCCTGATCATTTGGGCCGAATTTTGGAAGGCCACTTCCGTCCGGACTTCTTTGAAGGCGTCTGTACTGTTGTGCTGAAGCTGTTTTCCTGTGTGCAGCCACGTGTGGCGGTGTTCGGGAAGAAGGATTATCAGCAACTGATGGTGGTGCGTCAGATGGTGCGTCAGTTCCAGTTGCCGGTGGAGATTCTGGCTCACGAGACGGTACGTGAAGAAGATGGCTTGGCCATGTCTTCACGCAATCGCTATTTGAGCCCCGAGGAACGCGCTCAGGCTCCGCAGATTTATTACGCGCTGCAGGAAATGAATGAGCGTTTGCAGCAAGGTCAGAGCCGCGAGGAGATTGAGGCTTATGCGACCAGGAAAATGACGGATCTGGGCTGGAAGGTGGACTATATGGCCTTGCGTCGTCAGTCGGATTTGCTGGAACCGACTCAAGAGCAAATCGCAGCCGGTGAGCCCCTGGTGGCATTGGCCGCGGCCAAGTTGGGCGCGACACGCTTGATCGACAACCTGGAAATGGTTAAAGCCTGATTTTTTGTGTTCTTTAGTGAGAAAAGCACAGTTTTTACTGTGCTTTTTTTATACCTGCGCCACCTCAGCGCAGTGAAATCTTCGCCTCTATATTAGTCCTGTGACAAAAACATCCCGTATAAGTTAACAGTCGTGTAGTCCCTGCCTAAAATGACAAACTCTGTCTATGGTTAATTCTTCACATCGCAGGCGGCCTGTTCGCCTGGTACAGATATACGAGACTGACATGGTATTGAATAGTCATTTGCCCGCCTCTGTGCTGTTTGAAAGCCTGACTCCGCGCGAGCGCGACGTGCTGTCCTATATCGCCATTGGCAAGGCGAATAAGGTGATTGCGGCTGAATTGGAGATTTCCCAGCGTACGGTAGAGGCGCATCGGGCACGCGTTTTTCAGAAGTTACGCGTGCGCAATGCGGTTGAATTGACTCGCTTTGTGTTCAGCGAGCCGGGTCTACGGGATGTGTTGCCGCCCAGCCTGGTGGGCGGCCTGTCTGTGCCTTAGCTTAGCGGCAGGCTGGGGTGGCCTGACCGTCCAGTTCGCTGACCGGGTCCAGGTCGGCCTGGCGAGTCAGGTGGCTTTCCAGCGTAGGACGCTGCTGGTTGAAGGTATTGATACGCAAGACGTTATTGTTCACAAAGCTCAGGTCTGCCAGCGTCGAGTCGTTATTGGCCAGCAGGGCGATACGGGTGGGCTGTGTACCGATTGGAACCCAGCAACCGCTCTTGTGATGTTCCTGGCCAGCGCCTACCGGGGTGGCACGCATGCGCCATTGGCCAGCGGGAGCCAGGGTCACGCTGATTTTATAGGGCTCGCAAGCGCCGCTTTGTGGCGGGCAGGACAGGGTACCCAAAAAGGTCTTGGGTTCGGCCAGTTCGGGAACGCTGCGATCGGCCTGGGCGGTGGGCTGTTCGGCGCGGGCCGGTGTAATGGCGTGCAGACCTTCCTGGTTGCCAAAACCCAAATTGATTTGCGAGGGAGCACGCGCGGTGCCGCTGCCTTGTGCCTGGCGCAGGGCGTCTTTCTGGGTGGAGTCACGGCCCTCGTTGGGGGCTGGCTGGACGGGCGCCTGGGCACATGCTGCCAGCAACACGACCGAAAGCAAGGTAAGGGAACGCAGGGGGAAAATCTTGGTGAAAGACATGGCGGGCTTCCGTGGACTGGTTGATAGCTGAATTCTACGCTAGACCAGGGGCGGCGGGACAGTATCAGGTCTATTCAGGGTAGGAGGATTGGCGTGGGTACGTTACAGTTTTGTTTTTTATCCGTGGATTGCGCATGCTGACGATTGGGCTGACCGGTGGAATTGGATCGGGCAAAAGCCAGGTGGCCAATTTTTTTGCCTCCTGGGGGGCGGCCGTCGTGGATACGGATGTAATCGCGCATGAGTTGACTGCGCCTGGTGGCCTGGCCATTGAACCGATTCGCGCCGCCTTTGGTGCAGATGCTTTGGCAGCAGATGGTTCCATGGACCGGGATTGGATGCGGGCCTGTGTGTTTGCCGATCCTAATGCTCGTCATCGCCTGGAGGCGATCATTCATCCTCTGATTTGGAACGTAACAAAAGCACAGACCTTGAAAGCGCAAGGATGTTATCTTGTTGTGGTTGTACCCTTGCTGGTGGAGTCAGGACGATGGCGCGACCGTGTGGACCGGATTTGCGTTGTAGATTGTGATGAAGCGACCCAGATCGAGCGCGTACAAAAGCGCAACGGGCTGGCAGTGGCCACAATTGAACGTATCATGGCAGCACAGGCGCAACGTCAGCAGCGGCTGGACGTGGCCGATGATGTGGTTCTGAACGATGGACAGACGACGCTGTCCCTGTTGGAAGAGCGGGCACGGGCGGTGCACCAACGATGGTGTGCCTTGACTGCCTGACAACACGACGTGTCTGACTCTCCAGTCGACAAAAAAAGGTTTTTAAACGCGTGACTCTATACGAATACCCCTGCAATGAGCGTGTCCGGGCTTTACTGAGAGTCGAATACTTGTTCGATAGGCTGTTTCATTTTTCGGCCAACCAGGATGCGTACTCGCATCAGATCGCTGTAGCGACTTTGTTTGATTTGCTGGACATCGCGGATCGGACCGATTTGCGTTCTGCCGTTCTTCAAGACCTGGAGCGTCAGCGCGTGGCGCTGGCTGCGCTGCGCGAACACCCCGGTGTTCAGCTGCAGGCGCTGGACAAGATGATTGAACAAATTGTGCGTGCTGCCGCTGATCTGTCGGCCCAGGGTCGGGTGGGGCAGGGCCTGCGCGACAATGAATGGCTGGCCAGCTTGCGGGGCCGGGTGGCCGTACCCGGCGGTACGTCCCAGGTGGACATGCCTTCTTATTACTCCTGGCAGCAGCGTGCTGATACGGATCGCGTTCAGGATTTGCGCCGCTGGTCGGAGTCTTTCCTGCCGCTGTATCAAGGGCTGGCCCTGATTTTGCGCTTGCTGCGCCAGTCGGGCGACTCGGCCGATCAGGTGGCCCGTGACGGTTCCTATCAAGAAATGCTGGCAGGCAAGACCTTCCAGCTGCTGCGGGTGTGGGTGGACGCGGGTGCGTGCATCTATCCGGAAATGAGTGCTAACCGCTATGTCATCTGGATACGCTTCGTGCAGCAGGATAATCAATTGAAACCGCAGGCCGTGACTGTAGATATCCCCTTTAGGCTGGCCCGTTGCAACTTCGGCTGAATACGCTGTTCATATAAGGTTCAGACAGCCGCTTTTATACTTGCTGTGCCAGCGTGGTCTAGCAAGGATGCTGTTTTGTCAGCGCTTGTATCTCTTGATCGTTTCAGACTAATTGCTATCGTGTTTTGGCGGCATAATGCGTGTCGCCGTCACGATAGGTAGTGCTTAAACGCTTATTTAGACCGTGCATAGAGACAATCAAGTTTTAGCCGGGGAGTATTCATGTCGGAGTTGAACACAGGCAGAGGACGGCGGTCCCGATCCTTCTATGTCTGGGTGTTGGTAGGACTGCTGGTAACAGCAGGCCTCGTTTATTACGCCCTGTCTTCCCCCTCAAGTACGCCCACTCCCCTGCGCGGGCCTCGCGGCATGATGGGGGCTACCAAAGTCCCGGTTCAGGTTGCCACGGTCAAGCAGGGCTTGATCGATCAAACGGTCAATGCCATTGCCACGGTCAAGCCTTTGCAGACCGTTGCGGTTCGCGGTGAGGTCGATGGCGTGCTGGAGCGCATCCACTTCAAGGATGGCCAGCGTGTGAAGGCGGGCGACTTGTTGGCTGAAATCGACCCCCGTACATATCAGGTGCAGCTGGATCAGGCCCGTGGGCAATTGGCACAGAATCAGGCGCAATTGAAAGGAGCGCAGCAGGAGCTGGCCCGTCACCGCATCCTGTTCCAACAAAATTCGATTGCTCGCCAGGCCTTGGAAACCAAGGAAACGGCGGTTCAGCAGCTGCAGGCACAGATCAAGTCCAATCAGGCAGAAGTCGCTCGTGCTCAGGTCCAGCTGGATCGCACTCGTATCACAGCGCCTTTGGATGGTCGTCTGGGTTTGCGCAAGCTGGACCAGGGCAATCTGGTGTCTGCCGGTAGTACCGATGGGATTGTCGTGATTACCCAGACGGATCCCATCGGCGTGGAGTTCTCCTTGCCGCAGAACCAGTTGAGCAGCCTGCTGGAGGCCATGAAGCAAAGCGAGTCGCCTTTGCGCGTCTCCCTGATCGACAGCAAAGGCCAGCTCTTGTCGGACAAAGGCCGTCTGCAGGCCCTGGATAACCAGATCGACATCAATACCGGCACGCTGAAAGTAAAGGCCGAGTTTGATAATGCCGATGAGACCCTGTTTGCCAATCAGTTTGTGAATTCCCGCGTATTCCTGGGACAGGAACAGGGGCTGCTGATTCCTTCGCATGCCGTACAGCGGGGTTCGGTAGGCACGTATGTCTACACTCTGGATGAGGAGGACAAGGTCCATATTCAAGTGGTGGAACTGGGCACCGCTACCCTGGAATCGACACTGATCAAAACCGGCCTGAAAGAGGGCGATCGTGTAGTGGTTGAAGGCACTGACCGTTTGCGTGAAGGCTCGGAGGTCGAGGTGATGCAACAAGATGGCCAGGCCAAGGAAAAGCCTGCTCCAGCCGATGCAGCCGCCAAGCCGGAGCAGGGCAAACGTCCGGGTGAGGGTCGCCGTCCACGTCCTGCAAGCGAGTAAGCCGTGAGCATGTCGCGTATCTTTATCCTGCGCCCGGTGGCTACCACCTTGGCGATGGTGGCCTTGCTGGTGTCTGGCTTGCTGGCCTATCGCATGCTGCCTGTGGCTGCTTTGCCGCAGGTGGATTACCCCACGATTCAGGTGGTTACGCTCTATCCGGGTGCCAGCCCGGATGTGGTCGCGGCCTTGATTACTTCACCGCTGGAGCGGCGCTTTGGCAGCATGTCCGGCCTGTCGCAGATGATCTCGTCCAGCTCGGGCGGGGCATCGCGCATTACCTTGCAGTTTGATCTGGGCTTGCCTTTGGATGTGGCCGAGCAAGAGGTGCAGGCGGCGATCAATGCCGCCTCCAATATGCTGCCCAATGATTTGCCCGCTCCACCTATCTACAACAAGGTCAATCCGGCCGATACCCCGGTGATCTCCCTGGCGGTGACCTCCCCCAATATGCCCTTGCACGAGGTACGTGACCTGATTGATGTGCGGGTGGCACAAAAGCTCTCGCAGGTGACGGGTGTGGGCCTGGTCAGTATTGCGGGTGGCCAGGAGCCGGCCATGCGTATTCAGGCCGACCCCAATGCTCTGGCGGTACGCAATCTAACCTTGAGCCATCTGCGCCAGGCCGTGGTCGCGGCGAACGTAAACCAGCCTAAAGGGAATCTGGACGGGCCACAGCGCTCCACCAGTATCAGCGCCAACGAGCAGCTCAAAACAGTACAGGATTACGAAAACCTGATCGTCAGCTATAAGGACGGTGCCGCCGTGCGTCTGGGCGAACTGGCCAAGGTGGTACGGGATGCACAGGATGTGCGTCAGGCCGCCTGGATGGGCACCGTGCCCGCGATCTTGCTGAATATTCAGCGCCAGCCTGGGGCCAACGTTATTGATGTGGTGGACCAGATTCAAAGTTTGCTGCCGGAAATACGCCGTTCCTTGCCGGTAGGCGTGGATGTGGAAGTGGCCACGGACCGTACCCAGACCATTCGGGATTCGGTTGACCATGTGCAAAAGGAAATGATGCTGGCCATTGTGCTGGTGGTGCTGGTGACGTTTGTGTTCCTGCGCACCTGGACAGCTACGCTGATTCCCAGTGTTGTTGTGCCCATTTCCCTGATCGCCACCTTTGCCATCATGCTGATGTGGGGCTTCAGTATCAATAACCTGACCCTGATGGCCCTGACGGTCGCCACCGGCTTTGTGGTTGATGATGCGATCGTGATGATCGAGAACATTGCCCGCTATATCGAAAAGGGCGAAACCGCCTTGCAGGCGGCCTTGAAGGGGGCGGCGCAGATTGGCTTCACGCTGCTGTCCCTGACGATCTCCCTGATCGCCGTGCTGATTCCGCTGCTGTTCATGAGCGATGTCATTGGACGTCTGTTCCGTGAGTTTGCCATTACCCTGGCCGTGGCAATCCTGCTTTCTCTGTTCATTTCGCTCACGCTCACGCCCATGATGTGCGCGCGCATGCTCAAGCCCGAGGACGAGCGCCAGTATGGCCGCTTCACCACTTGGTTGGGCAATCAGATGGATCGCATCATTGCGGCCTACGATCGTGGTCTGATTGTGGTCCTGCGTCATCAGACCTTGACCCTTTGGGTTGCCGTAGGCACCGTGATCCTGACGGGCCTGCTGTACGTGATTGTCCCCAAAGGCTTCTTTCCCCAGCAAGATACCGGCCTGATTCAGGCGATTACCCAAGGGCCACAAACCGCGTCGTTCCGCGCAATGGGTAATTTGCAGCAGCAAGCCGTGGCGATTGTGCTGGAAGACCCGGATGTGGAGGCCGTCACCTCCTTTATCGGGGTAGATGGTACCAATGCCACGCTGAATAATGGCCGCCTGCAAATTGCCTTGAAGCCCATCGGCTCGGGCAGGGCTGGTGCAAATGAAATCATGAGCAGGCTGGATGAACGTCTGAAAGACATCCCCGGCCTGTCGGTGTACCAGCAGTCCATCCAGGAGCTGACGGTCGACGATCAGATCAGCCGCAATGTGTACCAGATGGCCTTGTCGGATCCGGAAACCGAGGTGCTGACCACCTGGATGCCGCGCTGGCTGGATGCCGTCAATGCCTTGCCGCAGATTAAAGATGCGTCCATGAGCCTGCAAAACGATGGCTTGCAAGTGCTGCTGGATATAGACCGGGATGCGGCGGCTCGTGTGGGCGTGACCAAAGCCAATATTGATGATGCACTGTACGACGCCTTCGGACAGCGCTTGATCTCCACAATCTACACGCAGTCTGCCCAATACCGCGTCGTGCTGGAGGTCAAGGATCAATACCGTCAAGGTCCGCAGGATCTAGAAAATATTCATGTGATGACGGCAGCAGGCACACCCGTGCCAATTACGTCCCTGGCGCGTATTCAGCTGGTGCCAACCACGCTATCGGTGGAGCGTTTGGGGCAGTTCCCGTCCGTGAATGTGTCCTTTGACCTGGCTGAGGGCTATTCCTTGTCCGACGCGATCGAAGCCATTGAAACGGTGCCTGATCAGATCGGCATGCCGTCCTCGGTCGATACCCGCTATTTGGGCGCGGCCAAGGCCTTCCATGCTTCTTTGTCCAGCACACTGTGGTTGATGTTGGCCGCCGTGCTGACCATGTACATCGTGCTGGGTGTTTTGTACGAGAGCTACATCCACCCTGTGACCATTCTGTCGACCTTGCCCTCTGCCGCCATTGGGGCGCTGCTGGCCCTGCTATTGGCCGGACGGGACCTGGATATGGTGGGGGTAATCGGGATCATCCTGCTGATTGGTATCGTGAAAAAGAACGCCATCATGATGATCGACTTTGCGCTGGAGGCGCAGCGCGAGCAGGGCGTAAGCCCCCAGGAAGCCATTCATCAGGCTGCCTTGCTGCGCTTCCGTCCTATCCTGATGACGACCCTGGCGGCTTTGTTCAGTGCGATTCCACTGATGCTGGCGACGGGTTCGGGAGCAGAGCTGCGTCAACCTTTGGGTCTGGTCATGGTTGGCGGGCTGCTGGCCAGTCAGGTACTGACCTTGTTCACGACTCCCGTGATCTATCTGTTTTTTGACCGCTTTACCCGTCGTGGTGCCAAGTCGGTACGCGAGTCGACATGAAGCGCTTGTTAGGGCTGTTTATCTTCCGGCCAGTGGGCTCCAGCCTGCTGGCACTGGCGATGGTCCTGGTGGGCGCACTGGCCTTGCGGCTCCTGCCTGTGGCGTCTTTGCCGGAAATGGATTTTCCGGTGATTGCGATCTCGGCCAATTTGCCCGGTGCCAGCCCTGAAACCATGGCTTCCAGCGTGGCGACCCCGCTGGAACAGGCTTTAGGTTCCATTGCCGGTGTCTCTGAGATGAGCTCTCGCAGCAGCGAAGGCTCCACCCAGATCATGTTGGTGTTTGAGCTGGATCGGGATATTGAAGGGGCCGCGCGCGATGTGCAGGCCGCTATCAATCAGGCTCGGCCCATGTTGCCTTCGGGCATGTCCAGTGTGCCTACCTACGAGAAGGTCAACCCTTCCTCCATGCCTATCATGGTGCTGGCGTTGACTTCGCAAACCGCGAACAAGGCACAGCTGTTTGATATGGCCAGCGGTATTGTGCAGCAGAAGCTGGCCCAGATTCCGGGTGTGGGCTCGGTTGATGTGGGTGGCGGTTCTTTGCCTGCCGTCCGGGTGGGACTGAACCCCAAGGCTCTGGCCTCGGCCGGTATCGCGCTGGATGATGTGCGTTCAGTGATCAATAACGCCAACAGCTTGCGTCCCAACGGCTATCTGGAAGGCGAGCAGGGTCAATGGCAGATCAATTCGGGCAAGCAATATAACCAGGCACGCTTCTTTGAACCCTTGGTGCTGAAGAATCAGGACGGGCAGGTTATCCGTTTGGGCGATGTGGCCAAGGTCGAGGACTCTGTCGAGAACATTCACAGTCTGGGGTACTGGAATAACCAGGAAGCGGTTCTATTGATTGTGCGCCGTCAGGCGGGTGCCAATATTATCGAGACCGTGAATACCATTCGTGAGCGTTTGCCCGGGATCGAGGAAATGCTGCCCAGCCAGGCGCAATTGACGGTGGCGCAGGATCGCACCCCCAGTATCCGTGCCACGCTGGAAGAGGCACAGCTGACCTTGATCATTGCGGTGGCTCTGGTGGTGCTGGTGGTCTTGCTGTTCCTGCGAAACTGGCGCGCTGCCCTGATTCCGGCCATTGCCGTGCCGGCATCCTTGATCAGCACCTTTGCCTTCATGCATTTGTTCGGCTTCACGTTGAACACCATTTCCTTGATGGCCCTGATTGTGGCCACGGGCTTTGTGGTGGATGACGCGATTGTGGTGCTGGAAAGCATTATGCGTTACCTGGAAAAAGGCTTGTCTCCCATGCGGGCGGCCTTGCGCGGGACGCGTGAGGTGGGCTTTACGGTAACCGCCATGAGCTTGTCGCTGGTAGCCGTGTTCATTCCCTTGTGGCTGATCGGGGGGCTGGCCGGACGCCTGTTCATGGAGTTTGCCGTCACCCTGTGTACCGCTGTGTTGGTGTCCTTGGTCATCTCCTTGATGCTGACCCCCATGATGACTGCCCGTTTGCTGCGCCCCGGGCCGCAAGAGCATGAATCCACTAATCCGGTCAGCCGCTTTCTGGGCTGGATAGGCAGTGTCAGTTGGCATGGTTACCGTCGCTCTCTGGATTGGGCGCTCAAGCATCATCGTTTGATGCTGTTCTCCTTGTTTGCCACTATTGGCCTGAATGTGTATCTCTACACCGTGGTACCCAAGGGCTTGTTTCCGCAGCAGGATACCGGTCAGTTGATGGGTTTCTTCCGGGTCGACAGGGGCACGTCGTTCCAGTCCATGGTGCCCAAGCTGGAGTATTTCCGTTCCATTTTGAATCAGGACCCGGATATCCGTTCGGTGGCTGTATTCGCCGGTGGTCGCAGTGGCAGCACTTCGTCCTTCATTCTGGTTGAGCTCAAGCCCATGGATGAGCGTAAAGCCAGTACGACGGATATTGTGAATCGCTTGCGTGATCCTTTATCCACCACGCCGGGAGCACGCATGTTTATGGTGCCGCAGCAAGATATTCCAGTTGGCAGCGGGGGCGGCGGGCGCAGTGGCTCCTATGACTACTCCTTGCTGGGCAGCGATCTGGAGTTGCTGAAAACCTGGTTGCCCAAGGTCCAGCAGGCCATGTCCGAGCTGCCTGAGCTGGTGGACGTGGATACCGGCACCGACGACAAGGCCGGTCTGGTTCAACTGGAAATTGACCGTGATATGGCAACGCGCCTGGGCATTGATATGTCCATGGTGGCTGGTACCTTGAACAACTCCTTCTCCCAGCGCCAGGTTTCCACTATTTTTGGTCGTTTGAACCAGTATTACGTGGTCATGGAAGTGGAGCCCCGGTTTGCCCAGGATCTGGAGTCCCTGAAGGAAATCGAGGTGGTGGCCAAGGATGGCACCCGCGTCCCCCTGTCTGCCTTTACTCGCTTTAGCACGGGCACCGCGCCGCGCAGCATTAACCATATGGGTCTGCTGGTGGCCGAGTCTGTGTCGTTCGGATTGGCCGAAGGCGTCACCCTCAGTCAGGCAACGGCGGCCATTGAACAGGCCATGGCCCGCATTCAGCTGCCTACACGCGAGATTCAGGCGGGCTTTGAAGGCAATACGGCGCAGATGCTCGATGCCCTGGCCAAGCAGCCCATGATGTTCCTGGCTGCTCTGGTTGCTTTGTACATCGTGCTGGGGATGCTGTACGAGAGCTACATGCACCCGCTTACCATTCTGTCCACCTTGCCTTCTGCCGGGATTGGAGCCTTGTTGGCCCTGATGATGACCAGTGGCGAATTCAACCTGATTGCCATGATCGGGGTGTTCTTGCTGATCGGTATCGTCAAGAAAAACGCCATCATGATGGTGGACTACGCCTTGCAAATGGAGCGTGAGCGCGGCATGGGTTCGCGTGAAGCCATTTATGAAGCCTGCCTGGTGCGTTTTCGTCCCATCATGATGACGACCTTGTCTGCCATCTTTGGTGCTATTCCCTTGATTCTGGCGTCCGGCCCAGGCGTGGAAATGCGCCAGCCTCTGGGCGTCACCATTGTGGGAGGTTTGGTGCTCAGTCAAATCCTGACCTTGTACACCACGCCGGTGGTTTATCTTTATCTGGATCGTTGGCGCCATCGCTTCATGCGCCGCAAGAACCAGACAACTTTGAATATATAAGCTGATATGCCTACTTCTAACGCCATGATTTTTCCGCGCTTCGCACTGGCTGGGATGGTGCTGCTCCTGGCCGCATGTGCTGTTGGCCCCGATTATCAGCGGCCTGAAGCACCAGTGGGCGAGCACTTTCGCGAAGAGGTACGTTCCACAGCCTGGAAGCAGGCTGAACCGGCTGATTTGAAGGATCGCGGCCCTTGGTGGGAAAGCTTTAACGACGGCGTACTCAATGCCTTGATGCAAAGCCTGAACGAGCAGAACTTCACCTTGCAGCAAGCACAGGCGCGCGTCCGTCAGGCGCAAGCCACCTTGTCCAATACGCGCTCGACCCAGTTCCCGCAAGTGGGCAGCTCGGTCGGCACGACGCGACGGGGCAGTGGGTCGGGTGATACCAGCCAAAGCAGCAGTGCTTACGACGCCAGCATCACGGTGAATTGGGAAGTGGACTTGTGGGGGCGGATTCGCCGTCAGGTAGAGGCCGGTGATGCGGGCCTGCAAGCCAGTGCAGCGGACATGGCCGCCACGCGCTTGAGCCTGCAGTCTCAATTGGCGCAGGCCTATTTGCAGTACCGAAGTGTGGAATCCAGCGAACGAGTGCTGGATGAAACGGTGGCCGCGTACGAGCGCTCTTTGCAAATCAATCAGAACCGCCTGGACGCTGGCTTTTCGGCACCGGGGGATGTGGCGGCAGCCTTGAGCCAGCTTGAAGGAGCACGTACCCAGCGTTTGGCCTTGAACCGCGAGAAAGCGACGTATCAGCATGCCATGGCTGTGTTGGTCGGCCGTGCACCATCCCAGTTTGAAGTCGTGCCCCATGCTCCGTGGCCTGTTGCTCCGGAGATTCCGGTGGGCCTGCCATCCAGCTTGCTGGAGCGGCGCCCCGATGTGGCTCGTGCCGAGCGTCGCATGGCGCAGGCCAATGCCCAGATCGGTGTGGCCAAGGCGGCCTGGTTTCCCAGTTTGAGTTTGAAAGCCAGCGGGGGTTTCAGTAGCAGTGATTTAAGCGAATGGCTGACGGCTCCGGCGCGAGTCTGGTCCTTGGGGCCGGCCTTTGCCCTGACCTTGCTGGATTTTGGAGCGCGTCGCGCGCAAGTCGAGCAGGCTGAAGCCAGCTATGACGAACAATTGGCAGCTTACCGCCAGACGGTTCTGGACGCGTTGAAAGAGGTGGAAGATGCCTTGTCTGAGCGTAATGGCCTGGAGCTGGAGCAAGCCAGCCAGGCGCGTTCTCTGGCTGCGGCCCGCGAGTCCCTGCGGCTGACGCGCAATCAGTTTGATGCTGGTCTGGTGGATTTCCTGAGCCTGGCCCAAACGCAGGCTACGGCGTTGTCAGCCGAGCGGCAGGCTTTGGATCTGGAGTCTCAACGCCTGCGGGCGGCGGTCAAGTTGATGGTGGCCTTGGGCGGCGGTTGGGATGTAGCGACAGGTCTGAATCCCGAAGAGCCGAAAGCGGTGGAAGTTGATCCAGCTGTGAAAGCAGAATAGGTTTGGCCTGACCTACACTAACCTGACCTGACCTGACCTGACCTGACCCGATCCAATCTGGTCTTAATCAAGTTTGGTTTAGTTTGGTTTGATGTGGTTCGGCGTTGGCTGAACTTCTTGGCGCTTGGTTTGGTTTGGCCGTTTCACCGTGCTCTCCGGCCTGGCTGGGCCGGAGCTTCAACGCCCGGTTTGCCCCGTATGGACCAAGCAAAGATTGGACTACCTCCCAAGCTTGGGGCTGCAGTTTGCTTGCTTGTAGGTCAACAGCGGCTTATTCCTTGCTTGATATTTCGCGGAAACCGCCTCAGTCCTGGTCCATCCAGGCATACAGCCCGTCAACCCATTCCTCGCCGTCGGCCAAGCCCAGGGTGGCGTGGATTTCTTCGGCCCGCTGGTATAAATCATCAAAATCAATTTGCGGCGGGTCAGCAAAGGCCAGGGCAACCAGATTGCCATCGTGGGTTTCAGGTAACCAGACCACGGCCGGGAAACTCTCTTGCAGCGCATGCAGATTGCGCGCATGTACCATTTCCGACCCCAGCAGGTTCACCGTCAATAGTCCTTGCGGCCCCAGAGCTTTGCGACAGGCCTGATAAAAGGCTTCGCTTTCCAGGGCAGGGTGCTCAGCCTGGTCTGAATACACATCAATTTGCAGCACATCCAGCTCGCCGTAGACCGCGTCCAGATAATCCAGCGCGTCTACTGTGTGCACATTCAGGCGCTCATCGTCGGGCGGTAGATTGAATAGCAGGCGACTGGCCTGTACCACTTCCGGGTTGATTTCTACGGCGTCGATGCGCGCCTGGGGGAAATGCTGGTAGCAAAAACGCGTCAGGCTGCCTGCGCCCAGGCCCAGTTGGGCAATACGGCGCGGCTCGGTCTGGAACAAGGTCCAGATCATCATCTGACGGATGTAGTGCAACTCCAGTTGATCGGGCGCATCCAGGCGCATCGCACCCTGCACCCAGGCAGAGCCCAGGTGCAGGTAGCGTACGCCTTCGTGTTCCGAAATCGTGACGTGTGGCGTCATGCCGGGTCGTTGTCCAGCATGTGGCGTATACCGGCAATACCGTGTGCGCCGTGATTGCGGGCGTCAGCCAGGGTCTTGGCCGATTGCCCGCCTATGGCAAACACTGGCAGGCCAGCTTGTTCCGCCAGACTGGCAAAACGGGCCCAGCCCATGCCGGGATCGCCGGGATGGGAGGAGGTTTCCAGGACATGGCCCAGAACCAGAAAGTCCGCCTGGATCTTGCGGGCTATTTCAATATCACTTTCATTGTGCGTGGACATGCCGATCAAGTCTTTGCTGATCGCAGGAAATGTCGTCAGCGTGTCGTGGCATTTCGCGGACAGGGCTTGGGCGTCGCTGGCGCGCAAATGCACACCATCAGCGTGGTCCCACCAGCTCTCGGGGTGCAGGCTATTGACCAGGCAGCGCGCTTGGTAGCGCTGGCACAGGTTCACAACTTGCAGGAACGCCTGGTGCAAATGGAATTCGGCATCGGGCCGGGCAGCCCAGGCTGGCTCACGAAACTGGACCAAGGCCGGGCCTTGTTGCAGGGCTTGTTCCAGTTGTTCCAGATAGGCGGGTAAGCGGGCCGGCTCGTCGATGTGGGTAATCAGGTAGCGTTCGGGCAGTTGCAGCCATTTCAGCGGCGGTTCGGTAGCAGGCAGTACAGGGCCGACTTCCAATGGACCTTTAGGGCTGACCCAGGCAAGCTCTTGGCCTTCCAGGCACTGGGGTTCGCCTTCCCATTCCCGCACCAGGCAGAAAGAGAGTTTGACAAAGTTCTTGGGGTATTCGTGTGTATAGGTGACCCAGGGGTGTGCATGGGTGGTTTCAATGCCGAGTTCTTCGCGCAGTTCCCGTACCAGCGCCTGTATGACGCTCTCGCCCGCTTCAATCTTGCCGCCTGGCAGTTCCCACCAGCCTGGCCAGGGTTTATCGGCTGGGCGTTTTCCCAGTAGCACTTGGCCGTGTTGGTTCAGTAAAACGCCAACGGCCACTTCCAACGTGGGTTTAGACATGTCTAGCGGTCCAATCTCTAGCAAATTGACGTGCTACCCGGCCGGAGCGCGAGCCACGTTCCAGAGCCCATTGCAAGGCTTCCGTACGCGAGCTTTCGATGTGTTCTGCAGGGCAACCCAATGCGCCCAGCCAGTAATACACAATGTCCAGATAGTCGTCTTGTTTAAAGGGGTAAAACGACAACCATAGTCCAAAGCGCTCGGACAGGGATACCTTTTCTTCAACCGCCTCACCGGGGTGGATCTCGCCGTCGGCGGACGTGGAGGCACTCAGGTTTTCTTTCATGTACTCGGGCATCAGGTGACGTCGGTTGGACGTGGCGTAGATCAGTACATTGTCGCCAGGGGAGGCCAGCGAGCCGTCCAGCACGGATTTGAGCGCCTTGTAACCGGCTTCGCCTTCTTCAAAGGACAGGTCGTCGCTGAAGATGATGAAGTGTTCGGGGCGGGTGCTGATCAGGTCGATGATGTAGCCCAGATCGCCCAGGTCGGACTTGTCCACTTCGATCAGGCGCAGGCCCTGGTCGGCAAATTTGGCCAGCATGGCTTTGACCAGCGAGCTTTTGCCCGTACCGCGAGCTCCTGTCATCAAGACGTTATTGGCCGGTTTGCCTGCCAGGAAATGATGGGTGTTGCGCTCAATAATGCCTTTTTGGCGTTCGATATGGTGCAGGTCGTCGGTCTGGATGGTGGCTACGTGCTGGACACCTTCCAGCCAGCCGCGCGAACCATTGGTACGCCAGCGAAAAGCAATGGAATCCCAGTTGATGGGAGGTGGAGCAGGGGGCAGCCAGGCTTCCAATTGAGCTAGAACCCGCTCGGCCCGGCTGATCAGGGTACTCAGGTCTTGCGAACTCAAGACGGTCTCCGTTTCAGGTTGAAATGCTTATTATCGCTAATTTGGCACCTTTTTCTGCGATCACTGTGGTGCATCACGCGTAACAATAGGCCCAAAGCGATTCAAAATCGTATAATCACCAAGTTACGGTTGGCCGCTATCGGCCCCCTCCCTTACTCGCCCGGAATTCTGTTTTGAACCTGTCCACCCTGATTGAACCTATTGCCGACGACATGAAGGCTCTTGATGTCGTCATTCGTGAGCGCTTGAATTCGGATGTGGTGCTGATACGCACAATCGGCGAATACATCGTTAGTGCAGGTGGCAAGCGCATGCGTCCCGCGCTGCTGTTGCTGGTAGCCCGTGCGCTGGCGTATCAGGGGAACACGCATCATTTGCTGGCTGGCGTGGTGGAGTTCATCCATACGGCTACCTTGCTGCACGACGACGTGGTCGATGAGTCCGATATGCGTCGCGGTCGCCACACGGCCAACGCCGTCTACGGCAATGCGGCCAGCGTCCTGGTTGGCGACTACCTGTATTCGCGCTCCTTCGAGATGATGGTGCAATCGAACTCCATGCCTGCCATGGCGGTGCTGTCGGCCGCCACTACGGTGATCGCCGAAGGCGAAGTTCTGCAACTGCTGAACGTTCACGACCCGGACGTTTCCCTGGAACGTTACCTGCAAGTCGTACGCTACAAGACCGCCAAGCTGTTTGAAGCAGCGGCCCAAGTAGGCGCGATTGTGGCCGGTGCTTCGCCCGAGATGGAAGAAGCCATGGCTGCTTACGGTCGCCACCTGGGTACTGCGTTCCAGCTGGTTGACGACGTGCTCGATTACACCGGCGACGCCCAGGCTCTGGGCAAGAACGTGGGCGACGATCTGCGCGAAGGCAAGCCCACCATGCCCCTGATTCGTGTGATGGAAGTGGGTACGCCTGAACAGGTTCAATTGATCAAATCGGCCATTGAGACTGGCGATGCGGATTTTGCTGCTGTTGCTCAGGCTATCGAACAGACCGATGCATTGGCCTACACTCGCGAAGCGGCCAAGGCAGAGGCACAACTGGCTGTTCAGGCCCTGGCTGATGTTCCTGAGAGCGAATTCAAGCAGGTATTGCTTAGCTTGTGCGCGTTTTCCATCGAACGCGACCGCTAAGCATCACGCTTTCCCCAACCCGCCCATCGGCGGGTTTTTTTGTAATAAAGCGGGCTGATTCAGGGAAATTGGCGTCATTAGGCGCCTGTTCATGTTATTTTTCTCGGTTTTACAACGCTGTTGGTGGTCAAGCCTTTATCCCACAAGGACGAAGTAGCGACGATAAACATGCCTATTTGAACAAATTGGTTTGAAGCCTCTGTCAGACACACAGGTGCAGGCCCCTTATTCCAAAGATGTAAGGAACGGATAGATGAACATTCAGCTCGATATCGCGCAAACGGTAGGTTTGGCGGCTGTCTTTCTCGTGCTGGGAGAATATATAAAGAATCGCGTTGCTGTATTGGCCCGCTATTTCATTCCCAGCCCCATTATTGGCGGTTTGATTTTTGCCTTGATTGCCTTGGTAGGACATCAGACCGGCTCGTTCAACTTTTCGTTCAACGACGATATACGCAATTTCTTGCTGATGGCCTTTTTCACGACCATCGGTTTTTCAGCCAGCTTCGAGCTGCTGAAAAAAGGCGGTCTGGCGGTTGCTCTGTTTCTGGGCTGTGCGGTTGTCCTGATTATTCTGCAAAACGTGATGGGCGTGACCTTGGCGACCCTGATGGACGCCAATCCCTTGCTGGGTCTGGCCGCCGGTTCGATCTCCATGACGGGGGGCCACGGTACCTCTGCTGCCTTCGGTCCGATGCTGGAAAATGCCGGTGCTGTCGGGGCTTTGCCTGCTGCCATTGCTGCTTCGACATGGGGGCTGGTGATGGGTTGCGTCATCGGCGGGCCCTTGGGCAAGCGCCTGATGAAAAAATACAATATTGACGGCCCTGCTCCACACCGTCGTCATCGTCGCCAGCACGAAGGTGCAGATGCGCCTCATGCGGTGGAAACCACGGTCAAGGAAACCGTTCAGGTTGATGATGGCGGCTTTGAAATGCCGGTATACGCCGTAGTGCTGCTGTCCATCGCGATTGGTGTGGGCAGTGTCATCATTGAATGGCTGGGCGAGCGTGGCATTGTCTTGCCCGCTTACCTGGGCTCCATGCTGGTGGCGGCCGTCATCCGTAACGTGATCGACTGGCGTCGTTACCGTTTGCCGGAAAAAGAGTTTGAAATCATCGGCAATGTGTCTCTGGCTTTCTTCCTGGTCATGGCACTGATGGTAATGAAGTTGTGGGAGCTGGCTCAAGTGGCAGGTCCGCTGTTGGTGATCCTGATTGCCCAGACTGTCATGATGTTCTTCTTTGCCCGCTACGTGACTTTCAAGGTCATGGGCAAGGATTACGATGCCGTGGTGATGTCGGCTGGTCATTGTGGTTTTGGCATGGGCGCAACGCCTAACGCCATGGCCAATATGCAGGCTTTTACAGAGGACAACGGACCTTCGCGCAAAGCCTTCTTTGTGATTCCTCTAGTAGGCTCCTTGTTCATTGACTTCTTCAATGCCGTGATTATTACGGGCTTTGTGAATTTTCTGACCTAAACCTGCGTAGACGGGCGCATCAACCTGTCTTGTTGCGCGTTCCTGAAAGCCCCTTGGGTCGATATTTGGTCCAAGGGGCTTTTGTTTGCCTGGGCGGTTGAACTGTGAATCTTGGACGGCTTCTATTTTTTAGTCCTTAAGGACTCTGTTTGCCTTGGCGCAAGGACGGTTTGCGGCAGCTGGGCTTCAATTGTGTTTGTCTCTAGGGAGTGCACAATGCGAAGCCATGTAGTGGGATCCTTGCTGTTAGTGGCCATATTGGCCGGATGTTCGGCTGGCGAGTCCAGCAATCCGTCCGCTTTGCCCGAGCTGGTGGAAGTGGCCGGCCCGGCGCGTGAGGTCATGCAGGCGGGTGAGTATCTGTTGGATGGCCGTCTGATCGCCTCCGATACCGTGATGTACGTGCCTGTTCCCACCTTGAAAGCCATGAAGTATCAGGTCAGCCAGTTCGAGTACGACCAATGTGTTCGTGCGGAACGCTGCAAGGCCGCTGACGCGGTGGGCCAAGGACAGGCCAAGAATTTGCCGGTGGTGGGTGTCAGCTGGCAGGACGGGCAGGATTATGCAGCTTGGCTAAGCGAGCGCACGGGCAAGAAATTCCGTCTGCCGGATTACCTGGAGTGGAGCTATTTCGCAGACCAGAAAGTGCCTGAGTCGGCGCAAGGCGGGCTGGATGAAAACGAGCAGGCTGCCCTGTGGCTGCAGGAGTATCAGGACAGCTACAAGCGCAAGCAGGAACAGGAGGTTCCTCTGGCACCGTTGGGGCAGGGCGTTGCCAATGCTTATGGGGTGTTTGATGCGGGTGGGCAGGTGGCCGAGTGGACCAATACCTGTCACGTACGGGTACACCGTATCAGCATGCCGCGCGCGGAGTCGCGTCTGGAAAACTGTGGTGTACGCACCTTGGGGGGCGAGCACATTGCAGTGATGCCTGACTTTATCCGCGACCCTAAAACCGGAGCGTGTTCGGTTGGCGTGCCCCCGCGTTACCTGGGGCTGCGCCTGGTCACCGAAGACTAAGCGCTCGCTTAGCCTCGTTCCAGCACGGTTCGTGCAAATTTATCCAGGTCCGCAATCGTAATTTGTTTGCGGCCTGCCAGGATCAAGCCCTGATGATCCCAACTGCTGACCACGCGGCTGGCCGTATACAAAGTGGTTCCGGCCAGATCCGCCAGATCTTGCCGGGTCACTGGAATACTTAAGGACGTCCCTTCCGTGCCGCTTTGGCCCACCTGGCGAATCAAGCGCAGCAGGCTGTGAGCCAGCCGCTGCTCGACTTCCAGACTGTGAATTTCCAGCAAGCGATCATCGGCATCGCTAAGACGTCGGGCGACCGTGTCTTGTGCGGCGCTGAGCAGGCACGGAAAGCGTTGGGTCAGGCTTTCCCAGGACTTTTCTGGCCAGGCCAGTGCAGCGCTGGTGGTGACGCTGATCGCGGTAGCCGGGTAATTGCGACGGCGCAAGGCAGGGGCAATGCCGATCACATCGCCGGGCAAGGCAAAACGTACCAGCAGTTGTGAGCCATTGGGCATGGTGCGCACGACCTTGATCAGACCCTGCAGCAGGACAAAAAAATGGTCGCTGCTCTGTTCCTGACGGAAAACCTGGCTGTCTTTGTCGTAGTGGATCAGGCGTCCCTCTTGCCATAGTTCGTTGATGCTGGCTGAGTCCAGCTGGGAGAAAACGGGCAGGCTGGCTAACAAGGAGGGGTAGGATATGTCAGTCATCACTTAAGCTTTCTGAGCGGGTTTTAAGCCCTAGTTTGCTGGCCAGCTTGTGCAGATTGCTGGGGTCCATGCCTAGCTGTCGGGCAGCCTGGCTCCAGTTACGGTCTGTCTCTTCCAGAGCCTGTCGTATCAGCTGGCTTTGCAACTGTTCAACGGACTGACGCAAGGATTGGCGGGGTGCGCCAATTTCCATACTGGTCGCTGCGACAGGTTGCTGGGTAGAAGGTAACAAATTGAGATTATCGGCGCTAAGCGTAAATATTTGGTTACGGTCTGGCGTATCGACCAGCAGGCGGATGGTCGCCCGGCTGATTAAATGTTCCAATTCGCGAACATTACCTGGCCAATGATAAGCCAGTAAAGCGGCTTCTGCGTCGGGCGACAAGCGAATTCCGCGCAATCCCAAGCGAGAACGGTTGGTTTCCAGAAAGTGGCCTGCCAGCAGCAAGATGTCTTGATGGCGCTCGCGCAGTGCAGGGATGGTGAGTGGAAAAACCGACAGGCGGTGAAACAGGTCAGCGCGGAAACCGCCTTGGGCTATCTGCTGGCTCAGATCACGGTTGGTGGCTGCCACCAACCGTACATTCAGCTTGATGGGATGGTCCGCCCCCAAGCGCTGAATTTCGCCATTTTGCAAGGTACGCAGCAGCTTGGCCTGAATCGTCAAAGACAGCTCACCGATTTCATCCAGAAACAGGGTGCCGCCCTGGGCGGCTTCAAAGCGCCCGGCCCGGTTCTCATGCGCGCCGGAAAAAGCCCCCTTTACGTGCCCGAACAATTCGCTTTCTGCCAGAGACTCGGGCAGGGCGGCACAGTTCACGTAGATCAAGGGCCGGCTGTGGCGTGGAGAGCGTTGATGCAGGCGTTGTGCAAACAGTTCCTTACCCACACCTGTTTCGCCCAGCAACAACACGGGCAGCTCGGAGGTCGCTACCGTATCCAGCAACTGAATCACTTCCAGCAAGGGTTTGCTGTTGCCAATAATGGCAGCCGAGTTGCTGCGCGATAAATAGTCGGGTGGCAAGGTGGAGAGCAGGCGCAGGCTGCGGTTTTCTTCCTCCAGTTCGCTGATGCGGATTGCACTTTCCAGCACCAGACACCAGTGCTTCAACTCCACCAGTGTGGAGGCGGAAAAAGTGCCGGGCCGCAAGGCATCCAGCGTCAGGATGCCCCAAGGCGTGCCCTGCACTTGCAAGGTAATTCCCACGCAGTCGTGCACGGGCAAGGGTTGCCCCAGCTTGTCATCAAGCAGGCCATCGTAAGGGTCCGGCAAGCCGCAGTTGGGCTCAAAGCGGGTCAGGTTGGGCGTGCTCAGAATTCGAGCCAGACGGGGATGATCCGCAATCACAAAATGGCGTCCCAGTGTGTCATGGCCCAGGCCGCTGGCCGCCACAATGCGCAGCACCGTGTCGTCCAGCTTCAGCAAACCGGCCGCATCACAGCCAAAGTGCCGCGCCAGCAGATGCACCATGCGCTGCAGGCGTAGTGGCCCCGGAATCTCGGTGGCAAGGTCGGCAATCAAAAGATCTAGCATGGGTGAAAAATACCCTTATGGTGAAAATTACCCAGTTTTGTCGAGGTAGTTTATACCCATGCTGGCGGCAAACCTTTGATCTATATCGTCCAGGACTTGGCACGGTCTTTGCTTTAGATGTTTTGTCATACATTTTTAAGGACTATGACATGACCCCCGACTTAGCAGAACATCGCTACAAGGCGTGTACTTCGGTCCGTCCCCCGTTCCGGGGCCGTACCCAAACAGGTTTTGACCAGGTAACTGGGTCCTGCCAGGACCTGTTTGGATTGGGTCGTTTGATTCATCAGCGAGACGGAGAAGAAAATGCGTAGCTATAAAAAACTATGGTGGTCCCTGGTGGCAGTCACCATGGTGACCTTTGCCATCCTGGGATGGACAGGCGTGGAGGTGTATCGTCAGGCACCCCCTATGCCCGTCAAGGTAGTCACACCGGATGGCCGTGAATTTACCTCACAGGAACAGATACATCGTGGCCAGTCCGCCTGGCAAAGTACCGGCGGCATGCAGCTGGGTTCGATCTGGGGGCATGGGGCCTACCAGGCTCCGGACTGGAGCGCCGACTGGTTGCACCGCGAGGCTCTGGCCTGGCTGGATCTGGCTGCCCAGCAAACCTACTCGCTGAACTACGATCAGCTGACAACCAGTCAGCAGGCCACTTTGCGGCAGGAACTGCAGGACGAGTACCGTCCCAACCGCATTGATGAAGCGACGGGCGTATTGCAGATCAGCGAGCGCCGCGCCAAGGCCATCGATACCACCGCCCAGTATTACATCGACCTGTTTGGCGACGCGCCCGAGCTGAAGTCCAGCCGCGAAAGCTTCGCCATGAAGGACAACACCTTGCCAGAGCTGCAGCGTCGTCAGGACATGACCCGCTTTTTCTTCTGGCTGTCCTGGGCCACGGTAACCGAGCGTCCCGGCACTACTGTCAGCTATACCAACAACTGGCCACACGAGCCCCTGGTGGATAACCATCCATCCACGGCCAATATCGTCTGGTCCATCGTCAGTATCGTGCTCTTGCTGGCCGGTATTGGCCTGCTGGTCTGGATCTGGGCCTTTACGCACAAAGAAGAGGAAGCGCCTGTTGCCCCGGCTACCGACCCGGTTCTGGCTTTCCGCCTGACACCTTCGCAGCGTGCCCTGAAAAAATATGCCTTCCTGACGGTTGCCCTGTTTGTCATCCAGGTTTTCTTGGGCGGCTTTACCGCGCACTACACGGTTGAAGGCCAGATGTTCTATGGCATAGACGTGTCGCAGTGGTTCCCTTACTCGCTGACCCGTACCTGGCATATTCAGGCGGCTCTCTTGTGGATTGCCAGTGGTTTCCTGACCGCCGGCTTGTTCCTGGTGCCATTGATTAACGGGGGTGAAGATCCCAAGTTCCAGCGTCTGGGTGTGGATGTCCTGTTCGGTGCTCTGGTTGTGCTCTTTATTGGTTCTTTTGCCGGTAACTTCCTGGCCATCAAGAACATCTTGCCACCCGAGCTGAACTTCTGGTTCGGTCACCAGGGCTATGAGTACCTGGATCTGGGCCGTTTCTGGCAGATCATCAAGTTTGTTGGCCTGGCATTCTGGCTGTTGCTGATGCTGCGTGGCATGTGGCCTGCTCTGCGTCGTGACAAGGGCGACAACCACCTGCTGGTTCTGTTGACCATCTCGACCGTGGCCATTGGCCTGTTCTACGGTACCGGCTTGTTCTACGGCGAACACACCAATATCACCATCATGGAGTACTGGCGCTGGTGGGTGGTTCACCTGTGGGTTGAGGGCTTCTTCGAGGTCTTTGCCACGGTCGCCATGGGCTTTATCTTCCTGACCTTGGGTCTGGTTTCCAAGCGTAGTGCCACCATTGCTGGTCTGGCTGCCGCCTCGCTGTTCCTGGTTGGCGGTGTGCCCGGTACTTTGCATCACCTGTACTTCTCGGGTACGACCACACCGATCATGGCCATTGGCGCTTCCTTCAGTGCCTTGGAAGTGGTGCCCTTGATCATGCTGGGTTACGAAGCCTTCCATAATTGGAAGATGCAGAAACAAGCCAGCTGGATGAGTGATCTGCGTTGGCCTGTCATGTTCTTCGTGGCTGTGGCCTTCTGGAACATGCTCGGTGCCGGTGTGTTTGGCTTCCTGATCAATCCACCTATCTCGCTGTACTACATCCAGGGCTTGAACACCACGCCACTGCATGCACACGCAGCCTTGTTCGGTGTGTATGGTTTCCTGTCTCTGGGCTTTGTCTTGCTGGTGGTGCGTTATATCTCGCCCGAAGTTCGCTACAACGACCGTTTGATGAGCTGGGGTTTCTGGACGCTGAACCTGGGTCTGGTTCTGATGATGTTCGTCAGCCTGCTGCCAGCCGGGATTATTCAGGCCTGGGCCAGCATCTCGGAAGGTATGTGGTATGCCCGCAGCGAAGAGTTCATGCAGCAGCCTATTCTGCAATCCCTGCGCTGGTGGCGTACCTTGGGTGACGTTGTGTTCATTGCCGGTGCTCTGCTCGTATTCCAGCAAGTTCTGGTACGTATCATGGCTGGCCGCCGCGGTGCCGCAGCGCATGCTGCAGGCGCAGTAAAAGCATCCTGATCCCTTGCCAGGACGGTCTCTTTGCTTCTGTGAGATTCCGTCTATGAAAAAAACCGCCTTCGGGCGGTTTTTTTTGTTGCTTCTACGAGATGCTTGCGCTGCAGCAAAGAGTGCGAAGTCTGTTTGCGGTCCAATACATTCAGTAACTGTTAGATCTGAAAAACATTTAATCAGCAGGCATCACGCCTGGATCAAACCGGAGGTAGTATGGAACGTCGTCATTTCTTGAAAAGTGCTGGCCTAGGTGTCGCCGCAGGAACGACTTTGCTGGCGGCTCAAGTACAAGCCCGCGAGACGGCTGCACCAAAAAAGAACGCGCCCTGGCTGGCCGCGCGTACAGAAGCCCAGATCGCCAAGCTGGAGCGGGTCAAGGTGGATCTGGTTGCGCCTCCTATGGTCCACAAGCACGAGCAGAAAGTGGGTCCCGAGCCTCGCGTGGTGGAATTCCGCATGAGCATCGTGGAAAAAGAGATCGTGGTCGACCGTGACGGCACAACCATGCACGCCATGATGTTTGACGGCTCCATGCCCGGCCCCACCATGGTTGTGCATGAAGGCGACTATCTGGAGCTGACCCTGGTCAACCCGGCCAGCAACACCATGCCGCACAACGTCGACTTTCACGCCTCGACCGGCGCGCTGGGCGGTGCCAAGCTGACCAACGTCAACCCTGGTGAGCAAGCCACACTGCGCTTCAAGGCCGACCGTACTGGTACCTTCATTTACCACTGCGCACCTGAAGGTTCGGTAGCCTGGCACGTGGTTCAGGGCATGCACGGTACCGTCATGGTGCTGCCACGCGACGGCCTGAAGGATTCGGCTGGCAACTCGTTGCATTATGACCGTGTCTACACCATTGGTGAATTTGACCTCTACATTCCTCGTGATGAAAAGGGCAATTTCAAGAAGTATGGCTCGTCGGCTGAAAGCTACGGCGACACCCTGGAAGCCATGCGTGGTCTGATCCCCAGCCACGTGGTGTTCAACGGCAAGGTCGGTGCCTTGATGGGCGATGGTGCCATGAAGGCCAATGTGGGCGAAACCGTGTTGTTCATTCACTCGCAGGCCAACCGCGACACCCGTCCTCACCTGATTGGTGGTCACGGTGACTGGGTTTGGGAACTGGGCAAGTTTGATGACCCACCCGCCAAGAACCTGGAAACCTGGTTCATTCGCGGTGGTTCGGCCGGTGTGGCGCTCTACACCTTCAAGCAGCCTGGTGTGTATGCCTATGTGAACCACAACCTGATCGAAGCCATGGAACTGGGCGCTGCAGGTCACGTCCTGGTCGAAGGCGAATGGAACGATGACTTGATGAAACAAGTCAGCCCTCCCGGCCCGATCAAGGCTTAAGGCAGGAGCTAGCCCCGGTAGGCGGAATTGAGGAACAGGTGTACGAATCAATTCCGCCGGGGCTTTCAGGCAGTACTCGGATAGTAATTAGTCAGTGAACAAGCAGGGGGCGCGGATTCTGAAAACCAGGCCTCTTGTTCAGAAAACGAAGTATCAGCCGGGCATGCGTACATGCCGACTGTTTAAAGGGTAAAACCATGAGAACCTATCGCCCCGCCACCATGATGTCATCCGCAATGGCCGCTTTGCTCTTGTTGGCTGCTGTGCCTGCAGCACATGCCGATTCCGAAGAAGCTCTGAAGCTGTACAAATCTTCGTGTATGGTCTGTCACGCATCCGGTATGGCAAATGCTCCCCGTCTGGGCGACAAGGCTCGTTGGGCACCCTTGATTGCTCAAGGCGAGGATGCCTTGATGGAAGTAGTCATCAATGGCAAGGGCGCCATGCCACCGCGTGGCGCTGCGCCCAAAGCCACTGATGAACAATTGCGCAGCGTGGTGCGCTACATGGTTGAGAAGGGCAGCTAAGGCGCTGACCCGCTCGGGCTGGACTTACAAGTTCCAGTCGTAATCAACCGTCAAAGGCGCGTGGTCGCTGAAACGCTCTTCTTTATAGACCGTGGCACTACGCGCTTTGGCAGCAATACCTGGGGTGGCAATTTGATAATCAATGCGCCACCCCACATTTTTGGCCCACGCCTGGCCGCGGTTGCTCCACCAGGTGTAGCACTCTTCGGTGGTATCGGGATGCAGGCTGCGATACACATCTACCCAGGACAGCTCGCCCAGCACTTTAGTCATCCAGGCGCGTTCTTCTGGCAGAAAACCGCTGTTTTTCAGATTGCCTTTCCAGTTTTTCAAATCGGCTTCGTGGTGCGCAATATTCCAGTCACCACAAATAATGAACTCGCGGCCCGTATCACGGTGCTCTTGCATCAAGCCATTAATCCACTGCTCAAAATGATCCAGAAAACGGTACTTGGCCGTTTGGCGCTCGTCGCCTGACGAGCCCGAGGGCAGGTAGGCGCTGATAACGCTAAGGTCGTTCCAGTCGGCGCGGATAATGCGGCCTTCGGCATCGAATTCTTCACAGGCCATGCCTTCGGCCACACTTTCTGCCTTGTGGTTCAAGTACAGGCCGACGCCGCTATAGCCTTTTTTCTGAGCATGGTGAAAATGCCCGTGATACTGACCGGGATTGGTCAGGTCAGGGGTCAGATCAGGCTCGCTGATCTTGATTTCCTGCATGCAGACAATATGAGGTTTCTGGGCTTCCAGCCAGGCGGGCAGGCCTTTACGAAAAGCAGCCCGAATACCGTTGACGTTTAACGAGGTGACGCGTAACACGTGGCAATTCTCCTTATAGCGTCAGCACTGTAACCCGTAATCTGCTTCGATGTCAGTGGCCGTCAGAGCTTGTTACGTGGCAGGGCCAAAACGGTAGCTGGACACGGTCAAGCCACCAAAGGCCTGGGTTTCATGGTGAAAGCGATGCGCCGCATCTCCACGCGCAGCACCAGCGGCAACCATGACAGGGACCAGGTGATCCTCGCGGGGATGGGCAATACGTGCTGCCGGTGCCTGTTCCCAATTCATCAGGGCCTGACGACGTGCGGCAGGATCCTCCAGGCTCAGGCTTTGATGCAGCCAGGCATCAAACTGGGCAGAGGGCTCCACACCGCCGGGGCCCATATTGCGCAGGTTGTGATAGCTCAGGCCGCTGCCAATAATCAGTACGTCCTCATCCCGCAACGGTGCCAGCGCTTCACCCATGGCGTAGTGCAGGGCCGGGTCGTAATTGGCGTGTATGGACAACTGCACCATAGGGACTTTGGCTTGCGGGTAAATCACATAAGCCGGGACGAAGGCACCGTGGTCAAAGCCCCGCTGCGAATCCAGATGGGTGGGCAGGCCAGCGGCTTCCAGCAAATTACAGACCTGTTGAGCCAGGGCAGGATCGCCGGGTGCGGGGTAATGAATCTCGTAGGTATGGGACGGAAAACCGTAGTAGTCGTACACCATACTGGGTTGCGTAGCGGCTGCGACCAGCAAATTGGCCTGTTGAGCTTCCCAGTGAGCGGAGACCATCAAGATCGCTTTGGGCGTGCGGCCCAATTGGCGTGGAATATCCTGCAAGGCAGCACGCAGCGGGGCGTACATGGTTTGCGCTTCAGGCATCCAGGGCCAGGGTCCGCCACCATGCGAGATGAAGTAGGTGGGCATTGTCATGATGATCTCCTGCCCCTGCCCTGATAGGGGCAGGGGATAAGGGGTTGGTTAAGGCGTCAGGCTTTGCCGCGGCCTGCGTCAATACTCCATGGGCCTGGGCCGGCAAAGGCCAGGTACAGGAAGGCAAAGCAGAACAGAACTGCCGCTTCACCACCATTGAGGATAGGGGTTGCGAAGGTGCTGCCGCTGGCGTGGCCAATAAAGTAGGCGAAAGCGCACAGGCCTGAAGCAATAAAGGCTGCAAAACGAGAGAACAGGCCAATTACCAGCAGGACACCCAGAATTAGTTCCAGAATGCCCGCAATACCGTAAATGGAGCCGATTTGCAGGTTGGCAAACATGTCTACTTTGGGGAAACCCAAGATCTTGGCAGTACCGTGTGTCAGCAGGAGATAGCCAGTAACGATGCGTAGCAGGCTAAGGATGCGAGGAGTCCAGCTAGAGGTAAGGGCGCTCATGTATTTTCCTTTGGAAAGTTGACAGTATCGGTAAAAGAAGCGGTTGGCCCGGTGTGGTGAAAGAAGCTCTGTGTCAGGCACGACGTGATATCGGCCTGGTGCTGGTCCCGCCCATTCAAGGTCCAGACGAGCACCGGGTTAGCGCTCGTTCAAGATTAATCAATTACTATCAGGAAATAAACAGGCCTATTTTCATTAGTTACTTTCTTATTAGGAAAGCATGGATACGATTCAGAGTTTGCGGGTGTTCCGGGAGATTGTGGCGGCAGGCAGTTTTGCAGCCGCGGCGCAACGTCTGGATATGTCAGCGCCTATGGTCAGCAAGCATCTGGCCAACCTGGAAAAACAGCTGGGCGCCCGCTTGCTCCATCGCAGCAGTCGTCGTTTGAGCCTGACGGAGTTGGGGCAAACCTACTTTGATTATTGTTTGCAGGCTCTCGATACCCTGGAGCGCGGTCAGCAGGCTTTGTCGGGTTCTGAGCATCAGCCCCAAGGGGTATTGCGGGTGACAGCACCCGTATGGTTTGCAAACCGCAAAGTGGCGCAACTGTTGCAGGATTACCAAACGCGCTTCCCGGAAGTGACCCTGGACATGAGCCTGAGCAATCACAAAGTGGATTTGGTGGCGGAAGGTTTTGACTTGGCCTTGCGGGTGATGCGTGAGCCTGCGCCGCATCAGATTGCGCGTCTTATTTGCCCCACGCCGTTTCATCTGGTGGCTAGCCCGGAGTTTGTGGCCCGGCACGGCATGCCACGTAACTGCGCGGAGGTGATGCGCCTGCCCGCTATCAGCCCCAGCTATTTGCAGCAGCCCAGTTTCGAGTTTATAGGACCGGATGGGCCGGAGTCCTTGCGTCTGAATCCATTCATGCGCTCGGACAATACAAATCTGACCTACTACAGCGCCCTGGGCGGAGCAGGGCTGGCCTATTTGCCCGAATGGCTGGTGATGGATGATCTGGACAGTGGTCGACTGGTTCGCCTCTTGCCCGATTACACCGAAGAGCTGCAACAACTGCACGCCGTCTATGCCAGCCGTCGCTATTTGACACCTAAAGTGCGCAGTTTTATCGACTTCTTGCTAGAAGAACTGGCTGAACCTGCCAAGTGATGGCTCACAACACGCTAAAATGCCTTTCGTCTCTATCTTTTTCATACTCTGTCATGTCGGCTAATAACGATAATCGTCGCAATTTTGTGCGCTTTTCCCTGGAACAGGGAGTGCTGCGCTTTGGGGAATTCAAGGTCAAGTCCGGCCGTTTGAGCCCTTACTTCTTCAATGCCGGCCTGTTCAATACGGGACGTAGCGTGGGTCAGCTGGCCCGTTTCTATGCCCAGGCTTTGCTGGATTCGGGCGTGTCTTTTGACATGCTGTTCGGCCCCGCCTACAAAGGCATTCCTCTGGCCGCCGCGACCTCGATTGCTCTGGCTGAACACCCGCAAATCGGTGATCGTGATGTGCCCTTTGCCTTCAACCGCAAAGAAGCCAAAGACCACGGCGAAGGCGGCACCCTGGTGGGCGCACCCTTGCAAGGCAAGGTCGTGATTATTGATGACGTGATCACCGCGGGTACGTCCGTGCGTGAATCCATGCAGATCATCAAGGCCGCAGGTGCGGAACCTGCAGCGGTGTTGATTGCTCTGGATCGCATGGAGCGCGCCGGTAATGATCAGGAACTGTCTGCGCATTCTGCTGTGCAGGAAGTGGAACAGACTTACGGTATTCCTGTGATCAGCATTGCCTCGCTGGCGGACATCATGGCGGTGCTGGCGGACGATACGACCCTGGCGGCTCACGCTCCCCAGGTGAAAGCCTACCGCGATCGCTACGGCGTCTGATCTCCCGCGTTTGTTAAGCAGGATTCAGTAGTAAAAAAAACACCAGGCCAAGGCCTGGTGTTTTTGTATCCGCGTAGCGCAGCGTCCGGACTTAGGCGTCCAGCTTTTGCTTGAGCATTTCGTTGATCTGCTGCGGATTGGCCTTGCCCTTGGCAACCTTCATCACCTGGCCGACCAAAGCGTTGAAGGCCTTTGGCTTGCCGGCACGGTGCTGCTCAACGATGCTGGGGTTGGCGGCCAGTACTTCGTCCACCATGGCCTCAATGGCACCCACGTCGTTGATCTGCTTCAAGCCACGGGCGTCGATGATGGCATCCACATCGCCATTGAGCTCGCCGTCCCACTGCGCCGCGAACACGTCACGGGCAATCTTGTTGGAGATGGTACCGTCAGCAATACGGGCAATCAGCTGAGCCAATTGCGCGGGGCTGACTTTGGACTGCTCAATGCTCAGCTCTTCACGGTTCAAGGCAGCCGAGAGCTCGCCCAGAATCCAGTTGGCGGCCAGTTTCGCGTTCGCCTTGGAGCCCGCTTGCAAGATGGCTTCGAAGAAGTCGGCCGTTGCACGGTCTACCGTCAGTTGCGAGGCGTCGTAACGGCTCAGTTCAAACTCCTGCTCGAAGCGAGCCAGTTTCTGGGCGGGCAGTTCAGGCATGTCCTGACGAACCTGCTCGATCCACTCTTCGCTGATAAACAGAGGTGGCAGATCAGGATCGGGGAAGTAGCGGTAATCGTGTGCATCTTCCTTGCTGCGCATGCTGCGGGTTTCGTCGCGGTCCGAGTCGTACAGGCGCGTTTCCTGAATGACTTTGCCACCGTCCTCGATCAGCTCGATCTGGCGGCGTGCTTCGTATTGAATGGCACGTTCCAGGAAGCGGAAGGAGTTGATGTTCTTCAGTTCGCAACGGGTGCCAAATTCCTTCTGGCCTTTGGGGCGTACCGATACGTTGGCATCCACGCGGAAAGAGCCTTCCTGCATATTGCCGTCGCAAATGCCCAGCCAGACTACCAGGCTATGCAGGGCGCGTGCATAGCCCACGGCTTCAGCAGCCGAACGCATTTCAGGTTCGGATACGATTTCCAGCAGCGGAGTGCCCGCGCGGTTCAAGTCGATCCCGGTGCTGGACTCGCCGTAAGGACCACGGAAGTTTTCGTGCAGGGATTTACCGGCATCTTCTTCCAGGTGGGCGCGTGTCAGATTGATGGTTTTTTCTTCACCGTTCAGCATGAAGCTGACTGTGCCGCCGCTGACAACGGGAATTTCCATCTGGCTGATCTGGTAGTTCTTGGGCAGATCCGGGTAGAAGTAGTTCTTGCGCTCGAACACGGAGCGCGGCGCAATGTGGCCACCGACGGCCAGACCCAGGCGAATTGCCCGTTCGGCAGCGCCACGGTTAAAGACGGGCAGCGCGCCGGGCAAGGCCATATCGACTTCGTTGGCTTGCGTGTTGGGCAAGGCGCCAAAGCGGGTGCTGCTGCTGGAGAAGATTTTGGATTCGGTCGAGAGCTGGGTATGGGTTTCCAGCCCGATCACAATTTCCCATTCCATTATTGTTGTCCTGGTTGACGTTGATGCCAGTCGGTGACTTGCTGGAAGCGGTCGGCAAAGGCCAGCAATTGGCCTTCACGGAAGTAGTTGCCAATGATTTGCAGGCCAATGGGCAAGGGGCGCTCATCCTTGCTGAAGCCGCAAGGAATGGACATGGCGGGCAGGCCGGCCAGGCTCACGCCCAGGGTGTAGACATCACCCAGCCAGTCCGTGGTGGGATCCTCGATGGTGGCACCCAGCTTGCGGCCCAGGGCCGGTGTGACGGGGCCCAGGATCAGGTCGCACTGTTCAAAGACTTTCTGGAAGTCGTCCACAATCATGCGGCGCACGCGTTGGGCTTGCAGGTAGTAGGCGTCGTAGTATCCATGCGAGAGCACGTAGGTGCCGACCAGAATGCGGCGCACCACTTCAGGGCCGAAGCCTTCCGAGCGCGAGCGCGAGATCATGCTGTTCAGATCGGTGTACTGGCTGGCGCGGTGGCCAAAGCGTACGCCGTCAAAACGCGACAGGTTGGTGGAGGCCTCGGCAGGGCTGATGACGTAATAAGTAGGGACAGACAATTCCGTCAGGGGCAGTTGCACGGTGACGCGTTCTGCACCCAGGCTTTCGTAGGTTTTCAGTGCAGCTTCGATGGCGTCGGCAACGACCGGGTCCAGGCCGGGGCCAAAGAACTGGGCGGGCACACCAATACGCAAGCCTTTCAGGGGCTGGCTGCCTTGGGCTTCTTGCTGCGCCTGTTGCTGTTCAAATTGCTGGCGAATGCGTGCGCCGTTATTGGGCTGGTCGTCGCAGAACTCCAGGCTGGTAGCATCTTGCGGGTCGAAACCACACATGGCTTCCAGCAGATCGAGCAAATCGCGGGCATTGCGGGCGATAGGACCGGCCTGATCCAGGCTGGAGCCGTAGGCAATAATGCCGAAGCGGGAAATCGTGCCGTAGGTGGGCTTGATGCCGCTGACGCCACACAGGGCGGCAGGCTGGCGAATCGAACCGCCGGTATCGGTTGCAGTTGCACCGGCGACCAGGCCAGCGGCCACAACAGCGGCGGAACCACCCGAGGAGCCACCGGGCACCATGGAGTGATCCCAGGGGTTGCGTACGGGGCCAAACACGGAGCTCTCGTTGCGCGAGCCCATGGCGAACTCGTCACAGTTCAGTTTGCCCAGCGAGACAGCACCGGCTGCCTGCAGCTTGGTCACAACCGTGGCGTCAAAGGGGCTGACGTAGCCTTCCAGCATTTTGCTGCAGGCGGTGGTCTGCCAATCCTTGGTGACAAACAAATCTTTGTGGGCGATGGGGATGCCGGTCAGTGGGCCGGCCTTGCCTTGAGCAATCAGGGCATCGGCGGCATTGGCCTGGGCCAGGGTCAGGGCAGCGTCCTGCTGCACAAAGGCATTGAGCTCTTTTTGGCGGGCGCTGCTGTCCAGAGCTTGCTGGGCCAGCTCGCGGGCACTGACGGTTTTGTTTTGCAGGGCTAGTCGCAGCGCTGCAATAGTCGCGAATTCAGGGGTAAAAGACATGGTTTTGCTTTATTCGATGACCGTGGGCACCAGAAACAGGCCATCCTGCTCGGCGGGGGCGTTGCGCATCATGGCCTGACGGCTTTCTACCGTTCCGGAAGGCAGGGCCTTGTCCTCGCGCAGACGCAGACTGATCTGCTGGCGGGCGGACAAAGGATGGGCCATGGGTTCAACGCCTTGAGTATCAACGGTTTGCAAGGTCTGGATCAGGCCCAGGATGCGCGTCAAATCGTGCTCGACCTGGGAGGCTTGTTCAGCAGAAAGATCAAGGCGCGCCAGTTGCGCTATACGGGCAACATCCTGTTCAGTGATAGACATGTGGGTGGGTACTGGAAAATGAGTAATAAAAAAAAGCGGAAATCCGTCAGTTAGGGACAGTTTGGCACTTTTACAGCAAATGCGGGGGTTACAGAACTTAACTGACCATTAAAACAGTCCTAATGTAGAGCAATTATAAGTTATCATTGACCGTTTCCTTCCCAGGTATTTTTGAATTCGTTGCCTGGTTCTTGTGCCTGTCGTTTTACGCTTGAGTTCCGCGCCGAATTTACCTGCCTTTTCCCCCAAACACTTTACACTTTGCGCGCCCATGTTCGGATTCCTACGCAGTTACTTTTCCAGCGATATGGCAATCGACCTCGGTACGGCCAATACCCTTATCTATGTACGCGGCAAGGGTATCGTACTGGATGAACCGTCCGTTGTAGCCATCCGCCATGAAGGCGGACCTAATGGTAAAAAAATCATTCAGGCCGTTGGGCAGGAGGCCAAGCAAATGCTGGGTCGGGTGCCTGGCAATATTGAAGCCATCCGGCCCATGAAGGATGGTGTGATCGCGGACTTTACTGTTACCGAGCAAATGCTCAAGCAGTTCATCCGCATGGTTCACCCCCGCAGCATGTTTGCCCCCAGCCCCCGTATTATCGTGTGTGTGCCTTGTGGCTCCACTCAGGTAGAACGTCGCGCCATCAAAGAATCCGCATTGGGCGCGGGTGCCAGCAAGGTCTACCTGATTGAAGAGCCCATGGCAGCAGCAATCGGCGCCGGGCTGGCCGTGTCCGATGCCAGCGGTTCCATGGTGGTGGATATTGGCGGCGGCACTACTGAAGTGGCCGTGATCTCCCTGGGCGGTATGGTCTATAAAGGTTCGGTTCGCGTCGGTGGCGACAAGTTTGACGAAGCCATTATTAATTACATCCGCCGCAATTACGGAATGCTCATTGGGGAACCGACGGCTGAATTGATCAAAAAAGAGATCGGTTCTGCATTCCCCGGTACTGAAATTCGTGAAATTGAAGTCAAGGGTCGCAATTTGTCCGAAGGGGTGCCCCGCAGTTTCACCGTGTCGTCCAACGAGATTCTGGAATCGCTTACCGATCCCTTGAATCAAATCGTCTCTGCGGTTAAAACCGCTCTGGAACAAACTCCTCCTGAACTGGGTGCGGACATCACTGACAAGGGCATCGTCCTGACCGGTGGTGGTGCTCTGGTTCATGACCTGGACCGTCTGCTGCAAGAAGAGACCGGCTTGCCCGTCGTGGTGGCCGAAGATCCTCTGACCTGCGTGGTACGGGGATGCGGCGAGGCTCTGGAACACCTGGAGCGTCTGGAGTCCGTATTCATTTACGATTGATCTTTGCTTGGCTTTCACGGCAATGTCTGCCTGTGGGGGCAAGCGATCGAGTGCTTGATTAATGCGAGAACAAGGCTCCATCCGGCTATTTAGGCGCGGCTCATCAGCTGAGCTGCGTTTGGCCGCTCTTTTGGTGCTGGCAGTGGGCTTGTTGATCACTGATGCTCGTTATGCGGTGCTCGAACCGGTGCGCCAGGCCGTGGCCACCGTCCTGTATCCCTTTCAGCGTGTCATGCTGGCCCCTCGCGATCTGGTCACCTACTTCAGCAGCTGGACCGACGCGGCCTCCACCGCCCGCTCCGAAAAAGAAGCCTTGCAACGCCAGCGTATCGAGCTGGCTCAGCTCTCTACCCATGCAGCCCAGCTTTCTGCTGAAAACGAACAGTTGCGTCGCTTGCTGCAAGTGGCTGATACCGTCACCCAACCCTCTGTGGCCGTGGAGGTTCTGTACGAACCGCCCAATGGCTATGCCCGTCACCTGATCTTCAATAAAGGCTCGGCCAGTGGCATTCGCCCCGGCATGCCTGTCATTGACGAGGGCGGGGTGGTGGGACAGGTGGTGCGTGTCACGCGCTTTACCTCGGAAGCCGCGCTGATTACTGACGACAAGGTCTCGGTACCGGTGCAGGTGCTGCGCAATGGCCTGCGTCTGATTGCCTTTGGTGGCAACCCCGGTGGCAAGGTGGAAGTACGTTTTCTGACGGCTGACGTTGATCTGGAGCCGAACGATACCTTGATTACCAGCGGTATCGGTGGCCTGTTTCCTGCCGGCCTGCCAGTGGGTATGGTCAGCAGTATCGAGCGTGACGACGCTTCCGGTTTCGCCCTGGCCTTGGTGACGCCCCTGTCACACCCGGAGCGTTACCGCCATTTTCTGATTTTGCTGGTGCCCGAGAGCGAGCGCCCTCTTGAACAGGACGATGCCAATGATGCGACGCGCTGAGTCCTCGGACACCTCTGGCCGTAAAACCCGGTCCTCATCCTTGAGTAGCTTGCAGCCTATTGATAGCAGCCCGTTTTCGCGCGCCTCCAGTCCCTGGCTGATATGGGGCTCGATTCTGCTGATGTGGCTGGGGTCCATGCTGCCCTGGCGCCTGCTGCCTTTCGCGCCGGACCTGTTGATGCTGGTGCTGGGTTTTTGGGCCGTTCATGAACCGCGTCGTGTGCCCATGTCCCTGGCCTTTGTGCTGGGCATTCTGGTGGATGTGCATGACGGTAGCCTCCTGGGCGAGCACGCCCTGGCGTATGTGCTGGTCGTGTATGGCGCCTTGCTCTTGCGCAAGCGCATCTTGAACTTTGGCATGTGGACCCACTTGCTGCATATGGCTGTCGTCATGCTGCTGGCCCAGTTGATCGTGCATGTCTTGCACGCCTGGCTGGTGGGCGAGTGGTCTGGCTGGGAGTGGGCGGGTGGCACCTTGCTGACCGCCGCCTTGTGGCCGCTGGCCGATAGCGTGCTGTTCTTGCCGCAGCGACGTCTGGACGAGTCCGACTCCGGTTCGTCCTGATTGGTAGGGCGGCCATGTTTGAATTCAAAAAAACCTCGCATCAGCTGCGCCAGCGCATTCTGTTTCGCGCCTTGGTAGCGGCCGTTCTGGCCTGCGTTCTGTTAGGGGTGCTGGGCGTGCGCTTGTGGTATTTGCAAGTGGTGCGCTACGAAGGCTTTGCCGCCCGAGCCGATCAGAACCGTATAGCCGTCATCCCGATTACCCCTCGTCGAGGCGAGATTCTGGATCGCAATGGCGAGGTACTGGCCCGTAATTACCGGGACTACACCTTGTCGGCCGTACCCGCCAGTTTGGGCGAGCCAGTAGACGATATGCTGGATCGAGTGGGTGAGCTGGTGGAGCTAAGTCCACGTGATCGTCGTCGATTCAAGCAGAACGTCGCGCAAAATAGCCGATATTCCGAAATACTGCTGCGTAATAATCTGAGCGATGATGAGGCAGCCTGGTTCTCCGCCCATGCTTTCAAGTTTCCTGGTGTGACCCTGCAAGCCCGTTGGGTACGCGAGTATCCGCAAGGTGAAGCGGCGGCGCACGTACTGGGTTATGTGGGGCGTATTTCCGAGGGCGATCAGCAGCGTCTGGAAGAAACCGGGCAAACCGGCAATTACCGGGGCACGCAGGTCATCGGCAAGAAAGGGATCGAGAAAACCTGGGAAAAAACCTTGCACGGACGCACCGGCATTGAGGAAGTGGAAGTAGCCGCTTCGGGCCGGCCGGTACGGACCTTGAGCCGTGTTGATCCTGTACCTGGTGCCAGCCTGCGCTTGTCGCTGGATATTGGCCTGCAGAAAATGGCGGAGGCCCTGTTCACCGGGCGACGTGGTGCGCTGGTGGCCATTGAGCCCAGCACCGGCGAAGTTCTGGCATTTGTATCAGCCCCATCTTTTGACCCGAACCTGTTTATCGATGGTATTGACGTAGAAAACTGGCGCAAGCTGAACGACTCACCGGATCATCCGCTGATTAACCGTCCGCTGTACGGCACCTATCCCATCGGTTCGACCTACAAGCCTTTTGTGGCTTTGGCCGCTCTGGAAACCGGCAAGCGCAAGGCAACGGATCGTATTTCCGACCCCGGTTATTTTGAATTTGGTGGCCAGCGTTTCCGTAACGCGGGTGGCGCGGTCTACGGCTCTACCGACATGCATCGTGCCTTGGTGGTTTCTTCGGATACCTATTTCTATTCCTTGGGCCCGGAAATCGGCGTTGATAATCTGCACGACTTCATGAAGCAGTTTGGCTTTGGCCAGCGGACGGGTATTGACCTGGATGGCGAGCGCCAAGGCATTTTGCCTTCTACTGAGTGGAAGCGTCAGGCCTACCGAAAACCGGCCCAACAGCGCTGGTATGCCGGGGAAAGTATCTCGGTGGCGGTGGGACAGGGCTATAACTCCTTTACCGTGCTGCAACTGGCGCATGCCACTGCTGTGCTGGCCAGCAATGGCATTGTGCGGCCTCCCCACCTGGTCACCCAGACGTTGAGCCCACATGACCCGGAGATTGAACAGCCTGTGCGTATTGATGCCAAGCTGATTCCTTTGAAGCAGGCTAATGTGGATGTGGTCAAACGCGCTCTGGTGGATGTGGTGCGCCTGGGTACGGCCCGCCGCGCCTTTGCGGGTGCGGCTTATCAGGCTGCGGGCAAGACAGGGACGGCACAGGTCTTTAGCTTGCGTGGCGCCAAGTACAACGCCAATGCTATTGACGAGCGTTTGCGCGACCACGCTTTGTTCATGTCCTATGCTCCGGCAGAGAATCCCAAAATCGCAGTGGCCTTGATTGTAGAAAATGCGGGTTGGGGTGGTTCGGTTGCGGCACCGATTGTGCGCAAGGTCTTTGATTACTGGCTGGTAGAACGAGGGCAGATGCAATGAAGCGACTTTTGCAACTGGGCCTGAGAGCCGTTACCGCCTTTGATTGGCCCTTGCTATTGTTGCTGGTCTTGATGGCCGCACTGGGTATGACCGTCATGCATTCGGCCGTGGGCGGTACGGACTGGCGTTTTGCAGACCAGGTTCGTAATTTCCTGCTGGCCTTTGGCGTGATGTGGGTGGCGGCCCTCATTCCTCCCACCATGTGGATGAAGCTGGCCCCAGTCGTTTATTCGGTTGGGGTGGTACTGCTTTTGGGGGTGGAGTTCTTTGGCGAGACCAGCAAGGGCGCAACGCGCTGGCTGGACCTGGGGGTGGCGCGTATTCAGCCTTCGGAAATGCTCAAGATTTCTGTGCCCTTGATGCTGGCCTGGTATTTCCACCGCTATCAGCGGCCCAAGATGAGCCTGCTGGACTTCATGGTGGCGGGTATCTTGCTGATGATTCCGTTCTTGCTGATCGTGCGTCAGCCGGACTTGGGTACGGCCCTGCTGGTGTTTGCGGCCGGTTTCTGCGTGATTTACTTTGCCGGTCTGTCCTTCAAGCTGATTGTGCCGATTGTGGTGGTGCTGGTGCTGGGTATCAGTGCCTTGCTCTACTACGAAGACTATATTTGCGTACCCGACCTGGACTGGGTAGTGCTGCACGACTATCAGAAACATCGTGTCTGCACGCTGCTGAATCCGGGTAGTGATCGCCTGGGCAGAGGGTTCCATACCATCCAGTCCATGATTGCGATTGGCTCGGGTGGTGTTTACGGCAAGGGCTATATGATGGGCACCCAGTCCCATCTGGACTTTGTGCCCGAGCGTACAACCGACTTCATTTTTGCAGTGTTTGCCGAAGAGTTCGGCTTGTATGGCGGCATCATGCTGCTGGTGCTGTATGCCTTGCTGATTCTGCGCGGCTTGTCGATTGCCGCTGTGGCCCATACCCAGTTCAGCCGTCTGCTGGCCGGTTCCATGTCCATGATGCTGTTTGTCTACGTGTTCGTGAACATAGGTATGGTGACGGGGATTCTGCCCGTGGTGGGTGTGCCTTTGCCATTCCTGAGCTATGGCGGTACAGCCTTGATGACCTTGGGCGTGGCCTGCGGGATGCTGATGAGCATCAGCAACGACAAGCCAGCGCGGCCTGCATAGTGCCGCTCACCCCGGATATGCCGGGTTTCCTGGCGTCAACTCAGAAGTAATTGTTCACTCTCTTTGCTCTGGTACAAGCCCAGCAGCAGCTTGCGTATGGGTGCTGGCAAAGCGGTCTGTTCCAATGCGTCATGATCCTGCCATTGCTGGCCAGCCACCGGCTCGGCCAGTAAGGATTTGTCCACTTGCAGCAGCCAAGGAGTGATGTGCAGCTTGAAGTGTGAGAACACATGCTGGAAAGAGGCCAGCGCAATCGCTTCCTCGTCAGACCAATGCAGTGCCGCCGTTTGCAGGCTGATGGCATCGTCAAACTGGGGCAGAGTGAGCAGGCCACCCCAAATACCCTTGTCGGGCCGTTGCTCCAGCAGGACCTGACCATTCAGCTCCAGAATCAGCACATGCGCATAGCGTTCATCCTGGCGGATGCGCTCTTTGGGGCTGGGCAGTTCGGACTGGGCCTGGTGGGTGTGAGCATAGCAGTCGCTTTGCAGTGGACAGAGACTACAGGTGGGCTTGCTGCGCGTACAGCATTGCGAGCCCAAATCCATCAGCCCTTGGGTGTAGGCCGCCATATCCAGGCTGGCGGGAGCAAGCTCGACGACTTCATCGGCCTTGGCCCACAAGGTGTTTTCCACAGCCTTTTTTTGCGTGGGGCCATAAATTCCGAAATAGCGCGTGAACACACGTTTCACGTTGCCGTCCATGATGGGGCTGCGTTCGCCAAAACAGAAGGCGGCGATGGCACAGGCGGTAGAGCGGCCAATACCGGGTAAGGTCGCCAGGTCCGTGGCATTGTCTGGAAAACGGCCGTCCCATTTCTCCATGACCTCACGAGCACAGCGGTGCAGGTTACGGGCACGGGCGTAGTAGCCCAAACCGGCCCAATAGGGCATGACTTCATCTTGCTCGGCAGTGGCCAGAGCCTTGACGGTGGGGAAGCGTTCCAGAAAGCGCTCGTAATAACCCAGGACGGTGGCGACCTGGGTTTGCTGCAGCATGATTTCGGAGAGCCAGACGCGGTACGGGTCTTGCGTGTTCTGCCAGGGGAGGTGGTGGCGGCCGGAGGTTTTTTGCCAAGCCACCACTTTTTCGGCCAGATCTTGGGGACGGGGTTCAGGAAGTGACATCAATATTGGGTACTACGGGTAACAGACCAGCGAGCCGCCAGTGCGCCCAAAATGGCGACCAAAATAGCAGCTGTCAGCAAAAGAGAAAATTCCGGCAGCTGGAGCGTCAGCTGGACGCCATAGCTTTGGGCCAGACTGGATAAGGCCTTGTTCAGCGGGGTCAGTGCCAGCAAGGTCAGACCGCATGCCAGGACGCTGGCCGTCAGACCGGTGAGCGCACCCATATACAGGAAGGGGCGCCGTACAAAGGCCTCGGTTGCACCGACCAGACGAGCCACGGCAATTTCTTCGCGCTGGTTCAGGGCTTGCAGACGGACGGTATTGAACACGGTGGCAATCACCACTACGCCCACGCCCGCCATCAAAATCCATAGGCCAATGCGAATGAAGCTTAGAATTGCGGCCAGACGCTGCACCCATTCGCTATCCAGCAGCACGCTATCCACGCCTTCGCGGCCTTGTAGGGTCTCGGCCAGGGTGTCGGCACGCGTTACCAGATCCGGGGTTTCATGCAGGGTCAGCACAATGGCGTGTGGCAAGGGGTTGCTGGGCAACGCGCCCAAGGCGTCTGTCCAGCTGGGGTTGCTCTGTAATTGCTTGAGCGCCTGTTCCTTGCTGACCAGCCTGATCTGGGCCAATTCAGCTTGAAACTCTTTGCCCACGGCCTGGCTGAAAGCCTGCGCCTGTTCCAAGGTGCTGTTTTGCTTCATGAATACCGTCATTTCGGGCGAGGTAGGGATCTCGCGCACGACAGGCTGAGCGGCCAGCAGGATACTGGCCCCCAGCACAGGCACGGCCAGGGTCAGGGCAATGACCAGCAGGTTGGACAGTGAGGAGAAAGGTTGCACTTTCAGGCGGCGCAAGGCCACCAGGAAAGCGTATTGATGATGACGCAGCCAGGTTCTCATGCCAGCACTCCGGGGTGATCGGAAAAACGGCCGTCCTGAATGAGCAGGGTGCGGCGCGCATAGCGTGCCATCAAATTCAGATCATGCGAAGCAATCAAGGTGGTGACACCCACCCGGTTAAAGTCCATCAATACATCCATGATGCGTTTGGCGTTATCGGCGTCCAAATTGGCTGTTGGTTCGTCGGCAATCAAAATAGCCGGGCGATTCACAATAGCGCGGGCAATCGCCAGCCGTTGCTGTTCACCGCCAGACATTTCCACGGGCTTTAAATCCTCTTTGCCGCGCAAGCCTACTTTTTCCATGGCGGCGCGAGCACGTGCCTGGGCGGTGCTGGGCTCCAGGCCCATGACTGCCAGGGGCAGGAGCACATTGGCCAGGGCGCTGCGGTCTTGCAGCAAGTGCGTATCTTGTAAAACCACGCCCACCGCGCGTCGCAGATAGGGGCGGGCGCGGGCCGGCAGCTTGTCCAGCCTGTGCCCATTGACCTGAACCGAGCCACGGCTAGGTAGCTCCAGGCCGCCGATCAGACGCAATAAAGTGGATTTACCTGCTCCAGAGGGGCCGGACACAAAAATGAATTCGCCGTCATCAATGCGAAAATTAATGTCGGCTAGAATATTTTTACTGCGGCCATACGATTTAAAAACGTGTTGGAACTCGATCATCGCGACGCACAATTAAAGAGGAATCTGCTTGAAAAGCCCCTATGGAATGACCGACGGGGCTCGCATGAAAATGTCGGCGTAGGTAAAAGTATTAGTCAGATTGTTAGAGGGAAACCCCCGATTTGTGTTTGCACAGTCTGGCTCTACGATTGGACACCACAGCTTAGCTGCAATTGTAATCTGCATCCATTTACCAAAAGTAAACAGGAGGTGATATTCCATGACCTTAGTGAAAACCATTGCATGTAGTGTTGCGTTGATGGCCCTGGCCGCTAATGCACAAGCAGGTGAAACCCTGGACTCGGTGAAGAAGAAAGGTTTTGTTCAGTGTGGTGTCTCAACAGGTATTGCAGGATTCTCGCTGGCCGACAGCAAGGGTGTCTGGTCCGGCATTGACGTGGACATGTGCAGTGCGATCGCCGCTGCTGTTTTTGGGGATGCCAAAAAATACAAGGTTACGCCTTTGACCACTCAGCAGCGCTTTACCGCCCTGCAATCGGGTGAGGTCGATGTGCTGACCCGTAATACCACCGCGACGATCTCTCGCGACACAACTCTAGGTTTGGTCAGCACTGGCATTAACTACTATGACAGCCAGGGCGTGATGGTGAAAAAATCCCTGGGCGTGAAAAGCGCCAAGGAGCTGGATGGAGCCGCTGTGTGCGTACAGCCCGGCACCACGACTGAGCTGAACCTGGCTGACTGGTTCCGTGGTCAGGGTATCAAGTTCAACCCTGTGGTGATCAACAACCCTGAAGAAGCCATGCGCTCCTTTACCTCCGGTCGTTGCGACGGCTTTACCAGTGATAAGTCCCAGCTGGCAGCCATGCGTGCTGCTCAGGCCACGCCGGACGAGTTCGATATCCTGCCCGAGGACTTCTCCAAAGAGCCGCTGGGCCCCTTCGTGCGTCAGGGCGACGAGGACTGGTTCACTCTGGTGCGCTGGACGCTGAACGCCATGCTGGAAGCTGAGGAATATGGCATTACCAGCGCGAACGTTGATGAAATGACCAAGAGCGATAACCCCAACGTCCAGCGTATTCTGGGCGTATCCGGTGAGCTGGGCAAAGGTCTGAAGCTGGATAACAAGTGGGCCTACAACATAATTAAACAGGTCGGCAACTACGGCGAAAGCTTCGAGCGCAATCTGGGTAAATCGACCGCCTTGAAGCTGGAGCGCGGTTTGAATGCGCAATGGCGTGACGGTGGCGTGATGTACGGCTGGCCAGTGCGTTAAGATTTCGGTCTTCGCTGTTTGTTCTTGCGTCTGGCTTCGGCCAGACGCGCGCCACCTCGCAGGGCTACGCGTAGTGCTGCATCCACGGGTTTTACGCTATGGCACAAAATACACCTGCCGCGCCAGCCCCCCCTAAACGGCGCCTGTCCTGGAATGATCCGTTCACTCGCGGCATTATTTACCAGGTGCTGATTTTGGGTGTGCTTGGCTTTTGTGTGTGGTATCTGGTCTCCAATACCTTGCACAACCTGGCTGTTCGCAATATTTCTACAGGCTTTGATTTCCTGAATCGAGAGGCTGGCTTTGCCATTGGCGAGTCGGCGCTGGCTTATAAGCCCTCGGATACTTATGGGCGGGCCATTCTGGTCGGTCTGGTCAATACGCTGAAAGTAGCGGTGATCGGCATTATTGCCGCCACCGTATTTGGCACCTTGCTGGGCATTGCACGCTTGTCCAAGAACTGGCTGGTTTCCCGGCTGGCGGGTTTGTACGTGGAAGTGATGCGTAACGTGCCACTGCTGCTGCAACTGTTTTTCTGGTATGCCCTGATTACCGAAACCTTGCCCGGACCCCGGCAGGCCTTGAACCCCTTGGGTGGCGTATTTTTATCGAATCGAGGTTTGAAGCTGCCCACCTTGCAGGGCGATGGCATGGACTGGATCTTCATGGGTCTGGGGCTCGCTGTGGTGCTGTGGGTCTTGATGGCGCACTGGGCGCGTCGTCGTCTGGAAAAAACCGGCCGACCTTTCCCCACCATTCGTTTTGGGATTTTGCTGCTTGTTCTGATGCCGGCTCTGGCCTTGCTGATCAGCCCCGAACCCTTGGCGCTGGATATACCACGCCTGCAAGGCTTCAACTTTGTCGGGGGCGTGACCTTATCGCCTGAATTTGCCGCCTTGCTGGCCGGTCTGATTACCTATACCTCGGCTTTCGTGGCGGAAGTGGTGCGCTCCGGCATTCAGGCTGTGGGCAAAGGGCAGTGGGAAGCGGCGCAGGCACTGGGTCTGTCCCGTGGTCGCATGATGCGTCTGGTGGTTCTGCCTCAGGCACTACGCGTGATTGTGCCCCCCATGACCAGCCAGTATTTGAACCTGACTAAAAACAGTTCCCTGGCGGTGGCCATTGGCTATCCCGATATTGTGTCTGTGGTGAACACCACCTTGAACCAGACTGGGCAGGCGATTGAAGGCATCTTGATCATCATGGCGGCTTATTTGACGGTCAGCCTGTCGATTTCGGTCTTCATGAACTGGTACAACAATCGCATTGCCTTGGTGGAGCGCTAAATGAGTCATACGCCTACATCCACCGTAAGCGGGCCACCGCCACTGCAGCGGGGCCCCCTGGGCTGGCTGCGCCAGAACCTGTTTTCTTCCCCCTTGAATGCCATTCTGACGGCCTTGTCGGCCTGGCTGCTCTTGATGACCGTGCCAGCCATGATCGACTGGCTGTTCATCAAGGCCAATTTCGATGCGCAAACCGCGCAGGATTGTCGGGCCAGTGCGGGTGCGTGCTGGGCTTTCATTCGTGAAAAGCACCGTCTGATCCTGTTTGGCATCTATCCCTATGACGAGCAGTGGCGGCCCTTGCTGGCCTCCATCCTGCTGACTTTGCTGATCGTGTGCAGTTGCGTGCGCTGGTTCTGGAAGCCGTGGCTGCCTTTGCTCTGGCTGGTTGGACTGACCGTCGTGGGTATTTTGATGTGGGGCGGTGTGCTGGGTCTGAGCTATGTGGAAAACAGCCTGTGGGGCGGCTTGCCGCTGACCTTGATTCTGGCTACCTTCGGCATCGCTTTTGCCTTTCCTTTGGGCTTGTTGCTGGCCTTGGGACGTACCTCGCGCTTGCCGGCCGTCAAGGCGGTCTGCGTGGTCTATATCGAACTGATTCGTGGCGTGCCGCTGATCAGCTTGCTGTTCATGTCCTCGGTGATGCTGCCTTTGTTCATGCCCGAGGGCTTTAACATCGACAAGCTGTTGCGCGCTCAGATCGCCATCATTCTGTTTGCGGCGGCGTACATCGCGGAAACCGTGCGGGGCGGCTTGCAAGCCATTCCCAAAGGACAGTACGAAGGGGCGGCTTCGCTGGGCCTGAGCTACTGGCGCACCATGCGGCAGATTATTTTGCCGCAGGCCCTCAAGATCGTGATCCCACCACTGGTAGGCATTTTCATTTCCCTGTTCAAGGACACCTCCCTGGTCGTGATTATCGGTATTTTCGATCTGACTCAGGCGGCCAAAGTGGCCTTGGCCGATGCAGCCTGGCGCGGCTTCAGCCGGGAAGCCTATCTGTTCATCGCACTGATTTATTTTGTGTTCTGCTACTCCATCTCTCGCTACAGTCGTTCGCTGGAGCGACGTTTGCAAACGGGTTATGAACGCTGACACAGGTAGCAAGGCTTTGGGTGTTACCCCGAGCCTTGCTGGCCAGACAAGGAGTTTTGCATGGCAGACGCCATTATTCAGCTAAAGAACGTCAATAAATGGTACGGGCAGTTTCATGTGCTGCGCGACATCAATCTGGACGTGGCCTCGGGCGAGCGCATCGTTATTTGCGGCCCATCGGGTTCGGGCAAGTCCACGTTGATCCGGTGCATCAATCGCCTGGAAGAGCATCAGCAAGGGCAGATTATTGTGGCTGGTGAGGAGCTTACCAACGATGTGCGCCAGGTCGAGGCCATTCGGCGTGATGTGGGCATGGTATTTCAGCACTTCAACCTGTTTCCCCACCTGACCGTGATGGAGAACCTGACTTTGGGACCGATGTGGGTACGTCGCAAGACCAAGGCGCAGGCGCAGGAGCTGGCCATGAAGTACCTGGAGCGTGTGCGCATCCCGGAGCAGGCCAACAAGTATCCCGGACAGCTTTCCGGTGGACAGCAGCAGCGCGTGGCTATTGCACGTTCCTTGTGCATGGAGCCTAAAATCATGCTGTTCGACGAGCCCACCTCGGCCTTGGACCCGGAAATGGTCAAGGAAGTGCTGGAAGTGATGGTGGAACTGGCCCATACCGGCATGACCATGCTGTGCGTGACCCACGAGATGGGTTTTGCGCGTAAAGTGGCAGATCGGGTCATTTTTATGGATCAGGGCGAAATCATCGAGCAAAATACCCCTGATGAGTTCTTTGACTCGCCACGCAGTGAAAGAACACGCGAGTTCTTAAGCCAGATCATTCATTAAGATCGGTGGCTGCTCTGAATGGGCTGCCTTGCGCAGCCCATATGCATTTTTATTTCAAGGAAAAAAGTGATGTTTCGTGTCTGTAAGTGGCTGCTGGCTGTCTCTGGTGTTGCGGCTGTCATGGCTGCCCCGGCTGTAATGGCAGAGGATTCCTATCCTTCCAAACCTATCCAGTTCGTGGTGCCTTACCCGCCGGGTGGCCCCTTGGATAGCATGGCGCGCTTGCTGGCTGAACGTGTCAAAGGCGATCTGGGCACGGTTGTGGTGGAGAACAAGTCGGGCGCGGGTGGCAACATTGGTGCCAGCATTGTGGCCAAGGCCGCTCCGGACGGCTACACCCTGATGATGGGGGCCGTGGCTATCAACTCCATCAATCCCTGGTTGTACAAGACGGTTCCTTTTGATCCGGTCGAGAGCTTTGCGCCTATCGCTCTGGTTGCCTCGGTGCCTAACATCCTGATCGTGAACAAGGAATTTGCTGCGGAAAACAAGATTGCGTCCGTGCAGGATCTGATCAGCTATGCCAAAGAACACCCCGGTCAGATGAACTTTGCTTCGGGCGGTAATGGCAGTGCAGGTCATCTGGCCGGTGAAGTGCTGAATACCCGTGCTCAGATCAATTCCGTGCACGTTCCTTACGCCGGTGCCAACCCCGCCAAGACGGCCTTGCTGGCTGGCCAAGTGCATTTCATGTTTGACAACCTGGCTTCTGCAGCGCCGCTGATCAAGGCCGATACCGTCAAGGCACTGGCGGTGACTACTCTGGAGCGTTCCAGTTTCCTGCCCGACGTTCCTACCATGGAACAGGCTGGTGTGAAGCCTTTTGATCTGGGTACCTGGTTTGGTGTGTTCGCTACCGGCGGTACGCCACAGCCTGTTCTGGACAAGCTGTATGCCGCTTACTCCAAGGCTTTGATGGACCCGGCCGTGCGTGAGGCACTGGCTACCATGGGTTCTGATGTGCAGCCTGGTACCATGGCTGAGTTCAGCGAGCTTGTCAGCAATGATCTGAAGAAGTACAAAGAAGTCGTTGCCGACTCGGGCGCCGAGTTGTTCTAAGCTTTCAAAGACTTAGCCCCCAGGCAATCAGTGACTTAAGTTGGTCTGGTCGCTGGCAAGCTCAAGAATTGTTAAAGAAGGCAGTGAAGTCTGTTTTGAAGTACCTGCTTGCTGTTCATCTTGCTAGTATTAGAGGCATTCAAGCGGTCCTGGTACTTAATTTGAGATTACGGAGCCAATAATGACAATTTCCATTCGTTCTGCAAAATTAGCAGCATGTGCTGGTGCTCTTTCCCTCTTGGCCGCTTGCGGCACGATGGACAATATGAGCACTGGTGGTCGCACCGCAGTGGGTGCGGGTGGTGGCGCTGCTGTGGGGGCTGGTCTGGGGGCTTTGATTGGCGATAGCAGCAAGGCAGCCATGATCGGTGCAGGTATCGGTGCACTGGCTGGTGGTATTGCGGCTTATAACTGGTCTGGCATTAAAAAGGATGTTCAGCAGTCTGGCGCAACTGGCCTGGGTGTGGATGTGACCGAAATGCCGGACGGCAGCTTGCGGGTCAATATTCCTAGCAGCGTGTCTTTTGATACCGGCCATTATCAGTTGAAACCTGCTTTGCTGCCTGTTCTGGATAGTGTGGCTCGCGCCATGAATCAGCACCCAGAGTTGCGTGCCAAGGCTGTCGGCCATACCGATAGCACCGGGTCGGCACAGACCAATCAAACTTTGTCGGTTAACCGCGCAAGTGCTGTGACGAATTATCTGACGCAGCAAGGTGTGGGGCAAGGTCGTTTGATGGTGGAAGGCCGTGGCCCGAACGCTCCTATTGGTGATAATGCGACGGCAGAAGGCCGCGCCATGAACCGCCGCGTGGAGTTGTATTTGTACGCTCCGCAGAAGTAAGTCTCTGCTTGTACGCCTTCGGGCGTGTTGATAAAAGGCCCGGTTTTTTAGCCGGGCTTTTTTTGTGCTCGATCGGGGAGTAATGGGGTTTTAGGGCAGGATCCTCTGCTTGTTGCTTGTTGCTTGTTGCTTGTTGTTAGCTGTGAGCTGCCAATTGGTGCTTATCTGTTGTCGCTGATGACGTCACCGTTGCTTTGGGGTAAGACTGATTATTGAGTAGAACCCAGTAATGAGCACGCCCTTGGGGGCGGTGGAGACCCGGAGGGGCTTGAGCACTTGCCGGTGCTGCGCACCGGTCCCCTGGTCGAGAGAGAGCTACGGGCGCATCCTGAACTTGTATGGTTAAGTTGTCGGGGTGGAGGGACATCCTGAACGATCGGCCAA